>Ga0182016_10000635_pt1 | contig 43483 bp, 37 predicted proteins | sample 712S2MmetaG_FD_120491 | JGI IMG/M metagenome (GOLD analysis project Ga0182016, IMG submission 120491) | Permafrost microbial communities from Stordalen Mire, Sweden - 712S2M metaG | ecosystem: Environmental > Terrestrial > Soil > Wetlands > Permafrost | place: Sweden: Stordalen | collected...
CGCTTCAAAGCCGCCCTCGCGAGCGGCTCCGCATGACTCGGGGCCAGTGTGGTTCGCTAAACCTTCACTGTATGAAACTTTCATTCACTACACCTCGCCGGTTTTTACCGGCGCACAAGGAGACCAACCATGAACTGCTTAACCAAGAATCCGGCACGACGCCGCTACTTCCGGTGTTTCTCTCTAACCATGCTGCTCTATGGCCTGTCACTTGCCTTGACGAGCATTGGATTTCACGAGTCTCACCGACCGGTTTCGCCTGATGCTTGCTGGCCATTCTTACCGCTCTGCCTATCGTTGCCGTCATGGTTGCCGTCGGCTTGTACCTGCGCGAGGAAGATGATGAGTTCATTCGCACCTCCGTGCTTCAGTCCATGCTCAGGGGCATTGGGCCGACGCTGACGGTGACCGCCGTCTGAGTAGCGCTGGAGAAAGTCGCACGTCCGGCGCCTGGATATGTTCCTGGTACACCAGATCGACTGTTCCTTTTGGATCGTTTCCGTGGTGGTGGTCAGGCGCTGGTACCGATGAAAGGCTGGCTGTGGTGTGTTTCGAGCCGAACCAAAGGGCTCGTGGACCGACGCTGACAAGGAAGTTCTCACAAGCAAAGGAGGGTCGTCATTCATGCACCGCATCAACATCTATTCACTGATTGTTCTAATCATTGCTGCTGCTTGCCTGGTGTTGTACCTGGCTTCCGGGCTCTTGGCTTCCAAGAGCAAGGCCAGACAGAACGATATTGGGATCGCGTTGGTCGGCCTTTGCACTTTGGCCGTTGCGCTTTTCCACGCGAATCCGATAGCCTGCAATTGTTTTGTTCTCTCGCTGGCGCTGGTCGCAGGAATGTTGCTGAGCCGCACGATCGGCTCCATGGGAGCGTTCTCGGCGTCCCTGATCGCCGCCTCTGTTGCCGATCTGCTCTCGACACTGATCGGCCCAACGAAGTGGCTCGTCGATCAGACCCAGAACCCGCAGCATTTTGCGCAATTCCACGGAGTTGCGATCCTGCAATATCTGACGTTATCCATTCGCTTGAGAGGATATCTTGTGCCGGTGATCGGCTTCGGCGATCTGCTGTTCTTCGCTCTATGCGCTTTTGTTACCCGCCGCTTTGGCTGGCCGAGAGTCGCCGTCTTCTTCGTCCCTCTGGCGGGAATTCTGGCTGCGCTCGGTGTGGCCCTCGTTATTGTCCGTCCGGTTCCGGCGATCCCGTTCATTGCCGCCGCTGTCATCGGATATGTCTACGCGGCATCGCCCCGCAAGTGTCCGCCGGTCGGAGCCTCGGCTTTGAAACCGGGCCGTTCCGTTCTCTAACCCAATGATCGATAACCGTTTCAGCCAGCCTGGAGACCCATCATGACCTGTTCTACCAAAAGCCCGGCAAAACGCCGCTACCTCCGGCGTTTCTTGGTGACAATGATGCTGTATGTCCTGTTCCTTGTCACGGCTGTTTTAGTCTTTGTTCACCATCACCCAACCGGCCCCCTAGCCTGGCTGCTCGCCCTTCTTCCGGCGTTGGCCATCATTGGGCAAATCGCGGCCTTCGGTATGTACCTGGCCGAAGAGAAGGATGAGTTCCAGGTCGTCCTCGGGGTACAGTCCATGCTCTGGGGCATTGGAGGAACTCTGTCGGTGACGGTGGTGTGGGGATTTCTGGAAGGATTCGTAAACCTCCAGCACATGAACTTGATCTGGGTTTATCCGATCTATTGCGCCCTGAGCGGCATCGCTTTTGCGCTGCTCCAGTTGAGGTACAAATGAAAAACCGGCTGCGTGTTCTTCGTGCTGAACGGGATTGGTCTCAAGCCGATCTTGCAGAGCGGCTTGAGGTCTCGCGCCAATCGGTCAACGCCATCGAGACGGGCAAGTTCGATCCCAGTCTTCCGCTGGCGTTCAAGTTGGCAAAGCTCTTTGGGACCAACATCGAGGCGATATTTTCGGATGAAAGCTAGGGAGTGTTCACACTACCCGGACGACTGCCCGGTGCGACAAATTACAGCCCAAAGGCCATAACCCAACCTAAAGGAGACCCGGCGTGCATCTTCAACCCTTCTTGCTTCGCATTTCCATCGCGGCCTTGCCATTGCTCTGCCTACTGACGATCGGCGAGGCAGCCCACTGCCAGAAAACCGCCGCGCCCGACCCTGCGGCGCCAACCCGGTTTTCAGTCGTCGTCGAGGGTCCGCCTGCCGGAAAAGCTCCGGATGTGATTCTGATTCCGGGGCTTGCCAGTTCGCGCGATGTCTATGCGTCAGAGGCGAAGCTGCTTGTCCCAAGCTACCGGCTTCACCTCTTACAGATCGCCGGATTTGCAGGCGAGGCCGCAGGCCCCAATGCCAGCGGTCCGATCCTTGGCCCGGTGGTCGAACAGCTTCACCAATACATTGTGATCAACCATCTGGAGCATGTCCCGGTGATTGGGCACTCGATGGGCGGGCTGCTGGCGCTGATGCTCGCCGACGCGCATCCCGGCGATGCAAGCAAGCTGCTGATCGTCGATGCGCTTCCGTTTTACGGGTTAGTCTTCAATCCCGCCGCCACGGTGGAGATGCTGCGGCCGCAGGCCCAGGCCATGCACGACGGGATGATCGCAATGCCGGCCGAACAGTTTGCAGCCGGCCAGCCCGCGTTTTCAGCTCGGCTGGCCGCCTCTCCGGAGGGCCAGAAGGCGGTGACAACCGCCGCGCTCGCATCGGACCGCACGGTGTTTGCTAACGCAATGCTGGAAGACCTGGGCACCGACCTGAGGCCGCGGCTGGCCGGAATCAAGACGCCGGCAACGGTTCTCTACTCTTACACAGCCGCACAGGGCGCGCAAAGCGAAGTGGCCGCTCTCTACACGAGTTCCTATGCGGGGATGCCCAACGTGCAGTTCACGCGAATCGACAATTCAATGCACTTCATCATGTACGACCAGCCAGCAGCTTTTCACTCCGCCGTGCTGAGCTTTCTCGGGAAGCCGGGACACTGAGAGACCCGCGCATTCATCCTTGACCCCGTAAAAAACCCGATGAATTGCCGCCTTTCCAAGGCTTCTTGCTCGAAGGGCGGCAATCTATCTACTTGTCCGCACCGTGACACTTTTTGTACTTCTTGCCGCTGCCGCACGGGCAGGGATCGTTGCGGCCCACTTTCTCGCCTGTCCGGCGCTGCGCGGGCTTGCTGGCGTCACCGGCTCCGGCCATGCTGGCAACCGCCAGCTCCCGCTGCTTCTTGCGCTGGAACTCCTTCTCCAGCGCGTCGATGGTGGTGGAGGGCTGGCGTGTGGGGATCGGAATCTCGCGTGGCTCGGCGTCCCGAAGCAGCGGCCGGTCGGCGCTGGCCACGGGCGGAGCCGGCGGAACAGGCCGGCGCGGCTGTGGCGTGGTTCCACCCATCGGCTCTCCATCTGGCCCCAAAATCTGCATGCGGAAAAGGAAGCGGACCGTGTCCTCCTGGAACTTCATCATCATGGCTTCGAACATGTCGTACGACTCGCGCTTGTAGGCGACCAGCGGATCCTGCTGCGCATAGCCGCGCAACCCGATGCCCTCCTTCAAGTGATCCATCGAAAGCAAATGGTCTTTCCAAAGCCCATCGATGACACTCAGCATGACCATCCGCTCGTGGTAGCGCATGGTGGCGGAACTCAGGATCTTCTCCTTGGCCTGGTACTCCTCTTTCAGCTTTTCGAAAATCACGTCGCCAAGTTCGTGGCGAGCAAGCTCCAGCGGCTTGATGCCGGCGCGCGTCAGGCTCAGCCCAAATTGGTCGACCAGCCTTTCTTCCAGCCCCTTCACATTCCACTGATCGGGATGCAGCTTCTCGCCGGCGAACTCGTCCAGGGCCGAGCTCAGAATGCCGCCGACATAGTCCTCGAGAATCAGCTCGCGCTGGTCTACTCCCTCGAGCAGTTGCCGCCGCACGCCATACACAGCCTCGCGCTGCTTGTTCATCACGTCGTCGTATTCGAGCAGATGTTTGCGGCTCTCGAAGTTCTGCGCTTCCACCGTCTTCTGCGCATTCTCGATCTGCTTGGTAAACATCCGGGATTCGATGGCCTCGCCCTCCCCCATGGTCCGCTGGATCAGGGAACTGGCCCAGGCCTTGGCGAAGATGCGCATCAGGTCGTCTTCAAGGGAGAGATAGAAGCGCGACTCGCCGGGATCGCCCTGGCGTCCGGCGCGCCCGCGCAACTGATTGTCAACCCGCCGCGACTCGTGGCGCTCCGTGCCCAGAATGAACAGACCGCCTGCCTCGATTACCTGTTCGTGTTCAAGGTGCGCCGCCTCGGCATGAACCTTGAAGACCTCGGCCCAGTCCGGCTCGGCAATTTCGAACTCCTGCCCCTGGTAGTAGAAGCGCAGAAACCCCGCCGGCGCCATCGGGTTGATGGCGCCCTCGGCCACGCTGATGGCCCGCGCCCGGTTCTTCTTCACAAGTTCCTGCCGGGCCATGAAGTCGGGGTTGCCGCCCAGGAGAATATCCGTTCCGCGCCCGGCCATATTGGTGGAGATGGTGACCGCGCCGATCCGGCCAGCCTGCGCCACAATCTCGGCCTCGCGCTCGTGAAACTTGGCGTTCAACACCACATGGCGGACGCCCTTGCGCTGCAAGATTGCCGAAAGCCTCTCGCTCTTTTCGATGGACACGGTGCCCACCAGCACCGGCTGTTTCTTCTCATGTAACTGGGAGATGTCCTCGGCCACCGCCTTATACTTTTCCGCCTCGGAGCGGTACATCACATCTGGATTCTCACGGCGAAGCATTGGCTTGTTGGTGGGAATGACCACAATTTCAAGCTTGTAAATCTTTTCGAACTCGGCAGCCTCGGTCTCCGCCGTGCCCGTCATGCCGCTCAGCTTTTTATAGAGGCGGAAGTAATTCTGGAAAGTGATGGTGGCCAGCGTCTGGTCTTCCTTGCGGATGTTCACGCCCTCTTTGGCCTCGATCGACTGATGCAGGCCATCGCTCCAGCGACGTCCCGGCATCAGGCGGCCGGTGAAGGTGTCAACGATGATCACCTCGCCGTCTTTGACCACATACTCCACGTCCCGCTTGTAGAGCGCGTGCGCCTTGATGGCCGTTTCCACGTAGTGCTTGAGTTCCCAGTTTTCCGCGTCGGCGATGTTGCCGATCCCCAGCAGCTTTTCGATCGTCTCCCAACCCTCGTCGGTAACACCGATGGTCCGTTGCTTCTCATCCACGATGTAGTCGCCGGAGAGATACTTCTCGCCCTCCGAGAGCTGGATTCCCAACTCCTGCTGCCGTTGGTGATCTGTCGATTCAATCTCTTCGCCCAACACCAGCTCGGGGATGATCTTTCTTACCCGCGCATACTTATCCGTCGTCTGGTCGGTGGGCCCGGAGATAATCAGCGGCGTCCGCGCCTCGTCGATCAGGATCGAGTCCACTTCGTCAACGATGGCGTAATAGTGGCCCCGCTGCACACAATCTTTCAACTCAAACTTCATGTTGTCGCGCAGGTAGTCGAAGCCGAATTCGTTGTTCGTTCCATAGGTAATGTCGGCGGCATAGGCGGCGCGGCGCTCGCTATCGTCCAGGTCGTGGACGATGACGCCGACGGTGAGGCCGAGAAACTCGTAGATCTTGCCCATCCACTCGGCATCGCGCTTGGCCAGGTAATCGTTGACCGTGACGACGTGAACCCCGTGGCCGGCAAGAGCGTTTAAATAGCAGCTCAGCGTGGCCACCAGCGTCTTGCCTTCGCCGGTCTTCATTTCGGCGATCTTGCCCTGGTGGAGCACCATGCCGCCGATCAACTGCACGTCGAAGTGCCGCATCTCGACGGCGCGCCAGCCGGCCTCCCGCACCACGGCGAAGGCCTCTGGCAACAGCTCGTCCAGCGCCTCGCGCTCGGCTTTGTCCTGCTCCTCAGCCCTGCGCTCAGCAGCCTCCCGCGCATCGCTCTCGCGTCCTGCCGCCTTCAGCTCTTCAGGGATCTCAAAGCCTTTCAGCCGCTCCGCAACGCGCTCGGCAATCCGGCCCCGGAACTCCGATGTTTTAGCCCGCAACTCCTCGTCGCTGAGCTGCTTCATGGCCGGTTCCAGGCTGTTGATCGCCGCCACCACAGGCGTTAACCGCTTGATGATGCGCTCGTTCGCCGTGCCAAAAATCTTGGTAAGAACTTTATCGAAAAACACAGGATTCTCCGTTTACCAGTGTAAATGGTGGGGGTATGCAAGGCCGCGCAGAACCGACCGGCGAGGCCAACGCTCCATTCCTTCGCGGTCCAATCCACTGCCGGTACAATGGAAACGGAAGCCAGAACCTATAAAAGCATGGCGGAAGAAGAGCAGAAAAAGCTGGATAACTCGAATGCGCCCGCCCCTAAAAAGCGGGATGAAGACCCTGTCGGCAAAGTCTATGACTCAAGGCTTGTGCGCCGGCTTGGCCATTACCTGCGCCCTTACTGGTTTCAAGCCACTATTTCCGCCCTATCCATCAGCCTTAAATCCGTCTGCGACGCCTCCGGACCCTACCTGACAAAAGTCGCCATCGACCGCTATCTCACCGGCGTATCCGGTCCCGCCACGAACTGGCTCACCCGCCGGCTGCCGGCCGACCCCTATCAGGGAATCACCCGGCTGGCTGCTCTCTATCTGTGCGCGCTTTGCACCTCTTATCTCTTTCAATTCATTCAGACTTACCTGATGCAGTGGACCGGCCAGAAGATCATGTTCGACCTGCGCCGCGACATCTTCCGCCACATGCAGCGCATGCACATCGCCTTCTTTGACAACCATGCCGTGGGCCGCCTGGTCACGCGGCTCACCTCCGATGTGGACGCCATCAACGACATGTTCACAGCCGGCGTGCTGGCGATTGTGGATGACTTCTTCAATCTCACCATCATGGCCGTCGTGATGATCTCCATCAACTGGTGGCTGGCGCTCACCGCCTTCGCCGTACTTCCGTTGATTCTGCTTGTCACGCGGCTCTTCCAGGCGAGCGTGCGGGAGAGCTACCGCCGCGTCCGCGCCGCCATTGCCCGCATCAACAGCTTCACGCAGGAGCACGTCTCCGGCATGAGCGTGGTGCAGCTCTTCAATCGCGAAGACCGCGCCTACAAGGACTTTGAAGACGTCAACCGGCTGCACATGATCGCGTTCAAGGACACGATCTTCGCGTATGCGCTTTACTATCCGGCCGTCGAGCTGCTTTCCGCCATCGCCATTGCGACGATTATCTGGCGCGGCGGCTTCGGCGTGCTCCAGGGAACGGTGCTCATTGGCACGCTGGCCATGTTCATCCAGTACTCGCAGCGGTTCTGGCGGCCTATCCAGGATTTGAGCGACAAGTTCAACATCCTGCAAGCCGCCATGGCTGCGTGCGAGCGCATCTTCAAGCTGCTCGACACCGCGCCGGAGATCGTGAGCCCAGCCCATCCGGTGACCGGCGACGGAAGCAATCGAATCGAGTTTCGCCACGTCTGGTTTACCTATCAGACACTCACGGCGGAGCAGAAAGCGGCTGTTGCCGATGCTGCCGTCTCCGGCGCATCGTTGGCCGCAGTCGAAGGCGTCGAATGGATTCTGAAAGATGTCTCATTCACCATTGAGCCGGGGCACACAGTGGCGATCGTGGGGCATACGGGCGCGGGCAAGACCACCCTGACAAGCCTGATGATGCGCTTCTACGATGTGACCGCAGGCCAGATTCTTCTGGATGGCGTGGATTTGCGTGAGCAGGACTTAACCGCTCTGCGGCAGCATTTCGCGGTGGTTTTGCAGGATCCCTTTCTCTTCAGCGGCACGCTGGCGGAAAACATTCGTTTGGGCAACGAGGAGATCACCGAGGCCGGCCTGCGCCAGGCGGCAAGCGATGTCAACGTGTTGGACTTCATCGAGAGCTTGCCGAAGGGTTTCGATGAGCCGGTGCGGGAACGCGGCAACTCGCTCTCGACGGGCCAGAAGCAGCTCATCAACTTTGCCCGCGCGCTGGCCTACAATCCGCGCATTTTGATTCTGGACGAGGCCACCTCCAGCGTGGATACCGATACCGAACTGCGCATACGTGGCGCGCTCGAGCGCATGGTCGAGGGGCGAACCAGCGTGCTGATTGCCCACCGGCTCTCGACCGTGCAGCGCGCCGATACGATTTTGGTGATGCACAAGGGGCAACTGCGAGAGATGGGTACGCACCAGCAACTGCTGGTCAATCGCGGACTCTACTGGAAGCTCTACCAGTTGCAGTACAAGGATCAGGAAAGCTCCGTGGGCGCTGTTGCGGCCCGCGAACCCTCTGTTGCGCGCGCTGTGTGATTCTTGCCCCGTCCAGCAGCGCATCGGTCGACTTATTTGCGCAGCGCATTGCACGTTGAGCGCAACGTGAATTCCAGAGATTCGCGCGGGACGCTTTCAACAAAGGGCCGAATCAGCCAGGCGAAGCCGGTGGGAATGGAGCGCGTGAGCGAGACCGACTCGATCTGCATGTAGAGACCCCCGTCCCGCTCCTCGCAGCTCCAGTAAGTGTTCAGCCGCCAGAGAAAGCCGTGCTCCTCGCCGGCGCTGAGAGCGCGCTCGGAGCGTGTACCGGCGGCGTCGATCTCGGAGATTCGCGTGCTGCGGGCGATGCTGTATCCATGCCGCGCATCGAGTTGCCCAAATTCGATGTCGTAGGCCGTATCCATGACCACGGTGATCACATGCTTCTGCCGTACCCGCATTACGGCCTGGAAACGATCGCCCCGCTGTGAAAGCACGCTTGCCTGCAGCACCTGCGGGGAAAAGCGCTGCGGATAGGCCGCGAAATCCTTCATCAACCGCTCAAAATCGGCGGCCTTGGCTCCGGGGGCAAATGCCGTGCCGCGCCAGTGGTGGAGCATGGCTCCCGAGAAAACCGACCCGGTGGAAGGCGTAAGCTGCTCGACGATCAACTCGCCCCGGCGCAGGCGCTGGTCGCTCTGCTGCGCGGAAGCTATTGGAGCGAGGAATGTATTTTGCGACCGATGCTGCTGAGCGAGGCGCGACTCCACCGTATCGATGTACGAGTTGAAAGTTGCAACTGCTTGAGGCGCTGGTCCCGCGACAGCCCGGCTTGGAGCCGCCGCGAAGATCGTCAGGATCAGCAACCCGGCGAAAGCGGGGATTCTTTGGGAATCCGAAAACCGGCTCCGCATCAAGAACAGCAATTTGCTCCGCTCCTCAGGAAAAGGCAATGCGTGGAATCTCCTCTGAGGAAGATTATTTCTCACCGCGCAGGTAATTGCGGCGGTTATATCTCAGGCAGCGGTGGGAAACAGGCCTCCATCGCTCAAGCATACGTTGATTCTGTTGGCTTTATGCTGGAATTGAAGCCCCCGCGTCACTCTGTATCGGGTTGTTCCGCGGCCAGCAACCCCGAACTTCAATCTCTCCTAACCGCTCCCGGAAAACTGGTGTCTAATGTTTCGCATGGGAACGAACGACCACGAGGCGATCCGGGCGGTTCTCAAAGGCGACAAAGAAGCCTATGGAGTGCTGGTCGCTCGCCACAGCCAGAGCCTCTTCCGGGTGGCATTTCGCATAACCCGCAACGAATCCGACGCGGAGGATGTGGTTCAGGAGGCGTTCCTGCGCGGATATCGGAAGCTGGAAGGCTTTGAATCCCGCTCCAACTTCGGTACCTGGATCTACCGGATTGCCGTGCGCTGCGCGTTGGACAAGATTGGCGGCCGTCGGATGGACGACTCTAGCCGCATTGCCGACGAGACCGATCCGGAAGAGGAGCATGTACAAGTGGCGGATGAGGCGGCTGGTCCCGACCGTCTGCTGCTGAGCGGCGAGATAGGCGCCATCCATGAACTTGCGCTGCGCAGCCTGACGGCCACCGAACGGGCCGCATTCGTCATGCGGCACATGGAAGATTGCACGAGCGAGGAGATTGGGGCCGCGCTGGGCGTTCCAGCGAACGCGGCCAAGCAGGCGGTCTTTCGCGGGGTTAGAAAGCTGCGGAGCCGTCTTGCTGACTTGAGGGTGATGAGATGAAGCATATAAGCGAAGAGGAGCTGATCGAGCAGTACTACAGCAGAATAACGTCCGGCGCGGCGCGGCACTTTGAGGACTGCGCGGAGTGCGTTGTGGCTTACGCCGAACTCGCAAACGATCTGGACGAAATGGAATTTGCAGAGCCGCCGGCCCGCGATGCCTCGTATGGGGCGCGCGTTTGGGAATCGATCGCCGGATCGCTGCCGGCCTATGAAAAGCGGAAGCGGAACTGGCTTGGAATCGGCGCGATGCGGGGCCTGAGTTATGCCGCCACCTGCGCCCTGCTGGTTGTTGGGGCCTTCTATGCAGGCCGCATCTGGGAGCAAAAGCACCAACCGACGGCCGCGAGGGCCAATCCGCCGCAAGCGCAGCAACCTGCCGGGCACCCTCAAGAGCGCGTTGTCGTTGTGGTTCTCAGCGACCATCTGGACCGCTCGGAGCGGCTCCTTGTCGAGCTGAAGCATGCCGATGCAAACAGCGCGGAGACGATTTCTCCTTTGCGCGACCAGGCGCGCGGACTTTTAGCGGCGAATCGAATCTGCCGGCAGAACGCCACCAAGATCGACGATCCGGCGCTCGCTTCGGCGCTCGATCGCCTGGATCATGTGCTGGGTGAGCTGGCCAGCCAGCCGGAGGGCTTGAATAGCGCAGCCATTACGCAACTGCAAAACGAGATGAACGCGGAAGGACTGCTCTTTGAGGTGCGCGTGTTGCGCTCCAGAATTCCAGAGGGGCAGACGGGCGAGAAACGCCGTTCAGAGGGAGATTCCATATGAGAATCGGATGGGTAATTTCCGGTGCTTTGGTTGGGCTGTTGTTGGGGATGCCGAGGGCGGGTTTGGCGCAGGCCGCGGTAGGTCAGGCCTTTATCGGTGAGGCATATTCGGGAACCCTTGAACTCGCCGCCTCCGCCGGCGATCCTGGCATGGCGAACGAACCGAGCGGCGGTCCAACCGAACTAGGACTCCTTTATGCAAAGGGAATGCGCGCCATCGATGAGGGACGCTGGTCCGATGCGGAAGCGATCTTCACACGCGTCGCCGGTCAAGCCAACCCGCGCGCCGATGGCGCCCTTTACTGGAAAGCCTATGCGGAGAATAAGCTGGGGCAGACAAAATCCGCGCTGGACACTTGCTACGTGCTGGACCGGAACTTTCCCGCCAGCAGTTGGATCCACGAGTGCGGCGCGCTGGAGATCGAGATTCACGCCAAGAGCGGAAAACCTGCGGAACCCAAACCTGGGGACGACGACGACCTGAAACTGCTGGCGCTTAACTCCCTTCTGCGGATCGACGAACCGCGCGCGATGGCGGAGATTCAAGAGATCTTGAATGGCGATTCCAGTGAAAAACTCAAGAAGGAAGCTCAGTTTATTCTTGGGCAGCATTATTCGGATGCGACGTATGCGCAGATTGTGCGCCTCAGTTACGTCGAGGGGGATGTGCGCATTGCGCGGGGCAAGCAAAACGAGCGAATCACCGGCGCCACATGGGAGAAGGCCGAAGCCAATCTGCCGCTGGAAGCCGGATTCATCCTGGCGACAGGCAACGGGCGAGCCGAAATCGAGCTGGAAGACGCCTCGACTCTTTATCTCGGGGAGAACTCGGTGCTTATCTTCAACGATCTGCATACAACTGGCGGGGTTCCCCACGCCGAACTGGCGCTGCTCGCAGGAACGTTGTCGGCCCATGTCATTCCCTATTCGGAGGGGCAATCGATTCTGCTGAGAACACTGACCGATGACCGGTACCTGACCAGCAATCCAGGCAATAGCTGCCTGCGGGTAAGCAGCTATGTGGATGCTACGGCGGTCACGCCACTCGATGGCTGGAGCCTGCGTTTGGGTGGAGAGGCTGTCCCGAGCGGCCAAACGGTATTCCTTCGCGACGGCCGCCGCGTTACTTTCGTGGTGGCCGCCGGCGATCCGAAAGCATTTGCGGATTGGGACAAGTGGGTAGCGGGGCGCATTGCCCAGCGGAACGAGGCTATGGCCGAGGTGATGCAAGCTTCCGGTCTGGCTGCTCCCATCCCTGGCCTTGCCGAGATGAGAGGCTCCGGGAGATTCTTCGAGTGCGAGCCATACGGCACCTGCTGGGAGCCTTCGGCCTCGGCTGCGGATCGGGAGCAGCAGACGAACGGAGGGTCAGCCGAATCGAAGCCTTCTACCGCAGCTGCTTCCAAGAAGCCGGCGAAGGCCGTGGAGAAAGGCTCGACCTCACGGGAAGAGATCGTCGATTTTCCTTGCCTCCCGGCCACTCTCAGTTACCGGCTGTTCCACGATCCGGTCACCGGCCGGGAAAAGGTTGTCTACGACGCATCCTACCCGCAAGCTGTTCCCTACCGGTGGGCGGTGTGCCACGCCGGAAGCTGGATTCACCAGCGCAATCACTACGTGTGGGTTGTAGGTCATAAGAGACATCATATAGAGCCGGTTCGGTGGGTCAAAAGCGGGCGAACCGTGGCCTATGTCCCAATCCATCCTTACGACGTAAAAGGCCGGCCGCCGATCAACCGCAAGGACATCGCTTACGCACCGGGCAATAGGAACGAGATACCGGAGCCGGTCAAACTCGATAACACCAGCCAGATTCTATACCTCGAGAGGCCGCCTCGCGAGTATCGCGGTGTATATCCGCGGCCATTGCAGCCGGCAGAGGCCGCACATATGGAAACCTACTCTGTCCACGATCGATCCGGAAGCAACGGCGCTCAGGTCAAACCGGCGGGCATCCCGCTCAGCTTCGATCACAAGTCGCATAGCATCCTGATGCCCACAAAGACTGCGCAGGGAAACAAGACCACGACGGTTCTCGCGCCGGTTTCCAACCGCAGCGGCAGTCTCCAGCCAAGGGGCGGAAGCTTCAGTGGGGGGGGCGGCTCCCACGGCGGCGGCGGATACAGCGGAACGAGCGGCGGAGGCAATCGCGGGGGCGGTGGAAGCAGTGGCGGATCCCACAGCGGCGGAGGCAGCACTGGCTCAAGCGGGGGCGGCTCGCACGGGGGCGGAGGAGGCTCCAGTTCAAGTGGTGGAAGTTCAAGCGGCGTTTCCAGCGGCGGCAGTTCCAGTGTCTCCACTCCGAGTGGCGCCAGTTCCAGCAGCGGCAGCCACCGCTAGACCAGCAACGGAAGCCGGTGACCGCCCAATCTTTTAGCTGGAAGGGCGCAGCGGGCAATCGGGGATTTCGGCAGCTAAGTAAGGATTCACATCGAGTTCGAATCGAGCAAGGGAGGAAAAGATGAGAAATGCAAAGATTCTTCAGGTGATTCTTCTTGGAGCTTTTTGGATTGCACAGGGGTATGCCTGGTCTGAAGTTGCCCCTGTCTCAGCCTTTGCCGGGAGCGATACCGTTGCGGCAGGGAGTGCAACTGCCCCCGTCACGCTAGACGTGGTGGTGACCGGCAAATCGGGACAGACTGTCTCAGGATTGCAGGCGCAGGATTTCACGCTGCTGGACAACAAGAGTCCGCTTAAGCTCGCTTCGTTCCAGGCGACAAATGGATTGAGCGCAAAGGCCGATCCGCCGGTTGAAGCGATTATCCTCGTCGATTCCATCAACTCCGGCATTCTGACCGTAGCCAAAGAACGGGCATCGCTGGCGGATCTATTCCAGGCAAACGGAGGGAAGCTGGCGCTGCCTACCTCTCTGGTCGTTCTTTCCTATACGGGATTCATTTTGCAGGATCATCCTACCCAGGATGGAAAAGCGTTGCAGGAGTTCCTGAACAAGAACACAGGCGGCCTGCGCGAGCACCCAGGGAATGGATATGAAGTCGACCTGGAACGGCGGCGCCTCTCGTTGCGAGCGCTCAGCGCAATCGCCGCCGAGGAGAAGAAGAAACCAGGCAGGAAGCTGCTCATCTGGATCAGCCCTGGATGGGCCTCATTCGCCGCGTCGAATGTTCCGATGACGGACAACGAACGGGAGGGCCTCTTCGCCAGCATCGCCTCCTTATCGACGGCGCTGCGAGAGGCGCGCATGACTCTTTACAGCGTCGATCCGATGGGCGCGGGCGTGATCCAGCGTTACGACCAAAGTCTCTTCAAGGGAGTGGCGACCGATCAGCGAGTAAGTTATGGCAATCTGATTCTGCCGGCGATTGCCACGCAGTCGGGCGGGCTGCAGCTCTATGCGAGCAACGACATCGCCAAGATGGTGGAACAGTGCATGGCCGACGCGAGCTCGTATTATGTGCTGAACTTCAATCCGCCCGCGGCCGGCCATGCGAACGAATATCACGCCATCGAAGTAGAGGTTAATAAACCGGGACTCAAGGCGCGCACGCGGGTTGGATACTACGCGCAGTAGTGACGGGAGGCGCTTTCAGGATGAAAAACGTCAAGGGCCGCCCCACAACTGCGGAGTGGCCCTCGTTTGCATGGCTTAAAGCTTGCCGGAGTTACTTTGCGGCCACCAGCGGCTGGGTGCTGAGCGTGCCGTCGGCGTAGCCTTTGGCGATCTCGGTGATCGCGATGGGGCTGTAGTCGCCGGCGTGGCCGGCCTGGCCAAACTGGGTCATGCGCTGGGCGACAACCTTCTTCATGGCCTCGCGGGCGGGCTTCAGGTAATCGCGGGGATCGAACTTCTCCGGGGTCTCCCACAAAACCTTGCGGATAGCGCCGGTGATGGCCAGGCGGTTGTCGGTGTCCACATTGATCTTGCGGACGCCGTTGCGGATGCCGAGCTGAATCTCCTCGACCGGCACGCCCCATGTCTCCTTGAGCTTGCCGCCGTATTGGTTGACGATGTCCTGCAAGTCCTTGGGCACCGAAGAGCTGCCGTGCATGACCAGGTGTGTGTTGGGCAGGCGCTTGTGGATGGCGATGAGCACATCCATCTTGAGCACCGAGCCGTCTGGTTTCTTGGTGAACTTATATGCGCCGTGGCTGGTGCCGATGGCGATGGCCAGGGCGTCGACGCCGGTACGCTCGGCAAACTCGACTGCCTGATCGGGGTCGGTGATGTGATCGAGGCCGCTGCCGCCCGCGCCGTGGCCGTCTTCAACGCCGCCCAGTACGCCGATCTCACCCTCGACGGTTACGCCACGCTCGTGGGCATAGTCGACCACCTTTTTGGTGACCGCGACATTCTCCTCGAAGGTGGACGGGGTCTTGCCGTCTTCCTTGAGCGAGCCGTCCATCATCACCGAGGTGTAGCCCAGGGCGATGGCGCTCTTGCAGGTCTCGAAGCTGTTGCCGTGATCCTGGTGCATGGCGATGGGAATCTCTGGATTGAGCTCGGCGGCAGCCTGGATCAGTTTGAAGAGATAAAGATCCTCGGCAAACTGACGCGCGCCGCGGCTGGCCTGAACGATAACCGGCGACTTGGTTTCCTTAGCCGCGGCCATGATGGCCTGGATCTGTTCCATATCGTTGACGTTGAACGCGCCGACGCCGTAACCGCCCTTGGCGGCCTCGTCGAGGAGTTGCCGCATGGAGACTAGAGGCATAGAGGGTTCTCCTTCTTGGGTTTGGACCGGCCGCCGGTTCGCTCGGGCCCTGAGGGCGAGAAAACAGCCTGTCGGGCGGCAGGAACTGCAATCGTCCCTATGGTAGCAGAGATGCGCAAGCAAAAAGTGTGCGTATGAACACACCGCGCGGTTAGCGTCGGCGCGAGCTGGACGGCTGGAAGAGGCGGTATTTTCGGCTGATTTGGAGCTAGAATGTAGTGAAATGTCAAGATAAAGATTACCAATCAGTTAATACAGGGAATTCTTAAACTATTCATCTGTAGATATTTACGGGGAAATATGGGATGGATGGATACCCCCAGGGGGTTAGGGGGGTGGGGGGGTATTTTGGTGGTACAGACCGGGCGCTTCTCCGACAGATTGGCCCAAGGAACGTGGGCGCAACTTCGACCCCTGCGGCAATTTCTTTCATGGGTTTCTCTCTCCCCATTGTGCGCCGGTGGGGTGTAATACTACGCAAGGGGCAGGGAAAGGATTGTCGATTCCCAAGTCCCAGAATCGGGCTCTGGGGGCACCCGGTGAATTCGACCGGAACCCGGAGGATGACCGAAGACCTTCTCGATGAGTGCATTGAGCTGTTCGCGACAGTTTGGAAGTTCACGGTAGGATTGGTCTACAGAAGCCTGCATCCGTCCAGGAAGTTTTTCGACCACAGAAGAGCCAATGCATCCGCAAAGTCGTAGGGACAGCTCACGCCAAAGCGATGTGTTAGATTTCCGTTCTGCCTATCCCCGATAAGAAGTAACGACGCCCTAACCGATATTCGCTCGGGGGCACGCTAGAGTTGGTTCTGTGAGACCGATGATCCGACCCTCACAACCAATAAAGCAGGGTGCCCTGCACTCAGGGCATCGAATCCACATCTTCCTCAACAAGAAGCAATTTGAGTTCGAACACCATGTACAGACTGGAGAACACCTCAAGCAAAGTGCTGGAATCCCGCTTGGGGACCTTCTCTTACTCCAGCGTCCAGGCGAAGATGATGTAAACGCCAATGACGCCAAGATTGCCTTGAGAAATGGCGAGCACTTTCACAGACAGCCTCCAGCCGAATTACGGCTCAGGGGCGGCACTTATTGAAGAAGCGGGCGTTGCTTCTGGAAGCGCAACGCTGCCGGTCTTGTTTGGAGAGAAGTATAAAGCCCACCATATGGCTGCATTGTGCCGAATGGCACACGTGAGCCGATCTTTGTAAGATCCTTCAGGCGGGGCGCGCCTCATCAGGAATGGATGGTGAAGGCGTAGGCGTAGGGGTTGGGCGGGTTGGCGGGGAGGGTGAGATGCAGGCCGCTGCCATCCTGATCGAAGGCGATCCGTCCCGCGCCGAACAACTCCACGCGCCGAACTGGCTGCGGGAGGGCACCGGATCCCCTGGCGAGAGTCTTAATGTGCAGCTTGCCGTCGTTTGGCCAGACGAAGGCGAATGCGTAAAGGGTATCGCCTTTGGTGACGAAGCGAATGTCTTCGGTGGTATAGGGGCGCTGTTTCGTTTCGTTGAAGGTCCCAGCGGCGGCAGCATCGGGCGGTCCTTCGCCAAAGACGCTGAACGGGCGGGTGCCGTAGATCGCGCTGCCATGCACCTGTATCCACGAGGCAAGCCCGGTTAGGAATGCGTGCTCATCCTCATCGAGGGTGCCATCGCCACGAAGGGGAATACTGAGCAGTAGATTCCCGTTGCGGCTGACGATGTCGATGAGCGAGTGAATGACGAAGGTGGGGGTCTTGTACTTGTGGGAATCAAGCAGCGAGCGATCGTAATACCAGTTGCCGATGCAGGTATCGGTCTGCCAGGGTTGGGCGAGGATTCCGTTTGCCTTGCCGCGTTCGATATCCAGGGTGACTGAGCCGACATGTTCGAGCTTGATGTCCTTCGCGGTGACGACCACATCCACCTTGCCGTGTTTGCGCACGCTGGAGTTGTAGTAGTGGGTGACGATGTCGATGCCATACTGGCCGAGCGGCAGCTCGCTATCGTCGAAGTAGAGCAGGTCGGCGTCATAGGTATCGACGAGGTCCTGGCAGCGCAGGAACCAGTTCTCCGCGAAGGCGGTATCCATGGTTGGGACGCCTTCGTTCCAAGGGCGGTCATTGGCTTCATGCCATTGGTTGGCCGCGGCTACAGTGGTGAAGCCATCCGGCATCACGATATTGCGTCCGGTGTATAGCTTCTGCGGATCGAGGCCGTCCCACCACTTGCCTTTACCGTCTGCCTTGGTGAGGGTATAGGCGTCGTAACGGACGCCTTGCATGGATCCTTCGGGATCGTAGTCGTACGCGACCTGAAGCCAGTGCCAGGCATGTGCGCCGTGGTTGGAGACGCCGAAACGCAATCCCCGCTTGCGCGCCTCCTTGGCCCAAACCGCGATGATGTCGCGTTTTGGGCCTACCCGAACCGAGTTCCACTCATGAAAGCGCGAGTTGTAGATGTCGAAGTTGTCATGGTGCTGTGCCAGTGCGACAAAATACTTTGCCCCGGCAGAAACGAACAGGTCCATCAGATGTTCCGGCTGCCAGCGTTCGGCCCTCCAAGTGCCGTTCAGCTCGACGGCCCCGAACTTCGAGGGGTGTCCATAGTTGGCGACGTGGAACTTGTTCTGTCTGGAACCCTGGAGATACAAGTTCCGCGTGTACCAGTCGCCTTGCTCTGGCATCGACTCCGGCCCCCAGCAGGACCAGATGCCGAATTTAGCGTCGCGGAACCACTCAGGAGTCTGGTATCCGGCGGTGAGCGAGTCCCATGTGGGCTGGAATGGACCGTGAGCAATGTGATGCGGATTGGCTCCCTGGGACAAGAGCGCTCTGGGAATTGCGACTACAGGTGCGGCGGCTGCGATTGATCTGAGGACGCTTCGGCGAGTGAATAGCGGCATCGGCATGTTGGGAAAATTATACCTTTCGATTGTCTTGGTTTAATCCATTTGGAACCATAAAGGACCAATGTGCAGAAATACCGTGTTTTTAGTAGTTTGCATGGCGCTAGCAATTGCTCCTCCCTCTGTTGGAGCTATATCGTCAATGCGCTCGTTGATCGTCGCAGGGATGCAAATTCCCCTTGTTCCGGGCGAATCGGCGGTGGAGGTTAGACTGCGGCACCACGCTGACCATCGGTGTCTCTTCACTGCATAGCCGGATATGGAATAATCTGCCCGTGCATCTTCCTCCCGCTACGCCTGACGCGAGTTGGTTTCTGGTGGCTTGCGCCGCCGGCGCCGTGGCGCTGCTGCTGATTCTGATTGCCAAACTCCGGCTGCATCCAGCGCTGGCCTTGTCCATTGCGGGTCTAGGGCTGGGCATCGCCTCGGGCATGCCTCTCAAGCAGGTTCCGATCTCCTTTACCGCTGGGGTTGGCAACCTAATGGGACACATCGCCATCGTGCTGATGCTGGGCGCAATTCTCGGCCGCCTGCTCGCCTCCTCCGGCGGCGCAACGGCGCTGGGCAGGCTCCTGGTGGAGAATTGCGGAACACGAGGGATGCCGTGGGCGATGCTGGCGCTGGGCATTCTTGTAGGCATGCCGGTCTTCTTCGAGGTGGGCCTGGTGCTGCTGCTGCCGATTGTGGCCGAGGCCGCACGACGCAGCCATCGGCCTCCCATACTGGTGGGCATACCGCTGCTGGCCGGGCTATCCATCGTGCATGGCACGCTCCCCCCGCATCCGGCGGCGATGCTGGCGGCTACGCAATATCACGCCGACCTGGGCCGGACGATTCTTTGGGGGCTGGCCGTCGGATTGCCCGCCGCGGCGCTAGCCGGGCCGGTGCTGGGCTGGCTCTTGATGCGCCGCTGGCAGAAGCGGGTTGCGAAGCGCGAGGCCGCGGCCGACGATGAAACTTTGACTCTGTTTGTTCCGATGTCTGTGGAAGAGCCGCGGCCTGATTCGCGGATGGATGGGGATGCGGCCAAAGCAGGCCCGGATTCGCTGGCGAAAGCGGAGCCGGTTCCTGCGTCCGTTGGCCCCATTCGCGCGGCGGCGGCGATTCTGCTGCCTGTGGCGCTGATCTTTCTGGGCAGTTGGGCCGATTCGCTGGCCGCGCCGGGCGGCTTGCCAAACCAGATTCTGCATTTCGCGGGCAGCCCGGATGTTGCGCTGCTCATTGCGGTGCTGGTGGCTCTGGTCACGCTGGGCGGGCACGTCCAAACAGGACGGCGCCATGGCCCTGAGCTGTTGCGCAAGCTCACCGGCGAGGCCTTTGAGCCGATCGCCGGGGTGCTGGCTATTCTGGCCGCGGCGGGAGGCTTGAGCGGGGTTCTGCGCGACTCCGGCGCGGCGCAGGCCACCGTCAGCCTGGCTCTAGGCGCGCACATGCCGCCGCTGGTTCTGGCGTGGCTGCTGGCCGCCGTGGTGCGGGTTTCCATGGGGTCGGCCACGGTGTCTATGGCCATCGCCTCGGGGATTCTGGCCCCCATGGCCGGGCATCTCGGCGTGCGCCCCGAACTAATGGTTCTGGCCACCGGAACTGGCTCGCTGATCCTTTCGCACGTGAACGACCCCGGCTTCTGGATGATTCAGTCCTTCTTCAAACTGGAGCTGCAGGAGACGCTTAGCACATGGACAGTGATGGAGACGGTGCTGTCGGTGGCGGGGCTGGGGATGACGCTGGGGTTGGCGGCGGTGCTGGGGTAAAAACTCAGTTATGAGCGATGGACCTCGCCAGTTACAAGAGCGATCCTTGAATGTCGGCCAGGCTGGCTCTCTTGCCGTAACCAACCGTGGGATCGACAAGCGGCAAATGTGGCTTCTTGCCCTTCAAAATATCCTCGACCGTCAGAATTTGGACGAGCGGATATCGGTTTCCGTGCATTTCGACGGTTCCAGCCGATGCCGCGTCCGCCTTCATCCCAGCTGTTGGGGCATTCAAAACTACAAGGACGCCAAACCCCATCGACGATGCTTCCTCTCGCTTGGCCACGCTGATGAGCGCGCGCACTTCGTCGGCTTTCAGCTTGCCGCTCTTGACGGAAACAACCGCGAACTTGGTCGTTTTTCCCTCGGGCCTGAACGGAATGCGCCCATCGATACCTTTGTCCGCGCCTTTCTTGTCGTTGGGTATCCCGTCAACTTTGGATACGGCCCAAATCTCGAAGGCCTTTCTATCTTTATCCTGTTCCGCCATCATCCTTGCGCCCTCGATGGTTGTCGGCAGGCCCTTGATTTCGTAGTCGACGCCCACGCGCAGATGAGGGAACGCTCCTTCCAGCCGCTGTCTGCGGATGAGTTCGATCGCGAAGGGAGAAATGTCGATGCCCACCCAATGGCGAGCAAGAATCTGCGCCGCTGCAATGGTCGTGCCGCAGCCGCAGAATGGGTCCAGCACAAGGTCGCCGGGGCGGCTTGACGCGTTAAGAATGTGTTTCAGGATTCCCAGCGGCTTTTGCGTGGGATAGCCCAACCGCTCGGCATCCTGCGGGCTCAGCCAGCGCACGTCCGCATCGATTCCGTCCGCCGTGCCGAAGACAGCACCTTCCGTATAAGGTTGATACGCCCAAATATCAGGAGCCGCGGGGCCATCGCTGGTGTTGATGGTCCTCTCGTACATGGGCCATGCCTCGCCTTCTGTGATTGTGATAAATCCCTTTTCAAAGAGCAGATCGAGCTTCTGATGCTGAGTCAGGCCCGAAGGATCGACGCCAACCTCTTCCCATATTTTTCCAGGAACGGCCCAATGCCTTCCTTTGGCCGTTGGATCGAAGCCACGCCACTGCTTGCCGGATTCTCCCCCGCGCGTCCCCGATCCTGTCAATACATTGCCGTAGTAGTTCGTCTTGTAAACACCATGAGAAGCTTCTACAAAGTTGTCCTTGACGTGGCCGAGCATAAAAGGTCTGCGCGGGTGGTTCCATGTGTAATCGTTGCTCTTCGTATAAAACAAAATCACATCGTGAACCGGCGCCCACCGTTTGGCCTTGTTATGCGATCCTGTTCTGCGCCAAACGATTTCGCTGCGAAAGTTAGTCGGCCAGAAGACCGCGTCCATCAGCATCTTCAAGTAATGGCTGGCCGTGGGGTCGCAATGCAGATATACGGACCCGGTTGGCTTCAGAACCCGGTGAATCTCAACAATGCGCAAGGCCATGTTGACCAGATAGGCGAGCATCGGGCTTCGCTGCAAGCCTCCGTGCAGCGCGTTGACGAAATTGACCAGCGTTGGATTGCGCGCATTCTGCAACTCGTCAAAGGCCGCTTGCGCTGCCGCATCCCATGTCCACGTATCCTTAAACGCCGTGACCTGGGCCTCGTCGGAATGTAGCCCGTCGGCCTTGAAAAGCACATTGTAGTTAAGGTCCGAATTGAACGGCGGATCGAGATAGACGAGATCCACAGATTCGTCTCCGATCTTCTCCCGCATGACCGGGAGGTTATCCCCATAGAGAAGGCTGTTCTTCATTCGCTGCCTCGATACCTGCGCTGACGATTAACATGAACGGAAAAGTTGAGCTTACCAGACCGCAGGCAGCGTACGCCGAAAACTCTACAGCCCCAGCACCGCCCTTTGCGCCGCGAATATCTCCTTCAGTCCCGCCTCGGCTAAATCGATCAGCCCGTTCAGATCGGAGCGGGAAAAAGAACCTTTCTCGGCCGTGGCCTGGGTCTCGATGAGGCCGCCGTCGGCGGTCATCACCACGTTCATGTCCACTTCGGCCTGCGAATCCTCCTCGTAGCAGAGGTCGAGCAGCACCGCGCCGCCCACCATGCCGACCGAGGTTGCGGCTACCAGTTGCCGCAGCGGCGATGCCTTGAGCGTTCCCGCCTCGACCAGCGCGTTCAGGGCCAGCGCCAGTGCGACCGCCGCCCCGGTGATGGCCGCCGTGCGCGTGCCGCCGTCGGCCTGGATTACGTCGCAATCGAGAATGACAGTTCGCTCGCCCAGCGCCTTCATGTCGACAACCGAACGCAGACTGCGCCCGATGAGGCGCTGGATTTCGTGAGTGCGCCCGCCGATCTTGCCCTTCTCGCTTTCGCGCGGGGTGCGGGTCACGGTGGAACGGGGGAGCATGGAGTACTCCGCCGTGACCCAGCCCCGGCCCGAGTTGCGCAGCCAGCCGGGGACGCCCTGCTCGATGGTGGCGTTGGTCAGTACCCGAGTGTTGCCCAGCGAAACCAGCACCGAGCCTTCGGCGGTCTGGACGAAACCGGGGGTGAGAGAGAGCGGGCGAAGCTGGGCAGCAGCTCTGCCGCCGGGGCGGAAGAAGGCCGAATTGCCGGGGGCGTTCATAGGGGGATTGTACGGGAACGGGAGCGGTGCGGGGACACGTTCCCAAAGCGGGAAACCGGGAATCGCGTGGCCCGGAACAGGAACAGGCGCTTAACTGCCTGATCTTGCATGAGATACGTTAACGCATTCGATTCTCGATGTCCCATTTTGGGAGCGACCGCCGCGCATCGGTTCCGCGCGGCTGTCCGAGAATTGGACAGTAAGCCCTTCCTTTATCAGGAACTTAACGGGACCGTTCTAGTTTGGCACGCTGCGTGTACTAGAAGAAGGCGTGGGAGCAGGGACCAGGGATTAGGGACTAGGGAATAGGGACTAGGGATTAGGGAAAAGGGAATAGGGATTAGGGAAAAGGAGCAGGCGATGCGGCAGATGGAGCAAACGGCGGGATGGGGCGGAGCGGAGCGCAAACGGGTGGAGGCGGTTGTGGAGACGCTGGCTACGGTGCGCGGCGAAGGCGAAAATCTGGCGGAGGTGGCGCACGACACCCGCAACATGGTGACGGCGCTGGCGCTCTACTGCGATCTGCTGGAGGAGCCCGGGGTGCTGGCGGCGCCCTACCTGCACTACGGTAGCGAGTTGCGGCTGGTGGCCGCCGCCAGCCGCCGGCTGGTGGAGCGGCTGGTGGCGCTGGATCGGCGGGGGGGTGGGGGAGCGGCTACCTCCATCGGCTCGGCGCGAGAAAAGGATGGAACGCCGGCGAAGACCGCGCCAATTGCGAACCCTTCGCTGGGCGACAGGCTCGAGCAGTGCCGGCAATGGGATCTAGCAGCATCCAAACCGATCGCCAACCTGGCAAACGAGTTGCTGGCGAACCGGAACCTGCTGGCTGCCCTCACGGGGCCCTCGATCGCCCTGACTGTGGACGCCGAAGGGGGCGCCCGGCCGGTGTGGCTGACGGGAGAGGATCTGACCAGGCTGCTGGTCAATCTTGTGAAGAACGCGGCCGAGGCCATGCCCGAGGGCGGGCGCATTCAGCTCGGCCTGCGAGAACGGGCGGGGCAGCCGGGAGCCGCGGCCTCTCTTACACTGACGATCGACGACAACGGGCCGGGAATACCCGAGAAGGCTCTTGAAAGTATCTTCGAATCCGGCTATACCTCCCGCACTAGCGGCTCGCAACCCAACGGAAGATGGCCGTCCGCGCATCGCGGGCTGGGTCTGGCCATCACCCGTTCGATCGTGGAGGGCGCGGGCGGACGGATTCGCGCTGAGAACCTACCCTCCCATGGGGCGCGCTTCCAGATCGAAATGCCCGTCAGGAGCCGGTGAAGCCGCCTTTCTCATCAAGGGCACGACCGGCAATATTCAAACTTAATTACCCAAGTACCCGCGAGGCGAATACAATGCTCGAAACAGCTCTCACATCGAGAACCATGCAGTTTATCCCTCAACTTGCGGAGCCCACGGTGCGGCTGCACCTGCTGGTGGTGGACGCGGACGCTGCTTTCCGTTCAGCCTGCGCCGAGATTGCGGCCAGCATGGGCTATGCGGTGGAAAGCATCGGCGATCTGGGCCAGACGCGGAACCAGCTTCGCAACCATCCTGCAGATATTCTGCTGGTCAATCTGCCCGCGGGGAGCGGCGTGGGCCTGGAGCTGATCTCCGAGGTGAAGCTCCTCTATCCGGCGACCTCGGTCATTGCCGTCACCGCCTCGGGATCGGTAAACCCGGCCGTTGAGGCTATGCGCTGCGGCGCTTCCGACTACCTGACCAAGCCCTTCACCGTCGACCAGCTTTCAACGGTCCTGGACCGGGCTGCCGCCACCCATATGACCGACACCGCCACCCGCCTGTTGCGTGAGCAGCTGCGGCTCTCCCAGGGTCTGGGAGCCATGATCGGGCGCTCCGGCGAGATGGAAAAGCTCTACCGCATCCTCTCCAAGGTTGCCCAGAGCTCCCATCCGGTTCTGGTGCTGGGCGAGAGCGGCACGGGCAAGGAACTGGTGGCGCGCACCATCCACGCCTACGGGCCGAACTCGCAGAAGCCATTCCTGCCGGTGGACTGCGGCTCGCTGGTGCCGACGCTGATCGAGAGCGAATTGTTCGGCTACGTGAAGGGCGCCTTCACCGGCGCCAACCGCGCCAAAGACGGGCTGCTGGTCTCCGCCGAGGGCGGCACGGTCTTTCTGGATGAGATCGGCGAGCTTTCGCTCGACCTGCAGGCCAAGCTGCTGCGCGCGCTCCAGGAGAAGGAAGTGCGCCCGGTCGGAGCCACCCATCGCATACCCATCAAGGCGCGGATTGTGGCCGCCACCAACCGCGATCTGGCGGCGATGGTCGAGAAGGGCAGCTTCCGCAAGGATCTCTTCTACCGGCTCAATGTGGTCAATCTGCGGCTGCCCTCGCTGCGCGACCGGCGCGAGGACATACCCCTCTTGGCAGCGCACTTCCTGGACCGCATCAGCCGCGAGCACGGCGTGAAGTTTACGCTCAGCGACGAAGCTCTGCGCACCATGATGCAGCACGATTGGCCGGGCAATGTGCGCGAGCTTGAGAACTCAGTGGAACGAGCCTGTGCCCTCTCTTCCGGCCCGGTGCTGCACCTGGGCGACCTGCCCACGCAGTTGCAGCAGAAGGGCCTTGAGGCGCGGAGGGCAGCCGCCGCCGAACCGGCTGGCGAGAGCGGCGCGCCCGAAGTGAAGACTCTGGCCGATTTGGAGCGCGAGGCCATTCTGGGGGCGATTCGCACCCTCAGGGGCGACAAGTTGCAGGCCGCCAAGATGCTGGGTATCGGCAAGACCACACTGTACCGCAAGCTGAAGGAATACGGTATCGCCGACCCGCTTCGGGATGAGTAGAAGAAGCAGCTTTTAGCTTTTAGCTCTTAGCTCTCAGCCTTTAGCTTCTTCCTGCTGTCGCCTGCGGCTGAGGTTATCCTCGAACGTCGATCCTGCGCAGAAGGCTAGAAGCTGAGGACTGAGAGCTAAAAGCTAAGGGCTAAGAGCTAAAAGCTAGAAGCTAGCACCAGGGAACAAGGAGCTGAAAATGAGCATTCTGATTGTGACCGGAATCGAAGGCGCCCGCAACTGCGCCGCCGTAGTAGGCAAGCAGTTGGGCATGGAGGTCGAGGTGGCGGAGGGGCGCAAGGCCGCGCTGGCCGCGCTGCGCCGCCGCGAGTTTGCCGCTGTGTTGGTGGATGAAACCATGGCCGAATGCGATCCCTCCGCCGCCGAGGCCATTTGGGAGCGCGCTGGGCTTGCGATTCCCTTGCAGATCAACTTCGCGCTCTCCGGCGCTGCCCGGCTGATCCGTGAGATTCGCGCCGCCCTGCACCGCCGCGAGCGGGAGCAGATGCTGGCCCGGCGGGCAGCCGCCTCGGCCATTCAGGCCGAGCTGAAATCGACGGTCGCCGGTCTGTTGCTGCACTCGCAGTTGGCCCTCTCCGGCAGCGAGGCATCCTCGCCGATCGCCGACAAGCTGCGCGTGGTGGCCGATCTTGCCGGCAGCCTGCGCCAGCAGTTGAGCGCGCCCTTGCCGGTGCGCGGAGACACCGCCGCCTGAGGCGCTTGCGCCGCATGGAGCGGGGCGGATGCTACTATGCTCAGGGCAGGCCTTCTGCTCATACCGCTCTGAAATACGCCGGACTCGTGACTGACCTGAGCGCCTGCGCGGAGGGAAAAAGAAAGAGTTGATTGCGTTGCACGCGCATCGCCGGGGCGAAGTTGCCCCGGCGCTTTTTTGAGGCGGGCGTAGCTATCCCATGAATGTAACCGACGATGCCTGCGGACAGTTTTTGGACTGTCACGCTTTACAACCCGCTTGCGAATCGTTCGTAGCATGGCGATATGTTATGAGTCGAGTTACTTAGATTCCGGGCGCTCGGCAGAGAGGCTTTGCATGATGTTTCCATTTTCACAATTTGGGTAGAATCCGCCGGCATCGCCGATACCCGTGGCGCGATAAGACTAAGACCTCTTCCAAGCCCGGCATTTCTTCCGGATCGAATGCATCGAGCTCAGTACGAAATCGGCGGCGCAGTATTGATTTATGCTGAATGAACATGAAAGATTCAGCCGTATTGCTCATTGATTGCCCGGACCGCAAGGGTCTGGTGGCTCGCGTCTCCACGCTGCTTTACGAGCGGGGCGCTAACATTCTGCACGCCGACCAGCATCAGGATCACGATATGGGTCTCTTCTTCATGCGCGTGGAGTGGGCGCTGAACGGCACCGACAGTGAAACGGCATTCGATCTTGAGGGATTCCGGGCGGCCTTTGCCCCGCTGGCCGCGGAACTGGGGATGCGCTGGAAGCTGAGTTCCAGCGGACGGCTGCCCAGGGTGGCGCTCTTTTGCTCGCAATACCTGCATTGCATGGCCGATCTGCTGCACCGCTGGCGCACCGGCGAACTGCTGTGCGAAATACCGATGATTGTCTCGAATCATCGAGACGTAGAAAGGCTGGCGGCATTTTACGGAATTCCCTTCGAGTTTGTTCCTGTTACAACGGAGAACCGCGCCGAGGCCGAGGCGCGGCAACTGGAGTTGCTTAGATCGAAGCAGATCGATCTGGTGGTTTTGGCGCGCTATATGCAGATTCTCACGCCTGGCTTTGTCAGCCATTTTCCGGCGGCAATCATCAACGTTCACCACTCGTTTCTACCCGCGTTTACGGGGGCAAAACCATATCATGCGGCGCACGCGCGCGGCGTGAAACTCATCGGAGCAACCAGCCACTATGTTACCGATGTGCTGGACGACGGGCCAATTATCGAGCAGGATGTGGCGCGCATTTCGCACCGCGATCAGGTGGAAGATCTGGTGGCGCGCGGCCGGGATCTGGAAAGAATCGTACTGTCCCGCGCGGTGCGCTGGCATCTCGACCGGCGGATTCTCTGCTACGGCAACAAGACTGTGGTATTCGATTGAAGATGTGGAGACCGGAGGCAAGGAATATGCGCCGGCCTATTCTGGGGTGCGGCGGTCTGCGATCGTTTCAGCTATTGCCGGCGAATATGCCGGACAGCGGCCCTGAGAACGATTTTGTAGTTTCCAGCCATCTCGCGGAACAAAGCAAACCAATAGATGAAACATTGCAAGCTGTTTCTTAACAGAGTGTTTATTTCCCATCCGAAACAACCGGAGCCCAGGCATCACTGTCTACAGGAGACTGCGATTGAGTTTGAGGGGGATAATCTCCTTCCCTTTGCGTTTGCCGAAGAATCACTTCCCGCTCTTCCCAGCGCCAGCGTTACAGCACAGGCAGCGGCGCCAAGGAGTAACCATTTGAATTCCGATCCCACAGTTTGTTTGGATTGGCCTATGAAAAACGAATATCCCAATTTGTAAAAGAGACAACAGTCGAGTATCTTAAGTTAAGGCAAATGGCCGACCCTGTTGCGGCTAGGACGTGCAGGGATTGGACCACTTAGCAGAATGAATCAGGGAGGAACAATGGGAGTATCGGAAATTCTGGCATCGGTCGACCGTGAGATCGCACTTTTGCAACAGGCGCGTGCATTGCTCAGCGGCGCCGCCGCACCTGCGGCGAAGAAGGCTGTGGGCAGGCCCAGGAAGATTGTGGCTGTTCCCAAGAAGGCAGTTGCGGTTACCGCGGTCGCCGCCAAACCCTCGAAAAAGAAGAAGAGAAATCTTTCTCCCGAAGGCCGCAAGCGTATCGCCGAGGCCGTGAAGCGCCGCTGGGCTGCACAGAAGGCCGCCACAGAAAAGTAGCCAACGAAACTCCGATGCCGACAGCGGCTGGCGCGCGCTCGTAACTCCGCCGAGTCTCAGTTAATGCTCGGATTTCTATCTCCGGCCAAATAGAAGGCCAGGAGGACCGTTCCCTCTCATTCCGGGTTCCGCAGGACTTCGGAATCCTTGGAGGGCGCGGAGTTCGTTTTCTCGCCAGTCGCCGCTAGGTGTTGTAAAATGCTCGTTCGGCGTGGTTTGCGCTCCCGCGTCAGCCGCAGGTGAGATGCGTTGCCGGATGATTGCCTGGCCGACGCTGCCAGCGAGATTTCGAGGATAGCCCCAAGCGCGGACTTTCCAATAGTTGGAGTTCGCCAATTTGCATTTGCGGGAACGTGATATCCGATAACTCGAGTGCTCAATTGACGCTATTCACCTTTTCCAGATAGCCGATTCTGAAAAATCAGCCTAGCTGTTTCGAGGAGAGCCTGGTGAATTGGATTGAGTTGCCGGACCTTGCGGCTGTTGCGCTGCTGGCGGGGGCGTTTGCCTCAGTGGCGCGGCGAGGTCACACCGCAGTCTCAAGAATCTGGCTCATCGGCTGGCTCGTTGTCGTTCTGCATTTCGCCGCTTTCCTCTTCCTAACTGTGCCGGGTATATGGGCGAAGGTGGCTGAAGCGATCGGTCTCTCGGCTCTCACCCTGGCCGGACTCCTCTTTATGTGGTCCTCGGTTCCCTATCGCGGGCGAAACTCCAGCCGCTGGATATTCGCGGCGCTGTTCATCACCAACACACTATACCTTTTTCTACTTAGCGGGTGCCCTCAGGCCGACTGGGCTTTGACTCCGGTTTCAATTCTCTTTGGCGGCCTACCTCTGGTTATCTCACTTGTAGCGTTGCCCAAGCTCAACCATCCGCTCCGCTGGACGCTGGACGGCCTTTATTGCGCTCTTTCGATCTTTCTCCTGATCTATCAGCACCGGCCCGGCAACGGCGATGCCCTGGCGCTGGATGCTGTTTTGGTCACTGTTTACCTTGGCTGCGCTATCCATTTTTGGTACGCCTACCGGCGCGTCACGACCGGCGCATTCATCACCATCTCAGGATTCCTGGCCTGGGCGTCGGTGTTTGTGGTTGCACAGGCGATGGCAGCCTATTGGCCTCAAATCCACGTCGAGAGCGGGGTATGGAATCTGCCCAAGTATGTGGTGGCAGTGGGCATGATCCTGCTCCTGCTTGAAGACCAGATCGAGCACAACCGGCATCTAGCGCTGCACGATTACCTGACCGGATTGCCGAACCGCCGGCTCTTCCAAGACCGGCTGACCGGCGCCCTTGAGAGGGCCCGCCGCGCCGGGAAGACGGCTGCCCTGCTGGTGATCGACCTGGATCACTTCAAGCAGGTGAACGACACGCTGGGCCATCACGTGGGCGATCTTCTGCTCCAGTGCGTAGGGCAGATGTTTTCCGGACGGGTCCGGCGCTCCGACACTGTGGCGCGAACAGGCGGCGACGAGTTCTCAGTCATCCTCGAGGCGCCAACCAGCCGCGAAGAAGCCATGAGGGTGGGCCAGTCATTGATGCAGATTCTGCATGAACCCCTTGAACTGGACCAGCACAGAGTGAAGATCAGCGCCAGCTTTGGCATATCCATGTTTCCTGAGGATGCCGTCGAAATGGAGGCGCTCTGCATCGCCGCCGATCTGGGCATGTACGACAAGAAAATCTCACGAACAAAGCGGGAGGAAGCAGATCCGGAAATCTAGGCCGAAGCTGGACGTCAAGTTCGGTGGTTCATCCTACGGTTGAAAATGCGGGTGTTATTCCCATCGGCAAACTCAGATCGAGAGCACTCAGTTAGTAGCAACTGTTATCTCCATCGAAAGATTCGAAGCGACACAGCAAAGGGCACAACGAACCACGCCAACAGTATCCCCACCTGCGCAACCATTTGTCCCAGGTTCATTCCTTGCAGCATATTGCCGCGCATCGCATCGATGGCCGCGGTAAGCGGCAGCGCCCGCACCAGCGGCTGAATGACCGCTGGAAAGCGTGAGGCCGAGAAGAAGACGCCGGAGAGAATCCACATCGGCATCATTACCAGATTCATCAATCCCGACGCGGCTTCCATCGTCTTCGCCCGCGAAGAGACAAGCAGCCCCAGCGCAGAGAACGCCAGCGAAGTTAGCACGCACAGCAATCCCAACTGCAAGAACGAGCCGCGGAACGGCACCCCGAAAGCCAGCCGGGCAAACCCCAGAAACACCACCACCTCGATCACCAGCATCGCCAGCCGCGACAGCAGAAATGACATCAGATATTGCCAGCGCGGCATGGGTGAAGCCACCAGCCGCTTCAACAGCTTCTTCTGCCTGGCTTCGACAATCGAAAATCCCAGCCCCCACATCGCCGATCCCATCAGGTTCATGCCCAGCAAGCCCGGCACCACAAAATCGATATACCGCGCCCCTGTCTCATGGACTAACTCATTTTCGGCATGCACCGCCTCGCGTCTTCCCGCCGCCGTTTGAATCGCCCGATCCACGAGCAGGCGCGCTGTTCGCGCGTCGGGATTGGTGTCGTCGAATTTGTAGGCCACGCCGTCTGGTCTTTGAATCGCCAGCAACAGAATGCTGCCCGTAGCCAGCGCATGAGCGCCGGCCGCCTCGTCCATCGTCTCCGCCGTAAGCCCCTTATCCGCCGCCAATGCCTGCCTCAATTGCGCTGTGGTCGCGCCTACTTGCAACACATCCGCCGGCCGATTGCGGAAGGCAATCCCCAGCCCTACCGCCAGCAGAATCGGAAAGATGAATATCCAGAAGATTGCCTCCGGCTCGCGCAAGAGCAAACGAAAACGCACCATCGTTAGTTGATACAGGCTGCTCAGCTCCAAGCTATTCATCGCGCAGATTCCTTCCTGTCAGCCGTACAAACACATCCTCGAGCGATGCGGAGTGGGTGCGAAACTCGCTCAAATGCAGGCCCTGCTCCCGCAAAACAGCAAAGATGCGCGGCACGGCTGTGTGCAGTTCGCTCACCGAGAGCCGATGCAGCCCTCCGTCCACAGTAAGCGACTGCACGCCAGGAATTTCCCGGAGCAGGGCTGCATCCACCACGGCGCGACTCGTTTCGACGCTGCCAACAGCAAACTCCACAATGTCTTCTCCGCCCACCGTCGCAATCAGTTGCTGCGGAGTCCCCAGGGCAATCACCCGCCCACGATCCATGATGGCCACACGGTCGCATAGCCGCTCCGCCTCTTCCATATAATGCGTAGTAAGAATGATCGTCCGACCCGCCTGCTTCAACTTGTCCACCAGATCCCACAGGTGACGCCGCGCCTGCGGATCGAGCCCTGTCGTCGGCTCGTCCAGAAACAGCAGCTCGGGATCGCCCACCAGCGCGCAGACCATGGCCAGCCGCTGCTTCTGCCCACCCGACAATCCAGCAACGCGCGATTTGCGTTTCTCTTCCAGTTGCGCGGTCTCAATCGACTCATCCACCGAAATCCCGCGCTTGAAAAAACTGCGGAAGAGCCGCAGCGTTTCTTCCACCGTCAGCTTGTCAGGAAACTGCGTCTCCTGGAGTTGAACGCCGATCCGCTGGCGCAGTTCCCCGGACCCCGAGCCCCAGTTCAGGCCCAGCAGTTCCACCGATCCCGCGTCGGGAGCGGTCAGCCCCTCGCAGATTTCGATGGTCGTAGTCTTCCCTGCCCCATTGGGCCCGAGCAACCCAAAACACTCGCCCCGCGCCACTTCAAGGTCAAGGCCATCCACGGCCTTCACGTCCCCAAAGGACTTTCGAAGCCCGCGGAGCAGCAGCGCGGGGCCGTTCGCTTGCGCCATTGCCGCTTGACTGCCGTCGATTTCCTTCACTCCGTGTCTCATCGCCCCAGCTTACCGTATTTTCCGGCTTTGGGTCGTCCCGGTGCCGCACCGAGGCGGCTTCTCCCGGGAAAGAACTGCGGAATGGCTCGCTGAGCGCATTGAGATGTTATCGTCATTCGATGACCATGCGCATTCAGCTCGGCGGACGCAGGCCGACTTTCGGGTGGTAATACTGTCAGCCGGACGGTGGGACATGCTCGACTGTGTATGAACTAGTAATTTCCGATCATGCGGTTACACACCAACCAAGTTTCCGATCTCATTTTGATCCTTTATAGTCTTCGACAAGCGCCTTCATACAGCAGTCCCTCAGAGGATCGCCCGAGCCACAAATGCAGGGCGAACTAGAGCCTGCGCCGCGCAGTCGAGCTTCATTGAGGAGCAGTTCCCTGGCCCGCGCTCTCCAGAGCCAGAGACTCGTGTCCCCGGCAGTTTGGTCCGCCCACACGGCCTTTGCAGATGCCGCAGGGCTGTTGGCCTTAACTAATGCCGAAAATTTGTTCCTGGCCGCCTGTAACAGGGCCCTCGGAATTGCACTTCTAAGGCTACCCTCGATCGCAGTGGAGAATTCGGTCCCGTCATTCGTTGCGAGGCGATCCGCCACCTCTCGTCGCAGAGCTTCTGCTTCGTTCGTTTCGCGGAACTTTAGAAGGTCCAGAAGGGTTTTCGGGTTTTGTTCGATGTAGGCGCTGAGATTCGAGCCAAACACCCCGCCCATGACGAAGCTGGCATAATCGAATGCGGTTTCGTTGCTACGCTGGATGCTGAATGCGGCACTTAATAGCGATATGCCTCCGAAAGGAACCCGAGCTGCGCGAATGTCGAGCTGACTGCAAATCAACCCGGTTTGCATGAGGTGAGCAAACCGCAACGTGGGGTAGGCGAGCCAACGTGGAATTGCGTGCGGTGTGGCGAAGTCCGAGTACCCAAGAAGGCGCGATACGCCGGGCATAAGAAGTCCGTTGCGTACCATCCCAGCGAGGTTAAGCGGTTCCGATTCCGCGAACTGAATGATATGCGGCGCTATGCTCTCAATCAGCGCTCCGCCCTCTACTTCCTTTCCCGGCGCTGGAAGAAGCATTTTTCTAACGACGCTCATCGAGGTTCGAGTTTCAACATGCTCAGGATCTTGAATTCGGACAACCCCAATGTTGCCGGCGATGCTCTCCGGCTTTGAGAGATAAACCGGAAGATGCACGACGTCCACGAATTTGATTGCGCCGCTTTGCATGAGGGCCCAAAACACTTCGAAGGATGCCCGGTCATGAAAAGCTGTTACTGCCTCTAGCGGCAGGAATACACGATCAAAACAGGTGAGGCCGACCGCCAGGTCGTGGAACGCGACGGGTTCAGTGCTAGGTAGTTCTCCCTGAACGAATCCCAAACCGACGATTGCGTTGAGCCGATTGTTCTCCGGATTGCTCAATTCAAGGGACTGCCCTGATATGTGGGTACCGGAAGGTTTAAAATCACTGATATAAAAGCCGGACTCAGGCCTAGTCGCGGCAGGAGTTCGTTGTGGTGAAATCACCTCAACGCTCGAACTCGCGTTCTCTTGCTCAATAAACTGCAGAATCGTCAGAGCACCGCGATGATCTCCATGTCGAGCCGCGTTGTAGCCTATCGAAAAGACGCCGTTAACTGGGGGCCCTGGTGAATCTGTGAGCTTGAAATGAGGCCCATTACCGAAGAGTTTGTGTTCTTTGTCATTCTCAGAGAGAAGGTTCAGCACATATTCGTCATTCACTCCGTAGCTGAGGAACAATACAGAGGCTAGTGAAAAAATCGATTTCACCGCGCCAACGTATGACGTGCTCCCTTTGATCTGCTCGTAATCAGAGCTGGCGAAAACAGTTGATTGAATTGCGGAGATTGATCCGTGCAGTTTCGCGACAAATGGGGTTCTGCTTACAATGGCATCACCGCAACGTTCTAAATCCGAACGTTCGATTACATCAACCGTGCCGATCCCCTGCTCCAGACAGAGGTCAACATTCGTAGTCACAATCTGTAGAGGGGTGACCTTCCTCAGCCCATCTATGAGCTGAGCGTAAATAGGCCCCGGACTTGGACGGTTAAGTTGCGCGACTAAAGTTTGATTGAAAAGGGCCTCGTCAGAATCCTTGCAAAGCTGAAAAACACGCGGATAGTCATGGGCCCCGAGCCACTGATCTGCAAGATCTCTCGGAAAACCGGAAACTTTCTTGCTGAAGATGCTCCGCATCAACCTGGCCGAATCGTGCCACCCAGGAAGCCCTGCCCACCTACTGGCGCCAGCGCCAACCCAGATCACCAACGGACGCTTTTGGCGAATGACGTCTCTAAGACGATTCAGGGACGGAAGGGTAAATTGATCATCAGCGTTGAGCATAACAGCGATTGTAGTCTGGATAGGAGCGGTCGGATGTAATTGTCTACCGGGATGTTATGCCTCAGTAAACACTCCTTGGATTAGCACCTGCAAACGCCCATTGCACCTGGAGAGTCCTGGCTTCATGCCAAATCGACGTAGCACACAGCGGGGACCAGCGGCTGGCGCTGGGCAAGGGTGCATCCCAGACTCCGGCCGGTGACCGACCAACCACGAGCAAGCCAGCCTTCGCCCGCGAACCGGCCTTTGCGCCGGGCTGCACTGGCGGTAAACTGGAAGCATGGCGGAGATTCAGCGCAGGAAAACACCTACGGTCAGCATCGGGCAGGTTCGCGTCGGCTGGGAGGTCCCGGTCGTGGTGCAGTCGATGACCAACACCGACACGGCAGACATTGCGGGCACCATCGAACAGGTTGCGGCCCTGGCCCTGGCGGGCTCCGAGATCGTCCGCGTCACGGTGAACAACGAGGAGGCTGCCGCGGCCGTTCCGCATATCGTGGAGGGGCTCGACAAGCGCGGCCTGCGCGTGCCCATCGTAGGCGACTTCCACTACAACGGCCACTTGCTGCTCAAGAAGTTTCCCGCCACGGCGCGGGCGCTGGCCAAGTACAGAATCAATCCCGGCAATGCCTCGATCGGCAAGAAAGACAACGACAATTTTCAGGTGATGGTGGAGTGCGCCGCCGAAAATCAGAAGCCCGTCCGCATCGGCGTCAACTGGGGCTCGCTTGACCAGGCTCTGCTGACTCGCATGATGGACGAGAACAGCCGCCAGGCCAATCCTCTGCCCGCACGCGACGTGATGATGGAAGCCATGGTGGTGAGCGCGCTGGACTCCGCCAAAGCCGCCGAGCATTACGGCCTGCGCCGCGACCAGATCATCCTTTCCGCCAAGGTCTCCGGAGTGCGTGACCTCATCGATGTTTACACGAATCTGGCCGCGCGTTGCGACTACGCTCTGCACCTCGGACTGACCGAAGCCGGCATGGGGGCAAAAGGTCTGATAGCGTCCACAGCAGGCCTTGCGCCGCTGCTGCTGGCCGGCATTGGAGACACCATCCGCGTTAGCCTGACGCCCAAGCCTGGCGGCGACAGGACCGAAGAGGTGCAGGCCGCGCAGCAGATTCTGCAATCGCTCTCCATACGCAGCTTCATGCCGCAAGTTACCAGCTGCCCTGGCTGCGGGCGCACGACAAGCACCTATTTCCAGGAGCTGGCCGAGCAGATCCAGAGCTACCTGCGCGCGTCGATGCCCCAGTGGCGCAAGCAATACCCTGGCGTGGAGGAATTGAAGCTGGCCGTGATGGGCTGCGTCGTCAACGGACCCGGCGAGTCGAAGCATGCCAATCTTGGCATCAGTTTGCCTGGCACGTTTGAAGAGCCTAAGGCCCCGGTCTACGTGGATGGCAAACTCTATACCACCCTCAAAGGCGACACCATTGTAGCCGAGTTCAAGCAAATCCTCGACAAGTATGTTGAGAGCCACTACCGGCAGGGAGCGAAAAGCGAAGAGCTTGTAGAGGCAAGGTAGCGCAATACTGACCCGAATTCTGGAATGAACCGAGGCGTCGAGCCACGACAGCCGCCAACACCCCCTTCCATTTGCCGCCTGGAATTCGCAGAGTGTTATCCTGAATTCCCGCGGTTCGTCTTTCGGCTCTTGCTTCCCCGAGCCGGCAAGAACAAGAATCCCGGTCGGAGCGCAGGAGGGTCTTCCATTGTTGCGCATCGAGATACTGAAACGCGTTCGTGAACTGGAAGAGCGGATTCACGTGCTCGGAGGAGTGCTTGCGACTCTCTTCGTAGTCACGTTTGCAGCCGAATATCTGAGGACGCGCGACAAAGCGCCGGAAGGCATGTTGTTGGAAGTTCTCCACTGGATATTGATCGCCGCGGATGTGGTAATTGTCCTGCTGTTTCTGGGCACCATCATGTTTCGCTGCTTTGGCCTGGCCAAAACCTCCCGCACATGGTGGCGAGCGACTCAAGACAAGGACTTGAACAGAAAGATACAGGATTGGTTTGCGGCGGACAAGGGAGATAAACCGCTGCAAACGGTCCGGTTTTGCTCCGAGAGCTGCCTTGAGGATCTTTGCAAACTGAATTACGAAGCTTTCAAAGATACGGTTTTCGCGGTGGAGAAAGAAAAACTAGCGCGCCGGAATGCGGAGTGGCTGCGCCGCAATCGCCGCGTCTTTATGCTGATTCTCGACCCCTTCAATCCCGAGCGTTACGTTGGCTACTCGGCGATGTTGCCGCTGACCCACGAAGGCATGCGGTCCTATCTCGACGGAGCCCTGAAAGATGCCGACATACCCGCATCGCTGGTGGCAAGAAACAGAGCGGCGACCGGCGGTGTGCTGATCTTTGCCATTTATCTAAGAAAGGAATATTCGTTCCAGAAGTCACAGGCCTCGCGCAATTACTCGATCTATTTCCTCGCCTGCGTCCGGCGACATGCCCAGGCATTATTTCCAAAGGAAGACGAGAAGACGGAAAAGTACCCGCCCATCTACGTCCAGACCGAACATGCAGCCATCAGGAAACGGCTGGACGATTACGGCTTTGTGGAAACGAAGAAGCGGTCGGCGGATGGCTTCGACATTCTTGTTCATGAGCACCCTTTCCGCCATGCGGAGATACAATTCATTCCGCAGACGATCAAAGAGGCTTTGCCAACTGAACAGACAATCGCGGCTGCCGAGGCTAGCGCGCCAAGTCCGTGAAGCCGGGAGAAGCTCGGCGCTGGCGCGGATATTCATTCACGATGTATCTGGGAGGCGTAGAATTGCTAGCCATGAAGACCGCCGCATGTGTCCTTCTTACATTGGCAATTCTCTCGATCAGACTGTTTGCACAGTCGAACCCCACCACATACCGGCCGTATCAGATTAATGTTTCTCCTGGAGTCGCTGAAAAGCTGCTCATTCGCAAGGTCGATCCGGACGCCTGTCCACACATCGCAATGGCCGCTCACGTCATTGGCACAGTAGTTGTAGCCTTTGGCATTGATAAGAATGGGAATGTTCTTCGTCCCACTGTTGTCTCTGGTCCTGCGATGTTACAGAAGCCGGTCCTGGACGCTGTTCGGAAGTACAAATACAAGCCGTATCTCCTGAACGGCCACGCAGTCGTAGTGGGCACAACGGTTTCAGTCCAAATCGACAATGTTCGCGATTGCCACGCTGAGTAGCTGATTTACAAGGCGCCCAAGTCTAGCGTTTGAGGCTCTAACTCGCTTCGCATTCCGACCGCCTCACAGAGCGTTCAAGCAGGAACAACCTGAGGAGGTCGAATCGCAAGTTACCTTTTACTCATCCTCCAGCATGATCTCGAACGTGTGGCCGAAGAGTTTGGAATTGTCGATGTAGCGGAAGAAAACCGGCCGCAGCGCGTAGAGGTTGCACTGGCTGATAGCCGCCTTGAAGAGCGCGCCCAACTGGAATCGTTCGCAGTAGGCTTTGATCAATGCGCGGCGGCGCTTGGAGTCGGAAATTACAGTTACGGGTCCGCGCAACTGCACGCCGCGAATCTCTTTCCAGTTTTCCGTTGGCCGGTAGATTGTGGCCGCCGCGCTCGGCGCGCGCTTAAGATTCTGGCTGTGCAAACTGGCCGGAGACGAAAGCCAATAAAGCGACAGATCTTCATCGACAATGTAGTAGAGAGGTGCTACGCAAGGCTGGCCTTGCTCATCGGTGGTGGCCAGCGCCAGGGTGCTCTGCTCGCGCAGCAAGGCGGCAATCGTCTCCATCTGCTTTTGCCTGCCGGTCATCTCCTGCGCGCCTCGTGGTTCCATGGTACCGCTCACAGGCTTCGCGGCCTTCATGAAACGTTCACGTGCAAAACCAGGCCTGTTTGGAAGAGAATAGAGTTGGACTCATTTTCTTGAATGGATTGAGGTGCGTTTGACACCCACACAAATAGAAATTCCGAAATGGACCGCGCCGCAGTTGGAGCGACTGGTCCTGGATAGAAATCCTAAAGTAGCGGTCTTCGATTGCGATGGAACGCTGTGGGGCGGCGACGCCGGCTCCGGATTTATGGTTTGGACCCTTGAGCAGGGGCTGGTTTCGCGATCGACGACAGACTGGATCGATTCCCGCTACCGCGCCTACCAGGCTGGCAAGGTGAGCGAATTGGAGATATGTGGCGCGATGGTGCAGATGTATGCCGGACTGCGCGAGAAGGAACTACGCGCGGCGGCGGCCCAATATGTCGAGAAGTTTGTGCGTCCCCGCATATTTCCCGAGATGTCTTCGCTTGTAACCGCCCTGCGCCATGCCGGAGCCGAGATTTGGGCCGTGAGCTCGACATGCAAGTGGGTGGTGGCCGAAGGGGTGCGCGATTTCGGCATTCCCGAGGAGCGCGTGCTGGCCGCGGAGGTGCGCGTCGTAGAAGGCGTCATCTCCAGCGAACTTGTGGACGTGCCCACGGACGAGGGCAAAGCCGCCACGCTTAAAAGGGTGGGGCTGGCCGTTCCCGACGCGGTCTTCGGCAACTCGATTCACGACCTGGCCATGCTTGAGATCGCCCGCCACGCTTTTCCGGTCAACCCGTCGCCCGCATTGCTTGCGGCGGCGGCAAAGTTCGGCTGGGGTTACTTCCGGCCACAGGCTGCCGAGGGCGGCGAAGCGGCTGTCGGGGGAGAATAGACTCGACTCCAGTTCGCCACCCCCAGCGCGAGCTCCGCAGTCTCTGCAACCCTTTTGCCGCGTTTACACTAGAGGTGTGGAAGAAGCCCTGTCGAATGCCAACACGCGGCCTGCCGGACCAGCTCTGCGCTTAGTAGTGGCTGCGCTCATCGTCCGAGGCGGCGAAATCCTGATTTGCCAACTGCGACCGAATCAACCCATGGCCCTGCAATGGGAGTTTCCCGGCGGCAAAATCGAGCCTGGCGAAAGTCCCGAACTGGCGCTGGCCCGTGAACTTAACGAGGAACTCGGCATCCAGGCCACCATCGGCCCCCTGGTCACTCGCATACGCCATAACTACCGTCATGGCGGCGCAGTGGATCTTCAGTTCTTCGCCGTGCGTGAATTTACCGGCGAGATTGTGAACCACATCTTCCATCAACTGCGCTGGGTTCGCCTGACAGACCTGCCAGATTACGATTTTCTGGCTGCCGACCGCGGGCTGATCCGCGACCTGGCGGCGGGCAAGCTGCTGTAGGGACTGCGCTGAACGCGGAAAGCAAGCGCCTGTGCAACCGGCCAGAGACACAAGTCAGCTCGTCTTCAGGCGATTCGGCGTTCCTCCGCCGCACTGGCTTGCTCCTTCCATCGTTGCACATTCACGCCGAAGACGATGAGCCAGAGCATCAGCGACAGTTCCCCAAGGGCGCCGGCAGGGCCGACGAGATAGCGGAAGAGATGCTCGGCCAGCGGCGGCGACAGATACGTCTGGTAAGCCAAACCGGCGATACCTATAAAAATGCCCAGAATGCGCGGCAGGAACTTCGAGTAGACGATCAGATAGCCGAGCAGCAGGTTATAGCAGCCGAAGAACACCATATAGATGTTGGTCGCCTGGGTACGCAGGTTGAGGAAGAGCAGCGCCAGCGCCTGCAACTGCTCCGCTTTGAATACGTTCAAATAGGAGGCGCCTCCCAGCACAAGCAGTGGAGCCAGATGCAGGATGCTTCCTACGGCATAAACTGTGCATCCGGTGAGACTGAAGAAAGTTGCGAGCAAGGCAACGCTCCGGTTCACCGGCTTGAATATCCGGTAGAAAAGCAATGTAACGGCAATAAAAAGTATCGTCTCGACTAGTTCGGCGGCGAAAGCCATGCGGAACAACGTCTCATGCGCCAGGATATTGTGGGCGGTGGCCGCGGCGTCGCCGGGCGCCACGTTCTTGCCGAGAACGGATAACTCAGCGAAGGAGTAGGCCTGCCCGGAGATCAGGTAGAGTAGACCGGCTAGCCGGCCCACCCAGCGAGGCGACAGCTCCGCCGGTCGCTCGATGGTTATCTCTGCGCTCATCTTGGTTCCTTTCTGCGACACCGATTGAACCGCTTCGTCCTGCGAGCCGGATGGGGTCGCCATCTTGCGTCCCCATCCGGCTGCTATCCCTCGTCATGCCGGATCTTTGCTTTCGCCGATGGGCGCTCCGACTCCGCACCAGCGCGCACGCATATCCTGGCGGAACTTCTCGCGCTCTTCGGGCGTCATCCGCTCCCAGCGCGCGTTCTTGCAACGGTCCGATTTGGAGTGATTCGACCCGCCTCCGCCGCCCAGATTTCCGAAGAGAATCCGGCTGAGCACCAGTAGTCCGAGAGCCTGCCAGAAGGTGATCGTATGCCAGCCGAACAGCGCCGGCAGCAGCCAGTTCCAAAGATGCATCACCACTTCCACGCCGATCGCCACCAACGCTGCGAACGCCAATGGCCCCGCAACAAAAATCCACTTGTTTCTCCTGATCCATTCATTTGCCATGGTGTACTCCTTAATTCCCAGTTAGTTCGTCATGAATGCTCCGCAACCGCTCGCGGAGATGAAGCACCGCGTAGCGCTTGCGCGAGAGCAGCGTATTGACGCTTACGCCGCTTTCCGCCGACAGCTCCTTGAAGCTGCGCCCCTCCAGTTCGTGGGCGACAAAGACTTCCCGCTGCTCGCCGGGCAGCCCGGCAAGTGCGGACTCCAGCTCTTCGAGAAGCGCCTTGCGCATGTAGAGTGCGTCGGGCCCGGCATCGGCCGAGGGCAGCAAGTCCTCGATCCGCAGCAGCTCGCCTTCTTCGTCCACTGCCGATGCGTCTGTGAAGTTCTCGGGCTTCTTCTTGCGGAAGAGGTCCGTGATGCGATTGCGCGCGACGCGAAAAAGCCAGCCCGTCACATAGTCGATTGGCATCAGCATGCGATTGGCTCGCACCAGTTCGTAGAAGACATCCTGAACAAGATCTTCCACGTCGGCTTCGTTGGGCACGCGCCTGCGGATGAAACTGCGCAGCCGGGAGCTTTCTTCCGCGATAACTTCGGAGATGCTTCGGTCTTGATCGGTCATCGCAGTCACGCTCATGGCTCATCCATCCACTGCTGTAGACGAATGGCGGCTGCGAATATTGTAGAGATCGAATAGGCGGGACCGAAGAATACACTTCGCGAGAGGACGAGATTGACGTTCGTTACGTTACGCATTACACTTACTTATGATTCAATCGTTTCGCCACAAGGGGTTGAAACGCCTCTATGAAGACGACGACCCACGAGGTGTTATGGCTGAACATTTGACGAAACTGCGCAACATCCTCGCACGCCTGGATGCAGCCGGGACCGTGGAGGATATGAATCTTCCAGGATTCAATCTGCACCCGCTGAAGGGTCGATTGCAGGGCTCCATGGCGGTCACAGTTCGAGCCAATTGGCGAGTCATCTTTCGATTTGCCGATGGCCATGCGTCCGATGTCGATTATCTGGATTACCACTAAGGAGGTTTTGCCATGCCGATGAAGAATCCGCCTCATCCGGGCAGCTTTGTACTCAGCGAGTGCATCGAGCCGCTCGGCCTAACGATCACTGAAGCAGCGCGGGCGCTCGGCGTTACGCGCACCACGCTTTCGGAACTTGTCAACGGCAGGCGCGGTATCTCGCCCGAGATGGCCATCCGGCTCTCCCAGGTCTTTGGCGGCAGCGCGGAAAGCTGGATTACGCAGCAGGCGCACTACGACCTCGCCCAGATTCCAGCTGGGCGCATTCAGCTGAAACGGCTGGCCGTGGCGTGAGCACCTGCGGTGGGGTTCCCGCTCCGGTTCTCGGGTCTAAAATGCATTTGTGCCACTGGGGGCGTTCCGATGCGGGCAGAAAAAGAAAAAGAGAAACTTGAGAAGAAGCGCAAGGAAACTCTGTCAATTATCGATGAGAGCAAATCAGAAATCGAGCTAATGGTCCAACGTCCTAGAGCCGATGGGGATGCCTTGGACGAGGCGACGCTTCAAAAGGTGCGTCTCCGCCTAGCTGAGATTGAGGATCGAGCCAAACAATCGGCGCAATTGGACGAGCTTGGCGATCTCTCCGAAGAAGCGGATGCGCAAGGAACCTTCAGCGCTTATTTTTGTCCAAAAGGCGAAATACTCATCGAGGGCCAACTGACCTTTACTCTGATGGACTGGTGGGGAATTCCAAGGTCCGAGATGGACAATCTCCGCGCACTCCTACTCGATGAATTGAAGAAAGCTGACCCTGTTGCCGCGCGAAGCGCCCTGAGCAAACTACTCAGTGAAAGAAATGAATGGGATGACTATAAGGAATTCTACGAAGATATGATGAAACTTATCGCAACGCGGCTGTTTGTTGCGATCGTGGGTCTTCTCTTGGTCGCGATTGTCTCGCTGCGTTATTCATATCTCTCTTTCCCGCTGGTGATCTGCGGGCTTCTCACCGCAGGCTGCGCCGGTAGTTGCACAAGCGTTATCTTGAAACTTCCGATACTTGAGGCGAGCAATAAGGAGAACGCTGACGGGTACCTCCGCAGAGTCTTGAGCCGGATTGCCGCTGGAACGGTCGCAAGTCTGGCGGGATGCGGACTGCTCAGCTGGAATTTGATTCCAATCTCGGTTCAAGGCCACACCTTTGCAGAATATCTGAATGCATGCGCGGGATGCGCTTCCGCTCAATGCACATCATTGAGTTCCTTAATCCTGCTTGCTGTTGCAATCATGTTTGGATTCTGGGAGCGTGCATTATCTTCATTTGAGGAGCGCATCTTCGGCAAGCCGCCAAGTAAGAGCGGAAAAGCCTGAGCGTATCGACCGGTTAGACTCCGCCCGCTGCGAGTGCCCTATCTTTGCTATTTTTCCGGCGGAGGGAGGGGGCGCCCGTGCTGCCAGCTCAACGCGCCGAGGGCAGTTAGCCCCACCGCAGGTGGTCAGTGCCCCGGCACTATCCCCCAGAGCATGACCATAGTCATGCCGATCACGATGAGGCTGGTGCCCCAGGCAATCACATTCCACA
>Ga0182016_10000636_pt1 | contig 43483 bp, 36 predicted proteins | sample 712S2MmetaG_FD_120491 | JGI IMG/M metagenome (GOLD analysis project Ga0182016, IMG submission 120491) | Permafrost microbial communities from Stordalen Mire, Sweden - 712S2M metaG | ecosystem: Environmental > Terrestrial > Soil > Wetlands > Permafrost | place: Sweden: Stordalen | collected...
CTTACATCGAATTCCGCGCACTCTCTATTTTGCTCGATTTCGCACCCAGATGCGTCGGAGATTCTCCCGTGCTTCAAGCACACTTCACTGCCGCTCGAGTGCGCGTCTTGTCAGAAATGCGGATTAGCAGTTCCCACCATCAGGGCCTGCAAGGGACTTTCACCCTCAAGTCTACGAAGATGCCACCACAGCACCTTCGCTTGCGCTTACGCGCTACGCGCCATGCCTGGCGCACCACCAAAAAGGAAGGGTACGAGCCGAGGCTCGTACCCTTTTGTATGTTGCAGTAATGATTCTGCTCTAACTCCAACTAATGGGAATCAGCCGCGCCGTTGACAAGCTTTGCGCGACGCTGGTGAAGATGCTTTGCAAGCTGGTGAGATTCTTGTGGCTATCGAGCGTGGGTGCACACCCGTTGGCATCGTCGGAGTAGAACTGGGTTGAGCTGGTGGCCATTGCGCCAATCGCATCGCAAGGGGTGCCACCCGCGGCCCACGAATTTGCGCCGTAAGTGCCACCTGAAGCGGATGTGCTGTAGGACGAGTCGGTGGTGCAGCCCGACATTTCAGTGCCGTACCCGATGGTATACACAGTCGTTCCCGCCGCCGATGCGGCTTGCGCCGCCTGAACTGCCTGGCCGCACTCGCCCAGTACCGAAGGATAAGTGGGAGAGTCGTAGCCTGCCGGCTTGATCTGTGTAGTGCAAGTTGGATACGTGGTGCTCGCGGACGTCGCGCAAAATGTTCCGTTGATGGGCTGTCCTTTGTAACTGCCAGCACATGGAGCTGTAGAGGATATGGCTCCATTGGACGCCGTGATGTAGGGGCAGTTGCTCGCCTGGATTTGAAACTCGGAGCTTTTGGCTGTGCCGGTGGTGCAATCGTTCGAGGGGTAGGATTGCGAGTTGCAAGCCGTCGCGTCACCGTCGGTGAGGATGATCATGGCGTTCTTGTAGCCATTTTGCGCGGTTTCGTATTCAAGAGCCGCCTGCGCCTGGTAGATCACCTGCGCATAGTAGGTTCCGGCACCGCCCGGCGCCTGCAGCCCGGAACAACTGCCGCCGCCGGCTGCAATCACAATCGGGTCGCTCGCTACCAGCGATGCGGTCTGGTCCTTCGTCTTATAGGAGTTTTCGAAAGGCGTGGCCCAGTCGGTATAGCCGCCGTAACCGGTCGTGGTGGGAGCGACCAACATCGCCTGGTTCCACCAAGTGGTGTTAGAAGAGGTCAAACCGCCCGGGGCCACGCTGGAGGTAAATGTATACGGCTCGATAGGCGGGTTTGTGGTTGTGCACTTCGTGTCGTCGGTTATGGCTGTTTGCGAGTTACCTGAACCTACCTTCATGCCGGTGGCATCGATGGTGGGGAACACAAAAAGGGCCACGTTGTCGACCGAGGTGTCAGAGGTGCCGCAAGTGCCGCTCGACTGGCACGGGTAGAGGTATCCCAGCAGGGTCTGCAGGCCCAGACGCGCACAGGCAATCTGTGTGGTGCAGCTGGAGCTGCTGTTCTTTCCGTCGTCGGCGTCATTCATCGATGCCGTGGTGTCGACGACTACCGCGATGTTGTACGGAATGTACGCGCCGCCGCTCATTGCAGCCGCCGCCGTTGCCTGGATGTGGAAGTTCGGCATGCCGAAGAGCGGGCCGATCCACGTGGGGACGACCGCCGTCTGCTTCACGGTGATGGTGTTGTTGCCCGTTCCCGTGGTGCCGGGATTGGGCAGGCACGAGATGTTCAGCTGGCTCGTAACCGTGGTGTTGCAGGAGAATGTGGGAACCGTGGTTACGGTGTTCATGACGCCGTTGGCGTTCTGCGCCGAGATCTCTGAGCCGTAGTCGTCGGCGTAGGTGGTGGCGGTCGTAGTGTTGGGCAGGCCGGCTGCGCCTGCAAGCGCTGCCGCGTTGGTGGATGCCTTCAACAACTCAAACGCATAATAGCCTTTGCCGGCGTCGACCGCGATTCCGGTGACCCCGATGAATGCGGTAAGAACCACGGCTGTGAATACCAGCGCCTGGCCCTTGTCCTCCTGAATTAACCGGCCCAGAATGGGGATTTTGCTGATAAGTTTCATTGTGGCTGTCCTTCTTTCCTCAAAATTGTTCACTGGACCATTGCCGCTTGCGTGGTCGTAAGACTTCCCGTGGGAGTAGATGGTGACGCGCCCGTTCCGTACTTTGCCCAGCCCATGATGGGGAACCATGTATACGGGTAACTCACCGTGAGAACGATTGGCTGGAACTGGGTCAAATCCGCATTATCTGATTTACAGGTAAAGGCCGCCCCCTTCAAAGTCCCGGTAGTTACTGAAGGAGTGGTAGTGTTGCCTGTGTAGATGGTCAGATTGTATGAGATATTGGCGGCCGACCACTGCGGCAGCGACTCGCTTACGGCTGTCTCGATGGTGGCGCAGGGATCGGTTATCTGGCTGGTGTCGAGCGAGACGGCCTGCACCGCTTGCGACGCCGCCAGCCCAAGCTGCTGCTGGCTGTAAAGCGCAATGCCGAATGACGCCATGCCGGTAAGAATAATCAGCAAGAGAGGAGCCACCACGGCCATCTCCACCAGCTGCGAGCCCTCTTCTTTTACGCCGACAAAAGCCCGCAGCTTCTGCCAAAACGTGAGGGTCCGCGCCAGCATGGCGTCGCCGTTAGAAGTCCGGTGGGTTTTGTGGGGAAACACCCGCATCTTGCTCCTTCTCCAGTTTGATCCTTCGCTATTCATCTTCTGCTACTTACCTCCCAGTCAGGCAATACCACAAACCGGGTAATCGCCTGCCGCTGCGGGAACCCTGACCGGTTACCTATGTTCGACCCACCCGGGTTACTGTGATTCGACTTACTTCGATCTTCTCAGTTCATCGATAAACTTATCGAGCTCTCTTCGGTCCGCTCCGTCGGTGAGGACATTGTGGCCCTGGCGGAAGGCTCTTGCGTCGGGCAATACGAATTTGAGGCCGACGCCATCGCTGCCCCAGCGCACGGCGCGCGACTGAATCACGATCGACCGCTCGCTGGTTTTGTCGTCGCCGCCGTTGGTGGTCAGCGTCATGAGCACCAGCGTGCCCGGATACCAGCGCTCCTCGGTGATGATGTAAACTCCGGTGGCGCTGATATCGCGAATGGAGTGAGCCTGGGGCGAAGCGCCGGTCCAGTAGAACGCGGTCAACCCCTCAAACTGCTCGCGGGGGGCCTTGCGGGGATCGGGTGAAAGCCACCGCTCCAGCCAGGTCTTGGGCGGATAAGGCGACGCTACCGGCAGCGGCGGAGGTTCGGGAATCCGCTTGGGAAGCCTTGAATCCTTATCTCCGCGCTTCTCGGGCTCGAACAGCCCCGACTCGGTGCTCCAGAGCGGCACGTCGCTCTCTTTTTCCTTTACCGGAGCCGAGGGCGCGCTACCGTTGTCATTGCGCATTCCCGCAATCCGCTCCAGACGCCGTTCCATCTCTTCGGCGATGCACAGCACCAGCTGATCGCCGGTCTGCGTCTGCGAGGAGTAGATGGAGTGCACCGGCAGCGCCAGCACGCTGGCCGCCTTGGGACTGGAAGAGCTGACGCGGAAGGTGGGGAACGACTCAACCAGGTCGATCACCCGGCAATCCTCGTCGAGATAGATCAGGTCAAGCGGAGCCTGAAGGCCGGCCGCCGGGATATCGCGGAAGGGCACGATCCACAGACCCTCTCCCGACTTCAGCGACACGGTAGACATGAGGTCCACAATGCCCGCGTAGGTGAGATCCGCGATCGTGATCTCCAGCCCGAGGAAACACTCCCGGGTCTGGTTGTAAGCGCAATGTGTCCGCGTTTCCATAATCTCATCAGGCTTGGGCGCGCCCTCAGTAACATCAGCCGGCGCCTTCGCTTCTGAATTCCCTTCTTTCCCTTCCCGCCGTGAGTCCACTCAAATACCCGCCTCAAAGTTATGCAAGGTCGCCTTAGAGCGACACCATTCCTGTCTCGCTGCCGAATTAGCTCTTTCGGGCATTCAGCGCCTGCTCGGCGCAACCCATCGGCCAGCGAGTTCATCGTGGCGGCGAAGGCCATTCTCCTTACGCCGCCCGATGCTGTTGGTTGAAACCTATTTCACACGCGTACGGCGGCGTTGAATCAAAACGATCAAAATGATGATAACCAGTACACCGGAAACTACCCGGATCAGCATTGTGGTGTCCATAGATCCCCTCTCCCTCAGCTCTTTCTTAACTGCTCCGGGGTTTTTCCCACATCCCGGTTTTCAACGCGGTTCAACTCTTAAAACCGCCCCCTGATTCCTAGCCTCCGCGTTCGGCTGGAGTCATCCCTGGTGCGGTCCTGCTTGAAAAACCACTCATTCCGCGACTCGCGGCATTGGACTGAGATGATGAGAATGATAACCCCTATACCCCGGATACAATCTCCGCAAAGCGGCCGCGGACCGGGATAACTCTTCAGAGTGTCATTTGACCAAGTCGTGATAGGAATCAATCATAATGAGCACCGCAGGCCCCAAAAGAACAACAAAAAGCGACGGAAAAATGAAAAACACGAGCGGGAAGACCAATTTGACCGAGGTCTTGGCCGCTTCCTCTTCAACCTGTTGAACGCGCTGCGTCCGCAGAGTGTCGCCGTGAACGCGCATGGTCTTGGCAACGCTGGTGCCAAGCTGCTCCGACTGTACAAGCATGGATACCAGGTTGCGCACGCTATCAACTCCGGTGCGCTCAGCCATGCGCTTCCACGCCTCGCCGCGGGGGCGGCCGGCACGCTGTTCCAGAACCACCACGTGCAGCTCGTCAGCCAATTCCGGCTGCGCCTTGACCAGCTCGTCAGCGGTTCGCGCGGTTGCCTGATCGAGGCTTAGTCCGGCCTCGATGCAGATTACCAGTAAATCGAGCACGTCGGGCAAGCCGCGATGAATGGCCTTCTGGCGCTTGGAGATCAGGTGACCAAGGTAAAAGTCGGGAATCAGAAATCCAATGCCGACCGAGAAGGCGATCGCCATGAACATGTTCTTTTCGGCTAATCCCGTGGCGAAAACTGTGGCGAGCAGAATAAGCGGCAGCAGAACCTTGGCGCCATACAGAACTTTGAGGCCCTGGTCCTGGCGGAAGCCGGCGCGCACCAATCGCTGCCGGGCCACCGACACCTCAGCCTGGCTCTTGGGCAGCACCTGCTCGAAGTGCTCGACGACACCGCCCAGCGAGCTTCCGGTCTGCTGAATGGTCTCCATGAGGGTGCGCTGCTTGGGCTGCGGATTGATGACCTCGCTGATGCGCTTGATCATGGCTTCGCGATAAAACAGCAGAAGCAGACCGCTGCACAGCAGCACGAAGATCACGACAAATGTAATGAAAATCAGCATACTTTTGCCCCTAGAAATCCAGAGTGACGATTTTGCGGATGATCATGCCGCCCACGCAAATCATGCCGACAGCCATCCAGATGAGCTTGATGCCCATCGGCTTGTGCCACAGGACGCTCATCATGTCGGGGTTGATGAAGTAGAGCAGGAACGCCAGCACTACAGGGAGCCCGGTAAGAATCCAGCCGGTGAGCCGCCCCTGCGCGGTATGCGTTTTAACCTGCCTTTGCAGACGGAAACGCTCGCGGATGACGTGCGAAGTTTTGTCGAGCACCTCGGCCAGATTGCCGCCGCTCTCCTTCTGAATCATGATGGCGGTAGCCACAATCGCCAAGTCCTGAAGCGGCATGCGCGTGGTCATATTGTCGAGCGCCACCTTCAGTTCCAAGCCGTAGTTCTGTTCCTCAAAGCATCCCCTGAACTCCATGCCCACGGGGTCGGGGCACTCGCGCGCCACCAAGCCCATGGCCGCGATAAGACTGTGGCCGGCGCGCAATGCGCTCACCATCAAGTCAAGCGACTCAGGCAAACCCTCCTGGAACTTGAGAAAGCGGCTGCTGCGCAAATACAGCACCCAGAAGAGGGGAGCAAGCCCGATGGCAATACCCACCAGCAGCGCAATAGGCCCGTTCTTGAATTCCGCGTAAATGCCATACGAGGGAACGACGAAGCAAAGGCCGGATATCGCCAGCAGGCGCCCGGCGCTCCATTTCAGGTTTGCCTGGCTGATGATTTTCTGCAGATAGGGCGCAATCTGAAACTGAAGCAGCTTTTTATTCAGCCAGGGAATGCTGCTCATGGCCGAATCTTTGCGGATGTTGAGGATCTGCTCACGGGTTGAAGGCGCGTCGGTAGACAATGCCGAATCGAGCGAGGCCAGCACCTGCCTTGAGCTTTGGTGAGAGCCTGCGGCCAGCAACGGCAGCGCGATCAGCGCGAAGACACCGAGGAATACGAGAACAAAAACCATTGTTGTCACGGCTTCTCCTTTCCGCTAGTTGACCAGGGTTTCCCGTTCGAAGATGGTGGGTGGCAGAACAATGCCCGATACACGCAGCCGCTCAAGGAATTTGGGGCGGATGCGGCTCGGTTGGAAAACACCGATCACCCTGCCGTCGGGCCCGATGCCCTTTTTCTGAAAGCTGAAGATCTCCTGCATACTGATGACGCTCTCTTCCATGCCGGTGATCTCGGTAACGCTTGTTACTTTACGTGTGCCGTCAGTCATGCGCGTAGCCTGCACAACAATCGAGATTGCCGAGGCGATCTGCTGGCGAACCGATTTTTCGTTCAGATTCATGTTGCCCATGGCCACCATCGATTCAAGCCTGGATACGGCGTCGCGCGGGGTGTTGGCGTGAACCGTGGTCATCGAGCCCTCGTGGCCGGTGTTCATGGCCTGGAGCATGTCGAAGGCCTCTTCGCCGCGGACCTCGCCGATGATGATGCGATCGGGCCGCATACGAAGAGCGTTCGAGAGAAGTTGCCGCTGGCGGATGGCGCCCTGGCCTTCAATGTTCGGCGGGCGAGTCTCAAGGCGCACGATGTTTTCCTGGGCCAACCGCAATTCAGCCGCGTCTTCGATGGTGACCAGGCGCTCGCTGTGGGGAATGTACTGCGACAGGATGTTCATGAAGGTGGTTTTGCCGGCGCCGGTGCCGCCCGAAACCACGATGCTGATTTTGGCCTTAACGGCGGCTGAAAGCACTTCCATCATTTCGGCCGAAATACTCTTGAGGGCAACCAGCTGGTTGGCGGCCAGGGGGCCGGTGCCGAACCGGCGGATGGAGAGCGACGGCCCATCGAGTGCAAGCGGAGGAATAATGGCATTGACGCGCGATCCGTCGGGCAGACGCGCATCCACCATAGGCGACGATTCGTCGACGCGGCGGCCGACCCGCGATACGATGCGGTCGATGATCTGGAGCAGATGGCGGTCGTCGCGGAACGAAGTGTTCACGCGCTGCAACAGACCTCCCTTTTCAATAAACACATGGTCTTTGTCGTTGACCAGGATGTCAGATATCTTGGGGTCGCGCAGCAGCGGCTCGAGGGGACCGAGACCGAAAACCTCGTCGAGCAGATCGGCCTGGATACGCTCCTGCTCGTCGTAGTTGAGCGGCACGCGCTGATCGGCGATGATCTCTTTCACAATGCTCGACACAGCCTGCCGGGCTTGGCTGGAATTCACCCGCGACAGCTTTTCCAGATCCAGCTTGGCGATAAGCGTGCGGTGAATTTCCGCCTTATACTTTTCCAGATTCATCAATTCCATGCTGCACCTTCCGGGACTCGCTATGAACTTTGCATTGCTTGGGACGGCCCGCCCTTATCCAAACAGGCTGAACCCCTTCTTCTTCGCTGTTTGCTGCTCAGCCTGGCCAATGGCCGCGCGCGCCATTTGCTTGATGAGCCTTGAAATGGGGGAATCAGCCAATGCCAACGGCGTGGCGTTGATCTGCATTTTGCGAACCGCGGTGTAGTCGTTGGGAATCTTCCACTGCGCCGCACGCGTTAAAGCTTTGGTGATATGTTCCTCGGAAACTCCCATGGAGCGCGCTTCATAACGGTTGATGACAATTTCGAGCCGCGGCCCGCCGCCGGTGAAGAACTGGGTGATGAGGCGATTTGAATTGCGCAGTTCGGGTATGCCGGCCTGGGTCACCAGATAGATCGCGGTTGACTCCTTCAATACTGAAGAGCGTTCGAAACTCAGCTGCGATCCCCAATCGACCACGACGTTATCGAACTCCTGCCGCGCCACCGCAAGAAGCCGATCGATGTCTTCGTCCCTGGCTTCGAACTGAAGGAACTTGCCGGGAGCAGCCAGCACCCACACACCGGAACTATGCTTGACCAGCAGCTGATGCAGAAACGCGCCGTCGAGGCGGCTGGCGGCCTGCAGCGCATTGATGGTGGAGTACTCGGCCACGATGCCCAGGTTGAGCGCCGCATCGCCCAGTGGCAGATCAAGGTCCACCAGCAGGGTCTTCTGATTGGGCTCCTGCGCCAGCGCCACTGCAAAGTTGCAGGCCAGCGTGGTTGCGCCCGAACCGCCCTTGGCGCCGATAAACGTAAGCAATCTGCCGGCGGCCTTTTTGGTCGTCTTGTTGACGGGACGCCGCGCGGTGGCGCGGACCAGCGCCTCGGCCACAATATTGCGGTCAAAAGGAACGGTGAGATATTCGCGGGCTCCTGCGCGCATGCAGCGCATCAGCAGGTCGGGATCGGTCTTTGTGGAGTACACCATGACCGTCGCCGCTCCGGAAGAGCCAATGCTCTCGACCAGTTCCAGCGCGTACTCCGGGTCAGAGTCAAGATCGATGATGATGACGTCGTAATGCTGCTCCAGAACGCGGGCAACATCGTCGAGCCCGGGAGGATACGACGCGAATTCGCGAACGTCATTCCCCGAAGTCCCGGCCAGAGCGAGCAATGCCGACGCGCGGCGGTCCTCATTCGGTCCGATCAAGGCAATCGATAGCGCCTCCGATCCGATCGAGTCGGGATACTGTGAACCGAAATACGGGGAAGAATCCGTTGACACCGTGCCTTCGCTCCTCAATTCCTTATTGCTTCCCTGCACGTGCTTCCATCTTCGATCGTTCTCTCGAGCGCCAGTCATGGCTTGCTCACTCACCCTTCAACGTACGAAAAATGAGAACAGCGTTCCGACAGCGATGGCCGGTGCGTAAGGCATCTTGCGCCGCTTGGGGTTTTCGATTGTGGCCTCGGGATCGCGGATCTTTCCTTGACCCCACCCAGCCATCAAATCTCCAGTGCCCTTGAACAGGTCGCTCAAAAAGCCGCCCAGCGCCGCCCAGATCACAACCACTACGCCACCCGCCAAAGCGGTAAAGATCAGCGCAAAGATTATCTGAGCGGGACCTATCCAGGCCCCCACCGCAGCACAGAGCTTTACGTCTCCGGCTCCCATACCGCCTAACAAATAAAGACCACCAAAAAAACCGATCGCAATTCCAGCTCCGGCCATGCTCTGCCCAATGCCATGCCAGCCGAAGAGCACACCCTGAACCACGATCCCGGCCAGCCAATAAGGGAAGACCAGCCAATTCGGGATGCGCCTGCTGCGTAGGTCGGTGAATGTCGCCACACTCAAAACTACCAGTGTCGGCCACCAGCCAAACGAGTGCATCCCCCTGCTCCTTATACCCCGTTACAGTCAGGGGACATAACAGTAAGAGCAATTCGCCAACCAAATAACAATGCCACTATAGCCCGGGGATTCAGTAAGTTACACCTGAGTCAATTCCCCACTGTACACGCCTGTTTACGCAACCATCCCGGCTGTGGAACAACTCGTATACACGGCAGATCCAAAACCAGCTTGAACCAATCGTCGGAGCGCCGTTCCCGGCCCGTACTACTCCCGGGGTCCAAAATCACTGTCTGGCACACTCATTGGATCAGCTGTATCAAATTAAAACAGATACGCCACTCAGATCAACCGTAAAGTTTTCATTATGGACCGCCGTTGACTCATAGTCCAGCAAACGGCACCGGCCGAAGGCACAGATTCCGCCGCATCGCATCGACAATTCGCAGCCGATCCAGGACGATGATGGCGATCAGGGTAGAGAAAACTCAAGCAATTTCTGTACCACTCTCACCTTATTGGCATTGTTTGAGAAAAAGGCAGCTGTATGATAGTAACTACCATGGTTACCATAGTTAATCCCCCTTAGCCGCCGGCCGATTCTTCGATCCCCCGCGCAGGCACCTTTCGCTTACTGTCCATATTAGCCTGAATCCAAAGGGTCTTCATGATTACATAACATTATTAAAATAAATGGGTTATGAAGCGGTTTGCCTGGTTCTTGCTGCGCTTTGCACGGGCCTTGATTGAACGGCCATATTGGTTCCCGAGAAGCCGGATTCGAATGGAGAAGCGTGGGGCCGATGCCCCAGATTCGTATTCAGTTGTTCAATTTCACTGACCGCTCGTGATTGACCCGATTACCAATGTCGCATTGTTTAGCACTAAACAGGGATTGGCAAAGGCCTGGTGATGCTGGATTATGGGGGTACATCGCCGAACACTTAAAGATATTTCCCCCCCAACGGAACAACCGGGAATCCAGGAGGAGGCAGCGCCTCGACCATGATTCGAATCGGACTATACTCTGAAGACCGCACCCTGCAACCACTTCTATCTTCCGCCCTTGGTAAAGAGTTTCAAGTTCTGCTGGAGTCGGACGGGGACGGGATGGACAGCCTCATCTCGGCGGGTGAATGCGATGCGGTCATCCTCGATCTCTCCTCGCACCGCGACACGCTGCAGGAGCGCATCGAATGTTCGCGGCGCCTGATCGCTTCAAATATTCCCGCAATCCTGCTGGCCGACGACACCCTGCGCACGACCGCATTTGAACTGGTAAGGATGGGCGCGTTTGGCTATTGCCGACGTCCGCCTTCCATCCGTGATTTGAAGACGATGTTGCAACGGGCCCACGAGAACTCCTCGCTGAAGCAGCAATTGCAAACCGTTCAGCAACGCATTGAGGAGCCCGCGAGTTGCGATCAGATTCTGGGCTCGACGCCCAGCATGCGGCGCGTCTACCAGCTGGTGCGCAGCGTCACCAACCTCAATGCCTCGGTCCTCATTACCGGCGAAAGCGGAACCGGCAAGGAACTGATCGCTCGCGCCATTCATAACCTCGGCTCGCGCTCTAAGAAGCCGTTTGTCGCCGTTTCCTGCGGCGCGATTCCCGAAACGCTGATTGAAGCTGAGCTGTTCGGCCACGAGAAAGGCGCATTCACCGGGTCGGTGGGCGTTCGCTCAGGTTATTTTGAGCAGGCTGAAGACGGCACGCTCTTTCTGGATGAAATCGGTGACTTAAGCCTGTTTACGCAGGTCAAGCTGCTGCGCGTTTTGCAGCAGATGGAGTTTAGTCGCCTGGGCGCGAACAGGCTTATTCCGCTGCGGGCGCGGCTTATCTTTGCTACGCATCAGGATCTGTCCAAGCTGGTGGCTGAAGGCAAGTTCCGCCAGGATCTTTATTACCGCATCAACGTAATGCGCATCGAATCGCCGCCGCTTCAGGATCGGCCTGAGGATATTCCCCAGATCGCACAACATTTCCTCAAGCGCTATTCGCAGGTGTTTCAAAAGCCGATGGATTCGATCGAGCCAGAGGCGCTTGAGGTTCTGCAGAGCTACTCCTGGCCCGGCAACGTTCGCGAGCTTGAAAACGTGATGCAGCGCGCCATTATTGTTTCAACCGGGCGCAGCGTTCGCGTGGAAGACCTCAGCGTCAACGCGCAGGAAGACGAAGTTGCCACCGCCGGCGACGTAGTAATCGACTTCGCCGACTACCATCCCGACGGTTCATTCGAGCGCCAGTTGCGCGACTACAAAATCAAACTGGCGGTGAACGCGGTTCGCGAGCACAACGGCAACAAGACCATAGCTGCCCGCAGCCTGTGCATCTCGCGCGCCTATCTGCATCGGCTTCTGCGCCTCGCCGAGTCCGATTCGCAGTTTGCCGAGAGCGGTTTGCGCGAAACAAGAACCGCGTAGAGCGATTCAACAACTTTCCCCTGGTCTGTACTTGAGTCCGCGGCGGATTTTCGCCGCGGACTTTTACGGCATTTTCTGAAATACTGTGAACTTTTGAGAGTCGCACATGTGGGTTTTTCTTAAGGAAAAACCCACTCAGCAGTCGTGGCGCCGGTCTACATCATTTCAGAAAATGCTATAATTGGCGCGCCTTACCAGGCAATCACTCTTTCACTTCTTCACTCTTCAACTGCTTCACGCCTACGTGTGCAAGTTATACGCAGGCGGCCCGGCCATCACCATTCCGCTTTTTTGACGGCCGTGAATATACCAGCAGCACCACACGGTTTCGTGGGCTTCGCCTTCACCCACCGGCATCAGGTCTTTGTAAACCACCTTGCCGTAGAGCAGGATCAGCTCCTCCCACTTTTCAACCCTCTTGAGTTTCTCGTCGCTGCCGCAGAAACTCTTCACTTCGTCGCGGCTGAATGTTTTTATCCCACTCGATTCGCCGGGCAGCAGGACTGCCGATGTAAGCGCGGCGCTGGGAGTCAGCTCGCTAAAATCCGGTTCATTGGGCAAGTGAGTCTGGTCAACAGCGGTGGTGATTTTGTCGATTGTGGAAACAATTTTGGCCGGTCCGCGGCCGCGGTTTGCGGCGGTAACGGTAAAGCTGTTGTCTACGCTGCGCGAGGGCTCAACGGTAATCAGAATCCACGGCCGCTCCGCGCGAATAATGGCCTGCGCGTGCAGCAACGCGGCCTGGGCGCTGTCGGCCGCGGCCTGCGCAGCGGTTTCGGCATAGCGCGATTGCCGTTCAATTTTCTTGAGCGTTGAAAGCGCCACCATAATTCCTACGTAGCCCAAAACCGCTAACAGGATGTACGCGAGGCTCGCGATCCATGTCACGCGCAGCTGCCACAGTGTTGGCGCGGGCGCGGTGGCCGGCGGATTGGCGACGGTAATGTGCGAGGGCTGCGCATCGCATGGCCCCTCATCGCAGTTGGGGGTGGCGCCGCTGTTTACATTTGTGCCGGGGTTGGAGTTTGGCTGCGTCTCAGCCGGAGCCTGTAAACGATTGGCGGGATTTGAAGATGTTTTCTGACCGTTTTGCGCGGTTGGGGAAACTTGTCCGCTGGCTTGTGCTCTTGTCGTTCCGGTGCCCAGCGCCGCCAACAGCAGCAGGGCAAGGATCGCCGTACCCTTGCTCACCATGGCGCAAATGTATCACACCGCATCAGGGCCAGCGATGTACCGGCAGCCGCATGCGCCAAGACGGAAAACAGGCCACCGTTCCATTCTGTTTCCGGCTTCCCGCTGCAGCCGCATTTTGCCAATTCACTGGACGGCGCCAGTACTTCAGCATCAATCGCGTCAGTACTTCGGCAACTTGGGGTCAACCTGATCGGACCACGCCAGAATGCCGCCCGCGAGGTTGATCACTCTGGGATAACCGTTCTGCACCAGGAACTCCGCAATGCGCTGGCTGCGCCCGCCGGACTTGCAATGCACAATAATCTCGCGGTCGCGATCGATCTCTGCCAGCCGCTGCGGCACATCGTTTTGCGGAATCAGCTTGCCGCCGATATTGGCGATCTGGTACTCGAATGGCTCGCGCACATCGAGGATGAACACATCTTCGCCTGCATCGATGCGGCGTTTCAGTTCAACTGGGGTAATCTGTGCAACTCCGTTTTTCACCTTGATTTCCTCTTTTGACGCGGGCGCAATTCCGCAAAATTGTTCGTAGTCAATCAGCTTGGTTAGCGTGGGATTCGGGCCGCACACCGGGCACTCGGGATTCTTGCGCAGCTTGAGTTCGCGGAAACGCATGGCGAGTGAATCCACCAGCAACAGCCTGCCGATGAGTGGTTCGCCTGCGCCCAGAATCAGCTTGATGACCTCGGTGGCCTGAATCACGCCGACCAGTCCCGGCAGAATTCCCAGCACGCCACCTTCAGCGCAGCTGGGCACCAGGCCGAGCGGCGGCGGCTCAGGATAAAGGCAGCGGTAGCACGGTCCCTGCTCGGTTGCGAAGACGCTCGCCTGCCCCTCAAACCGGAAGATCGAGCCGTAAACATTCGGCTTGCGCAGCAGCACGCATGCGTCATTCACCAGGTAGCGGGTGGGAAAGTTGTCAGTGCCGTCGGCGACAATGTCGTAGTCCTTCAGAATATCGAGAGCGTTGGCGCTGGTCAGCATCGTCTCGTGCTTCACGATGTTCATCGCGGGATTAAGGGCGTTCAACTTCTCCGCGGCCGAGTCGAGTTTCTTTCGCCCGATGTCCGCAGTCGAGTGAATGATCTGCCGTTGCAAGTTGCTCGCGTCAACCACGTCAAAGTCGACCAGGCCCAGCGTGCCCACGCCGGCTGCCACCAGGTAAAGCGCGAGCGGCGAACCCAGTCCGCCGGTGCCCACGCACAGCACTTTCGCGGCCTTCAGCTTGCGCTGCCCTTCTTCGCCCACTTCAGGCAGAATCAGGTGGCGCGAGTAGCGGGCAAGCTCATCGGTGGTGAGTTCAGGCAGGGAGACGGGATCTGCAATTGTGGTCATAGTTGGACTTTCAAGAGGCCTACAGGCCGCCCGCGATGGAAGGAATGATCGACAGCGTGTCGGTTGCCGTGACCGGTGAATCCTCTTTTTGCGGAAGATAACGGACGTCTTCATCGTTCAAATAAAGATTCACAAACAAGCGCACTTTTCCCTGCTCGTTGAAGAGGTGCTTTTTCAAATCAGGATACGCGGCCGTAAGCTCGTCGAGCGCGCCCGCCACAGTCGTTGCGCTCACTTCGAGCGCCTTGCTGCCGCCCGCGAGCGCACGTAACGGCGTGGGGATGAAAATTGTCATTCGCCTGCTCTTCCACTCCTGCATTTCATTTGATTCGCCTCAAGCCCCTCAGGACTCGCTGCTTGACTCAACAATCTCATTCGCGAGATGAACGAGTCAATTCTCTGGACCGAAACAAAACGGGGTTTGCCGATAGGTGGACTTTGTGGTCGCCCACCCATCGAGCAAAAAGACGCTCGATGGATGGGGCACGGGTTCATCTGCTGTGGATCGACCTTCGCCGGAGGGGGACTGAACCGAAAACCAAAGACCGCCACCGCACTGACCGGCCCTCGCCTGGACCCGAGCCCGGGCTGCGTGCGCAAGTTCGGCGGGCCGATTAGAATTTTGCCATGGCGCTCGAATTCACCATCTCTTATCTCGCGGACTCGCTCGCCATCTTCCGTAATTACAAGCGCCTGGCCGAGCGCGCCATGGAACAGGTGAGCGATGCCGATCTGTTCACCAAGCTTGGACCGGAGACCAATTCGATCGCCATCGTGGTCAAGCACATGTCCGGCAACATGCGCTCCCGCTGGACCGGCTTGCTGACCACGGACGGCGAGAAGCCCAACCGCAATCGGGACAGCGAGTTTGAGGCGCCGCCGCAGACCCGCGCTCAGGTTTTCGAGATGTGGGAGCAGGGCTGGCAATGCCTTTTTTCGGCTCTTGATCCGCTCACCGACGACGATCTTGCGCGCAAGGTTTTGATTCGCGGAGAAGCCCACTCCGTGATGCAGGCCATCAACCGCCAGGTGGCCCATTACCAGTACCACATCGGCCAGATTGTGTTGCTGGCCCGTCATTTTGCCGGCGACCGCTGGCAATCGCTCACCATTCCGCGCAAACAGTCGGCGGAATTTAATCGGAAAGTGGCTGCCGGCGAGGCCAGCCAGCGGTAACTGCCGTGGCGCCCCAGCCATACGCCTCTCAGCTACAATCAAAGAAGGGCTAAGGCCGATATTTTTGGGTACTTTGTCGCAAGCACATTAAGGAGCACTACCGTATGGCGATTCCCGCCACTCAAATGCGTCCGGGCATGATCATCAAGCACAACGACAATCTTCACCTCGTCTTTAAAGTCGAGCACCGCACGCCAGGCAACCTGCGCGCCTTTATCCAGGCCAAACTGCGGAATCTCAAGTCCGGCGCAATGTTCGAGCACCGCTTTCGTTCGGCCGACGCCATTGAGAAGGTGGTGGTTGACGAAGTCGACATGGAGTTTCTCTACAACGACGGCGACGATTACTACTTTATGAATCCCGTCGACTACGAGCAGACGGTGCTCAAGGGCTCTACCCTCGGCGATGCCGTTGAATACCTCACTTCGAATCTGCGCATCAAGGTCAGCTATCACGACGGCCAGGCGGTTGGCATCGAGCTGCCCACCTTTGTCGAGCTCACCGTGGTTGAAACCGAACCGGGCCTGAAGTCGGCGACGGCCTCGAGCGTGACCAAGCCCGCCAAGACCGAGACCGGCCTGGTTGTCCAGGTTCCGCCCTTCATCAATGAGGGCGAAAAAATCCGCGTTGACACCAGCGAAGGCGCGTATATGAGCCGCGCATAGACCCTTCATCAAGGCCAGAAAAAGGCGCTCCGCCTGGAGCGCCTTTTTATTTGCCGCGAAACAGGCCCGGCCTTACAGCATATACGGCACCACCGCCGCTGCCTGCCTGGAATAATTCACATATTCCGCGCCGAATTGCGCCTGCATCCACTTCTCTTCAAGGCGCAGCTTGTGCCACAGTGAAACAGCGATCAACGCGAACGCCACCAGGGCGCGTGGTTCGCCCAGGGCCAGCACGGCGCCCAGGAAAGCGACATATAGCCCGCTGTAGATGGGGTGGCGCACCAGCGCGTAAGGTCCAGTGACGATGAGCTCGTGGTCCTGTTTGATGGTGACTGAGCGGCTCCAGTTGCGGCCGAGATGCAGGCGAGCCCACACGCAGAAAAGCATTCCGGCAAGGGTGAGCGCAACGCCGCCCCAAAAAGTAACCATATCCTGCGGCCAAAGCTGGAAGTTGAGCCAGGCGACCGGAAACCGAAAACTCAGCAGAACGATGGCCGCCAGAAACGCGGCGGCGCGCAGCACGCGCGAAACCGTCGGCTCCATACGCTCGGTAACCTTCGTCCTGCCGGCCATCAGGTTCCAGTAGGCAAGGAAAACAATCCACAAAGCAGTAAACAGGTAGTCGTAGACCAGGCGCATCGCTTCATCCTCGCAGTCAGCTGGGTAAGGATACGCGGGGAAAGCTGACCCGGTTCCCTGGCGCACGAGACCTCGCGCGAAGAGACGGCGCCGGTGAGATACTCGCATCGTACCCATCCCGCGGCCGAGCTGGCCGTGATCCCGAATCAACAAGGAGAATGGTATGCCAATCCCCGCAGTCGTCGCCTCAGCCGCCGATAACTACCGATACAATTCGCGCTTTCTCAAACAGACCGTGGGCGAGCTTTCGCCCGAGGAGTGGCTCAAGCGTCCCGATGGAAAGCTGAACCACATCGCGTGGATTGTGGGTCACGTGGCGCTGTGCCGCGGCGTGGTACTTCATTTCATGGGCGTCGAGTGGAAACAGCCTTCGCTTGAGATTTTTGGACGCGGCAAGAAGTTGCTCGAAGACTCAGCCTACCCGTCCCCCGAGTCGCTGCTGAACACCTGGAACGAAGCCGGACACGCCCTGGCCGACGCATTTCAAAAAGTCTCGGAAGATTTTTTGGCGCAGCCCGCGACGCAGGGGCCGCCCAGCCTCGATGGCAAGGTGAGCGGCATTGTCAACTTCATGGCCATCCACGAAACCTGCCACCTTGGCCAGGCAACGTACCTGCGCGTCTGGCTTGGACACAAGGGCGTGATGGGATAACGGCGCATGGATCGTGGACGTTGGACGGTGAGTGGCGGGTTGCGGACCACCGTCCACCGTTCACGATCTTTTCAAATACCCACTTGACATGCCGCCCCGCTATTGTGTTACCGTCAGTAACACCATGACGGATGACGATCCAATGCGCCACGACCCCGCAGAGTTAGGCGAACTCGAAAGCAACATTCTTTCCATCGTTTGGCGGCTGGGCTCAGTCACCGCCGAGCATGTGCGCGAAGCTCTGGACCGGCCGCTTAAGGACTCCACCGTTCGCACCATGCTGCGCCGCCTTGAAGAAAAAGGCTACATCGCCCACTCAATTGAGAACCGCGCCTTCATTTATCGGCCGGCCGAGTCGCGCCAACGCGTAGCCGGCCATGCCGTAAAGCGCATTGTCGATTGGCTCTGCGAAGGTTCAGTCGAGACGCTGCTGGTGGGCATGGTGGATTCGAAAATTCTCGACCGCTCTGAACTGCAGCGGCTCGCAAATCGTATCTCCGCAGTGCGCGACCAGGACAAGCGCAAAAACGACAGCAAGAGCTGAGTGAGGTGAATCTGTGCTGACCGGTATCTTTGAAGCCGCTCTTCGATCTCTTATGCTCGCGGTGCTCGTATGGGCCGTGCTCAGAGCCTTTCGCGTGCACAATGTTATTTACCAAAGGCTCGCGTGGACTGCTGTTCTCGCCGGCTCCCTCCTGATGCCTTTGCTGCTGCCTCTCGCCCCGCATTGGGCGAGGCTCTCGTTCCCAATTATTCCGGCTACTGCTCCGGTTCATCGCTTGCAAGCCGCCCTCTCGCCCGCTGTATCGCCGGCTTCGCGCATCGCGGTTCCATCAATCATTCCCGGCCCCATCGCATCTATTTCCACACGCGTCGCAACCCCTCATCGCTCTCTGCGCACCTATGAAGCCGTACGGCCCATCGAGCCGGTTGAAAACGCTCCCGTCATTTCCGCGCGGAGCGAAAGCGCACACGATGCGGCTCGGCCAATAGGCCTCGCCCGCCCGGGCCTTTCCTTCCTCACTTGGATTGCTCTCGCGTATTTGCTGGTCGCCGCGGCGCTTTTTGTTCGTCTGCTTCTTGGATTTCTTACGGCCTTTAGCCTGTGGCGCTCAGCAACTCCCGTTGCCCCCGGAATTACTGCAATCATTGACGCTGACATTCGCTCAACTCTGAACCTGCGCACCAGCCACAAAGTTTCCTCTCCGGTCACCATCGGCTCAGGCATTGTGTTGCCGGCGGATTACGCAACCTGGACTGAAGAAAAACTCCGCATCGTGCTTGCCCATGAGCACTCCCACGTAATCCAGCGCGATTTTCACCTGCTTACCCTCGCCTCGCTCTATACAGCGGTTACGTGGTTCAGCCCGCTGGGGTGGTGGCTCAAACACAAACTCTCCGATCTCGGCGAGGCTATCAGCGACCGCTCCGGCCTGAATGCGGCTTCAAACCGCACCGCATACGCCCAGATCCTGCTTGAATTCGCGGCCGCGCCGCGCCCAACGTTAATAGGAGTCGCTATGGCACGTCCCAGCAGTATCTCTCGCCGCATTGAACGGCTACTCAACGACAGTTATCTCCGTCACGCATTCTCAGCCAGCAGCCGCACGCGCTTGGCCGTTCTGCTTCTGCCCGTCGTGCTCTTCGCCGGCGCAGTGCTGGTTCGCGTGCAAGCCGCAACCAATCCCGCGCAAACAGCGGCTGTGATCGCCCCGGTCGCAGCCAACGCTGCAGCAGCCAGCGCTCCGGAGCGGGTGGCGCAAACCGCAACGATCGCGGCGCTCGACGAAACCAGCTCCATAGCCGTCGAGTCCTCACCAGCTGAGTCGCCCGAGCCTTCCGTTGATTCACCGGCGGATCTCGCTGAAATGGCGCTCGCAGATGCACCCACGCCAGCCGAGTTCACTCCTGCCGCAGAGCCCGCTGCGGCGGGCAATGCTCCGTCGGAAAGTGAAGCAACCTTCGATCGCAACCTGACCTTCGACGGCCAGCTCCAGCTCTCTGTAGCCACAGGCTCGGGCCACATAAGAATCACGCGCGGCGCTGCGAACCAGCTTCGTATCCACGGCGTCGTCAAAGCAAATCACAACGGCGACACGTCTAAAGTGCAGGAGATCGCAGCCAACCCGCCCATCGAACAGGCTGGCAACAAAATCACCATCGGCGGTCACAATGATGAGCGCCTGCGCAACATCAGCATCGATTACGACATTGAGGCGCCGGCTGACGCATCCCTTAGCGCCGCTACCGGTTCCGGCGACATTTACGACACCGGCGTGGGCCACGGCGCGAAGCTCGAAACCGGCTCAGGCAGCATCAAGGCGACCGGTCTTGAAGGGGGATTTAAAGCGCAGACCGGCTCCGGAAACATCTCTGTCGAAGGCAACGGGCAAGGGGATGCAGCGGTTCAGACAGGCTCCGGCGACATCGAAGTGAAAGGCGTAAACGGCGCGCTTAAAGCGCAAACCGGCTCAGGCGAAATCAAGATTGCCGGAACGCCCTCGTCTGCGTGGAAGCTCGAAACCGGATCGGGGTCGATCGAGCTGGCCGTAGGCAGCGCGCCTATGACTCTCAACGCGATTACCGGCTCAGGCAGAATCACCACGGATCAGCCGATGACGGTGAATGGCACATTGGACGACGAGCACCATCACCTGCACGCGCAAGTGAATGGCGGAGGCCCCGAGGTCAGCATCGTAACCGGCTCCGGCAGCATTCATATCCGCTGAGGCTCGCCACAAAGTTACCGTGCCCCATCCTTTCCGCAGTCTTATCGCGGAAAGGGTGGGACAGCACCAACCCAATCTCTGCAGGATCGGCTAAGAGCTACAGGTTCACGTTTCCATCCGGCAGACTCACCGGCCTGGTCTCGAGCAACGCCTCGATGGTTGATAGTGCATCGAGCACCTGCGTTGAAACTGGCTCGTCCACCTGCACCACGGCCAGTGCCTTCACCGGTTTCGAACCGGCGCGCTCGCGGCCCAGCGCGAAGTTGGCAATGTTTACGCCCTGCTGCCCCAGAATGGTGCCGATTCTGCCGATCACTCCCGGCACGTCGTAGTTGCGGCACACCAGCAGGTTGCCTTCGAGCGGCGTTTCGATATCGATATTGTCGAACGCCAGCAGGCGCGGCTGCTCGCCATGAATCACCGTGGCGCTTGCGCGGCTCTCGCCCGTAGCCGTGTGCAGGACAATCGTGAGTACGCTCGCCGCGCCGCCGCGATGGCTCTCCTCTTTCTCTTCGTGCACGCGGATGCCGCGCTCCTGGGCAACCGCCGCGGCGTTAATATGGTTCACATTTTCCGAGCCCTGCAGTAAGCCCGCGATGGCCGCGTTGCGCACCAGATCCGTTTTTGCTTCGGTCAGCGCGCCTCCATAAATCAGTGCGATCGATTCAATCCCGGTCTTTCCGGCCTGGCCCAGAAACGCTCCCAGCCGGCCGGCCAAATCGATAAATGGAGCCAGCTTTACATACTCTTCGTGGCTCAACGACGGCAGGTTCACCGCGTTCTGCACAACGCCCAGCTTCAGGTATTCGCGCACCTGCATTGCAATCTGAATGCCCACGGCCTCCTGCGCCTCGGCTGTCGATCCGGCAATGTGCGGAGTCAGAATCACGTTGTCGAGCTCGGCATATGCTGAGTTCTTCGGGGGCTCCTCGGCGAACACATCGAGCGCCGCGCCGGCCACCTGCCCACTCTTGAGCGCAGCCGCCAGATCGGCTTCGCAAACCAGTTCGCCGCGCGCGCAGTTGATAATGCGGACGCCCTTCTTCATGGCCGCCAGCGTCTTAGCGTTGATGATGTTCGCCGTCTGCGGCGTGAGGCCCACGTGCAGGGTAAGGTAATCCGCCTTGGCAAAAAGCTCTTCAACACTGACCAGGGCGATGCCGTTTTCGCGGGCCACAGCAGCGGATACAAACGGGTCACTGCCCGCAAGCTCCATTCCGAAACCGCGTGCGCGCTTCGCCACTTCAAGCCCAATGCGGCCCAGCCCCAGAATGGCAAGCGTTTTGCCGCGCAGTTCCGCCCCTTGCAGCGATTTTTTCTCCCACTTTCCGGCGTGCATTGTCGAGTTCGCGGCCGGCAATTTGCGCGCCAGGGCCAGCATCAGCCCTATCGTTAGCTCGGCCACGGCAACCGCGTTGGCGCCCGGCGTATTCATCACCACAATGCCGCGACGCGTTGCAGCTTCAGCATCGATATTGTCAACGCCCACGCCCGCACGGCCTATCACGCGCAGCTTGGGCGCGTGCTCCATCAGCGCATCGTCAACCTGAACGGCGCTGCGAACAATGAGCGCATCGGCGTCGGCCAGTGCCGCCGGCAACCCCTCGGGCAACTGGTCGTGCGTCTTCACATCCCATCCCGGTTCAGCCGCAAACACCGCCACCGTGGCCGGTGAAACCTTTTCTGCCAATACGATCTTCATTGCTTCTCCCTTGTGGGTCTCCGCGCTCTGGTATTCGTCAAACTTCACGCCGTGCTGCTCGCACAGCAAATCGAACATGCGCACAACCGCGCCATGCGGCTTGCCCTCGCCGCGCTCATACTTGGTGAGCGAGTTGGGATGCACGCCCAGCTTCTCGGCCATCTCGTATTGAAAGAGGTCAAGCTGCTTGCGCGCGATCAGCAGCTTTTCTCCGAAACTCAGTTCCGCCATTGATGCATTGCTCCGCTTTGTAAGCTTTCAGCTGAAAGCGTTGAGCGATTCATTCAAACCAAGTCCATTCCAAGAACGGACTTGTTCCAGGCACGAACGAGCTAAAAGCTGAAAGCTAAGAGCTGATAGCTGCTTTCGCGTACACCGCCTGCGCGGCAGCCACGCCCTGGCCGTATGTCACCGGCAGCCCCAGCGTGTCTTTCGCGATGTGTTCCATCGCGCCTACCAGCGCGACCGTGTCGAGGTAGTCGAAGTAGCCAAGGTGCGCCACGCGGAAGATTTTGCCCTGCATCTCGCCCTGGCCGTTAGCCGTTACCAATGCAAACTTTGCCTTCAGTGCCTTCACCACCGCGCCTGAGTCCATGCCTTCAGGCACCGCTACTGCCGTGGCAGCAGCAGCCGGAGCTGTGGGCGCAAACAATGTGAAGCCCAGTGCCACCAGGCCCGCGCGAGTGGCCGCAGCGTTTACTTCGGCGTTGTTGACCAGCGCAATGCGGCCCTTTTCAAGATCGCCGCCCGCCTGCCCGGCAATGTAGTCGAGCGCCGCGCCCAGGGCCGCTACCAGCGCCACAGCCGGCGTATAAGCACTCTCTCCCTTCACTGCGTTTTTGCGCTCCTTGCGGAGGTCAAAGTAGTAGCGCGGATTCTTCGAGGTCTCCATTGCCGCCCAGGCCTTTTCGCTCACGCTCAGGTAGGCCAGCCCCGGCGGAATCATGACTGCCTTCTGCGATCCGCCAATCAGCACGTCGATGCCCCATCCATCCACGTCGAAATGCGTGGTGCCAAGGCCGGTGATGCCGTCAACCACCAGCAGCGCCGGGCTGCCGGTTTCTTGAATGATCTTTGCCACCGCTTCAACGTCGTGCCGCACGCAAGTTGACGTCTCGGTGGCCTGCATCAGCACCAGCTTGTGCTCGGGCTTAAGCGCGGCCTTCACCTGCGCCATGTCGAAAGTTTGCCCGTAAGGCGCGGAATGGACATCGGGCACACAGCCGAACGCTTTGGCCAGCCCGGTCCAGCGCTCGCCAAATTTTCCGGCCGTCAGCACCAGCACCTTGTCGCCAGGCGAGGTCAAATTTGTGATCGAGGCCTCCATTGCGCCCGTACCCGAGCTCGAAAGCAGGATCACGTCGTTCTTGGTGCCGACGAATATCTTCAACTGCGCCAACACTTTCTGATAGAGGGCGTGAAATTCGGGGGTGCGGTGATGCATGTCGGCCGCGGCCATAGCAAACTGCGCGGCCGGTAGCAGCGGGGTGGGTCCTGGAGTATAAAGGCGGGTCTTGTGAATCATTTTTCCCTCGCTTTGGAGCAGATTATCGGCTGGTCCTGAAATCACATAATACACAATCTTGTGGATTTTGTGATTGTTTAACCTGTGGGAATCCCGACTTTGTCCCAAATCCTCCCTTTACTCCGCCTTACCTTCCCGGAGTCGTTACAATTCTCCTTTGGGCGGTAGCCCGCAAAGAGGGCAAGAGAAGGCGGCCCCAGGCGCAAGCCTCGGGGAGGCAAGCCGTAGTGGTCAGCCCCCGAATCGGGGCCAAAGAACCCTTCTGATAGTTGAAAGCCAGGAGCTAAAACATGATCGATCCAGGCGCACTCGCTGCGCAGATTACGAAATTATCAGTGGAGTCGCTGAAGGCCCACAACGCGGAACGCACCGGCACGCTTCGCCTGATCAAGGCGGCGCTGATGAATAAGGCCCTTGAAAGAAATGCAGCGCTCACGCCTGCTGAAGAGCAGCAGACGCTGACCTCGATGATCAAGCAGCGCCGCGACTCCATTGAGCAGTTCACCAAGGGTAACCGGCCAGAGCTGGCGGCCATTGAAGCCGCCGAGATCGTGATCATTGAGGAATTCCTGCCCAAGGCTCTGGACGAAGCGGGCCTGGCCACGCTCGTGACTGCGACACTCGCCGAGCTCGAAGCGACTCTCGGCCACAAGCCGGGGATGAAAGACATGGGCGCGTCGATGAAGGCTGTGCAGGCGAAGCTACAAGCCACAGGCGTGCGCGCCGATGGCCGGCTGGTAAGCGATTTGGTTAAGAAAGGGCTGGCTGGCTGAAGCCAGCCCGATAGCCAACTGACAACTGATCACTGACCACTGCTTTTCAGAAGTCGTGCCTCTGTTCGCCCAGCGCGGCAATCACCTGTGCTGCTTGGTCCGCAGCCGCATCCGTCTGACCCGCAGCCGCATCTTCCGCCTGCTTCCGCAGCTTCGCAACGGTCTGCCAGTTATCCTTGTGCGGCTTATCGGCGATCCACGGCGGCAGGGGCATAAGCAGTTGCCGGCTCAATGCCTCGGCGTAGCCCTCGTAGAGCGCCCGCATCGTTCGCAGCCGCTCGCTCGACAGCTGATCGCGGCACACGCTCACACCTGCCTCGCAAAGCAGGTCGCGCAGCTTTTCATAGCGCTCCGGCGGCAATCGGTCCGGGGTGCCGTTCTCCGGCTCCAGCGAAAAAATCTGTGCCAGGTCCACGATCGCGTGACGCGCCATGGCGAAGGTCAGTTGCGCCTGCCGCGCCTCCTGCGCCGTCACGCCTGAAATGAGCAGCGCCGAAGTGTCAAGTATCGCGGTAAGCGCGCTGAGCCAGCTCTGGTTGGTATGCTGCGACCTGAAATAGCAAAGCAGCGGATACGAGATGTGGCTCTCGAGCAATTCCGCCGACCACCGCTCCCACTCCGTGAGCAGAAGCATCAGCGCCTGTTGTGCGCCCTGGTGCGAATGCCTGCGCAGCAGTTCGGCCGCGGTGGGGGGCGACCCGGCGCGCGCGTCAAGCAACGAGATGCTTACCTCGCGCCGCGAAAATGCACCGTAGAGGACCGGAAAATAGCCCATCACCACAGCCAGAAAACCGAGTCCCGTGCCCGACTCGAGAACAATGAGCCCACGCGCCCACGGCCCGCGCGGCGTTACATCGCCCAGTCCGAGCGTAAAGATGGTGGTGCCGCTGACATAAAAATCCGAGACCAGCCCTCTGTGTCCAGCCGAGTCGCTGAACGGGCTGCCAAGCCCAAAGTAGATCAGCGCGAATCCCAACACCATGGCGGCTGCCCACACCACGAGCAGAAAGATGAGCGACATGGGTCCGTAAAAGCTCAGCGCGGTCTCGCGCTTGCGCGGATTGGGCATGCGCCGCGCAAAGAAGGCCCACGGCCGCCAGGTGGCTATGTAGAAAAGGCGGGTCAGCCGGAAACGGCCGGTGGCGCGCCGCGGCAGAATGATGGTTTCAAAAGCGTCGATCAGGACGATGCACAAGCAGGCCACGCCGGCAAACAAGGCAACAATGCGCATCTACCCCTCCTTTTGAAAACCGGCAGCGAGCCGCTCTGTCGTTCCGTCATTGTATTACGGACCTGGAAAGAAACAGGGCGGGAACTCCCGATGGGGGGCCTTTGTGGTCTCCCACCCTTGCGACAAAAACTAAGACGTCGCAAGGATGGGGCAACAAGTGTTGAGATTTGAGGTTTCCCATCCATAGTTTTATTCATCGCAGGCCGTAAAAGCCGGTGGTGGGCTCTCAAGCTCCCGCGCACAGGACTCTGGCGCCGATAATTGAATTCCTCGCAACGCAATCTTGAGTTGAGGTACACTGCCCATACTGTCTGTCTGACTGGTTGCGGCTTTGCCGTTCAATGCGGCTTGACTGTTATTTGCCGGATTTCTAACCGTGCTCGTGTAAGGCCTTTTATCCCCAGTTTTTTACCCCGGCGTCAGCAATCGGCCAAGCGGTCCCGAATTCGGTAATAAATCGCTTTCATTTCCAGAACCCGTACGCAATCATCAGGCACTCGATTGATTCTCACCCGCAAGCTCGGTGTCGAGGCAGCACTGCTCCTTTCAGGGGCAGTGCTGGGCGGCGTTGCAGCCCTGGGAGTCGGGCGCCTCATACAACTCAATACCGGCCGGGCGCAGCTCGAGAAATACTCTGAGCACATGATTGCCGCGGCCGACCAGGTGGTGCGCGAGACTCGCGACGCAACGAACGTTGCCCTGAATGACCATCTCCCCATCTGTTCCGACGAGGAGCTGTCTTACCTGCGCAAATGGGTGTTCAACGCCGGCCATGTTCGCGATATGGGGCGCGTGAAGGACGGCCATCTCTACTGCACAACAGCCCTGGGCAGGCTCACTCCGCCTCCCGCTACATCTCCAGGTGACATTGTGATCAACGGCAGAAAGCTGTTTGCTTCAAGCCCTCTGCTGATCAACCCCCAGGCGCGGGGAATCATTATTGAGTCCAACGGCGTCACCGTGGTCCTCAATCCTTCTGACTACGCGACGCTCAATCAGCCACCCATGTACTTTTCCGCGCTGGTCTATGATTCCGGCACTGGCCGGGCTCTGCCATTTGTCGGCCAGCCCGTTCCGCTTTCCGTCGCCGAAATCGCCGCACAAAAACCCGAGGAACGGAATGGAATCTACTACCGGCCGCAGTGCTCAACGTTTTCCGCGGTCTGCGTGATTGCTTACCAGTCCAAATCGAGCATGGCAACCCAGGATGAGGCGCATTTCATCATCCTGCTCAGCGCGGGCGCGCTGATGGGTGCCCTCGTGGCCCTCACATTCATTCTCTTTTTCAATCGCCAGCGTACGCTGGTTAGAAGCCTGCGGCGGGCTATCAAGCATGGACAACTGAGCGTCCGTTACCAGCCTGTGGTGGACCTCGACACGGGGACAGTGGTGGGCGCCGAAGCGCTGGTGCGCTGGATAACCGAGTCCGGTGAATCCATACCTCCCGAACACTTTATTGCCGCCGCTGAAAACAAGGGCTTCGTAGGCGAAATCACACGTGTAGTCATCACCGCCGTGACTGAGGAGATCGACGATCTGCTCAAGTTCGAAAACTTTACGGCCACGGTGAATATCACCACGCAGGACCTGTGCGATCCGGCCTTCTTCCAGTTCGTTGAGCAGTGCGTGAAGCAGGCAAGAATCCTGCCCCAGTCCCTTGGCTTTGAGTTAACCGAGCGATCCACTGCCGACCGTGGCGTCGTTATCCATGCCATTGAGCGCCTGCGGGAGCTCGGGCATCCCGTTTACATCGACGATTTTGGAACCGGCTACTCAAGCCTGGCCTATCTCCACGACCTTAAAGCCACCGCCATCAAGATCGATCGCGCTTTTACCAGCACGGTGGGAACCGAGGCCGTTACCGCCTCGGTGGTGCCTCAAATTCTCGATATGGCTTCAAGGCTGAACCTGATGGTTGTGGTTGAAGGCATCGAGATGCAGAAGCAGGCAGACTACTTTCAACACGTTCACCCCGGGATCAGGGGCCAGGGCTGGCTGTACGGCCGGCCGGTTCCCGCGGCGCATTTCAAGCGGCTGTTTTCTGATAGCCTCTCATCAACACGCCAGATATTGAGTTAAACTTCCCATACCGATCAATGGCATGGGGTTGGCGAATTTCTCATCAGCCTGAACAAAGCGCACGGTAATTTGTGACGATGCCTTTGCTTTTCATTTCCCGTCATACCAGCGCCCCTCATACGTAATGGGAATTGCGCCTGCCTTGATCGGGCACTCCGGTCATTGAGGAGTCGTTTGGCACAGATACGCAAGCGCGTGATTGAGGTTGCGCTGCTGCTGACAGGCGCGGCGCTGGGGGGAATTATTTCCTGGGGCCTGGCGCGCCAGTTTCAGCTTCGTGTGGGAATCGACGGGTTGCAGGCCTACACTCTGCGCCTGCTTGACACCGGCGAAGCGCTTGCGGGAGAGACCGATCATGCCTTCGCCGCCGTCTCCGGCGCCAATCTTCCGTTTTGCTCCGACGACGAGCTGAACTTTATGCGCGCCTTCGTTTTCGACTCAATGCATGTAAAGGACATAGGGCGCACCCGCAACGAAATACTCTATTGCACCACCAACCGGGGCAGGCTTCCGGTTCCGGTTCAAATTCCCCAGCCCGATCTCACCATGGGAGAAAGCAAGTTCTTCATCAGCAAGCCGCTGGTGATTGCGCCCAACACAAAAGGAGTCATCGTCGAGTCAGACGACGTGACGGTGGTTCTCAATCCGGCGGCGTACGACTTTCTCAATCAGCCGCCCATGTTTTTCAGCGGTATGTTTTATGACCGCAATGCGCACAGGGTCTACCCGGCCTTCGGTAGCCCGGTTCCGCTCTCAAACGCTGAGGTGTTTTCGCAAGGCGCGATCGAACGCGATGGCATCCTTTATCAACCGCTCTGCTCAAAGCTGTTCGTGATCTGCGTAGTTGGAAGTGAATCGCAAGCGGCCATGATGACCCAGGACGCAGGGCACTTTGTCACTTTCGTTGCGGGAGGGGTGCTGCTCGGCGCCCTGTTTGCGCTCACTGCCATGCTTTACTATCACCGCCAACGCTCTCTCGAGCGCAGACTGCGGCGCGCCATTCAGTATGACGCGCTCACCGTTGCCTACCAGCCGATCGTCGATCTCGACAGTGGCAAAATCGTGGGGGCCGAAGCGCTGGCTCGCTGGAAAGAAAACGATGAATCGGTGCCACCCGACGTCTTTATACCGATCGCCGAAGAGCATGGATTTGTGGTTGAGATCACTCGGCGGATGGTTTCCCGGGTGGCCGTCGAAATGGGCGACCTGCTGCGCCATAACGGATTCCGCGTCAGCGTCAACATCACCGCGCAGGATCTGGCTGATGTCGAGTTCCAGAACCGTCTTGAACAGTGCCTTGGCGGTTCAAAGATTCCAACATCATCGCTCGGCCTCGAACTGACCGAACGCGAGGCGGCGGACCATCGGGTCGCGGCGCAAGCGATCTCGCAACTCAAAGCCCTGGGCCACATGGTTTACATCGACGACTTTGGAAGCGGATATTCAAACCTGGCCTACCTTCACCGGTTGTCAGTTGACGCCATCAAAATCGACCGCGCGTTTACTCGCACCGTCGGCACCGATGCGGTTACAGCCTCCGTCGTCCCGCAGATTCTCGACATCGCCAACCAGCTTCAATTGCAGGTGGTAGTGGAAGGCATTGAAACTGCGGCGCAAGCCGACTATTTCCGCCGCTCCGCTCCCTGCATTCTTGGCCAGGGCTGGCTCTTCGGCCGTCCCATCCCCGCAGCGCAGCTCAGGAAGATGCTGGCCGAGCAATCTGAACATTCCAGCCTGGCGCGGGCGGTGTGACGCGACCTGCGCGTGAATTGCCATCGATTCAATAGCTTGTGGAAAGCCCGGCGACCGCGCGCGTAAGCCCGCGAGCACCCGGGCCTATAGTCCCGCTGCCAGGGGATGGCGTGGCGCAAACTAATGCCCCCCTCCGCGAAACTTAAGTGTATTGACCGGGTTTGAACTCACAACCCTCCCCCGGAGCGGCTGGGCGTTATTTCGCATCAATGACCCGCCCGGGAGATGGGCTGAAGTTTCAGAACTTGACTGGGGCGAGACGCGGAAGGCGGGGGGAAGATGATCAACGGAGTAACCGAACGCGTGTCTGCTTTCTTGCAATCCTGTCGTCGGCCGGCGCTTTTCGGCTTCCGGAAATTCGCGGTCGCTGCAGCACTTGTTCTGCTTGTGCCTGTGGCGTCGCGGGCTCAACAGCCCTACGCCTACCCTGCCCAGCCGCAATACACTCAGGCTGCTCCGCAATATCCTCAACAGTCGCCTCACGCACAGCAACAGGGCGCTGAACCGGCCTATCCGCAGCAGCCGCAATACGGTCAGCCACAGCAATACAGCCAGCCGAAGCAATACGCTCAGCCGCAAGACGGTGACGCGGCCAACGCCTACGACCAGATAAGCGGCCCCAATACTCAAGCCACGCCAACCCAGGCGCCACTCAGCGCCGACCAGCTCAACCAGTTGCTGGCGCCGGTCGCTCTTTATCCTGACGCTTTGCTGGCCCAGGTGCTTGCCGCTTCAACTTATCCGGCGGAAGTTGCCGCTGCCGACCAATGGCTGCGCCAGATGTATGCGCAGGGTTATAGCGATCCCAACCAGATAGTGGCCGGCGCGGATGCGCAAACGGGTTGGGACCCGAGCGTGAAGGCGCTTACCGCATTCCCGCAGGTTCTCGACATGCTGAACCAGAACCTGGGGTGGACGACTAACCTGGGCAACGCCTATTACAACCAGCCGCAGGACGTGATGCAGACCGTGCAGGTGCTGCGAGACCGCGCGCAGCAGGCCGGCACCTTGCAGAGCTCACCCGAGGAAGAAGTGACCGAGGACCAGGGCAATATCGATCTCGCACCGGCAACGCCCGATCTTGCTTACGTTCCTGCTTATAACCCATGGATGGTGTATGGAGCACCGGTCGCGCCTTATCCAGGCTTTTCATTTTCGTTCATGAACATGCTGGGCGGATTCGGCGCGCGCTATGCGTTTGGCGGACTGCAGTTTGGAGCGGGCATCGCGATGGCCGCCTTTGAGCACTCCCCGTGGGGATGGCTGGGGTGGGGCTTGAGCTGGCTGGGTCACTCGGTGTTGTTCAACCATTCCAGCTATTACACTCACTCAGCCTCGGTGGCCGATTGGGGCTTTCCGCACGGCGGCCCGCGCGCGCCTGGCTGGGGCGGCAATCCAGGCTTTGGCCATCCCCAACCTTATTCACGGGCCGGTGGATATGAGAACGGGCGCGGCTCGGGTTACGGTCAGCCGGGCAACCGGTTGAATGAAGGCGGCAACAACGGCTGGAACCGCGGCGAACCCCGCTCGGCCTTCGGAACGACTCACCCGGCTTATCCTGGCCAGCAGGCGTACAACCGCACACCTTATGCGGCGACGGCTCGCCCGCAGGCTTACGCCGATCGCCCGCAATATGACGCGCGCAACTACGCGGGCAATGGAGCGTATGGCCGCTCGGCGAATGCGTACAACTACGCCAGCCGCCCGGCACAGAGCTATGCTGAACGGCCCGGCATGGCCTACTCGAGCCCCTATCGCACACCTGCATTTCAGGCTCCAGCGAATCGGGCTCCGCAGTATCAATCGTCTCGTGGATATTCGTCGCGGCCCGGCGGGTCATATGGAAACGCCTTTGCGCGAAACGAAAGATCAAGCGGATCAAATATGTTCGGGGGCGGCCGCGAATCAGAGAGGTCGAGCTACAAGGCTCCGAAGAACTACGGCGGCGGGCATGAGTCGCACAGCTTTGGCGGCCACCCGGGCGGCGGACATGAGTCGCACGGCGGTAGCGGCCACTCAAGCGGCGGACATCGTCGCTAGCAGCCCGCTCTACGCTCCACTCGCACCGCTCACTCGCCTCGGACTCGCTTCATGCAGCTCGTGATAGAGCTCATCCACTTTTTCGCGCGCCTTCTCAAGTGCGCGCTTGCCCGCCGGCGTGATGCGATAGAGACGGCGGCGATGCCCTTCTACGCGCTGCAGCCTCGATCTCAATAATCCGGCACGCTCGAGCCCATGCATCAGCGGATACAGCGTGCCGGGTCCCACGTGGTAACCGTGGTGTTCAAGCTCGTGCATCATGGCCAGGCCAAAGATGGGCTCATGCGCCGCATGCAGCAGCACATGCAGCCGAATCAACCCATCGAATAATTCCCTCTTCTGGTTCATCTGAAATTCAACTATACCGCCGCTTCAGATCAAATCAACTTGCATATTATCGAATTTCGATATAAAGTTTCCCGCAGGTGGCCGTCTTCGCCATTCAACATTCCTTAACAATGAAGATCCAATTCAAGTCCGCTGCGAGGCTGCTCGAAGTCGCCATTCTGCTCGCGCTGGCAACAACTGTGCCCAGGCTGTACGCGCAGGGACCACCTTACCAGACTGACGATCCGGTGCCGGTGGACTACGGCCACTACGAGTTTTACATCTTTGGCGGCGCAGATGGCACGCCGGTGGAAATGGACTCGACTGGACCGGCCTTTGAGTTCAATTGGGGCGCAGTTCCGCGCGTTCAGCTTCACGCCATACTGCCATTCGGCGTGGCCGCGCCGCTGAACAGCGCTGTTTATGCGCCGGCTTCGGGCCAGGGTCCCGACGAATTCGGCCTCACCGACATGGAACTGGGCGCGAAGATTGCTTACATCAAGGAGTCAAAACATTTTCCGCAGATCGGAACGTTCACCATGTTTGAAATGCCGACGGGCAATTTCAATAAGGGCCTCGGCGTTGGAAAAGTCTGGTACAGGCTGCCGGTATGGCTGCAAAAAAACATCGGCCCATGGCTCCTTGACGGCGGCGTCGGCGAGACCGTAGTTCCGCAGACTGGGTATCACAACTTTCCCTATGGGGGATTCCTGCTTAAGTACACCTTCCCGGGCGATCGGATCGAATTCGGGGGCGAGGTTTTTTCTCACGGCGCCGAAGGAGCGGCCGCGCCGCAGACCCAGGCTTCTACCTTAATTGACATGGGTGGCTACTACCACTTCAAGCACAACCCCAATAAGCAATTTCTACTTTGTTATGGGCACTCTGTGGCTGGCCAAACGGAAAATTATGTCTACGTGGGAATGTATTGGACCTGGGGTAAAGACAAGGGCAAGCCTGATAACAGCGCGCTGCTCCCGGGGCCGCCGGGAATGGGCGCTTTGGCCGGCAACGGATATTGATGCAGCGCTCACGATTGAACCCGCGACCACAAACTCAGAAAGGGCTTTGAATGGAGATCACTACACGCAGCCTCTGGACGCTGATTCACGGCATGGGCTTTGGCGCGCTTTACCTGATGGCCTGCTCGGGCGCGCTGGTTGAGCTATACCGCCGTTATTGCTCGCACAATCCTGCGCAGCCCACTCAGCGCGATGAAACATTCCTCCGCGTTTATCTCGCGGTGATGGCCGCACTGGCATGGCTGGCTGTTATTACGGGCAGTTACGTTGTTTATCCGTGGTATCGCGCCAAACCGCCCGCCGGAACTACGAATCTCGCCGCTTTTCCGCGCAGCCTTCTGCTTTCAAGCCCGCACACCAGCGCATGGCACAACATGGGCATGGAGTGGAAAGAGTACATCGCATGGATTGCGCCCATCGCCATGACCATGGCCGCGGTGGTGGTGCTGCAATATGGACGCAGGCTCAAGGAGCATCCGCAGTTGCGCAATACGGTGCTCTGTTTCGTCTGGGCTTCGCTGCTGGCGGCCGGCGTTGCGGGATTCTTCGGCGCAATGCTTAACAAGAACGCGCCAGTCGAGGGCGGCGACACTATCCATCTCGTCCAGGGAGAAACAAAATGAACACGACTGCCGCAACCACAACATCGCTCCCCAACGGCCCCGGCGCTGCCGCAATTCTCGCAGCCGGCATTGGTTCATTCGCACTGGGATTGCTCGACGTTATCGCCGACAAGGTTCCTTCGATCAAGAGCTGGATGAATTTCTACAATCCCACTGGTCCGCTCTCAGGCGTCACCACTTGCGCAATCTTCATCTGGCTAGCTGCCTGGGCCATTCTGCAATTGCGCTGGCGCGGCCGCGAGGTGCGCTTTGCATCTGTCGGCGCCATCGCACTTGTACTGCTGGCGCTGGGAATATTGCTCACGTTTCCGCCGTTTGCCGATTTGCTGTAAACAGGGCGCAAACAATTGAGCGCACAAAAAAGCGCCGAAACCCATACAGGGCCCCGGCGCCAGGCGTTGGTGCAACCTTTTTAACTTATTGCCACGCCGCTGTGGTCGTATCCGTCAAATCGGTTCCGTCTACGTGCCGAGCCAGCAACACCACGTTTCCATTGGTTGGATTCTTGAGCAGCAGACCCACCACGCGAATTTCGGTGGCGCTGCTCAGGTCGCTGAATCCGCCCAGTCCGTAACGGAAGTCGCATGCCGGACCGAGATACACAGTTACGGTTTCAGGAATCAGCACGCCGGCAAAGCCGTTGATCTGCATCTGGAAGGTGCCTTGGGACGCGTTCAGGCTGTTGGCGACAATGGTGCCGTTGAAGCCCCAGTTGCGCAGATGGATGCGCTTCACGGTGACATCGCTGGAGTTCGCCGCGCCCGTTGCCGGTCCACCTATCGAAACGTCCTGGCCAGCCACGAGCGCACTGGAGTTGAACAGGAAATCAGTGAACTGGTTGTGCATCCAATAGATGTAGTACTTCTCGCTACCGCTCAAATCGACGGTTGCCATCTGGCCGAGCGTAAGCCCGGTATCGGTTGGCAGCAGTCCGCGCACGTAAAGGTCGAAGCTTGAGGCCGGACCGCTCGATGGCGTCACGTAGGTGATCTGGCCCCTTGCATAGAAACCCGTGTCAGTGAGCACCGCAACTTCATCGGCGTCGAGAGTCTGATCGGCTTTATCGAGCGTGCCTGAAAGCTCAACAATGCTGCTGGTATTCAGAGTGCTCAGGCTGGCGTCTCCATCCCACTCGGTGCTGCCGTTCACGTTAATGGTGAAGTTTTCGCCGTGCGGACCCTGCACCACAAACGACTGCGTGCCCACACTCACTACGGCTGCGACGAACGTGTCGATGTAACCTCCGGCATCGTTGTTTGCAACCGCCCTGACGTGGAAGGCCGGATCAACCGTGCCGGTGATAGCGCCGCTGCCATCGACCTGTATCGAATTGGCAAGATCGAAGTCGACGCGCAGGCCGACCGGAGAACCGCCGTTAACCACGACAAAAGGATCATTGAGGTCAATGGTCACCGTTGACGACGGGCTATAGGTTACATTCATGGTTTGAATCGTCGCCGGACCGGCCCCGCTGGTGTTGAGATAGCCGATGGTGCCAGTGCCCAGTGTGATAACCACGCTCGTGTATGTGCCGGCGGGAACATCGTTCATGTCGAGCATAGTTTGCAGGCCGTTATACCGTGCAAAATCCACGGTAGGCGTGCCGCTCAGCAAGGGAACGCTGGTTCCGCTTGAGTTGACCGCGTTGATGCTCTCAAGCTGCACCGCGAACGAAACAATGCTGGCCATGGGAGCATCTGTGCCGACCACAAATGATGGGCCTGTCTGCTGTGGGGGTGTTGTGCCTGTGCCGGTTGAGGTGGTTGAACTGGTGCAGCCCGCCGCCGTAATAACTGCGGCGCTCAGGAATAAAATCGCCAGGCGAAAGGTGATTGCTCTTGCATTGGAAGACATCGAGGCCTCTTTTCCTGCGCGGCTCGATGAATTGTGTAGAGCGAATGCCGAGTAGTCGAAGATGCCCGCTAATCAACCTGGAACAGCATTGAAGCCCGTATCTGACGAGAGCAAAACAAGACAACTGCTCAAGTCCGGCTTTCTTATTGTGAGGGGCGATCTGCTTCTAGATAGCCGCGCCAGGTAGCATTCGCGCACTGAGCCTGCGCCTAAGTTTGAAGATTTGGCAACAGCGGCAGATTGGATTTACCGTGTGCTGTCGATGAGCATAGACCCGAAAAGATTCAGTAAAGTTGCGGAGAGATTTTCGATTCGCTGAATATTTCCGAAAAAATCTTGATCGGAAGGGCTTAAAACACCTCGGCCTGGTAGCCCTCGGGAAGCGGTGCGTATTTCAGAAGCCCCAGCTCGCCGGCCAGCTTTTCAAGCTTTGCCCGCGTGGCTGCGGAGGGCGGAACAAGCGGCAGCCGCACATGATCTGTAGTGCGCCCCATCAGATTCAAGATAGTCTTCACCGGCCCGGGGTTCGACTCCCAGAAGTTGGCGTCGAATAGTCGCGCATAGCGCCGTTCGAGATCGCGGGCCTCAGCCCAATTATTCTTGAGCGCCGCGCGAATCATCTGGGCGACTTCGGCAGGAGCCTCGTTCGACGCGACGCTGATCAAACCATGTGCTCCAATGCCGATGGCGGCGAGTGCTAGATTGTCGTCGCCGGAAAAAATCTTGAAGCTGCGCGGCAGCGAGTGCACCAACTCGGCAATCTGCGGCAGCTTGCCGCTGGCCTCTTTAATGGCCTGGATGTTGTTGGCTCCCGCGGCCAGCCGCACCACGGTTTCGGGATCGAGGTTCACGCCGGTGCGCCCCGGCACGTTGTACACGCACACCGGCAACGGGCTGACCGTCTGCGCCAGCGCCATAAAATGCTGGTACTGCCCTTCCTGCGAGGGCTTGTTGTAATAGGGATTGGCGCTGAGCACGGCAGCAACACCGTGTACGCGCCTGAGCAGCGCAGCCCGCCGCACCAGCGTGCGCGTGGAGTTGTGCGTGCAGCCCGCCCACACCGGCACGCGGGCTGCCGCAGCCTCAACCACGATGCGCACCACGCTGAGCCACTCAACTTCGTCGAGGGTCGCGGCCTCGCCCGTCGATCCGCACGCCACAAGAAAGTCGATGCCCGACTCAATCTGCCAGTTCACCAGCTCCCACAGCGCAGATTCATCAATCGATCCATCCGCCCTGAAGGGCGTAATGATTGCAGTACCACAGCCTGTCGTTTCCATCACCAGTCAAGTTTATAACGTGGACGCAAAATTGCGGTGAACAGGCCCCAGGCGGCGGCGCTACAGCTGGTCGAAGATCTCCCGGAACTGCCACGCGCCGCTCTTGCCCTGAATCCACTCGGCGGCGCGCACTGCGCCCAGCGCAAAACCTCGCCGGCTGTATGCATCGTGGCGAACCTCAAGCTCATCTGTGTCGCTCTTCGCTTTCACTATGTGCTCGCCCTTGGCGTCGCCGATGCGATGCGAAGTGATGGGCACATCGATGCCCGGCCTCACCTGCAGGATGATCTCTTTGAGCGTGATGGCCGTGCCCGATGGTGCATCCACCTTCGAAGTGTGGTGCGTCTCGGTGATGGAAAAATCGTACCCCTCGAGCCGCGCCAGGTCGGCCGTGAGCTTGAAAAGCTTTTGCACGCCCAGCGAAAAGTTGGTTCCGTAAAGCAGCGCCCCGCCGCGCTTGTGCGCCAGCGCCTTCATCTCTGCCAGGTGCGCGTACCACCCAGTTGTGCCCACAACGATGCGGCCGCCCAGCGAAAGCACAGCGCGCATGTTCTCAACCGCGGCCTCGGGTGCGGTAAAGTCGATGACCGCTTCAATTCCGGCCAGGCTCGGCGCGGTCAATGCGGCAGCGTGCTCGTTCTCGTGTACGTCGAGCGAACGTATGCCGTGGCCGCGCTCGCGCGCAACGTCAACCACCAGCGAGCCGGTTTTTCCTTTGCCCAGGACAAGAATCAGCATACTCAGCTCCTAGCTCCCAGCCTCTAGCTAATAGCTGAAAGCTAAGAGCTAACAGCTGCATTTCTCGCTTCCACATCGAAGATCGCAGGGTCGGGATCCTGGAAGAACGCAGCGTGCAGCGACCGCAATGCCTCATCGGCGTCGTCTTCTTCGATCATGAAGCTCATATTGATTTCGCTCGCGCCCTGCGAAATCATTCGCACGTTGATGTGCTTGATGGCACTGAATACCCGCGCGGCCATACCATTCCGTCCGCGGATATCTTCGCCAACCATGCACACGAGCGCCTTCTTGCCTTCATACTTCACGTCGGCCAGCTTGCCGAGTTCGGCCGAGAGCTCAGGCAGGCTCGCGTTTGAATCCACAGTGAGCGAAACGCTAACCTCGCTGGTCGAAACCATATCGACGGCGCACTTGTGCTTGTCGAAGACCTCGAAAATCTGCCTCAGGTAGCCATGGGTCATGAGCATGCGGCTGGCTACCACATCGATAATGGCAAGCTTCTTTTTGATCGCGATCGATTTGAACGGGCTCTTGCAATGCGGCGCAATCGAGATGATGCGCGTGCCTTCGTTGGCTGCATTGCGGCTGTTGAGCACCAGCACCGGGATGTTCTTTTTTACCGCCGGCAGAATGGTGGCGGGATGCAAAACTTTGGCGCCGAAGTAGGCCAGCTCCGCGGCCTCTTCAAAGCTGATGACCTTGACGCGCAGCGCATCGGGGCAGACGCGCGGATCGGCGGTCATAATGCCGTCCACATCGGTCCATATCTCGATTGCGTCGGCGTTCAGCGCGCCGCCCAGCAGCGCGCCCGTAAAGTCGCTGCCGCCGCGGCCAAGCGTGGTGGTCACGCCGGCTTCGTTTGAAGCAATAAAGCCGCCCATCACCGGCACTTTGCCCTTTTCAATCAGCGGAATCAGAAGCTCCTGCGCGCGCAGTTCGATGAGCTCATCGATGGGCGCGGCCTTCTGAAATTCTGAATCGGTAATGATCACATCGCGCGCATCTAGATGAGCTGCATCGATGCCCTTTTCAAGGAAAGCTGCCGTGACAATGTGGCTGGAGATGCGCTCGCCGTAACTCACGATCAGGTCGCTGATGCGCGGCGTGAGTTCAAGAATCGCGGACAAGCCACGCAGCACTTCGTCGAGCGAATCGAATTCGCTGTCGACAAGGTCGACGAGCGCACAGGCTGCCGCGGTCGTCTTCACCAGCGCCGCCGCCGTGTCGCGATGGCGCGAGCGCAGCCGCGAGCTGATGGCTAATGATCCCGTGCGGTCGCCCTGCGCGGCGCAACTGGCGGCCCGAAGTAATTGGTCGGTGACCCGCGCCATAGCGCTTACCACGACCACCGGGCGCTTGCCTTCAGCAACGCGGCCCGCGACAATTGCCGCGGTGCGGCAAATCGCGGCCGGGTCCTCAACCGACGTGCCGCCGAACTTCATTACAACCAGATTCATGCGAGGTTCCATAAAGCTTTCAGCTCTCAGCTCTCAGCTTCTTTGCCGAAACGCTGCCCAAGCTGGATCCCAATCAATTGCACTTACTCTGAAGAACTAAGCGTGTACTGCCGAGTTCACTGGCTCCAGTTTTCCCAGGCTGGCCAGCATCTCGGCATTCAGAATTGTCGCTCCGGCAGCGCCGCGCACCGTGTTGTGTGACAGCAGAACAAACTTCCAGTCGAGCACACTGCAGGGGCGCAGCCTGCCAACCGTCACCGCCATGCCCTTGCCGCGATTGCGATCGAGGCGCGGCTGCGGACGGTCGTTTTGTGCGTTCCACTCCACCGGCTGCTCGGGCGCAAACGGCAGATCGAGCCCGGCCAGCGGCTTGAATTCAGCCCACGCCGCCAGCATATCTTCGTGCGTTACTGCGCGCCCAAGCTTGTTGCCCAGCCTGATCGAGACGCATTCGGTGTGCCCGTCAATCACCGGCACGCGATTGCAGTGCGCCGTCACTTTTGCGTGGAGCGGTGTTACGGTCCGGCCGTCCAGCTGGCCGAGGAGCTTGAGCGTCTCGGCTTCCATCTTTTCTTCTTCGCTGCCGATATACGGAACCACGTTATCGAGAATATCCATCGACGCCACGCCCGGGTATCCCGCGCCGCTCACTGCCTGCATGGTGGTAACAAAAATCGTCTCGATGCCGAACCGCTCTTCGAGGGGCTTGAGCGCCATGACCAGGCCGATGGTGGAGCAGTTTGGATTGGTGACGAGGTAGCCGCCCGACTCCTTGCGCCAGGGCTGCTCCTCAATCAGGTGCAAATGCTCGGCGTTGACCTCGGGAATGACGAGCGGCACATTCGGCGCCATGCGGAAGGCGCTTGAGTTCGAGATCACGGCGCAACCGGCCGCAGCAAACTTCGGCTCCATCTCGCGGGCAATGGCCGCGTCGATGCTGGCGAAGATGACCTTGGGCGCGGCATTGGATGAGGAGGGGGGCTCGGCAGGCGATACGGTCATCTTCGCGATGCGTTCGGGCAACGGAGTATCGAGCCGCCACTTGGCCGCCTCGCCGTATGTCTTTCCGCTTGACCGGTCGCTGGCCGCAAGCCAGGTGATCTCAAAGAGTGGGTGATCTTCGAGCAGTTGGATGTAGCGCTGGCCCACCATTCCGGTGGCTCCGAGGATGCCGATTGGGTATTTATTTCTCATGGCCTTGAACATTCCAGTGTACAGGAGGAAGTGTTTGGCCACAGCAATCTTGAAGCCTTGAAGGGCTTTACCCAACCTGGAAATGGCGCAGGGGGAAAGGCCGATAGCGCTTCACGCGCCACCGGCCACGGTATCGATCAGCCCAGCCGGTCAAACCAGACGATCAGCCAGACGATCAGCCCAGACGATCAGCGTCCGCGGGCGACAAATCCACCGCCGCGGGCGCCACCACCGTATCCGTAGCCACCGCGAGCGCCGGATGCATATCCACGAGCTGCCATGTTGGCACCGGGACGCGCACCGTAGCCGTAACCGGCACGCGGACCGTAACCAGCGCCAGCACGCGGGCCACTTGCGTATCCCGGTCTTTGAGGCGCATAACCCCTCGCGCCGTAACCGTAGGCTCGCTGTCCGTAGGCGTAGGGCCGCGAGCCCCCGTATCCGTAGACGCCAATCCCGCCGCCCACTCCACCGTAGAAATACGCAGGCGGGGCAACGGCCACATAAGGCGCCGGCGCGGGAGCCATATAAACCGGCGGCGGCGCGGGAGCGTAAGCGTACTGGGCCACGGGCGGCTGGTCGGGCTGGTCGGGTTGGTCGTAGGACATTTGCGGCGGCGCCGGCGCGGGTTCCGGATCAGCCTCAGGCGGAGGCTCGTTTTCTGCCGTCGGCCTCCGATAGAGCCCTGAGCGATCCTGCTGCATCTCATTGAAATCGGGTATGGTCAAATCGTCCATCACTTTGAGCGTCAGCCGCGCCTCCTCTTTGAGGGTGGGTCGCGGCCCGCGGCGCGGTAGATTGATGAGATCGATGGGCCACAGAATGGGAATCATCCACGTGATCGTGTCGCGCACGGCATGCCCCTTGCCCAGAATCCGGCCGTATTCATCCACGCGGTATCCGGGCACATCCACCACGCGAGCGTCAATCGGGATGACCGTGTCCGGCTCGATTATCATGCGATCAAATTTCAGTTCCATCCAGCCCTTGCCCACAAAGTGGCCGGGATCTTTGTAGTCCTCGAAGCGCCCCTCGAGATAACTGTTATACGGCAGCATCGATCGCCCGTACTTCTCAACCGCGCTCACCTGGCAGAGCACAGGGTCGCCGGTCGCGGTAGTTTTTGAGTTGATCTTCGGTTCCGCTACAGTGCATCCGATCAGTGAGCCGGCCGGAATCAGCCGCTCAGCAGATGCAATCAATGGCGTTGCAAGCAGAGTAGTACAGAGAGCAAGCGCAATGCGCCTCATGGTGGTCCCCCTTTGAAATTCGTCCCCTTAAGAACCGGATCGTGGCCGGCTTTAGGGCAGTCGTATTGCCCAGGTTGATACCGTGATGACCCGACGCCAAATGCGAAGTTGCGCGGTCAGTCGAATTTATTTCGGGTAAGTCCGCAAACGAAGGTAATTAAGGCGAGAGTGATCGCCGGCAACCCGAAGAAGATTAATCCAGCTATAATTGGCGGCGTTGAGCCGAAAGGCTCGCGTAAGTGAGAAGTTCAATGCGCTTGACCCATCGATTTCCTGTTTCGCTCCTCGTGGCCTGCCTTTCGTCCTTTTCAATCGCTGGCTGTGGTGGAAGCGCCATTTCCACGCCGCCCGTAACACTGACGGCAAGCCTCGCAGCCTCCAGCCTTGTGGTTCCTCAGGATGGAACTCCCGCCACGAATCCAATAACGCTGAACGTTGCAACGGGAAGCGCCAGCTTCCAGGTGAACGGTCTGCCGGGCGGCATCACAATGCAGGACTCCGCAGGCAGCAGTGCCGGCGTCTATAACCTGACATTCGTGGGCAGCGCCTCTGCGCCCGCCGGCAGTTACACTGCCACCGTTCAAGTAACAGAAGGAAGCCAGACCGCGACGGCGAACTTTACCCTGGTGAGCGCAGTGGTGGCCAAAGTTGGCAGCGGTATTGATACCACTATGGGCGTGAATGGCGTGCTGCAGCAATTCATGTCCACGTCTTTTCAGGTGGCGGAGTGGGATGGCGACTATTTTGGTGGCTTGAATGCCACAGCGCTGGAGAGCCAGATGAGCGCGCTGGAGCCGCAGCATATCCGGATGCAGATTGTGTCTCAAGGCATGGCGATGTCAACGGACACGGGCACGGCGAGCGACTGGAACTTTAGCATCATGGATCAGACCGTGCAGCCGGTGCTGGCCTCGGCAGATCATAGCCCCGAGTTCCAGATTGCCACTGCGCCGGCCTGGATGTGCTACAGCAACGGACAACTGGATGTAACCGACCACGTGAACGATTTTGCGGCCTATGCGGCGAACCTGGTGCGCTACTACAACAAGGGCGGGTTCGACTGGGGCGGAGTACACTTTCAATCGCCCGGCAGCGATCCCATTACCTGGTGGGGCATTTTCAATGAGCCCAACGGAAACGGAATAACCGCCCAGCAGTACGTGACGATTTATAACGCCGTGGTTCCGGCAATGCTGGCCGTGGACCCGACCATCAAGTTTTCGGCGATCGAATTCTCTGACTACGGACTGGGAACAGGCGATGGAGGCGACCCGATGACGTGGTTGCCCACGCTGTTTGCCCACGCAGCTTCCGGCGGCTTGAGCTCGCCGGTGAATATTGTCTCAACGCATTTCTATAGCTCGTGCAATCAGTCAGACACAGACGCAACTGTGATGAGCACAGTTCCTGGGTTTGCCCAAAATGTAAGTTATTTCTACCAGGAATTGCAGACCAATCCGACGCTTGCCAACGTGCCGGTGTGGGTAACCGAGAACAATGTGAATGCCGATTACGAGGGCGCCAACGGCATGAGCACGTGCAATCCCGGACAAGTGTTTGTCGACGACCATCGCGGCACCAGCGCATTTTTTGCCGCCTGGCGTCCCTATGTGTTTTCGCAGTTGGGCAAAGTGGGCAACCAGGCGTTGTATCACTGGGCATATGACGGCGATCAGCAGTACGGCGAAGTGGACTCCAGCGGCAATACCTATTTGAGTTACTGGGTAGACCAGGCGCTGGCGACGATCTATCCCTCGACGCCGACTTCGGAGGGGCCGAATATTCTCGAACTTACGGCCACTGATACAACCACGGTGGAAACGCTGGCCACTCAAAACTCTGACGGCTCGGTCACGGTAATGGTCGACGATCACGCGGTGGCATCGCCCACTGATAACAACGGCAGCGGCGCTGCTCGCACCGTAATTGTTGACATTTCGAGTTTGGGGACGTTCAGCTCGGCAAGCGAGCTGAGCATCAATGCTTCAAGCAGCGCAACCGCCTCGCCGGCGCCGGTGAGCGTTACACCGGCTGCGCGCATGACGATTCAAATGTCAGGCTATGGAGTAACGTGGCTGCAGTTGAAGCCGTAGGGTCGCAGGGATGTTGGCGCGTAAGTACCTGGCGGGCGCAAACAGGCCGGCTAGGTTGCTAGGGCGTTTTTCCTTTTGGTGTAGAGGTTTCCCACCCTGATATGGAGTGACCTGTCAACTCCTGCATATTGGTGGGGTTGATTTTGTTGTTGTTCGAAGACAGGGCCAGCAGCAGCGGGGGCAGGTTTAGTCGACGATTGATCAGTCTGATATTCGCGGGTCGAAACCGCATAATCGTGATCCGTCGGGAGCTGCCTCTGACTA
>Ga0182016_10000637_pt1 | contig 43474 bp, 44 predicted proteins | sample 712S2MmetaG_FD_120491 | JGI IMG/M metagenome (GOLD analysis project Ga0182016, IMG submission 120491) | Permafrost microbial communities from Stordalen Mire, Sweden - 712S2M metaG | ecosystem: Environmental > Terrestrial > Soil > Wetlands > Permafrost | place: Sweden: Stordalen | collected...
AATATGTATATTTACCTTTGTAAGAATATACATAATATGTATATTTACCTTTGTAAGAATATACATAGTATGTATATTTACCTTTGTAAGAATATACATAATATGTATATTTGTCTTTGTAAGAATATACATAGTATGTATATTTATCTTTGTAAGAATATACATAATATGTATATTTACCTTTGTAAGAATATACATAGTATGTATATTTGTCTCTATAAGAATATACATACTATGTATATTTGTCTTTGTAAGAATATACATACTATGTATATTTGTCTTTGTAAGAATATGCATAGTATGTATATTTGTCTTTGTAAGAATATACACTTAAATTGCATATCTATTCTTCATCACTAACGGTGGTAATCCATTGAAATTCCTCTCCACCAGCACCTTCGACATTTTCAGACTTAGCAACTTCTGATTCTTCATGTCCCTCAGCAAAAGTGTATATCATGGTTGTTAAGACGACAGCACCCAAGATAACAAGGCCATACCGACTCTCATCATGGGGGATCGTCAGGATATTAGGCGTCTTCGAGATGCTAGGCCAATGATCGGTGTAGACCATTAGTTTTGAAGATAAGTATAAAGATAAGAGGATGGTCAGAGCAAATACGTACATGAACTTCATTATGCACACAACTTGTAATAGTCGTACAATGATAATATAAAACTTCATTTTTACGGTGACAAGTATATACCATACTGTATACATAAATATGTATACATAAATATTTTACACCAATAATAGTCTACACTAATAATAATGTAGATCAGTGCCCCCCTTTATTATATATTAGAGTCCTTCTAATATACTACTTGGCAATGGTGGCAATTTTCATCTCCAACCAATCTTGCAACACGCTCCCACTTTGACTACTTTCCATCTTATTCTCTACACTCTTTACCGTAGGTACAGTGTGCTCTAGAATGTTGGCTTTGCGTATATTATACCACTTTATACATTTTTTCCAATGTTCTCGGAAGATATTCACATCGTCAACAAAATGGAAAACTGTGGGATGTGGGGTGCGGAAGATTCTTCCTACATTTTGTACCAGCATCTGATACTTCTTGATACTACGGACCAAAATTAAGAGGTCGAAGCGCTTATCATAATGTTCACAAAAGGTTGCTTGATCAAAGCCGGTGCCAATCTTGTTGGTAGTTCCAACGAGAACATTAGCGTCGGTATAGGTTTTCTTATCCGCACACATATAGTCACTAGTAATGTTGGCCTTGACAATAAGATTATTGAGGTGCTTGGCATGATCAATTAACCCAGTCAAGATAAGGATTTTCCGATGAGCGTTGGCTTTTACCAATTCTAGTATGATATGATTGCGGTACTCATTCATGAGGGTATCCTTGACTAATTTTCCGTAATTCGGCCGTTGATAAGGACCAAATCCCTGGTACGTGATCTCGGTACTAATACCGGTATTGATCTTAACCACAGTCAAGGTGGTGTTACTCTCTCTATAAACTCCATGGATACCCGCCAAGGTGTACATCATCAAATGTAGATCGTCATCGCGTTCTAAGGTGGCTGATTCGATAATAATATACTTGGGTTGAAAGGCTAATAGAACATCAACACAACTACCGCAGCACAACATGTGAGCCTCATCAATAATAAGGGTACCAACCATATCTCGTAAGTCGCGAGGAATAAGGTTCCAGCGCCCATTCAGACAAATGATGACGTTGCAAGTGGGTGGAGGATTCTTTTCTCCGACTATCCATACAGTGGCATCGGTAAAATCATTAAAGGTCTTCTTCCACTGTTCTGTCAAAATACTCCGAGTCATAATTACCGCCGTAAGCATTTTTGCTCGGGTGGCGAGTTTGGCACCTAGAATGGTTTTACCAAAACCGGGATCCAATGCTAAGGTAGTAGTACCATAAGTTTGAAGATGTTCCCAAGCCTCCACATCGATGGGGACCTGATTCTCATATAGTTTACCTGTGAAATTAATAATGGAAATGGGATAGGTTCGATGGACATTGGGAACGATCTGAAAATATTTGGCGGCAAAGATATAGGGAACATAGACATAATCCTTATCTAATTTATAGAAAAGAATAGGCGCTTTGGAGTCATTCCCGTTGCCCTTGTAGGAATATTTTTTCGCATAAGAGTCCTCGGTGGGATAGAAACAAAGATAACTGCGAAGCTCTGTTTCCTGCTGCTGGGACAGGGCTCTCCTCAAGATGGCACAAGACATATTACATATATAATACGAATAGCATTAAGAGATTACTTTTGTACATTTAGGGAAATCATATTCTCTCTAAAGTATATCCTTTCTAAATACTACCAAGTAAATCACTGTATGGAACACGGTGGCTCAATGACGCTGGTACCATAATGTCTCATCATGGTATTTATAAACGCTATCACATCACGATATGAAAAAACGGACCATTCTGCACGTGTGCAAAATCAAACAGGTAATAATATATTTAAAATCATTTGACTGGAAACGCTTTATTAACTTATGCCAAATGGATACGGAAGAATTCTGTGATACCACGGGTGATGACATTGATGAAGGTAGTGAGGAGGAAACTCCCTTCTTTTTCGGATATAATGAAAATCGATGTATTAAAAAGTCATCTGAACACAGTATACTAGAGGACCTTTCTTCTTATCCTTTACCTGATGAAATCAAGAAGAAAGCGGACATGATCTTCGGTTCGATGAAGTACAACGTTCATCGCGGTAAGATACGCCAACAGTTATTATTCTACTGTGTATACTGCGCTCATCTTGAACTGCGCATGACGGTGCAACCTTTCATTCTCGGGGAGCTCTTCAATCTTAAGAGAGGAGATGTTCAAAAGTGCAACTCTATCTTCTCTGCCTTCAAGACCGGTTATAATCCTCCTGCCTTCAAAACTAATCCTAAGCGCTATATTCCTATATTCTCTCGCAGCATGGACTTGAGTGACGAAGCGACTCAGGATGCACTAATACTGGCTGATCGTATACTGAAGATAAAACCATCTCTTATTGAAAGCAATTCTCAAACTGTGGCTGCCGGAGTTCTACGATACTATATGAAAATAAACGGCATCAATACTTCCGATACTCAGAAAATTGCCACCGTGACCGGAAAATCACGGGTTACCATAGACAATATGGCGCGGCACATCGAAACTTTGGATAATGATTCATCATGATGACTACAACTTAATGATACTCATATATGTGCATGATGCGACATATGATAAAAAGAAGAACCGCTATAATTAAAGCCTTAGTAGACAAACAATAGTAGTAATTAGGAATCCACGAGCGTAATATGCTGGATACCGGAGGGAGTTCTAACAACAAATATATCAAAAGAGCAAATGCTGGTAAGATATAACACGTCCATAAGGTCATATTTATAGTAGCAACATTAATTAAGGAAAATAAACCATTTGCCAAACAATGGCAGATATCGTAATGCAGATCCAGATATGGGTCTGGATATGGATCCAGACGCGATTGCCGTAGATTACCTTTAAATGATTTGATAGAGTTGTTACGATTATCTTTAGATGATTTGGTGAAGATTTTTTTTCTTATTACTAAAATGTCTGGAAGTATTTTGCCCCAATCATTCTCATCTAGATTGACACAACCTTTGGCTCAGCCTTTGACACAACCTTTGACTCAGCCTTTCTCCCAATCAGCTCCCGCTTACAGTTCTATTAACCAACCGCTGTCGCAGGTACCTCCATACCAACAATCCTTTACTCAAGCTCCTTTGTCACAACAAAGTTTGGTGCAAGCTCCCTTGTCTCAACAAAGTTTGGTGCAAGCTCCTTTGTCTCAACAAGGTTTGGTGCAAGCCCCACTGTCTCAACAAAGTTTGGTGCAAGCTCCTTTGTCTCAACAAAGTTTGGTGCAAGCCCCACTGTCACAACAGTCCATGTATCAACGTTTATCCCAAGGACCCATGTCTCAGTCTACTCTATCTCAAACACCCATGTCTCAAACACCCATGTCCCAACGTCTAACCTCCGGAAGAGTTTTGACACCCATCTCTGCTCAGTATAACCTCGTCGGAAGTCCGGGAAATACCTCCTACCCCTCTACTCGTGCCAGCCTGACAAATACCCTCGCAACCGCGGGAGTAGATTTGGCTGCCGCTAATTCTGAGGCTCGTGTCCTCCAAAGCCAAAGGAATCTGGTAGCCAGACAAGCCGAGGCCACCGCTATGTCGGCGCAAGTTGCTGAAGAGGAAGCGATGAATGAAGCTATGTTGACTAATCGCGTTGCCATTGATGCCCAAAATTTCGCAAATGAGACCAGAGCGGCTTCTGAACAAGCACAAGCAGATCTCGAAAGAACTAGACAATTATCCGCCTCTACACGTCAAAGTGCGCTACAGGCTACGCAATCTGCCACACAATCGGTCTCTCAACTGGAAGCCCCTCGTTCTGCCCGTTTGGGTGTTCGAGTTCCTACCGCCACTCCTTCGGTCTCTCTCCCTCGTGTGGGATCCCTTCCCCTAACTTCTATCAACACATCTTTCCCCATTGGTGCTTCATTCACTGCGCCCTCAGTGAGTGCTCCTCTTGTCGCTGCCCCTTTGAGCACCCGCACCGTGACCGCTCCCGTGGTATCTGCACCTCTCGTCAGCACCTCATCGAGCCCCCGTACTCTGACAGCCCCTATGGTCACTTCGTCCCTTACCGCTCAAGCACCTCTGGTGCCTTCTCATCCTCGTGCAACATCCGTTGCTAACATGGCTGTGGGTAGTCTCCAACAGACTCCCCTGCAAACTAAGGTTCAATCTTTGAGAGAGCAAATCCTTACTCAACATCAATCTATCCGAGAGCCCTTGGAGATTAAGGATTATGCAGGCTTGGTTCAAGGTAATTACGAGACCGAGCTCCTGAAATCCGGATATGCTCCTCTCGGTAAAATTATTGCTACCAAGGATGATGGTACTGAGGTTGAGTATATCAAAGCTATTAACAGTATGGGTCAAAAGGTTTTCGTTCTTTTAGATGAGCCCGGTTTTATGAACAGCACCATCTCCTCTTTGAGTATGCGCTCGGCACCTAACGCTGAGCTGGTTCCTTACAGTATCAAGATTGGTGCTAGCAAGTGCGCAGGATTAGATGTTTGTGGTGTTGCTTTCGAATGCGGAGACTCGGTTTGTGTTTTGGAGCGCCATGATAGGGATTTGACACCACGGGAAACTACTTTCAAAGTCATCCACAGTTCCGAACCTGAAGTTGGTAAGATGCAAGTCACCAAAGAGAATATGGTGGAAACCGTTGCTCTTCCTATCGTACGTTTGAGTGAGATTCGTGTCAATCCCGACACGGTGCTGGAGAATACCAATATCGTTACTCGCCGTCTTCGTAATCAAGAATATCGCGCCTCTTTGGAGAAGTTCACAGAGATGAAGACCAAGTTGAGAGGTGTCGAACGTGCTTTGAGCGTCTTCGATCAAAGACAAGCTGCCGCTGCAAATGCCCTCAATATTAACTTGACTGAGGCTGAACGTGTTCACAAAATATATCAGCGTATGATGCTCAATGGTAACCTTTCCGATGCCGATAAGATAAAATATCAGAATCTCCAGAAGCACATGGCTCATCTTAATGATGGTATTACTGCACTTATGCAACTCTTGAAGCGTATCCTTGCCGTCACTGCAGGTGTAGACTATGCTATCCAACAGATTGAACAGTTGTCCCAATACAACTATGACATCGCTCAATAAACGGATACATAAGCGATCGAATCAGAGATCTAATGAGAGATCCAAGATATTATATACACATTAGTGTATATTTTCAGCAAAGGTAATGAGTGCCCGCAAATGAATTATTTTGGCCGGTTTACTGTTATATATTAGAGAGGATATATAATATATAATAACACTACACAGCCCAAAATAATTCATTTGCGGGCACTCGTTACCTTGTATCGTATATTGTGTGTATTGCGGTATAATATATACTGATGTATATATTGTATCAGGATGTATGTCCAGAGGGTCTGTTGTATGGTAATTCTAGAAGACAAGTATGATATATATAAGTATGGTATATATAAGTATGGCCTATGTATTATAATGTGAAATAATATCTATACCATCTCTACGTGGTAACGGAGGAAGACAAATGTGGCGTCGAATATTATTTGAGGGACAGTCTCCTCAAAATGAAGTATACACTTTGATGACAATTCACCCCGTGCACGATTAGTGTATAGCTTTTCAATACTATATTGTCCCTTAACTAGTTTAAGTTCCTTAATAAGAACTTTCTTCAGAAGTTTCTTCGTGAGACTGAACATATACTTATTGGTGTAGACGTTGTTTCCATAGCTAATTTGGAAGGAATATCCTTTACGAGTAACCACATGTGCCGGTTTGATTACCACATTGGACCAGGCTAAAGTATCTTGGACCTTTTCGTATTCAGCTATGATAATAGGCTTAAGAAATACCAGAGTCTGATCACTCTCACGGCCATCACTGTATTTAACCACTCTCATGGGTCCATGAGATTTTCCACATAAAGATTTAAGCAAGCGTTTTAACTCACTTATACTCTTGTTGGAGGTTATAATATAAAGATTATTCATTTGTATGTATATTGTACGGTTTTAAATATCTAAAGTATATCAATGGTACGTCTTCATCATAAAATTACATTCAATAGGTGGTACATGATACGCCATTTGCCTACATCCACTACCACCCTTGGACATTAAACATTAAACATTAAACATTAGGGTCTTAGTACAATCATCTAACGGTATCATGAACCTACGACGTCATCACAATTAAAACTCTCCAAAAAGTTCGTGAGTTCACTAATACCACTGGTTGATCCCGTTGAAGTTACTTCGTGGAGATATTCCATGATTTACCCTGCTGACAAACTTAAGTGGTGGGAATCAGTTATTCCCCATTATTCCTCTTTCAGGAATAATATTATTTGTTTACATTATTATTTATAAAGACTGCACTTGACACATCTTACTTGACACATCTTACTTGACCGACTTCTTGGGTTTGGGCGAACTCTTGGCCATCTTAGCCTTGTAGGCACGATACTCGTCTCCACTCATGGATGCGGTTGCAGGATCGTGAACGCGAACTTCCCCTTCCGCTCCCTGTTTGCTTTCGGATTTAGCGGCCTTGACATACTTGAACACCTTGTCACTCTTGTCCACTTTCTCAGGTCTCTCCCTTATCTCGCGGGCCCGTGCCCAGAAGCACTTCAAGAGTGGGGCACGGTTCTCACTACCGTCATCGCACCAACGGGTATCGTGCAGTAAGATACGCACCAAAGCAATGGTATCATCGTCAATACTCTTAAAAGAGACGTAACACTGACCCTTGAGGTCACCGATCTCGCGGGACTTGGTGGGAATTTTGATGGTATAATTCTCGGCAGTTAACAGTTTACTGTCGACCAATGCTTGGAAGAGAGATTCCAAGTGACCACGGTATTCCTCAGCGGTCAACTTATAAGTCTCCAAGTTGACTGGAAGAGGAATGAAGAGATCGAAATTCTGATCTTCACGAGGATAGTTATAATCCAGGAGTTCGTACAGGAAAACGGTGGCACGGACACCCTTGTGTCCAGCACTCTGATGTGCCTGATGACCGGTAAAACAAGTATCTTCCATGAGGAAGATGTTTCCCGAAGTCTCTTCTCCTTCGCTATCACGGACGATGCGATGGAGCCAGACAGTACCAAATGCTGAGAAATGATCGTAAAGGGCAAGGAGACTGTCGTTGGAACGAACGTAGTAAGTATGTGATGCACTCATTGTAAAAGACTATAAGTAAAGGCACTGGTTGTTAGATTACATCTGCAAATTATTTGTCATATCAGTTTTATTCGGTTGTAGAACGGAAGATGGTTGCACCATAATGATAGGTTAACTTGCAGCGCGGTTATTTCTGGGAGAAATAAACCCTGAGTATGTACAATGTTTGTACAGTATTTGTATAATGTTTGTATATTGATGGTGATGACCTGGGTTATACTCGAGTATAAATCATGTTATCACGTACAGAAGGCGTTGTACCATGCGGTATTAATGGCAGTAAAATTAAGATTTAGCACGTAGAAGATAATGATAGGAATAAGGATAGTAATTATACCCAAGAGATACGCCAAATAGGGAGAGAACATCTTTAAGAATAACGTAAAAACATTGTCTCAAGCAGTTCTCATGTAGATGATTATGTAGATGATTATGTAGATGATTATGTAGATGACTATATACCCATTTATAATATTTTATGATGACAAAATGATATCGCTAATTGTCATCATAAAATATTATAAATAAATATATGCTGAAGGTATCACTGCATAACTTCCGCTGCTGGTCCAATTTGGAGTTGGATATTCCTTGGGGCCGTATCACCTTAATCAAAGGTTCTTCGGGTGCTGGAAAGAGTACTATATTTCAAGCCCTCTTTTGGTGTTTGTATGGAACGGTGAAATCGGTTAGCCCCAATAATACCGATGATGCCAAGATCCGAACCCGAGTAAAACTCTCCTTCCCCTACCGTTTTAAGGGACGAACTGACACTTTAACCATCGAAAGACAGAAAAATCCCGGACGCTTTCTAGTGACTTATAACGGTGCCACCCGCGAAGATGCAGTTGCCCAATCCTTAATAGTAGAGTGTTTCGGCGGTCATGAGCTCTGGGTAGCTTCCTGTTATATTAATCAGGGTACTCGCAATACTTTTATTACTGCTCCTAATGCCGGGAAGATGGAGCTATTGAATCTTATCGCTTTTAATGAAGAAGACCCTGCTAAATTCATTGAACAGATTGATAAACGAATTGCTCTAGTTGATGCCACTTACAAATCTATGTTAAAGAACTATGAAACTAAAGTGTCAACTTTTACAACTAAATGTACACAGTATGATTTCACCACTATGTTAACCCAACTTCAAGTCGAAGCACTTCGAAATACGGTGGTGCAGCTTCAGGAACAGCAACGGATACTTCTGGAAGATAAAACGAGAAGAGAGGTCTATCTAAAGCTTCAAGGTGAAGTGACTATGAAATTACAGCGAACGCAGAGTGAGCTGGCAGCACTGGTGGCTCCGATATCACCCCTATCTGTGCTCAATGGTGCCTCATCAATAGAAACATACTTGACTAGCATTGCAGGTACGGATGAACTTATACGAAAACGAGTCCAATTAGACAATGAATTGCATACGACCCGAAGGAATCTGAGTACCTTGACACCCGTAGAGGTTTCCGGAGATCTTGAAGCCACCAAAGCCCGGGAAATTCTTTATCATAATAGTAGAAATACCGTGGTTAATTTGGGAGTGACCTACGACGCCGTTAGTATAGCTACCGCTGTAACACAGTATCAAGCTATACTCGACGCTCAGGATGTCAGTCAAAAAATAATGCGAGTACAGACCACCTTGACTAAGAGTGAACAGGGCTTACAACAGTATCGATCTCAATGGGATAGCGTTTCTGCCTTAATGGAAGTAAAAGATATTATTCCCAATGAGATTGCAGTTCCCGATTATTCATCGTGTGACCTTGCCGATTTAGAAGCAACTTTATTGCAACTTAAAGATGATAATATCGCCATTATGAAGACACATGAGCAGTTGAGTCGAACCCGTGATATTCTCAATTGTCCTGCATGTCAGCATCCCTTGAGGATTCAGGTTGATAACACTCTCATAATGGCCGATGAACATCGCGCTGATGAAGCTCAATTACAGGATCTATTAACCGAATCGACTAGTAAGAAGAGTGAAATGTCTAAGGTGAGTATAGAAATCGCCCGGAGAAATGACTTCCGACGCCAGCTACAATCACAATATGAAACTGCAACCAGGAATGAGCAGACCCGAATTATGGCTCTGCAAAATCACAATCGAGCTGCAGAACTACATAACCAGAGGTGCACATTAAATAGACAAACTATTCAGGAAAATATCGACAGGAACACGGTGGAAGTGGAGGCGTTACGTAGAGAATTAAACGATTTACCCTCATATTGTGGTATCAAAATATTATCGGAGACCGAACGCACCCAGGTGCAAAATCTGGTGGCATACTTGCGACAGGTAACGGTATTATCTCTACCGGAACCATCATCTGCTCTTATATCACAATCCCTCCAATATAAGGATGCTCTCCACAAATGTACTCTCGCAGAATCTGCGTACAAAGATTTTAATACTTGTTACAACGATCCTATGATATTATGGGGTGTGGAACAGTATAATAATCACGTCGCTGCAGTCAGGAAATACGGGAGTGATGTTAGACAATATGAAGAGCGCTTAGTTAATCTCAGTACGCTCATCACTCAATATGAAGAAGAATTAAAAGACATTCAGGGTAAAATTCCTGCGGAGGGGGATTTGGGTGCTATATTATTGAGTATAAGCTCGCATAATGGTAAACTGGAAAAGGACCGCCAGATGAAAGTGCTGGTGAGCGAACAACAGAGTTTAGAGAGCGAACGCAATGAGGTAGTTAAAGTTAACGATGAATTAGCAACCTTATATCTCTTGAGACAACATGCAGTTGAGGAGGAGTGTACCGTTTTAGAAAATATTGTCAGTTCCATTAATACTGCCATGGATGATATTTGTGGCATCATCTACGACGACGACATTAATATATTACTATCTTTGCACAAAACGGTAAAGAGTACCAAGAATTCCAAGCCCTGTGTCAACTTTAGCGTGTCATATAAAGGAGGGGCCTACGATAACATAAATCAACTCAGCGGTGGTGAGGGGGACCGAGCATCTCTTGCTTTAACATTAGCCTTACATCGATTATCAGGTTGTCCCATCTTACTACTGGATGAGTCCTTGGCGGCATTAGATTGTAATACCAAGGAAACTGTCATGCAGGCCATCCGAGAGTATCAGGGGGGAACGGTTCTGATAGTCATGCACTCTGGGGTAGAAGGAATCTTCGATGAGACTATTGATGTTGATGAGTTGGCATGTTGTGGTAAATGATACATGGGTATCTCAAGATTATTATACATCATACACGGGCAATACACGGGCACCAACAGCGGAGCACATATTGTTATAGAAGTTGTGATAGATGTCGTCATAGATGTTGTAATAGATATTGTGATAGATGTCGTCATAGATGCTGTGATAGATTCTGTGATAGATGTTATGATAGATGTTATGATAGATGTTGTGATAGATGTTGTGATAGAAGTATTATGCGTGATCAGGTTGCATATATGTGCAAGAGCCTAACTATATACTATGATTTTAGTATATTATTCCATCATGATCTCAGTCCACGATAATTATTTTATGGCCTCCGGGACTTTTATATATTTTATATGGGGTATAATATATAACGGTAAAACCGGGTTCTTGGATTCATTGTATTTATTCTCGTTGGTAGGCTTAGGAGTTATATATCTAGTAAATAGGTATATATCCTATGTATACACCTCATCAGAAGGCGAGGGTGAAGACGCAGGTGAAGACGCAGGTTAGGGTGGAGGTGAAGGACTTATCTTAGCATGGTGACGCCATGGTACTTGAAAGGATATATCTAGATAATAGTATAACTGATACCATAACTAATATAATAATGTAAGGGTATCATTAATGAAAACGATGCCGAGGTGGGAACTAAGTACTCTTACCGTCCCGGTAATAACCTGTAGCATATTATCTATAGTAGTATTATCGGTAATGCTCATTCCTGAGATTAAGGTCAGGCATCAGGATATTATGGACAACGACCCCAAAAAATGGAGTCCCGAAATTTGTATTATTCATGCATGTCACTTCAATACCAAATTGTGGAAAAGGGTTTTCATCTATTATATTCCTGCTCGGAATCTCTTTAGTCCCGAAGTTCCCGTTAATCTAAGAGATTGCCCATCCTTTCCTCAAGAAGTTACTTGCTACTATCGTGATGGCAGAGTAAAAGCCGATCTCAAGGTGAAATATGAGTGGCTTATCACTTGTATTATCCTCTTTGCGATATTGGTAAGTTTACCTCTGGGTCTGATGGTTTTTGGAATAGTACATTGTATTATGCAAGAATGCTTGTTTTATTGTGGATCCTGTTGTTCTTTTACTACAAAATGTACATTTTGTAGTAAAGACAACTACGAGGGAATACCTTCAGAAGATGTTTCTGAAAATATTTCTGAAGAAAGTGAGATTTGGGAGCATATTACCGATCCTATATAGCTATAATATCTCTATGGAGAGATATACTAATGATACCGAGTACTTTTAAATGAGTGAATTAGGGAACCCGTTCACTATTATATTACTATTATACATTATACCCCATATAGAATATATAAAAGCCCTGGATGGCATAAAATAATTATCGTGGAGTGGGTTTACCTTCATATATTCTCTGTATAATATCTCTACTGAGAGATATACCATCAATGATATCGAGTACTTTTAGATGAATGAATTCGGGAATCTGTTTTACTATTATATTACTATTATACATTACACCCCATATAAAATATATAAAAGCCATAAAATACTTATCGTAGAGCGGATTTATCTTCATATATCCTCTGTATTATATCTCTTCATAGAGATATACTACCGATGATATCGAGTACTTTTAGATGAATGAATTCGGGAATCTGTTTTACTATTATATTACTATTATACATTACACCCATATAAAATATATAAAATATATAAAATATATAAAAGCCATAAAATAATTATAGTGGAGTGGATTTACCTTCATATATTCTCTGTATAAACACTGTGATGCCATAACTACCGTTCATGTAATATATTAGAATCTAATATATTTAGTTTATATGACTCTACATCACTCCACCGTAGAATATATTAATTAAAGATATCTTAATGGAGAATGTATGACTCAGCGAGTTCCTCCTCGGGATATAAGGGAACAATATGGCGCATTTCTTCCTTCAAAAAGCTCTCCACTTTATCTAAACCTTCAGTATAAGAGATAGATTGATCTCGAACCACTAGTTCCTTACGACGATAGTCCAAACCCGCCACTACAAATACTGCTTCTAATCCAACTCCAATATAATAATAACCATTGCGCCAAGGCTTCCTCTCAATACTACCTTTAGGTGAAATCGTGAATTTAAAGTGATCCAAGTGTTTGAGATCTTCCGTGATCCGAGACACACATCCGTGTCCCTTGTCGTTAATACTGGTGGCAGGAAGACACCCCAATCGTCGTAGCAGCCATCCTGCGTACACAAAGGGTCCTGGTTTCACTAGTATCTTCACGTTATCAATGAGATGGGGATAGGCTAACATATAACACAAGAAGATGTAGAAGTCCCAGTAGGAGGTGTGGGGAAAGGCATATATGGCACGAGTATTTCGTAATATATTTGTTTCTGATTTCGCACTGAGGGGCTTCCATCCACATAGGCGGAGGCCTACTTTGGCAACGGTACTACTGATGATTTTTCCATACCAATATAACAAGGTTATGACACCGATCCCTCCCAAATACAGATACATTATTACAGTATATTATGAAATTATATTATGAGATTATATTATAATTACTATAACTGATTTCACATTTTGTGCTTATATTTTTATCACACAACAAACACTCACCCAACCACCTAAACAATGTCCGATCCAACCCAAACAACCCCTCAAACCTCCCAAACCCCTCAAACCCCTCAAACCACCGTCCGTCATGGCACACCTATCGTTAACCATAAGGAGTTTGACCCACTGAGACTTGTCTCCGTTGGCACCGAACGAAAGACGTTCCAAACACCCAATGGCACACCAGGTTCTTATAACATCGTTAATTTGGCCTATAACTATGGAAACTCTGAGAAACCTATGCTCTGCGATTTCTACTTGGAACTTTGTCCCCTCAAGAGCGCCACGGGAATCTTCGAAAAGAAACCAACTAACCAAGATGGTACAGTTAAACTTGATGGTAAGTCTGAGTATTCCATAATGTCACCATTGAATATCCAGGGTGATCTTGAGCATGTCGCTTGCTACGAAACTTTACAGAAGCTTCACCGTCGTTGTTGTGAAATTTTGGAGGAAAAGAGAACTGCTGTTGGTTTACCCAGGTTCACGGCCGATCGCGCTGATAACTTCACAGAATGCTGGACTTTCCGCAAGGATAAAACCACCGGTGCAATTACAGGTACTACCCCTGACATGTACCTCAAGATCTTCAAACGCGGTGAAGGACCATATGCTGAACAAACTCAGTTCTTCGGTGCTAACAATGAAAAAATAGGTTGGACTATGATGAAGGGTGTACAGATAGAATATATTCCTCTTATGCACGTCAAGCGCATCTACATCGGATCTAAACAATCGGTGCAGATGGATTTGGCTCAGGCAATCGTCACCGATATCAGGGCTCGTGGATCTGAAAATATGCAAGGGAAAACGCTAGCCACTATCGAATCCTCCATCGCTGATCGCGTTGCCGCCCAATTGAATGATTTGACCGCACGCGACTTGGCGGTTCCACTTGTTGAACAACGTGCCACGTCATCGACTCAATCGACTCAATCGACTCAACATGCTGGAGCTCCCACCTTTACCGGATTGCCATCAAATGCTCAGGATAATTCTCAACACGCCGTTCAATTCCAGCAAGTGCAGAATCCTATTCCGCAACCATCTTCATCTTCATCCACTCAATTGAGTGTCCAACCAAATGTTCAATTTGCCCCTCAATCGAGCGTTCAGCCTCAGTACCAGGCACCTACTCAGGTACAGTATCAGCAAGCAATGTCATCAGGATTACCTCCTCTCCCCGTTGTTCCTGGACAATATCAGCTCCCACAAATGCCTCAAGCTGGACAACCCCAGATGCTGAGTTTGAACAACCTCTTGAACAATGTCAACATTCCCGTTCATCAGCCTCCATCACCTATGACTTTGAACTAAAAGACTCGTCCCGTCTTAAACTAGTACTCTAATATATTCTATCTCGATAGAATATTTAAACAGACACTAACTGTGTGTAAATGTCTATTGCCGCATTTACTATACCATCATTCCTGGTTCCTGATGAAAATCTTATTATTAAAGAGTGGGCCGATCACTACGAGGGGCATCTATGGAATCTATATCAGTTACGAGACCAATCTACCGAACTCATGTATGATGATTTCGTGTATCTGGTGTATAAATGCACGTTGCCACGGTTTGACTTCCATACCTGTAAGATGCGACGACCCCTAGTATAGGGTATTGTAAGATAGGGTATTGTAAGTCAAGGCATGTAAGATCGTATAGAGTATTATGAGATAATGTATAGTATTATAAGATTGTATAGTATAAGACTTTATACGATCTTAAAGTGTTATAAGATAATATAAGATATTATGAGCTTAAAGTACCATAGTAGAACCGTAAATGGATTGTCCCACGTACGAAGATGAGGGGACTGTGCAGAGAGAATCCATGGTCGAACGGCAGTATGAACAGATACAAGCGGTCACTAGGATGCTACAGTGTTGGAAAGAGTATACTGCATATCATAGTCTTCCCTTGTTAAATCATCCTCACACCGAGAATATGATCATGGATGCATTGGTAGTACCATTACCAGATCTTATGGATGTCGATTGATAGATTATCAATACATGTATAGGGATTAGTATATTATATTCTTTATAATATAGAAATGCTGGGAATATTCGTCATAGGCACTTGTCATTACACTTATGATGAATCATGATATACTTTTTAGAAGTATTATAAATATCATGTTCGCCATTAAGGATCGACACTTCAAAACCCACTCTCAGATTTCTGACGATATCACTTTACTACGGTGTACTCGCAAGAGTAGATACCCCAAATTGAGTAAGAATCAAAAGAAAAAGAGAGTAGTCATTCAGAAACCCAATTCTGATATTATATACGAGTATGAGTTTAAACTCGGATTAGATCATGTGTCCAAATCTCACATGTATTTATATGAGAAGAACCTCAATAATATTCCCAAAGGATATCCCCTATTATGGGTGTGCAGCGTGAAGAAATCCCGCAGAGACATAGAATACTTTAACTTAAAAGATCTGGATTGGCACTTTTCTGTGGTGGAATCTAAACTAGAAATGACTTCTAAGCACAAAGGAATCATTAGTCACCTTACTCCCGATGATGGGATTATCTTTGCTGGAGAGATGTATATACATGCCGTCGACATCTTATGGAATGATACTACTGGTACGGTGAAGTCTCTATTACATTATAACTCGGAACAATTGGGATATGATTGTCGACGAGTTCTAGAAAACATACTAACACAATTTGGGTCTTGTAAATATGTAGATGATCTCGTAGAGCGATTTGCTACCGATATCAACTATAAATATGTCAATGACATCTATGAGAAGGGACAATTTGTGACTGCTACCCGAAGAATAGTCGATAATCATTAGATTAACTTAGGAATTATAGTTAAAGATCGGATAAAGATAAATAAAGATAAATAGAGATAAATTAGATCGATCCTAGATAAAAGTTGTTAAAATGGTACTTTCCACATCACAAATGCTAGTGTAATACTAAGGATTTTGGGATCTCCGAATCTGCGAAAATTCATTTGTGGGGTCTACCCCACAACACACATCTTTATTATCTTTACCATCTTTATCAAACTTTTTGTAAAGATGGATTAGATCGGTCCTAGATAAAAGTTGTTAAAATGGTACTTTCCACATCACAAATGCTAGTGTAATACTAAGGATTTTGGGATCTCCGAATCTACGAAAATTCATTTGTGGGGTCTACCCCACAACACACATCTTTATCATCTTTACCATTTTTATCAAACTTTTTGTAAAGATGGATTAGATCGGTCCTAGATAAAAGTTGTTAAAATGGTACTTTCCACATCACAAATGCTAGTGTAATATGAGGGATTTTGGGATCTCCGAATCTACGAAAATTCATTTGTGGGGTAGACCCCACAACACACATCTTTATCATCTTTACCATTTTTATCAAACTTTTTGTAAAGATGGATTAGATCGGTCCTAGATAAAAGTTGTTAAAATGGTACTTTTCACATCACAAATGCTAGTGTAATATGAGGGATTTTGGGGTCCCCGAATCTACGAAAATTCATTTGTGGGGTCTACCCCACAACACACATCTTTATAATTTAAATCCGATTAGATAATATCGACTAATATCCCATATAAAAACTATTTACATGTTTACCTTATATGAATGCACATGAGATTTCTCCAAATCACAATAAAATCATTATAACCTAAAAATTCGCCAAACTATAGTATAATACTCAGAAACAGTTAATATCCTGGTCGCTGATACGATATAAGACGTTTACTGGCCAACATCATAAGAATAATTATAAATCTAAAGAGGACGTGGTAAATCAATTCACATGAGATATATCTCATGACCTATATCTCTATTACATATATTGTATCCTCTATAATATATAAATTTAAAAAGGACATGGTGAATTAATTCTCATGACCTATATCTCTATTACATGTATTGTATCCTCTATAATATATAAATTTATATATTATAAAAGGACATGGTGAATTAATTCACATGATATATATCTCTATTACATATATTGTGTCTTCTATAATATATAAATGTAAAAAGGACATGGTAAATTAATTCACGGTCACTCCAGAGTACATATACTCTGATAGAGTATATACTAGTGTTCACATAATGAATAGGGGCGTTCAAACACCACCTCATTCATTTCATCGACGAAGTACTTTCGTTGCTTCATCAAGTCAAGACGATACAATTCAGCTTCCTCCACAGTGAAGATACACTGTTGCGGAGGCACCTCGGCGGTACTAACAATGGGATTCTTGGGATCGATTACAAAGAAACATATGATGATTCGCTTTCCCGCACTCATGTGATCGGCGACCTCGAATTCTTTGACTCGATGTTGTAAAGTATTTGGAAAGATTACCGAAGCTCCTTCCACGCACTTGATCAGTCCCAGATAACGATTCATAACTCCATCGTGATGCGAGTCCGGTTGAATACCGTAATGGTGGGTGGTGTATTTTATATCGCTCTGAGGATAGTCCACGTTTTCTTCGTTAATAACCACAGGTTTGCGGAATTCCAAATAGCTCTCCTCAATATTGACCACCTCCACATAGTGAATGGCAGTGGCAATGATATTCTCATATGGCATGCCTTCTAAGTGCCAGGAGCTACCCCATATCGGGAGTGGTCAAGTTCGATGCTACATACCTTAACGATAACTTGTAGTTGACTAACCTCTCAGCATATCTTGTTTAGGGAAGGGACAAACTGAGTAAAGAGTTCTTCTATCATGGGAATAAACTGAGGATACTTTGCGGAATCAAGATTATTGATGTATGAAGTGATCTTCACTGGATTCAAAGTAAACTCCGAAGGGAGCCAGGAGTATCGTTCCGGTTCCAGCGTAGGTTCACCTACCGATCCATCATTGTGTCTCGAGATCCCTTTAACATAACAATACAGTGAAGGATGGATGAGATCTCGCACCTTACTATCTGATCCGGGATGCCAATCTACCGGTTCCTGCTTCATCATTAAAGTGATGATGTCCTTGCATTTATTGTGGAGTTGCGGAGAGATCAACCCACGAGGATAATACTGAACATAATCGGCTAAATGATGATGAGGAGCGACACAATCACAGTCAGGATGATCGCATGTCAATTTGATACTATAAGCATAGTCATTCGCATATTCATTCATGTCAAAGTCGGGGTCATCTAAATCTACGTCTTCAAAGGTATAAACGGCCGGATTTGCTCTAATTCTGTCTTCTAGCTCCTTAATACATTTATCGCATGCCATGGTAGGGTAAGACCATGGACAATCGCGCTTCAACTCCGATCCTTGTGCGGTAGCACGAAGAAGTCTAATGGCTGCATCGAAGTGGCGATCATTTTTGGCTTCGAGACGCCACTTCTCTACGATACGATCATCAAATACTTTACTGTACCAGGATTGTTTAGAAGTCATCTCCTGAAGAAGGTCCCACATGGAGGTCCCCCAATTATTCATCATGATTTGTAGTCCCATGATAATAATATGCGAAATCATTTTTTAATTTGTCATCAGATTTACAACGAGCATTCACATGACAATATTCTATAGGGCGCTCCTTCAAAAGATACTCGCACACAATGTGTTAAAGTGGCGGCTCTAAGAAAAGTCGATGGCTAAGGGGAGCACATGTACTGCGGCCGCCGTGGAAGGATCTTTGTATACGCGGTATACGCGGGTTCGAAGTGGGTTAACCCTTTGACACTGAAGGAGCACCCTATAGAATGGTGTTTAGCCATGTAACGGAAACACATCCTCAATTGTGACCTCATGCATCAGTCATCAAAGTTGAAAGGTAAGGTGTTAGGGTGCTCTTGTGATCAGTCGGGTTCCTGTCACGTCAAGGTGCTCCGGAACTATGGCGTCCTCAGCAATAACACGATCTTATATTATACTTCGGCATAATATGCATAATGATGCACTTTAAAGTACTTCTCCCATGATATCTATATCAGAAATTAATTCGCGTAGGAATATATATTAGTGGGTATGATATATATTGGATACTAATTTGTGTAGGAATATATATTAATGGGTATGATATATACTAGGGAGTATACTATATTAGAGAGTATAGTATATTAGAGAGTACAGCACATTAGAGAGTACAGCACATTAGAGAGTATAGTATAGTATATTAGAGAGTATAGTATATTAGAGAGTATAGTATATTAGAGAGTATAGTATATACTAGGGAGTATACTATATTAGAGAGTATACTATATTAGAGAGTATAGTATATTAGAGAGTATAGTATATTAGAGAGTATACTATATTAGAGAGTATAGTATATTAGAGAGTATAGTATACTAGGGAGTATACTATATTAGAGAGTATAGTATATTAGAGAGTATACTATATTAGAGAGTATAGTATATTAGAGAGTATAGTATATTAGAGAGTATAGTATATTAGAGAGTATAGTATATTAGAGAGTATAGTATATTAGAGAGTATTATATAAGGGAACTGGTGGGAGACCAATTTGTATAGGAATATACTCTTCATTACTAATATATTCTAAGACTAGAATATAAAGATGCTGTTTATCAAAGGTAGGTAGTACAGATGGTCTTCCAAACTCGGAAGGCTCGTTGTCCTAAAACAACATTGCATGCTAATAGGGTGGTATTTATGATTATGGACCCGTATGGACGTCCAAGGTTGCAAACTGCGTTGATGGGAATAACAGATATAAAGAGCTCAGCGAGAACTCGCAGAGAAAACCACAGCGGATGCGAGAGAGCGCTACTACACATGGCGTCGGGATCGGTTTTGAATCTATTTAAAATCAGATAGACTCCCAGATTCAGCAGTTGAATCGAGGGTAGAAGAGTACCCATCTCCTTAGGATATACACCATCTCCTAAGGACAACGACAACCCCCATAAATTTTGCAAAGACCATCGAAACCACCCGGGGGCAAAGATTCCAGGACTGTACATGAAGGTCATAATCTTTGTGGTAGTAGCATATGCATTCTCGATCTTCATATAGAAGATCTCTCCATCTGGGGAAATTATGTTTATCTGTAGATAATCCTTGTACTCTCCACCTCTTCCATCATTGCCATAATCGTGCAGCCATTTCAGAAAAATAGTGAGATGGCAATATTCTTCTTTGGTGAGGACTTCGAGATTTTTCCAATTTAGCCATGCCCCCAGATCAACATTTATATTTTCAACAAAGCTCACATGGGCCGTGCTCTTAGCCAGATCTTCGCGGGCCAGTAAGTCGAAACGTAGTGCACTCTTAAACTTTGCCTCCATTACATATAATCTATCAGTTACTAATCGCTTATGTCAGTTACCAATCGCTTCTGTCAGTTACCAATCACCTTATAAAAATAATCAGTTTTTAACTTGATGCATCACGTCGACGTTCTACACTGCAATTTAGAAATTCGAGAGCATGGTAATCCCGACCGGTGATCTTCGTTATGTATACCAATAATGATTTTTTGTTGTGACAAAGTAGAATCTCAGTATATGCGCATCCCTGGTAAAAAATTTTGTAGTATATAGATACGGGAGCGTACGTCACTATCCGATCTAAAAGATTTAAATGTGGTTGTAACTCCTCATAACTTAGTTCTAATAAATACTTAAAATAATTATCATGTAAGGCAATTTCGTACTTATTATGCCCATGGATAGATAAACACATAACCTCGTAATCATGTGGGGATTCTTCAGTAAAGATAATAATAACCTGACCCATCACAATCTTTTCCGTACTGATATTATAATATTTTCTAATTACGGAAGTCCGGTACCAGGCCGTACTATTATAATTCTGGGTCCCTTCAAATATCTTAAAAGAGCTTTGACTATTCCACATATTACACCAAAAGATAAACTCTGCTTCGTCTAAGCTAGTACGTAATTCTACTAAGGATTTACACTTGTTGCAACATAATCGGGCAATATGATACTCTCCACAAGGGGTGGCAATTTCATGTTGTATGCAGAACTCTACGAAGTTCTCCATTTAGTCTTTACCCAAATTTAATGTAGGAGAATCTACGGGATCACGCATATGAATGTACAACTTCCTGTAGCGAACCGTAAGTAACCACGAATAATTGCATGAACCAATATATGCCTTTAGGTGCACAGTTATTACTTCCAGAATTCCATTATCACTTTAGTAGGTACACAGACCAGCATCCGTAAAGTAAACCATAATCTACATTAATATACTGTCACAAGAAACATCTGCATATTAGTCTATACTAATATAATTTATGAAGTGATGCTGTATATGGTATATTATACTAATATACTGTTACAAGAAAATATGTATATTAGTATATGTATATTAGTATATGCTAATATAACTTATGAAGAGATGCTGTATGTGGTATATTATATTATATTAATATATATGTTAATATACCAGTATACATTAATACACACTAGTGTGTATTAATGGACTATTACAAGAAAATGTGTATATTAGTATATACTGTATATGGTATATTATATTAATATATATGTTAATATACCCGTATACATTAATACACACTAGTGTGTATTAATGGACTATTACAAGAAAATGTGTATATTAGTATATACTGTATATGGTATATTATATTAATATATATGTTAATATATATGTTAATATACCAGTATACATTAATACATACTAATATAACTTATAAAGAGATACTGTATATTAGTATATACTAATATAACTTATGAAGAGATACTGTATATGGTATATTAATACGCTGTTACAAGAAAATGTGTATACTAATATATGCTAATATACTGTTATAAAAAATGTGCATATTAGTATATACTAATATAACTTATGAAGAGATACTGTATATGATATATTAATACATACTAATATATACTAATATATACTAATATACCGTTACAAGAAAATGCCTATATTAGTATATACTAATATAATTTAAGAAGATTGTAGAATGGGGAGATACCCAGAATAATTTGTGAAGTCTGCGGAGACTATATGGTGGACAACATGCTGTAGTTAGCCGCACCCAGAATAATGTTCAGGGTACCAATTCCCTCTAGGGGAAGCCAGGCAGCAATCATCTTAGTGGGAATACTGTACAACAACCACCTTCCACATAGTTCTAGGGTACCTCGGAAAGGATGCTCGGTAAGGAATTTGCCGTAATTGGAGTCCCCTGTATATTTGCGCAGGAAAATGTAGATCGCTAAATTGAGCACCGTCATCGAATTGAAACTTATGAGCGTAATATTCGAAAAATGTCTGGTGAGCACCTTTAGATTCGTGGAAATAACCTTAGATGTGTACGGCAATTGTGGCCACGGGACGATGTCCTCGCCTTCCTCGATAAAGATCTCGGGTGAATAGTTAAAGACGAGAGATTTCCCCGAATTGACAGCCGGATTATCCACGCGAACATGATACTTGAAACTCTCCTGGGTACTAGTAACAATGTGAATGTGCGGGCATTTCTTGTAGAGCTCCAAATCGGGAGAGGCTCGCAACCATCCGAAGAACTTTCTTATGTTCATAATGTCGTCAGAAGGAAGATTGATGGCACCGCGAGGGTTCCAATGTGTCATATCCTGCAGATCGACATCATGTTCAATGAAGTCCATGGAAACGGTACTCAAAGGATCTCCTCCCTCAATTGCGAAGTTCCAAGACAAGGCCAACTTGATTCGATTATCTATGTTCATATGTTCTACGTTAATATATATCCTGAAATTTATAATACGTATATCAGTTTCTGTCGCTAATATGTTGTTATTCCTGATAGGCTCCGGGAATCATCGCCTGGGAGAAACTCTGATCTCCAGAAAAAGAACTCTCATACGAAGTTAATTGCATACCTGACTGTGCATTCAATTGGCCGTTCAATTGGCCGTTCAATTGGCCGTTGAATTGGCCGTTGAATTGGTCGTTCACTTGGCCACTGAATTGGTCGTTGAATTGGCCGTTCACTTGGCCGTTCACTTGGCCACTGAATTGGTCGTTTAGTTGCTGAGGAACGGCTGCCCCTCCCTCACCTTCGACAGCTTGTATGGGGGCTTGTGGAGAGGTGAAGGAGCTGATCAATTCCGGAGTCAACCCATAGCTGGTAGCTACACTCTGAATATTTTCCATGATGACAGGATCGCTGATCCGTTGACTGATCAATTGAACTGCTGAACCTAAGTCCTTAGCATCTCCTAATCCCTTGAAGACGTCTCCGATGATATTTTGGGTAGCAGTATTATTAGTGACTTGTTCAATGATAGAACCAACATTATTCATAAGATCGGCATTGGGTGCGGCAAGTTTATCAGGAACGGGAATACCGATACTCTTCATAGCATTGGTGGCTAAGTTAAAGAATCCTTGAAGAGCATTTCCGGTGGAATTAGGAGTCACTCGCGGTGCTGTGACACTCTTGACAGTACGAACATTAGTACCCAATTCTTCCTCTATACCAGTCACGATCACCCCTAAGGCAGTTTTGTCACTACCGTCGTTAAGATGATAGAAAATGCGGGTCAGGTGCAACATGAGAATCTGTGGACGAACAATATCTCTAACCATGTCTTTGTTTTGAGAGACATCCTCACCACAAGCAGTATTGATGGCGGCAATCTTATCAACCTCCTCTTTAGTTTCACATGCCATCACATATATATCCGACAGCATAATACGGAACATCTTAGACTTTTCGGCCATATTTTTGATACCGACACCGAATTGAATGACATGGGAACCTCTGCGCAACCAGGAGTCATCGGTGGCTGACTTAAGGATCTTGGTGCGATTGGCGTTATACAAGTTCTCAAAATATTGATAATGATCTTTCGGTTTACCCTTGTTATAGATGCTGATGTAACGTCGTAAACACTCTAACTCGGTAACAGGTTCTTCCCTTTCGAGTGCGGACGCGCAATACTTCTCGATAACCTCTTGGGCTTGACCAACCAAACGCTTGAATTCCGTATCGAACAAAGTCGCTTTTTGCTCTTCCGTAATGGAGATGTCGGTGGAAGCAGCGATCGCTGACGAAGTAGATGGAGAGGTAGATGAAGAGGTAGCCATTTTTATCTTTCCTGTATCTATTATTTAAGGCTTAAACTTATTCTTTTAAGAAGGACATCCTTCAAATCAGATGAGAGTATTTTTATATTCTAAACGCCATATGAAATGATGTTTCCTCACCGTTTGATTTTAGGTTCCCCGTTTTATACCCGTAGTATCATTTCTTATGGTCTGATAGTATATGCTTTGGATACTAAGAGTTGTGTGATTGTTCAGCGCAAACACAGCGTAGAATTGTTGTTGATTATTCGTGGTTTCTATCGACTTTCATACCTCCCTCTACTATTATCCAACATTACTATCGAGGAACTGGATATACTGAAACGAGGAGTTAGTGGTGGACCAGCAGCATTTACAGATATATATGTTAATGAGCTAGGATTAGATAAAAGTGGGTTAGAATACGCCACGCTGCGGATGGTAGCATCCGCAAATATCATCAAGGAACTGGTTGAAAGTATTGATGTGTCGGATAATTCCCTGACCTGGAATTGGCCCAAAGGACGTTTACAATATGATGACAAGGTTTCTTTGAAGGAAACTCCATTTCAATGCGCAGTTCGGGAATTTAGTGAGGAAGTGGAAGTGGAACTTCCCACAGCGGTATATGTATCAGACTATTATATTTCAGAGAACATTAAGACTACCACCGGACGTCACATAGAATCACGCTATTGGTTGTACGTCGTTCCTTCAGAAATAGACATCCCTATTGCCGAAAATCATCCCGAAATCGCCGACCGTAAGTGGGCCACCATAAGTGAGTGTTTTAACTACTTCGGAGATAGTCCCATCTTCGAAACCATTGTGCGAACATTAGAGAATATTGTTCTAGATGCATAAGCGTAGCCATAATGTATATAAAGCCAAATATGGATTGAATATATGCCACTTGAATATATGCCACTTGAATATATACCATCTGTATATATTTGGAATACTGGATAATGTTTAATTGGTACGTTCAATTGCTACGTTCGGTTGATGCGTATATTGTGCGTTTATCGCTTTAGTAATCCGACAATATAGCTAAGAGTTTCCTCCAATTCGGGAGCATAAGTGATTCCGAGTTTGGCCTTCTGAAAAAGCATGCTTCCTAGTTGATATGCGGTGATAAGGTTGAGGGGAAGATCAGGAATGGTGCTGAGCTTATCCACTAGGGCTTTACGGGCAATGTAGTCGACGTCAGATTCTCCTTCCGCTTTGTGCATAATAACATCAATGGATGCATTATCAATCTTTTCACTAGGAGTGCCAACTAAGGTAATACCAGGCATTTTAGCAACAAGGGTGGCAATCTCTTCGGGGGTAGGTCCCTTCTTGATGCTGGGTAATTGAGTAACGGTAGATTGTGGAAAAGCAGATTGTGGAAGAGTAGGTTGTGGAAGAGTAGATTGTGGAAGAGTAGATTGTTGGGCAGATTGGGGTAGCGAGGTTATGGGTTGCAAAGGTGGAAGAGGAGCTGGCATTGCGAACGTACTAGTTGGTAGGGGAGCTCGAACTTGTGGAAAAGCAGAACCGGACGTGGGAAGAGTCCTTGTTGGTAATGTACTCGTTGGTAATGTACTCGTTGGTAACGCGTATGGTGTGGATCTAGATGGGGCAGGTGTCACGTAATTGGGAGTGACAAATTTTGAAGATGAAGGAAATTCATCATCGGATTCGCCCTCAGAACCACTTTCTGAACCACTGGTACTGGTGCTCCCACTCTCAACGCTCTCTGAACTTCCCGATGAGCTGCTCTCCTCCTCATCACTATTGGCATCGTCACTATCACTATAGGCTCCGGTTATGTAGGAGGGAAGTGCGGAGTCATCTTCATCGTCAGAAACGAACTTGGTCTTTTTAGGGCGGCTCGACATAGTTGTCTTGCTTTAAAGAAGTTTTTTAGTATAGAGTTTATGAATCAAATTTCCTCTCTAAATATAATTTGTGATATCACAAATGGATACTCTCAAAACTGCTCCCGGTATTATATCTATAGTCGATGGTTGTGCCATAGTATTAGTGGCAGGTTACTTTTATAAACAAACCGAATCTTTGAAGGCGGAAGTTGCCGAGCTTCGTAAGATGATCCAAGGTATTGGTGCTGCCACCAGTAAAATCATGGAAGGAGATAAAGCCAGGGTGGAAGCCTTTAAGATAATTAAAGATAGGATGGAGGATATCACCAACCAGACTAGCGAATTACCTCATCCTGACTATTTTGAGGCCCTGACTGAGGATTTGCATACTATTGCAGTGGAAGTAGAAAAGGCCAACAATGTTGACATTGAACTCTCTACACCCAATCCCACTAAGCACAGGGTCAGTAAGAAATCACAAGGGCGTCAAACCTCACGCGCTAAATCTGGTAGTAGCATCAAACCTTCTAAGAACATTAAGCGCAGCCATGATGATGATGACACTGAAGATGAACTACTGAACGCGGTTCGTGAACGTTCATAGTCATATCACAATAATATATTATATATAATATATCATAGCATCATTTCATACACTACATTATCATGTTATCATCATAGCATCATTTCATACACTATATCATCATGTTATCATCACTACATCATCATGTTATCATCACTATATCATCACACCATCATCATATTATCATATGAGACATTATAACATATTATCATTCGAGACATTATAACATATTATCTATACTGGCCAATAGCAGATGGTGAAGATGCTGAATCCGACCCAGATGATACTGTAGAGGACACCGAGTAACAAAATATACTTGTTAATATGATAATCGGATGGCATATCACGCAACAGATACCAGGTTAGACCACATAAATATACTCCTCCCAATATTATGATTATGCTGGAAGTCTCCCTTAAAGTACCGGCGGTAGGATTATTTAGTTCGGCGGCCCATAGTAGCATAAATATAAGTAGAACAATGAAGATAATGTTGAGAACTAGCCACATGCGATAATTCGGATTTAGACATTCCACATTAGAATCTACTAAACAGATTCCTATGCGAGGACTGTGATATGAAATGATATTATTGATCATGAGCAACAGGAAAATAGCACCCAGAACCCATAAGATAATAACGATGACATTACTCCCCGCTGGAATCAACACCGCCAATGCTACGATAATAGCGAAGAAGGTAACTATAAAATAGATCCAAAATGGGCGGTCCTCCCGTATATTATACATTTTATACAGCCATATAAAATATGCAAAGTAAGTAGCAATTTACCATATCGCCGACTCGACCACATAATTAGTTAACCCTCTGGGTATATACTACAAATAATATCATACGATGTGCTTCCTTCCATACACCATATTACCTAAAATTACCTAAAATTACCTAAATGCATTCAAATAATACCCCATGATTTTCTTTCGTCATGCCATATCTTTTCACATTCATAAAGCCATATTTTTAATTAGAAAATATGGGAACGGAGTGGAAACCCCGTGTGGTGGTGATTGGTCCCGGTGGCATTAAAGGTTTCGCAGCACTGGGATTCCTGTTACCTTTAGAGGAGGAAAATGTGTTATCATTAACTGACACCTATTGTGGAGTATCTGTGGGAGCAATAATATCTTTACTTTTAATAGTAGGGTATTCCGTTAGGGAAATTATAGGACATGCGATCGATTTTAATATATTCAAAAGTCTAGAAGATTTTTCTATCGCGGCGATATTACGGAATAAGGGCCTCTTATCTAATGAGAGTATCAAAAGTAAATTAGTCGCTCTTATCGTGGAGAAGCTAGGTAGCGTCCCTACCCTATATGGTTTATATTTACAAACGGGAAAGTCTCTGGTCACTAGCACCCTGAATGTTACCGATAAGGAATCCGTAATAATGTCATATGCCACTCACGCCAATGTTTCGTGTATCGATGCTGTCATGTTTTCTATTAATATTCCCCTGGTATTCTATCAACTTCACTATAATAATAAAACCTTGGTGGACGGTGCTCTAGGAAATCCTTATCCTACAGATTATTTTGATGATGGAAATACAGATATACTAGGAATCCATATGGATACTCCTACAGATATGGATACTAATGTAGAAATTACCGAAGCCACACTATATAAGTATCTGTATAATCTCATTCATGCAATCATCGATCAACGGCGTATCAGTATAATCCGTCAGAGTAGTACTCGATGTCGTCATGTATGTTTGAAAGTTAATCATAACGCTTTTCTAGGAGGAATAGATTTATCTGATAAATCTAATATGTTGCTGTGTGGATTTAATCACGGTAAACGCTTTTGCAGTACCCCTTATGTTCCTTTAATAGTTCCTTCATATGGAAAATATATCTACCCTCCATATTATATGCGGGATGATGATACCACGAGTACGTAATGGAATAACATATTTTATAGTAACTATAAAATGTCAGGCTATGTCTTCGTTTTCATGCACTGGACATCCTGCCCATATAGTAATGATTTTTACAACAACATATGGAGACCGGTCCAACAATTACTAATGCAGATCTTTCCTAATCTGAAGATAGTCACCATCTCGGCATCTACTATGAATGATCTTCCTATTGGATTACAGGGTTTGGCAATGTGGTTCCCAAATTTCCTCGTCGTGCCTCTATGGTTATGGAATATTGTTTCTGGAAGTAGTTCTACTGGATCTATCAGTTCTACCAGTAACTCTAATACTGTCGGCTGTACCAGTTGCGGTGGTAATACAAGTGTTAGTTCCACTGGTACCAATAGTGTAGGATATGGTGTTACCGATAGTCTAGGTTATAACAATATTAATCTGGGATACGGCGCTAATCTGACGTATAATACTACTAACCGAAAAAAATCTCGAAGAAACATCTCAAATACTTCTAATACTTCCACAAACACTTCTAATACCTCCACAAATACTTCTAATACTTCCACAAATGCCATCACAGTCTTTAATGGAGAATTGGTCAATGGTACGTGGGTACATCTCAGTGATTTGAATATGCCTCTGAGGTACTCTGCAAGCAATCCTCAAGACTTTGTACAATTTGTGCGTGATGCTATGACTACTACTGCAGGAATATGTCGAATGTGAGTTCTAAGTATTTCATACTCGTTTAAACATCTTGGTGATTAGTGGTATAATATTCGTATAAAGTCTCATATATCTTTATTTAAATATATGTCAACGGATCCGGTTTTTCTTTTTATAAAGTCTGAAACTTGTGGACATTGTAGAAACTTTTCCGAAGGTCAATGGGGAGATGTTCAAAAACTGTTGGCGAAGAACTACCCTACTCTCAGAGTCCACACTATTACCTTTGCTGACCAGTCTCCAAGGGGATTAGATACTAGTGTTTATCCCAAAGATCTCCTATATTATGCTAACTGGTTTCCCACATTCCTTTTGGTTCCCGGACCTGTATGGGATCATGCCATGGGCAACTTAGGTTCTGATAGCACTGCACAGATGCGCGATGGTGTACAGGTTTTCAATGGTGAACTAACTGCTGAAGGATGGAGACATTTGCAACATCTTCGTAAATCTAATAAGTACAACAGTAGTAAGAATGCAGAATTCGTACGTTTTGTGAAGGAGGGAATGAGTATCGCAGCTTTCAAAGACGCGACTACTAAGAAGATTGCATCGCTCCCCTCCAAACCTATTAAGAAACCTGAAATTGTTCCAGCACCTATCGCTCAAGAGGTTGCCAGCAGTTCACAAAAATCTATCAAAAGTGTTAGCGATTATTGTAAAACCATCAATTTGGTTCCCCGTAAGCGCTAAGTTCGAGGATAAAAATGATCAGCCTATGGGAATCACCATATTATAATTATAATATAATGTATCCACTGTACGATGAATTAGCCAAAGGATCCATATCAGATGGTGATTTTACAATCAAGATCAAGAAAGTATGTCTTACAATAAATCACATTGCCAACCATATGGAAAAGCCAGAAATGTTGGAACACTACAACGAGATTTTAGCTCTCATTATTCATCATCACTATCTCAGTACAGGAAATCTCAAAGCTAACCCTTATGACGGTAAGGGGATGGCAGGAGGGAAGGGGGTTCTGTATAATATAACCAATCTACCTGTTGCTCTTCAGCGCATATTGGCACTGTATGTAGAAAGGTATGCCCTGTGATCCCATAACCTTGTAATGTATTATATACTTTTATAACTATATAACCATATAACACTTCTACAACTATGTACAACCACGTAATCTATTATATACTTTTATAACTATATAACTATATAACACTTCTACAACTATGTACAACCACGTAATCTATTATATACTTTTATAACTATATAACCATATAACACTTCTACAACTATGTACAACCACGTAATCTATTATATACTTTTATAACTATATAACAATAGAATATCTATTACATATTTCCCGAGTTTATTAGGGCCATATTCAGTGCATTACTTTGACTTGGAGCAAGAGCTAACCCGGAAGTAGGCACTGCTACCTGCTGCACGGGTTGCAAAACCGCTTGTACAGGTTGATATTGAGGAGTGACGCTTCGTACTACTGGTTGGTATTCTGTTGTCGTATAAGTATTACTATTATTGGGGGAACCACGAGGAATATTGGAAATGGTTACCGTGGGGGTCTCCGTTTCAATTACTGTTGCCGGTGAGGTAACATATTGTGATGTGGTGTATTGTGGTGTAGTATATTGTTGTGGTGCAGTATATTGTTGTGGTGCAGTATATTGTGAAATCGCCCGATATCCACATTGAGAATATACGGGTTGTGTGGTAACTACAACGGGGACCTTGTATGTAAATATCCTATAAATAGCGTATATGCTGAGGAAAACGAAGATAACAATGAGAACAATTCCCATCCAAAATAATATGAGGCCCTCGGTTTGTCCAGGCAGGGATAGGTTCATAACATTATTTATATAGATAACCACCACGATAAGGTATATTATCATGACCGCAGTTGAAATTAAACATACTATGGCAAAAATATCTGTATGAGCCATCTTTACTTATATGAGGAATATATTGTGAACAATTCTTCAGCATACACTTCTACATATATGCCCGACTAGCTTTCATGATCTTACAACGGAATTCCTATGCTAAATGATCCTGGGCGAGTCTATACTTTTAGAGGACAACGAGACCAGGTTTTAGCGGAACTACCTTTACATACATCTTTACATACATTTACACTATCAATAATAGTTTTGATATTCCAGGATGGTGCGATCTTCCTACATATCACCAACTCCCGGCTTTTGGCCTAGAGATTCTGCATAATTCACTATAAATAAGATGAGACAAAAAGCGATCTCCCTAATTGAAAGATGGAGAAAAATGACGGTCCACATAAAAAAAGAAAATGATACTATGAATGGGAAAAAAGTGCAAAACTGGCATGACAATTCCGACTCTATCTGCTGTGTAGATTTACTGATCGCATAAAAGTGTATAAACATATTTTACAACAATCTAAAATCCAATGGCTCTTCCAACCAGCTCCGCCATCGCGACAACTTCAGCAGCTTCTGCTGTCCAAGCACATGTGCAACCTCAATTTCGCGTCAGCGAGAAGGCTTTCAAAAAGGCTCAAAAGGATGCCACTTACTTGAGAGTAGGAAAGGGAAACAAAGCTCCCCCCACTCGCAGCATCTCTGCTGCCCAGAAACACTGGGAAAACGATCCTGAGGAGCGCGATATCATCTTCATTCCTCAACTCCGTTTGAGCGGTACTCCCAGTGATATCCGTAGAACTTTGTCTAGCTGGTATTCTCCCATGACAAGTGAGATGGCTGAGGCATATATCAATAATGCTATCACCTATCAAAATTTCAAAACCTCCAAAGCTGCAGATTTCCAAAATGAGCTCGCTCTGAAGGAGAGTGCATCCAACAGAGAAAAAGCCGAGTCCAGACACTCTTACTTGCTTGCTAGCTGGTTCGTCCAAGAAATTAAAGCCGGCCGTGCCACGCCTTCTGCCGAAGCTAAGAAGGGTGCTAAGTCCCCCAAGAGAAAATCTAGTGGAGGTCGCAAAGGTAGCCGCGGTGCCAGCATTAAGCAAAAGTTCGATGATATCATTGCTGCAAGAAGCTCTGATCCTACTGGTAAGTTAGCCAATAGAATTGTTCACTACCATCATAAGACTGGCAAGTCATCCACTGTCGATGCTCCATCTGAGGATGGTCGCAGCAAGAAGTACTTCAATCGCAGTATCCCATTGATGGCTGATAATGAAGCCGATTACCGTAAGATTTTGGCCGAAGTCGGTTATACCCCCGACGTCATTAATCAGGAAGTCGCTCTTGCCAACAATAACATTAAGACCCGTTCCATGAGTAAGACTAAGTCTCCCCGCGCTTCTCATACATTCGTTCTTCCCACTCAATTCCAAGCCCCCACTGGTCCCACTCAATTTATGGGAGTCGGTGGAGTTGCTCAGCCAATGTAATGACCGTATGATCGCTGACATTTCCTGCCATTTTCCTATCATCGCCTAAACATTTTTCAATATCTTTCTGTAAAAGATATGATACGGTACACTGCAACAATTAATACCCATAATAATGAATGTGTATAACGAGGTATACTTATAATAATGGGGACTATGCTAAATATACTAACTACGGTCATAGTGTGCAATAACTGTATTTAGGGAATGTAGCGAATCTCAGGATCATCGGCCAACTCGCACATCTTACGCCACAATTTCTCATGTTGACGCAGAGAATCGGTGTTTTTAGGAATTTTGAAATCCTCGGGACGACATTCGTGACCCAAAAGCACCAATTGCTTCCACAGACGCCATTGCGTACCCAAACTAGAGGAACGCTCTTTTTCCTCAGCAGGTATTTGGTAAAAGCCCACTTGTGTCTTGTTATAATGGTCAATAAGTTGTGCCTGAAGATGCATGAGTTCAGGTAATTTCCAATTCCAATACTCTTTACCAATAAGATTCATGTCTTCTAAATATTCCGAGCGATTGATTGACGATAGGGCATGTTTGAGCATCTCGATATTAGTGTCTCCGCGTTTACCCCACCTATCGAGAGACATGACCGATACCTCACTTCCAATGGGAAGGCCCCGTTTTACGAAGTATTCATCCAGTTCCTCATAGAGCTTTTGTGGAGGATTCTCCGGTTGCAATCCTTGGTAGCGCATAAATGTCTTCATAAAGTTTTCAATACTCTCATCGTCTTCGACATTATTAATATTAATACGAGAAGAATCTTTTGAAGTATTACACGAAGCCATAGTATTATACTCAGCATTGCATACCGAGCAGACGATACACCCGTCATCGACGGTAATGGCATTCACCAATAAAGCTTGACAAGCGTAACACTTCTCTGCAGAGTTATTACTAATGTGTCGGATGGATATATCGAAGTATTCTCTCGCAATATCAAGATAATCCTCTATTATCCGCAGAAGAGTAATGTCTTCTTCCTCCTCAGGTACATCAGAATCTATAGATACGGTATTGATTTTACCACCACGTTTACCATACTCTTCTAAGAGGACCTTGACTCGCTCCTGATATAAGACAATGTTTTGTCCGGATTCAATGTTTCGAATCCTCGTTTCCAGAGTCTTAATTTCGTCAAGAGAAATTTTACGGGCAATATAAGTTTGAGTGGTTAAGACAAGGGCCTGCTGTTTCTTCAGTTGCTCACAAAGTTCTGGCAAAGTAGTGGATTTCTCCTGATGCAACTTCTTCAAGATAAGTCCATGCAAATATTTGATATTATAATCGCGATTGTAGGTGGCTTCGATTCTCTTGGGAAGTTCGGTTGAAGAGGGTCCAACGCTCGGACCCTCTTTAACCGAAGTCGACATCACAGGAGCAAATGTAGAAGGGATATGTTGTGTAAAGGCTAATGGTGTCCCGAAATTCGGAATAGGCTGTGAACCTTGTCGGGGTCGTCCTAAAGTCACAGGTTTAATGGTGTTTTTGATAGTGATATTATCCATACTTTACGTATCCATCCTCTCTTCTTAAAGGCTGTTGATGATGAGAATTTATTTTGTAGCTTAAATAAATGGTGACTTTATGCGTGCAGGAAAAAACCTTGTTTCACTTTATATCAAATGTTCTCAATACTCACGATCTTCCTGAGACTGTGATGAAGCGAGGAAGTAATTACTTGACCGCACTCTTCCATAATAATCCAGTACTTATTTCTGAAGTCCTGATGCGATTTTTAACTTATGCCAATCGATGTGGAGTGGGATATTGGGCCCTAAATTATAATAAGGCTCTGGATTCTTACCTGACCTCTCCCAAACTAAATACTCAGGGAATCATTACCCTTATAACTAATCCTCATACCGTATTTGGCGAAGTATATCTCAATGAGAGATTGGCAAATAAGGAACGCTGGATAGAAAGGATTCAGCGCCATATGAAAGCGGTACAAATGGCTTACGATGAAATGATTTCCACCGGTAAGATCACAACTATAGATGAGGCAATAACTTCGTGTAAAAATAAATTTTGTACGCAAAACGTCGATATTATTTCGGCGATCTTGTCGCAGGATAAGATTATTCCTAAGGTATACACCTATGATCAGGGTATTACCTTCTGTTTCGATCTGTATGCGTTAGTTAAATCCTTGACGGTCCCGGTCGCCGATGCGTATATTAATCCAATAACCTCACAACAATATAGTAAAGAGGCCGCCACCTTTTTGAGAAGCAGATATGCGGACGAGATTGCTATGGTACAATACTTCATGAAAATATAGGTATACTCCATTGTTGTAGTATTATCGTGGTATTATCGTGGTATTGTTGTGGTGTTATTGTTGTACACTTTGATACATTGCAGTACTTATATGTTTATATACTAGAGAGATAGTATATGATAAGTGTGGTAGTGCACGAGAATGAATTAATTATTGTGGGCCCATATACGTTTATATATTATAGAGAGGTAGTATATAATAAATGTGAAATGGGCCTGCGAATTAATTCGCGTGCAGGATAATATAGTGTAGAGATAGTATATATTATAGAGGTAGTATATATTATAGAGGTAGTATATATTATAGAGGTAGTATATATTATAGAGGTAGTATATATTATAGAGATAGTATATATTATAGAGGTAGTATATATTATAGAAGTAGTATATATTATAGAGTAGTATATGTTATAGAGGCAGTATATATTATAAAGGTAGTATATATATTATAGAGGTAGTATATATTATAGAGGCAGTATATATTATAAAGGTAGTATATATTATAGAGGTAGCATATATTGTAGAGGTAGTATATATTATAGAGGCAGTATATATTATAGAGGCAGTATATATTATAGAGGTAGTATATATTATTGGGGTAGTATGAGAATAAACTAATTATTGTAGCCTGTATATGTTAATATATTATATATTATAGAGAGGTAGTATATAATAAATGCGGAAAGTGTGAAATGGGGCCGGCCAATTAATTCTCATATTATAAGTGTATATATTATAGAGATAGTATATAGATATCTATAGAAGATCTATCGACGTAGAAGGATCTTCGAGGATGGGATGGAAGTTATATTGGGTTTACCCCGGAATACCGCTTGGGTATCAGCATCGGTACACTCCTTGCTGCAAATGGCCTCACTGCCACCGCTGTATTCTGTGTGTGCAGTTACCCAACTCATAATAGGTTTATTCAAACGCTTATTAACGACATTATGAAATTTCCACGCCCACACGAACATTCCTAACAGCTTCTTCTCTCCATTGATGGTAGCGGAGACATCAAGATATTCTTCCATAGGATGTTCCTTGAGATATTCTTTGAAGTGTACTTGACAAGTGTGACAATTAAAAGTATCCGCAGTACGATGAACTAGATCGATGTACTGTAATTGTTTTTCGTGAGTATCTGCAGCATAGGCTTCCTTATGAAACAGTACCCAAATACCGGGACCGATATATTTAGGATTACTAGTATCGGAATATTCGTTGATCGCCGCTAGAGCTCCTTTCTCATTTTCTAAAAGGGAGACATCGATTTCCATTTATAGAGCCGCGGATTTTTCTATACATGCTTAATCTTATTACTTTAAGAGGTCCATAAGATTGAGTCTACTCGTTTTAATAGCCCCAGTGGATAGAGCCGCGGGCGGAGCTGTTGATAGAGTTGTGCATGGATCTGTGGATGTAGTCGTGGATAGAGTCGTGGATGTAGCAGTGGATGTATCCGTGGATGGACTCGTGGATGTAGCAGTGCATGCAGGGGTAAGAGAGTGACCACATATTGGTTGACTAGGAAACGATTGCACAGGTACCGCTTGAGTAAAGGATCCTTTTGATGATGTAGCATATACTATCTGTGGGGGTACTATCGGTGGGGGTAACGTTTGTAGTATTTTGGGCGCAGGGGCGGGAGTATTAGATATAGGATTAACTGTTGGTTGCGGTGACAAGGGATATCCCTTACGTTTGCAAAAGGCTTCGATTTGAACTACTACATCAGCCAAATCGTCCTTCTTCTTGGCTTTCTTTAGAACGTCCAGACTCCATTTATCTTCCCGCCACTCTAATATTTTCAGAGCTTCTTCTACTGCCCAAGCTTTTAACCCCGTATCCGTTAAGTTACCAGGTGCACCCAACAATCTACCCTTGAGTTTAGAGTTTATCTCTATCAATTGAGGTAGAAGAGGAGTATCTGCCAATAGCATGGCAAAGTATGAAAGGACATGTATGGAGATTCGTACCGCCTGATAGTTGAATGGGAGTTGCCTTTCTACTAAAACGTAGTGACATCTGAAGAAATAATCCTTATAAGTATTGAGGAAACGATAGAGATTTTGGGAGGTGCTTAAAGTTACAGTATTATCATCATTAGGTTCCACAGCGTATACAGGAGTAATATCATATGCTATTGGGATAATCTTTCCCTTAAAGAATCTCTGTTCAATACGCATGGAAAGATTCTTTTTACCGATATCTATGGAGACAAAGATAAGGTGATCCTGTATCCATGGAACCGAGGGCCTGCTATGGATCTTATGAATGATAAAGTCTCCCTTTTCCGGTTTCTGAGATTTAGGAATCTTAGGACCAAATGCTGCCATTTTCCAAGATTAGATATAAATCAATATTTATATTCAATTTGTGTTCCTGCCACACAGCCGTTCCATATTCGCTCTATATTAGCTCTATATTCTGACTATATCATCGATTGGTAGATATATGTATTAAATACTGATGTTAGGTTGGTCACGGATATACATGGTATAGATGCCACCACCGTTACCGTAAGGGAGAGTCAACTTTATAGAAGGAACTCCAGGCAAATAGTATAGGCAGATATTATTATCGACGTTGGTGACATTGTGCAATTTACCTAGAGATTTTACGAGAAGAGAAGGAATCTTAATGTTGGTGATGGCATCAGAAATTACCAGCCGCGGTTGGGGCGTTGCACTCATCGATACCGACAACTGTGTGCTTGGTTGGGCGACGGATTGGGTCGAAGGAATACTAGCAAGAAGCCTATCGAGAGAAGAGCTATCTCCTCGGTTCTCCATGATGATTTGAGTGGCAAAGTTAAGGGTAGTAGTAAAGCAAATGGTTCCGTTAGGAGTATTGCCGTTAATGGTAATACCATTTTTCTTACAGAGAAGAGAGATGGTAGAACACTTGGTGGTGACGGCCTGGGTGCAGACTTCGGCAAATTTCTTAGCCTTAATGGTTCCATTAGGTCGATCATTGAATTTAGTGATATCATAACGATGAGCCTCCAAGCTGAAAATGTTGACAAACATGACTCCGGAAGTACCGTCTTTGCCGCTCTTCAGATGCTGAATGCAGAGCTTGTTATCTCCATGCATAAGGGAGATGCAAACTTCATCCTTTTTACCTAAGCTACGAGTGTTTGTAAACATTTCGGCAGTATCGAATCCTACACTGAACTCTTCGACGGCATTACCGTCTTCATCAACGGCTCCATAAAAATAATCTAATTGATATACAGGGATTTCTAAACTATGTACCACCGTCTTAGAACTATTAAGGTAGGTGAACTCCAATTTAGTGGGACTGAAGATGAAAGTGGCCTGGTCCACCTCATTCTTAGCAATATTGATAATGTGACGAAAAGCGTGAGCTTCGGCTAATTTAACCGAAACGGCACATTGTGTAAGATCCATTTTAATTTGTCGAGCATATTTTTATGCCGTACTCCATAAAATATCTGAAAAATTTTCGGTCTAAAATAACATGATATCGTCTTAGGGTATAAATATGGTAATATGTGTCAAGGGAATATAAAAGAATCCCTAGGGAAAACATCTCTGTGGTAATATTTTTTATCATGTCTCTCAGGGAGGATAAACAATATCTCTTAGAAGATATTATTTATCATGTCTCTCAGGGAGGATAAATAATATCTCTGTGATAATATTATTTATCATGTCTCTCAGGGAGGATAAATAATATCTCTGTGATAATATTATTTATAATGTCTCTCATGGAGGATAAACAATATCTCTTAGAAGATATTATTTATCATATACCCTTAAACCGTGCTGTATTATATTATAATATGTCAGAGGGTGCGTTCTACGGAGGACCGCAACCATTACATGGTCAGTCGGTTAATTCGAAGTATTTTGTCCCCATCTTATGGCAAAATGGGTTTGAAGATTGGAATCTCGCGCGTTTTGAAACTCCTGGGGATGGAAACTGCTTATTCCACGCCTTACTGAATTCTTTCTTCATCCCTTATATCACGGGGAAGCTACAGGAAACGGAGGTTACCCCCGAATTATTGGTGAAGGCGTTTCGGAAAAAACTATCGGAGAAACTAGATACTCCCCGTAGTGATGGTGGACCCACTTACTATCAAGCTCTAGCGGGAGGAGAATTGGCCAAGCAGGCCATCCATGTTCGCGAATATGAATTGCCTAACATGCAGAAGCTCCTCAATTCCGATGCTTGGATCGGCTATGGCTACATGGAATATATTGGAGATATTTGTAATAAGGATATATATATCTTAGAAGGACATCGTCACGATCTATATGTCAGTGATGAGTTACGTTTTTGCATCAAAGGTAATCGAAATAGCATCGTCCTTTACTATTGTAATAGTCATTATGAACCGGTTGGCATCCTCGATGAAAATAACAAGTTTCAAACTTTATTCTCTCCTAACCATAGCTTTATCCGTTTTCTGAAACGACGGGTCGATGACATTATCAACTACTCTGATGAAGTTGAGAAAATAGAACAAATAGCCATGTTAACTCCTAATTTGGCTTAAGCATTATGTGAGACTAAGTATATATCTTGAGCAATATAGTGCAAAACTGTGTACAAAGCCGTGTACAAATACGCGGAACTCTATGTATCAATATATTGAGTAATGCAAGGATACGAGAACACCATTCTCAGAGATGTGGTCGTACTGACGAGTTATCAAGGGGTAGTGTGTACTATTATAAGAATAAGCTGGTGAGAGTCATCGCTGTCAATTTAAGCTATGATAATCGTTATGACTACAAGGTGCACTATAATGTACTATAATGTGCTATAATGTGCCAGGTGATAACGAAAACCGATAGTAAAGTGGGCACCGATCATACTACCGGATTCCGTTATCTCCTGAGAGATCTTATGAGTAATATCATCACACATATTGAACCATTGAAATATTCCCCATATAATAATCTGAACGGCGCTCAAGATCGGCAAATTGAACTTGGCAAGGACTGTGTTAACAAAGTAGAAGCTTTGACGTTAGAGCGGGAACAAACTAATAGTAAATTAACTACTGTTACTGATCTCTTGTGGCAGATAATTATAGCTCTGGGGAAATAAGCGGGCATATACTCCGCGGTAATGAGTCCTTTCAAACAATAATCGTATTGAAACACATATATACGGTGATATATTCTAAAACTGATCCCTCTAAAATTAATATCTGTAAGAGATACCCGCATGAAACATGAATACCATAAAGTACGAAGATACTATTCCTGGTGAGGCCGTGCTTCCAAAAGACTTGAAGGTAGATGGAATTTACTATCACGGAGACCAATTAGTGAGGATCGATGGTGTTAGGTTAATTCCTAAGCTAGTCGAGATGGTACAGATTTTAGAATCACGTCAGACTATCAACGATGTGAGGTTGCATGCTAAGTTAGACACTATCATTGTATTACTAGAAAGACTGATCGCTTCAACCATGGCTGAACCACAGCCTTAACGGTACCCCTCATAGAATAAACACTAATTTATATATGGACTTTATGTCCATATAGATTGCCGTACTATCTTATCCTACTATCTTATCCTACTATCTTATCCTACTATCTTATCCTACTATCTTATTCTACTATCTTATTCTACTATCTTATTCTACTATCTTATCCTACTATTTTATACTAATGCATCTCGACGATTAAAATATATTAAATAAGAAAAGATGGGAAAAGATGTTCGCTTCGAGGTCTACCCCACAAATGAATTATATATCGTTTAGTTGGCTTTTGATGGGTCCAAAATCTTTGATACTATACTAGGAAATATAATCTGGAAAATACCATTTTGATACTTTTGGGCCGGGATCATCTAATTTATCTTTTCTCATCTGGTCGAAAAGATGGGAAAAGATGGGAAAAGATGGGAAAAGATGGGAAAAGATGTTCGTTTCGAGGTCTACCCCACAAATGAATTATATATCGTTTGGCTGGCGTTCCATGAGTCCAAAATCCTTCATACTATACCAGAAAATATGATCTAAAAAGTCACATTTTAATACCTTCGGGCTGCGGTCATCTAATTTATCTTTTCTCATCTGGTCGATCAGATGGGAAAAGATGTTCGTTGCTGCGTTTCGAGGTCTACCCCACAAATGAATTATATATCGTTTAGTTGGCGTTCCATGAGTCCAAGATCCCTCATACTATACTAGGAAATATGATCTAGAAAGTCACATTTTGGTACCTTTGAGCTGGCAGTCATCTAATTTATCTTTTCTCATCTGGTCGAAAAGATATGCGTTGCGGCGTTTCGAGGTCTACCCCACAAATGAATTATATATCGTTTAGTTGGCGTTCCATGAGTCCAAAATCGTTCATACTATACTAGGAAATATGATCTACAAAGTTACATTTTAACACCTTTGAGCTGCGGTCATCCAATTTATCTTTTTCTCATCCATCTTGTTCAAAATGTAGAAATTACACAATAGTGTACAGCTCTCTATATTACCCTATATTACCCTATATTATTCTATATTATTCTATATATTACCATACATTGTAATGTTGTACTATGAGATTCTAATTATATTGCCACATTGTAATATATAAATGTACATTTATATATTACTACACATTGTAATATTGTAATATTGTACTATGAGATTCTAATTATATTACCACACGGCAATACGTACATTTATATATTACTATACATTATAATATAGTATTATGAGACTCTAATTATATTACCACACGGCAATATGTATATTTATATATTACTATATACCACTATACATTATAATATAGTAATATGAGACTGTAATTATATTACCACACGGCAATATGTACATTTATATATTACTATATATTACTATATATTATAATGTTGTATTATGAGATTCTAATTATATTACCACACGGTAATATATAATATGTAATTTATATATTACTATGTGGTAATATCACATAGCTATATATCTGTTTACGGACTTTCATATTCACAATGGACATTATCACCGACCGTCCACACTCGTAGTATCTTGTAGTGTGATTGTACAGTTGATGAATCGACCGGGACGAAGGCAGGGGCTTTGTAGACGATTTCCATACGATGTTTAGTCTGTACACTTTCTACCACATGGACTTCTTCAGTAGCCTGCATATGTTTCAACTGCTGATCAAACTCAATATTTAACATATCTCCTTCATCATTATGCATTAGGGTGGTATTCTCTAGAGTGTGGGGGATTAATGAGACTCGGATTAAGCAATCATTAGATAGAGATTCGTCCTTAGTGAGGTATCCTCTCTTGATTTCTGCCACCGTTAGAGAGACTCCATTAATAGCGATACTGCATTTTTCAACTACGTACTTACCTCCCTGACTACCCAATGATATCCAAAGCGAACAGCTCCCATCATCATGATTAATACGCTCCTTAATGCGGTAGATACCGTCGATGTGTCCACTGATGAAATGTCCGCCAAGATTTTCTCCGTATTTTAAGGCCTTCTCCAAGTTCACTACTATACTAGATGAGTATACTTTCTGGCTCCTGAAGATCGTCTTACTAAGCGTTTCCTCCATGATCATAAAGGTAGCCTGATCTTCCTGGATGCCAGTGATAGTCAAACAGCAGCCATTGATAGCGATAGAGTCTCCGATTTTACATGATGTCCAAAATTCTGAGGCTCTAACCGTCAGACTATTAAAATCGACACCGAAGTGAGCGAACCCACGAGCTTGAACCAAGCCGGTGAATACCATGATGCGTTTTTTCATTACTGCTAATGACATAGGTAATCAATTTTACACTACATACATTATCATGTACTATACCACGATGCATTATACTTTAAACTACGTTATGCTTTACTCTATGACACATTACACTAGTTTAAACTACGTTATGCTTTACTCTATGCTACAATATATCGTACTTTACATCATACTTTACTCTATTCTACATTGCACTACATTATACTACATTACACTACATTACACTACATTACACTACATTACACTACATTACACTACATTACACTACATTACACTACATTACACTACATTACACTACATTACACTACATTACACTACATTACACT
>Ga0182016_10000639_pt1 | contig 43428 bp, 31 predicted proteins | sample 712S2MmetaG_FD_120491 | JGI IMG/M metagenome (GOLD analysis project Ga0182016, IMG submission 120491) | Permafrost microbial communities from Stordalen Mire, Sweden - 712S2M metaG | ecosystem: Environmental > Terrestrial > Soil > Wetlands > Permafrost | place: Sweden: Stordalen | collected...
AAACGCTGGCCCGGCCTTGAAGTGGCTGATGGTTCCGCTGGTGAAGCTTATCCCCGGCATGTCCCACACTCCTGAGACCGCAGCCCATCGATACCTCCAAGCATCGGCGTTCGGAACCGATGTCTCGGGGCAATTCTTCGCCTCGGCACCCAAGAAGCTCACTGGCCCAATTGAGGCGATGCGCCAGCCGCATTTCCACGACCGCGCCAACCAGGAAGCCGCGTGGCAAGCCGTCGTCAAGGTCTCCGGCGTCGATTTCTCTCCTGCAGCAACTTGAGAGCAGTGTCCTGAAGGAGCGCCGGTCGCGGTCGATTGCTTCGTCGGGGATCCAACCTTTTGGAACGTCCTCGGGCGCGCTTCGCAATATTAGTTACCGTCGCGTACGAAACACCTTGCATTGTCGCTGTGAGTATCGTACTCTCGCGTATGTAATGCCTCAAGACAGATAAGCACAGGAGACAACATGGATCGGTTCAAAGGAAAAACAGCAGTCATCACAGGCGGGACCACCGGCATCGGCTTGGCGACTGCCAAATTATTCATCAACGAAGGTGCCCGCGTGATCGTGACTGGGCGCACCCCTGCAACGATCAAGGCGGCTCAGGCTCAGCTTGGCGATAACGCCATCGTAGTCCGCAGCGACGCGACCTCGCTTCCCGATATGGATGCCTTGGCGGCGAAGGTCAAGGAGACGTTCGGCAAGCTCGATGTGCTGTTCGTCAACGCGGGATATGGTCACTTCGTCCCATTCGAACAGGTGACTGAGGAAATTTACGACGAGATGCTCAACCTGAACGCGAAGGGCCCGTATTTCATCGTCCAGAAACTGGTGCCGCTCATGCCGGAAGGAAGTTCGGTCGTCTTCACCACTTCGATGGCCAACGTGAAGGCGGTGGGGCCATTGAGCGCATACGGCGCCGCGAAAGCAGCGCTCCGTTCCATTACTCGGAGCCTTGCCAGTGAGTTGTTGCCTCGTGGAATACGCGTGAATGCTGTGAGCCCGGGTCCCATTGAAGCGACGGCCATACTCCAGAAGGTGGGAATGCCGAAGGAGGCGGCAGATCAGGTCTACATTCAGATGGCGCAAAGCGTTCCGATGAAGCGTATGGGCCAGCCGGAGGAAATTGCCAAAGCCGTGGCATTCCTGGCGATTGACGCAACCTACACGACGGGAACAGAGCTTCCGGTAGATGGAGGATGGTCTCAACTCTAAGGCGTACGCCGTCCGGGAGGGCAAGCTGGCATCGAGAACGGTCTTCAATGACTCGCATACCGTTGCGCACTTGATGCAATAGCGACCGCAGTGGCGGCGGCTCGGTCGTCGCCACTGCGCGCTCCGCCCAAGAGGAATCATTGCGTTCGGCGCGATCTTCACGACCGGCGCAGAACTCCCACGGGAGGGCATAGCATGAGCCACACCTGAGGGGATTACTGATAATGCGCGATCGCGCGCGATTTGCAAGGAGAGAAATGGCAGATACTACCTACGAAATTTTCCCCAGTACGGGCTTCACCGTGACGCTCTTTCTCGTTTCGGCGGACATAAAGAAGTCGTTGGACTTCTACTCGCGAATCCTCGGCGGGAAAGTCGTCATGGACGGCGAGAACGGCGCGCCGGGCATCGTCCAGCTCGAGAACACGTGGGTCGTCATCAATGTCGGCGGCGGCCCGACCGACGACAAGCCGAACGTCTACCTCGCGCCTCCGAAGGATGGCGGGGCTGTCAGCAGCTTCATGAACATCCGCGTCGCCAACATCGCAGAATGCTACGAACGTTGGAAAGGTCTGGGTGCGGAGTTCCTTACCGAGCCGAAGGTTCACGAGGCCGAGACGCGGTGCTACATGCGCGATCCCGATGGCCACCTCATCGAGGTCGGCGAGGCGAAAAAGTAGCGGCGAGTCGCGAGATCGAGCCGCCACTTTTATTGACACGTTCTGTCCGAATATACCTTGCACATAGAACGGCTGGCGTAGATAACGGGCCCCATCATTACATCGGCAATCCTGGAAGCCAGTCGCGTCGATCAGTTGACTAATACGCTCGCAGCCGTACATCTGGTCTTGGATGACGGACTCAAGAAAGAACTTGATGATCTAACCGATGAGCGCCGGCGCGGAGATGTAGACCGGTAAAAGGAGGAGTATGAACATGCACAACCTGCTAGTGAGCTGTTTGGTGGCTGCTTATCTCGCGGCGAACGTGTACGCGATCGTGAAGGTACGAGTGTTTGAGTTGGCCCGTTCCCGGAAGCATCTCATACTCTACGGCGCTTCCTTCATATTCTGCGGTTCTGTCATCCTGTTGGGATGTTGGCTCATGGAGATGATGCGCCGATTCGATGAATGGGCAGCCTGACCACGCGTTCCCAACCGAAGTAAACAGGCCAATGCACTCATTTAACCCAGCCTGCGCGCGTTGAACGTTTCGAACTAGACATCAACCACGAGGTCTCAAACAAAGGTTGTTCCTCGTTAGTCGCCCATCCGGAAGTTATATATCGGTAAACACTGCTAATCAACGAAACTTTCCACGATGCCGCACACCATAGAAAATCAGCAAGCGCCCCGCCCGGAACCGCCCCGATCCGATAAATGCGAAATGTCCCCGCCGTTTGCAGGCAATTAAGCTCGATGCGCGCATAATCTCACCATGCAACCTCTGAAGATACTCGGGGCCCGCTGCCCGCCTCAGGGCACTTATTCGCTGTCCCCGGTTCGTCTGCGCACGAGCTCATAAGTGTGATTCGAAGGCAAAAAAATCCAAAAATGCGACCCCCCCACCCCCCGGGGTGCCTCAAAGGTAAATAGGGCCAAGTCGATGTCAAATTACTGTAAGCAAACTTGGTTAATCGATAAAATGAAACAAATATGCTGTTACATTCGTTCGCGAAAAACCGTCAAAAACCCCGGTTTTGCACCAGGTATGATGCAGTTTTCGGTAATTTGCGCATCTTTGACAATCCAAACTAATGCCGCCGCAAACAATTGAATTATTTAAGCTTAGGTGGGCTTTTGGTCTGCGTCTCATTTCTACTGATTTCACACAATTAAGCACAGGAAATCGCGGAAGCGGCGCAGCTTGCGGAGTGAACGAAAATCAACTTCGCTTCCGGTCGATGGCAATCGGCCCTCTGGATAGCCGCCCTGCCCAGCGTCCTATACTTCCTATGTCAGGCTTCAAGAAAGGAACGCGCTTCATGTCCTCATCCGCTGTCGACTTTGCCCAGAAAAATCACTCCAGGTTTCTAAATGAACTCAAAGACTTTCTCCGTATTCCCTCGATCTCCACGCTGCCCGAGCACAAGGGCGATTGCCGCGCCGCCGCTGAAACTCTCGCCGCTGAGCTGACCCGCATCGGAATGCAGAATGTAAGTCTTATCGAAACCGAAGGCCATCCGCTCGTCTATGCCGACTGGCTGCATTCCGAAGGCAAACCTACCGTTCTCGTCTACGGCCACTACGACGTTCAGCCGGTCGACCCCATCGATGAGTGGCTATCGCCGCCCTTTGAGCCCACCGAGCGCAATGGCAATCTCTACGCCCGCGGCGCAGTCGACGACAAAGGCCAGGTATGGGCACAGGTCAAGGCTCTCGAATCGCTGCTTGCAAACGGTGGCAAGCTTCCGCTAAATGTTCGAGTGCTCTTTGAAGGCGAAGAAGAAGTGGGAGGGGAGGGAATTGCAAAGTATGTCGCCTCCAAGCCCGCCAATCTCAAGTCCGACTTTGCGCTGGTCAGCGATACCGAGCTTTTTGCTCCCGGCCTTCCCACGCTTTGCGTCGGCCTGCGCGGCATGATCTATACCGAGATCGATGTCCGCAGCGCAAAATCCGATCTGCACTCCGGCATGTACGGCGGCGCTGCGCCCAATCCCTTCGTAGCTCTGGCGCAGATCATCGCGCGGCTCAAGGACGAAGACGGCCGCGTCCTTATTCCCGGCTTCTACAACGACATCGTCCCGCCCAGCGCCGAGGAACTTGCTGCCTGGCGCAGCCTGCCTTTTGACGAGGAGAGCTATCGCATGACCGAGGTTGGCTCGAAAAAGCTGGTAGGCGAGCCCGGCTATTCCGTCCTCGAGCGCACCTGGGCCCGCCCCACGCTCGACGTCCACGGCATGCCCGGCGGATTCATAGGCGCAGGCGCAAAGACCGTGATTCCCGCCAGGGCTCAGGCCAAGGTCTCCATGCGCCTGGTTCCAGGCATGACTCCGGCAAAAACCTTTTCCCTCTACAAGGGATATGTTCAAGGCATCGCCCCTGAAGGCGTGGAGGTTGAAGTCCGCCTCATTCACTCCGGCGACCCCTGCCTGATACCCGTCGACAATCGCTATATTCAGGCGGCCACCCGCGCGCTGCACGAGGTCTGGGGCAAGGACACGGTCTTCATCCGGTCCGGCGGCTCCATCCCCATCGTCGGCGATTTTGACCGTCACCTGGCCCTGCCCAGCGTCATGATGGGTTTTGGCCTTCCCGACGACCAGATTCACGCGCCCAACGAGAAGTTCAACCTCAAGAACTTCGAACTGGGCATTCAATCGCTCATCCGCTTCCTCCAGGAAGCGGGTAACTAAACATGCCCGTCCCCGGCACAGATCCTGGGTCCAAAGATCCTGGGTCCACAGATCCTGGGTGCCCCAGGTCCCTCGCTTTTGGGGACCTGGGATACCTCGAACTCGCGTCGGCCTCAATCTCCGCCTTCGTCCTCGCTGGCGGCCAATCCCGGCGCATGGGCCAGGACAAAGCTCTGCTCACTCTCGCCGGCGAACCCCTGATCGAACACGCGCTTTCAATTCTCCGCAATGCCGGCCTGTCACCTGTCATCGCCGGCGCCCGCTCCGATCTCTCTCGCTTCGCACCGGTCATTCCCGACCCTGATCCAGATCTCGGCCCCCTCTCAGGCATCTGCGCGGCTCTCGATTCGACTTCCGCCCCCGAATTCAGCTCCGCCCGCTACACGGTTTGCCTGCCAATCGACCTGCCTCTGCTTCCCGCGAGCGTCATCTCCTATCTCATCCACCACGCGCAAATCACATCAGCCGCCGTCACCGTCCCATCAATCTGCGGCGCAGCCAACACATTTCCCGCCGTTCTCGAGCAATCCGTTCTACCCACGCTCAAATCAGAGCTCGCGGCCGGCCGCCGCGGCTGCCTGGCCGCCTTCCACACTGCCGCTCAAGTCCTGGGTCGCCCCATCTCCATCATCCCCGTCGAGCATCTCGCCCAATCCGGCCAAGCCGCCCATCCCCGCGGACTTCCCGCCGCCTTATGGCTCCGCAATGTGAATACCCCGGCCGATCTCAGCCGTGTTGGCCGGCATTTTCCATCACAAATCGCGTAAGCTTGAACTCAAGTGGACTCGCCCAAACCCATCGACGATCAGAAGCCCGCCGACGGCGCCGCGGAACCGGAATCCGCGGAAGCAGTCCCAGCGCAGGGCGATCGTCTCGGGCCCGAACCCGACCGTCCCGAAGACTTCAATCTCGAGCTCAGCATGGCGATGGCCGAGATCGCCGAGTCCGAGCCCCAGCAACCCCTCGAGCAATCTGCCGTACCCACCGACGGACCGCCTGAACCCATCATTTCGTTTGACAACGTTTCCATCTCATTCGGCGGGCGGCCGGTGCTTGAAGACGTCAGCTTTCATGTCGTACGCGGCCAGACTCTCTGCATCCTTGGCCGGAGCGGCGTCGGCAAATCAGTGTCCCTGCGCCTGCTCATGGGCTTTCTTCAGCCTGATACCGGCTCCATTCGCGTTGAAGGTCAGGAGATTGTTGGCATTGGCGAAGAGGGAATGCGCGCCATCCGCAAGCGCGTCACTATGGTCTTCCAGAACGGCGCACTCTTTGACTCACTCAGCGTGCGCGAGAATGTTTCGTTCGCCCTTCGCGAGCGCGGCGGCCTCGATGAAGACCAGATCATCCAACTTGCCGACCGGCTGATCGACCTGGTTGGGGCCAATGACGTCGTCGATGCGCTTCCTGCCAGCCTCTCCACCGGCCGCAAACGAGCTGTTGCCATCGCCCGCGCTCTCGCCGCCCAGCCTGACGTCGTCCTTTACGACGAGCCCACCACCATGGTCGACCCGATTATCGCCCGCCGTCTCGGCAACCTCATCCAGCGGCTGAAATACCAACTGGGCTTTACCAGCATCGTTGTCACTCACGATATGCGCTTCGCTGAGCGCCTGGCCGACACGGTTCTTTTTCTGCATCAGGGACAGGCACACTTCTTCGGTCCCCTCAGCCAGTTCCTTGCCTCCGCTGATCCCGATGTGCAGCAATTTCTTTCGCTGGACGCATATGTATTACCTTCGGCCTAAAATCGATCCCGGCTCGTAATACAAATTCACAAATTTTTGCTTGCCTAATTCCACTCAAAGAGCCATGCTTGAAGAGTCAGTTTCCCGTTGAGGCTCGGTCTACCGGACTAGAAGAGAAGCTGAAATAGGTACTGATCCGCGGTTGAGTTATAGGCTAGACTGGTTATAATCGCTTTAAGTTCATAGTTTTCCACCGGTATCGGGTCATTTTGGAATCGTTACCGCGGGTTGCGCTCAATTATCCTCGATATTGGCTGCGCCACTGATCGCGCACGATATTAGCAGAATGAAATAACCTCGAAGTTTAACCCTCAATTCCGCTGAGGAATCTTAGGCTGTTGAGTTTTTGGCAGAACCTGGATAGATGGGTCCGTAGGGCAGTTGTAGCTGCGGAACCTGAGTCCACCGCAAGAGGTTAGTGATCTTCAAACCGCTCGGAGATCGATGGGCACTTTTGAGTTGCAATCGATATTGATCCGGTAACCCAGATTTCAGTATCTGCATCAAACGCTATGACACCTAACTGACTTGCGCTTTGTGCCCAGGAAGGGCTTTTTAAGAAGCGGGCTTGTTCCCGACACTCGTCTTTTGTCGTTTCTCACCCAGTATTATTGAGGTCCAAAAGCACCTATGGCGAGTTCAGAATTCTGGCAAAGACTCTCGGCTTCCGTCGCCTCCTCGGCCGACTGGGAAGCGGGCTTGACCGGAAATTTTGCCCGCGGCGCGCGCGGAACAGTCAAGCTGTGGATGACCCTCGATATTCTCACGGTGATTGGCGCAGCGACGCTCGCTACAATGTACGAGCTCCACACCGGCCCCGTGGAAGGTGCAAAGGGTCTCTGGCACGGAACGCTCTTCAGTAACAGCTCCAGATGGATTCTGCTGGGGCTTCTTTGCGGTTTCATCTTCGCTCTTGTCATTACCAGCAAGCGTCTTAACCTCTACTTCCCAACCCGCCTTACCAGCTTTCTTCATGAACAGAGGCTGAGTTTGCAGGCCTGTCTCACTTCAGGTCTCTTGCTTACCGGTGCGCTTTTTCTGGTCCACGCGTACGATATTCCGCGTAGCATCGTTCTCATCACCGTGGCGCTGGTCGCCGTTTCGCTGGGCGTGCGCAGATTGATCTATCGCGTACTTCTCTACAGGCGGTTCGATCGCGGCGTGGGCACGCGCAATGTGCTCATCGTGGGCACGGGTCCTGAGGCCCATGCACTCCGCCATCACCTCGAGAGCATTCGACACCTCGGCTTCACCTTCAAAGGCTTCATCGAGCTTCCTGACTGCGCGTCGCGTTTTGCCACGCCATCGACCGACATTGCAGGTTCGTTCGGGGATCTTTTTCAGACGGCGCGCAAGCAGTTTATCGATGAGATATTCTTTACCACCCCCTGCGAGCGCGGCATCGTTCAGGATGCAGTCGAGGAAGCGCGTGCGCGAGGCATCGGTCTTCGCGTGATTCCCGACATGTACGACGGACTGGCCTGGAACTCACCCATCGAATACGTTGGCCAGTTTCCTACCATTCCTTTGCACTATGGCGATGTCCCCGAACTCGGGCTCTTCTTCAAGCGCATCTTCGATATCGTTTTTTCGACCCTGGCGCTCATACTGCTGTCGCCGGTCATCTTCGCGATCGCGATTGCCATTAAATTAGACTCGCCCGGCCCCATTTTCTATTCGTCAGATCGCATCGGCAAAAAGGGAGTAGTCTTCAGCTGTCTTAAGTTCCGCACCATGGTCCGGGATGCCGACAAACGCCGAGCGGAACTGATGCACATGAATGAGCGCGACGGCGTGCTCTTCAAGCTCACCAACGACCCCCGCATCACGCGCCTAGGCCGCCTCCTCCGCAAGTTCTCCCTCGATGAGCTGCCCCAGTTCATCAACGTTCTCAAAGGCGACATGAGCGTTGTAGGTCCGCGCCCGCCCATCGGATCTGAAGTCAAGATGTACAACCTTAACCACCTTCGCCGCCTCGACGTTATGCCCGGCATTACCGGCCTTTGGCAGGTGCAGGCCCGGCAGGATCCCTCCTTCGCCAGCTACATTTCTCTCGACGTCCATTACATTGAAAACTGGAGTCTGTGGCTCGACTTCAAAATCATCATGCGCACCATCGGCGTGGTCTTCGGGGGCACGGGCAGCTGATCCTCATTTAGCCTCGGTTCTCCGCAATGGCCGCTCTTCCATCGGGAGGCCATTGCGCTTTAACTACCTGTTGCAAGACGCGATAAACTGAATTTGTGAGGATAGCGCTCGCCCAGATCGACCCCACGGTTGGGGACTTTACCGGAAATCTTGAGAAGATCATTGCCGCGAGCCGCCGCGCGGCTGAAGTAGGCGCGCGTCTCACCGTCTTTTCCGAGTTGGCCATCTGCGGTTATCCTCCGGCCGATTTCGTTGAGAAGCCCAGCTTCCTCTCTCGCTGCGGTACAGCGGTCGACGAGCTTGCCCGGCTAACCGCGTCGCTGCCCACTGCGGTGCTGGCCGGCGTTGCGCTCAAATCTCCCGACGGCAGCGGCAAACCCGCCGTCAACGCCGCCGTTCTCCTCGATCGCGGCCAGCTCCTCCTTGAGCAGCACAAGCGGCTTTTGCCCTTTTACGATGTCTTCGATGAGCAGCGCTATTTTGCTGCTTCTCGCGGCCAGCAAGTGGTTGAGCTTGATGGCCTGCGCCTGGCCATCAGCATTTGCGAGGACGCGTGGAACGACAAGAACTTCTGGAGTCATCGGCTCTACACCGTCGACCCCATGGAAGAGCTGATGCGTCAGAACCCCGCGATTCACATCAATCTTTCTTCGTCGCCCTTCTGGCACTCCAAGCGCGCCATACGCCGCGAGATGCTGGCTGCCATCGCCCAACGAGACGGCATACCTGTGCTGATGTGCAACCAGGTTGGCGGCAACGACAGCCTCATCTTCGACGGCTCCTCGTTCGCCCTCAACCGCCGCGGAGAGCTCATTGCGCAGGCTGCTTCTTTTGAGGAAGACCTCGTTGTTCTCGATCCTTTTAGCAACGACCCCATCCCCGCGCCCGCCGACGACGACACTGAAGCCGCTTATCGCGCCCTCGTTCTCGGCACGCGCGATTACGTGCGCAAGTGCGGTTTCAGCAAAGTCATTGTCGGCTTGAGCGGCGGCATCGACTCGGCCCTCGTCGCCGCCATCGCAACTGAAGCGCTGGGAGCCGGGAATGTCATCGGCATTGGCATGCCCAGCCAGTATTCTTCCATCGGATCCATCGAAGATAGCCGGCGACTGGCCGCTAATCTGGGTATTCGCTTCGAGCTCATCTCAATTTCCGGCCTGTTCGCCGAGTACCTCAGGGCTCTTGATCCGCTCTTTGCCGGCCTCAAGCCCGACATCACTGAAGAGAATATTCAGTCGCGCACCCGCGGAAACCTGTTGATGGCCCTCTCAAACAAATTCGGCGCCCTGGTGCTTACCACCGGCAACAAGAGCGAGATGGCTGTGGGTTACTGCACTCTCTATGGCGATATGGTTGGCGCGCTTGCTGTCATCGGCGACCTGGTAAAGACCCGCGTATACGCGGTCTGCCACTGGCTCAACCGCGATCGCGAAGTCATTCCGCCGGCCATTCTCGAAAAACCGCCGTCCGCCGAGCTTCGCCCCGACCAGAAAGACACCGACTCGCTTCCGCCCTACGAAATTCTCGATCCCATCCTCGAAGCGTACGTTGAGCGCTATGAGACTCCCGAATGCATCGCCCGCGCTAACTCCATCTCCGTCGAACTCGTCCAACAGGTGGTACACCTGGTCGAGCATTCGGAGTACAAGCGCCAGCAAGCCGCGCCGGTTCTCAAAGTTACGGGCAAGTCATTCGGTACGGGCCGCAGATTTCCGATTGCCGTCAAAGTGCAGGTGTAAGCTGGAATCTGGGAGTTTTTCCCGTGATTATCGATTGTTTCTTCCCATGGGGATGAAACGCTTAAGGAGAACCGCTTGATTCGCCCGTCCCTCCGGTTGTTGAGCGCTGCTGCGCTCGCCTCGTTCCTCTTTCCTCTCTATCAGGCATCGGCACAAACCCAGGTTCCGCCGGCTCCCGCCAATGCGCCTGCTACGCCCTCGAGCCCTGGGGCTGAGCCGTCTGCTCCGGCTCCTTCGGCGCCAACATTTCCCAAGCCCAATCCCGCCGACTTCAATGCCGCCTCGCCCACTAAAGAGACGGTCAATTCGTTTTTGGAAGCCAACTGGGGCTATGACGAAACCCGCATTTGGCAGGTCCAGGGCATTCTCAAAACTCCGGTTGACGGGGTGAGCAAAGTCGTCATCTTCGTTGCCGACAAAGCGGGCAAGGAGAAGCCTGGGGCTTTTACCTTCTTCGTTCTTCCCGGCGACAAGTTCATGATTTACGGCGACGACGTGATTCCTTTCGGCGCGACTCCTTTTGCCAATAACCGCGCCATTCTTCAGCAGCGCGCCGACGGTCCCTATCGCGGCTCAGCCGATAAGAAGCTTGAGCTGGTGGAATTTGCCGACTTCCAGTGCCCGCACTGCAAAGAGGCGCAGGCAAACATGGAGAAGCTGGCCACCGACTTCCCCAATGCCCGCATTGTCTACCAGAACTATCCGCTGCCGCAGCACCCTGAAGCTGCCAACGCAGCGGCCTATGGCGTTTGCGTTGCCAAGCAGGGCGGAAGCAATGCGTTCTACTCCTTTGCGGCAGCCGTGTTCGACGGGCAGGATGGGCTTGCTACTCCCGACGGCGCCACGCTCACGCTCAACAGCGCTGTCACCAAGGCCGGTCTTGATCCCGCCAAGATCGAGACCTGCGCTAAGGATCCTGCAACGATCAAGAACGTGGAGGACTCGGTCGCGCTTGCCACCGAGCTGCACATCAACCAGACGCCTACGCTCGACGTCAACGGCCGTCCCGTTCCCGCCAACGCGCCATACGACGTTATCAAGAAGATTATCGAGTACCAGGCAAAGCTCGACGGTGTAACGCAGTAACTCCGCCTTAGCTAAAGCCTGTGCAAGAAACAACTCCCTGCCAGTTAGTCGCTCTCGACGGTGATCTGGCAGGGAGTTTTATTTTTGCATTCGAGTTTTTCGCTCTTTCTCTTTTTCACTGTTTCAATTTCCAGCCTGCATTTCTCAAAAGGGGCTGAGTGCGCCGGGGCACTGTTTCTGTGTGAATCTGCATGGTTACTGCGTGGAATCTTTACGGTTTCTGTATGGAATCTGTGCAGTTTTCTTACGCTAAGCTATTCATTATATGTGAGATGATCACCGCTGCACTGTTTCTGCGTGCTTTTTGAAGAAAACGAATTATCGTGGAATCGCCGGCCAGGGACTGGCCCATGCGGCGGGTGACGCTGGTGACTGAGAAGCTGGTGCCGTTCATGATCTCTGACCGGTCCTTTCCTATCTAAGATTGTGCGCCGGAGCAGGGTAATTACTTGCAGGTGCTAAATGTCCGGAATTCAATGAGTCAGACCGCGGTGCTATTGACGGCGAGAGTGCGCCGACTCCGGGTTGCACATGGGGAGCGATAAGGTTGAGGGTCAGAACTGGTGGCCTGACAAGCAATAAAACCAAGTGCCGACAAATTGAGATTTGAGGTCTCCCACCCATCGAGCAAAAAACGCTCGATACATGGGGCACCGTTTCATCTCCCGTGGGTCGACTTTGCCGGTGGGGACCGGTGAGAAATCCACGCTAAATGATCACTGATCACTGATCACGGGCTTTTCTCCACCACCATCATCGGTGTGTGTCCGGTGGCCTGCGTGCCGCGCACGATGTGGGGAGTCATCACAATCAGCAGCGTGGAGTAGTTGTACTGGTTATCTTTGTCGGTCAGGTTGTTCATGCCCGGAACTTCGCTGAGTCCGGGGGTACCGCTCACCGACAGGCTCTGCGACCGGCTCAGCTCGGCGGCAACCACCGACGCTTCGCCTTCTTTGAGCGTGGCCACGCCGCTGAATGCCTGGCTGTTCAGGATCGGATTTCCATTGATCGAGCTGCCCGACAGCGAGTCGAGCTTCATGTCTAGAGTCAGCGCAATCGTGCCGTCGCGCATCACCTTGGGAGTGGCTTTCAGCGTGAGTCCCAGGTCCTGGTACTGCACCATGGGCACATTGGGTACAGCGCTCGCGGCCGAAGCGAGCAGGGAAGAGAGGCTGCTTGAACTGCCGGCCCCCGTAAGGCCCGCAATGCTGCCCAGCCCCGACGAAAGACTCGAATACGAAGCCGTCTGGATCGGGTAACGCTCGCCTTCCTTAATGGTTCCATCTTCGCCGTCACCCAGCCGCAGCTGGATATCATCGAGTTCCCGCGAATCGGATGAATTCAACGCGAGATTGACCGTAATTGGAGTCGGGGAAACGCCGGAGAGCGTGGTGCCGCCCCCGAACAACGCAATCCCGTTCGAGAAGATCGAGCTCGTAACCTGCCCTGACCCAATCAGAATCGCCAGAATGGCCAGCGGGTCGTTGGCCGACGCCAGGCCAGACGAAATGATCTGCTGCACCAGGCTCTGGTTGGCATTCAAGATAGACTGCTCTTCGGTATACACGTTGAATCCGGTGATCGACTGCGGCGGCGATACTCCCGTATTGCGCGTATACGAGTGCGCCACCTGGATCATCCGCACATCGAGCACCACCTGGTTGCGTCCTTCCAGGAGCGTCCGCACGGTCGCGTTGAATGCGGCCAGCGTGGGCGGCGTGGCGCGCAGGGTAATTGTGCCGGCCGCGTGATCGGTGGAAATGGTGGGTACGCTGAAAACATTCTTGGCCACATTGCCTACTTCGGTCAGTTCAGATTCGCTAAGTCCCGATACATACAGCGTCTCGGCTTCCTGACGTTCAAACTGCCTGCGGTTCTCACGCGTGTCTTTGGCCACCAGCACACGGTGCGGATCAAGCGGTACGTAGAACGTGTTGGTGGCCAGGCCCAGCACCCGCACAGCATCGGCAAAAGGGGCGTCGTCGACATCGAACCGCACCGACACGTCGTTGACGCTTGAGTCAAACATGGGTTCAATTCCAAACGCTTTGAAAACCTGCCGGATGACTTGCTGCTGGTCAGAGTGAAAATGGAAATCTTGTCTCGTTGGGAGGGGCGCCAGAGTTGGCACTGCGCCCAGATCGTCGCCCGCAGCGCCGTAAAGCGGCTTCGTCTCCCCCCGCAGCGCATCGTCGCCCAATTCGTAGATGTGCTGCGCCACTTCAGCATTCTTCGGATCGAGCTTGAGCGACTGCTGAAGGTCGGCGCGCGCCGTTCCCTCGTCGCCCAGCAGCCGCGCCTTGGCCGCAGCCTGGATGAGCGCCGTTACCCAGTGGCTTCGCGTCACTGCAATCGACAGCCTGTAGTTGTTGTTGGAGGGATCGAGTTCGGCGGCCTGTTTGAATTGCTGCATCGCCTCTTCAAATCGCCCATCGACAAAAAGCTTGCCTGCATCGAGAAAGAGCTTCGCGGCGCGCCGCTTATCGCTGTTGGTGGGGTCTTTTTTATCCTGGGCCTGATTATCCTGGGCCTGTTGATCCAGGGCCTGATTAGTTCGATCCTGCGAATTGCCGGCCGCGTTGGCCGCGCTCGCGGGTACGCTCGCGGTTGGCGCAACCTGCCCGGCGGCCGTGTTCTGGCCACGCGCGGCGCTGGTTTGCGCCATCGCTGCCGATGTGCAAAGCGCAACCAGTCCGCACGCCCAGGCCCATTGCCTCGCGTGCCGCAGGCGCCCATCGCTTCTCACAAAACTGAATTTCACGGCTGGCTCCGCGCGGCATTGAGTAAATCGGCCAGGGATGTCGCGCATGCTTCTGGCTGCAGTTTCACCAGCTCATCGAAGCTGTAGTGTCCGGTGGCCACTGCAATCACGGAAAGGAAATTGGCTCGCGCTGCTTCAATATCGCGCGGCGTATCGCCCACTACGCAGATATTTGTTTTGCCCGTCAGCTCGCGCGCTTTCATCGCTGCCTGCCCAATCAGCTCCGCGCGAACGGGGAAGTGATCGCTGAATCCGCCGAAACGGAACCACTCACGCAGTCCCGCTTGTTCAATCTTGATCCAGCCAATCATTTCCAGGTTCCCGCTTGCCGCGCCCAGCACCGCACCCTTGCGGGCTAAATGCTTCAACGCTTCTTCCACGCCCGGCATGCGGATCAAATCCAATTCGTGACGGCGTTCCGCGACCGTGATCCGCATTGCCTCGAGAATGGCGTCGACTCGCGCCTCGAAAATGTTGGCCGGCACGCCTGCCTGCCGGCATGCCTCGCGCAGAATCGCTGTGTCGGTGGCGCCGTGCAGCAGAATGCCCGCCAGCGTCACTTCAAACCCCGTCACGCGCGCCACGCTCGATGCGAACGATTCAATATGCACACGATCGCGGCTTCGAAGCAGCGTGCCGTCAATGTCGAACAGATAGGCATCCTGCCCATCCCATTCGAACCCAGGTTCGACATAAACGCGCGCTTCCTGCTTTTCAGTTGCGTTCAACATGGATAGATAGATCCCTCGCAAACGACGCAAAATTGCCGAAGGAGGACAGAACTCCACCTTCGGACGCAAGCCGCCGCACAGGCTCTATACCAATTGCAACAGGTTTCGCGGGTTTTGTCGTGCTCGCTTCAGGTTCAGCGATAGCCCTGCCGGAATGCGCTGAATACAGGACGCTCAGACCGCGGCGGACGCTTGAGGCCCGCACGGACCTCGGCCAGCTCCAGGCCAAGCTCGGCCATGGCGCGGCTCAGCGTATTGCGGTGCATCCCAAGCTCTTCGGCCGCCTTACACTGGTTGCCCCGGTGTGCCACCAAAACTTCGCGCAGATACTGCCTTTTGAATTCGCGCACGGCATCGTCGTAGCGGACGCCGCTGGAGTGCATTTGTGTCACCAGGCTATCCAGTTCTTTTCTCACATTGCCCTCTTGCCCGTTCCGTCGGAATTCATTCACCGTTCCGGAACCAAAAAAATTACATTCAATCAAGATACACCGTTCTTCTGTTGAAGCAACGACTTCGTTTCAAGTTCCAGCGTTCTTAGTCCTTCGGTCACCTTGTCGGACAGCTCCGCAGGGGTAATGTGAGTGCTTATATGGCAGGCCGCGAAGAAATAGGGAGGCAACTTGGCGCCGGCCATCCAATCGGTTTTCGGGAAGAACGCCACGATCCCCATAAGGAATATGGTGACGAGCAGGAAGCCCTGCGCGACACCCAGCAACCCGCCAAGAATCATGTCAAGACAGCCAAGGCCCATCCACTCCATGGTTTTGGCCGCCATGTTGCCCAACACGTTGCAGACCGCCATCACCAGCATCGCGATCAGCAAGAAGCCCACGATGTTCGACACTGCGTCACTGTGAACCAGCGGCTGAAGGAAACTGGCAATCACCTTGTAATTGTATGAAGCAATTGATAGACCGAGAAGCAACCCGATCAGCGAGCAGGCCGTGCGCAGGAAACCCTGTGCCAGCCCTCCTATTGTCGCCCCCAGTAAAAGTACGATAATGGCCCAGTCGATCCAAGTCATGCAAAATCTCTCTCTCTGAACTATAGTTCGATGCCGTGTCCGGTCAAGCGGAAATACGCCTCAGCGTACTTTTGCTGCGTCCGCTCCACTACCTCCGGGGGTAGGCTGGGAGCCGGCGCCTGCTTGTTCCATTGGATTGAAACCAGGTAATCGCGCACGTACTGCTTGTCAAAGGAAGGCTGGGGGCCACCTGGCTTCCAGGCTGCGCCTTCCCAAAACCGCGAAGAGTCCGGCGTCAATACCTCATCGGCAAGGATAATGCCTCGACCCGTTCTTCCAAACTCAAATTTTGTGTCCGCCAAAATCAGGCCCACCGATTGGGCATGTTCGGCTGCTTTCTGGTAGATGGCCAGGGTCAGCCGCCGCAGCTCGGTTGCGTCTTCGGCGCCCACAATGGCTGCGGCTTCGTCAAACGAGATGTTCAAGTCGTGCATCCCGTCCTTGCTCTTGGTCGCCGGCGTGAACAATGTTTCCGGCAGCCGCGAACCATCCTCCAGCCCCTCGGGCAGAGGTATCCCGCAGACTGTCCCAAAATCGAGGTATTCCTTCCAGCCTGAGCCGGCCAGATAGCCGCGCGCCACGCACTCCACTGGAAACATCTCGGCCTTATTGACCAGCATCGACCGGCCTTCGAGCTGGTCGGCATAGGGTTTCAACTCTGCCGGATACTCGTCGACATTGGCCGTGATCAGGTGGTTCGGAACAATGCCGGCCAGCAACTGAAACCAGAACAGGGAAATCTGCGTGAGAATCTTGCCCTTGCCGGGGATGCCCGTGCCCAGGACATGATCGAATGCCGAGATTCTGTCGGTCGCCACCAGCAGAAGGGCGCCGTCAACCGCGTAGAGATCGCGAACTTTGCCGCGTCCCAGCAGCGGGAACGCGCCGAGATTGGTATGCAATAAGGCGGACAAGGAATTTTCTTTCTTTTAAGAACTGAAACTCCGATTGTCGAGCCGCAGCCGGGCTTTGTCAATCGACGAGATATGGTGCGCGTTTTTCTTCCGGGGCCGGATTGGATTTGAACGCTGGGACTGCCGATTTTGGCGGCAATTGGGGAAATGATTCAGCTGTGAAAAACTCGTGTGACGGTCGTCACGGTCTGACTCTTAGAGTTGGGCGACACTCCAATTGTCAACATGGTTCGGGGGGCACGTAAGAAGGCCCTCTTTGAGCCGGGCGACACGAGGCAGCAGTGGAAAGGGGAAGCCGCGGCTAGCTTCGTTTTGTGCAGGGATCACCAGTAGCTGCGTGCTACCGACCTCCAGCGCCGGCTACTGGTTCCCATTATTATCTTGTGATACTACAAGCGCCTCCGAAGCGAAGTTTTCCTTCGGAGGCGATTTCTTTTGGCGGAATTCGAGCAAGCCCAATAATCTTCGTTCCCGGTTAAAGCGCCAACGCAAAATGCCCTAATCGTCTGCGCCAGCCCGCGACTCTCCGTGCTGGCAGCTATTGGCTATTGGCTACTGGCTGCCTTTACGCCGTTGCCCGCTGCCGCTCCTGCCCGCCCAGGCGCACGCTCACGATCTTCGACACGCCCGGCTCCTGCATGGTGACGCCGTAGATCATATCGGCGCACTGCATCATGCGCTTGGAGTGCGTCACGAGCATGAACTGCGTGTCGTTGGATAGCGATTCGAGCAGCTCGGCCAGCCGCCCCACGTTGGTCTCATCGAGCGCCGCGTCTACCTCGTCAAGTATGCAGAACGGGCTTGGCCGGAACTGGAAGATGGCCATCAGCAGCGCCAGCGCCGTGAGCGCCTTTTCGCCACCCGAAAGCAACAGCACATTCTGCAGTTTCTTGCCCGGCGGCGACGCCACAATCTCGAGGCCGCTCTCGGCCTGATTGGCCTCATCGGTGAGCCGTAGAAACGCCTGTCCGCCGTGGAAGAGCCGCGAGAATACCTGCGCAAAGTTCTCGTTGATGCGCGCAAATGCCTCGTCGAATTTAGTGCGCGAAATCTGATCGATCTCCCTGATCGTCTCCTGCGTATTCTCAATCGACTCGATCAGGTCGCGGCGCTGCGTTTCGAGGAAGGAGTGCCTCTCGGCCGTTTCCTTGTACTCGTCGAGTGCCATCATGTTTACCGGGCCCATCTGCTCGAGCTTCTGTTTCAATACGCGGCAGTTTTCGTCCTCGGCGGTCAGCTCGTCGCCGGCCAGGCGCACGATTGCCTCGTCGCCGCGCAGCACCTGTGCCTCAACGTTAACCTCGGCCAGGCAACTCGTCTCAAGATGCTCAAGGTCAGACTGCAGCTTGGCCAGCTCCGCCGACCTCGCTGCACGCCCCTCACGCAACTCGTCCAGAGCTGTGCGCCCGGTCTTCAGTTGCGTTTCCATCTCGGCCAGTTGCTGCCTCAGCGTCTGTGCCTGCGCAGCCACCTGTCGCGCCGTGGCCAGTGCCTCGGCCCGCGCATCGGCCAATTCTTTCTTGCGCGTCACCAACTCGGCATTCTCATTGGTACGTTGTTCGCGCTCAGTGATTGCATTCGCCCGCTGTTGCTCAATGGCCTGCACCCGGCGCTCTAGATCGGCGTGCAGCCGGTCAATGCGCTGGAACGCCGCTTCAGCGCCGCGCCGCCGTTCCTCAAGCCCGGCCAGCTCCGCGGTTAGTTGCGCCGCTTCCTGTTGCACTACCTCGCGCTTCTGACGCAGCGTGTCCAGTTGGGCCTGCTGCGTATCCAATCCCGCTTCGGCCGCGGCGTGTTCGGTCTCCAGGCGCGTCATCTCCGCGCGGTTTATCTCGATCGACTTCCGCTTGATTTCGCAGGCGTCCTTGTTGCGCGCGGCCTGCACCGACCAGTCTTCGATGCGCCGCTCGATCCGCTGCGCCTCGCTCTCCATCTGCTTGAGCGCGGCGCCCAGGTTGGCGCTTTCGCTCTCCGCCTGACGCCGTTCTCCATTCAGGCTCTCAAGTTGTGCGGTGAGCCGCTCAATTTCGCGGGTCAAGGCGATCGCCTCAGACTCAGCCTGTGCCAAGCCTGTTCCCAATCGGTCGAGCCGGCTCTCGGTCTCGCGCAAATCGCGCTTCAGCGCCAGCGGACCCTCGCTGGCCGGCTTGCCGCCCGTCACCGTCGAGTTGTGAAAACACTCGCCCTCGCGCGTCAGGAAATACGCATGACCGTACTGCGCCGCCAGCCTCTGCGCATCCACGCCCGCGTCTACCAGGTATCCGTACCTGATCTTCGGCAGAATCGATTCCAGCGATTTGCCGAACCCGTTCAGCATTTTGACGGCATCGCGCAGCGGCGTCAGCCCCGGCTCGTGAATCACGCTCTTATCTTCTTCAAACAGAGAGCCCTGCGCGTCACTGTGAATCAGGAACGTGGCGCGGCCATCGCTCGTCTTCAAGAGCTCGACACCTTGTTCTGCCGCGCCCCAGCTCTCCACCACAACGTAGTTGAGCTCTTCACGCAGGAATTCATCCACCACGCCTTCGTGTTCGCCACTTACTTCAAGAAAATCGGCCAGCGTGCCTACCGGCGCAAGGTTCTGCCCCAGCGTTCCCGGCTTCAGCAGCTTGCGCACTGAATCCGTGGAGTAGCCGTGGTTCCTGATCAACGCCTGCAGGCTGTCGCGCCGTCCCGCTGCCGCTGCCTGTTCGCTGCGCAGTTGATTAGCCAGCGAGCGCTTGGAGTTTTCCTCAGTGCGCCTGGTGTTCAGCTCATTGCGCACTGCGGCAATCTCGCCCTCCAGCCGCTTGAGCGCGTCGCCCGCGCTCTCAAACTTGAATCGCGCCTGTCCCGTATCCACGCCCAGGCCTTCGAGCTCCGTGCGCGCCTGTCCCATCTCGGCCAGCAGCCGTGCAGCCTCGCGTTCGAGCGCCGCCAAACTCTCTTCGCCCTGCGCTGTGTGGTTGCGCGCGTTGCCGGCCATCGTGAGCAAATGCATTGCGTGACGCCGGTTGCTCTCGAGCGTCCGCTCCGCGGTAAACACCTCGTCTGCCGCGGTCCTCGCCTCCTGCTGGCGGCCTTCAACTTTCTGCCTGAACTCCTTTGCCTCGCCCGCCGCCGTCTCCAGAAACTGCTTCTGCTGCGTGCGCTCTTCGGCAATTCCGCCCAGCTGCGTCCTGGTCTGTTCCAGTTCCGTTGCGGCGGCCGCAACCCTTGCCTCCAACTCGGCTACGCGCTCAGTGTTGCTGCGTTCGCGCTCAATCGCCCGCTCCAGCTCAACCGCCGCCTGATTGGCTCGCGTTTGCGCGCTCTGGCCCTCGCTGTCCAGTTCGTAGCCGCGCTCAGTCAACGAGTGCTGGTTTGACTCGAGGCCCGCAATTTCTTCAGCGGACGCATTGATCTTCTCGGTCAAGCCGGAGATCTGTTGCTCCATCGCCAGTTGCTCGGCATCCATGGTTGCCATGCGGCTGGCCAGCACCACGCGCAGCTTTTCGCGCAACTCCGCGCGCACCGCCGCAAACCGCTCAGCCTTCGCGGCCTGGCGCTTGAGCGAGTTCATCTGCCGCGTTACTTCTTCAAAAATGTCGTCCACACGCGCCAGGTTCTGCTTGGCGCTTTCGAGCCGCAGCTCCGCAAGACGCTTTTTCGTCTTGAACCGCGTCACTCCCGCGGCCTCTTCGATAATGGTGCGGCGGTCGAGCGGCTTGGAGCTCAGCAGTTGCCCAATCCGCTCCTGCCCGATGATCGCGTAGCTCTCCGGCCCCAGGCCCGTGCCCATGAAGATGTCCTGAATGTCGCGCAGCCGGCACAGTTTGCCGTTCAGCAAGTATTCGCTCTCCCCGGTGCGGAACAGGCGACGCGTAATGACTACCTCACCCTTGCGTGGCGTGGAATGAAACTTTCTGCGGCGGATCTTGAGCACCACCGCCGGCGCTGCCTGCGGCCCCTGCGCCCCCTGCAGTGGGGCGGCGTTTTGGACGAGGTCTGTGCCGTGGGACGTTTCCCCAGTGTTCGCCTCCGAACCCTCTTCGTCAAGCACCTGTCCCGGCTGCTCGGCCGCAATCATCTCTTCGGCCTCAGCCGCGCGCAGCTTCCTAAGCTCCTCCTCGTCCCAGTCGGCCGGACCTTCGTGGTCGATCTCAACTTCAGGTTCAACCGGGATCGGCCCCTCATAGGCCTCGGGATCAACCATCGTCAGGCTCACTTCGGCCATGCCAAGCGGCTTGCGTTCGCGCGTCCCCGCAAAGATCACGTCCTGCATGTGCGTGCCGCGCAAGGTTTTGGCGCTCTGCTCGCCCAGCACCCAGCTCACCCCATCGAAGATGTTTGACTTGCCGCATCCGTTCGGCCCAACCACCACGGCAATTCCCGTGCCTGCCATCGCCAGATCTGTGCGGTCGCAGAAGCTCTTGAAGCCGAGGATGTGAATCTTCTTTAGTTTCAGCATGTTTACTCCAATTCGATGGGCTGCGGACGGCCCGCGCATTCAAGGCTTAAAAAAAGCCCCTGCCGCAGCCCATTGGGGCGCGCAAATTACCCTTCGAATACTGACTCTAAGGAGTGCGATAAGTCGGGTCAACGCCGGAAAAGGGCACCTTTGTGGATAAGGGGTCCGGAATTTGCGCCATGCCAGTTCCGCCAGAATGTCGAATGTGGTCCATCCGTTGCATTTCAATGATTTGGCTCGATTTTTCGGCTGTTTCAATCCCGGTGGGTCAAGGTATGCTTGCCGCATGCTGCCCGGCGGTCGATTGTTTCGCGCTTTCTGCGCGGTCGCGTTTCTTACTTCCAGCGCATGCGCCTTCCACGCGCAAACTGGAGCTCCGTCGCCCTTGATCGTTGAGGATCTAGGTCGAGGCACGGTCGCAATCGACGGCCCCTGGCAGTTCCGCACCGGTGACGATCCATCCTGGGCCAGTCCCGCCTTCGACGACTCAGGCTGGCAGCAGATCGACGTCAGCAAGCCCTGGGGCGATCAGGGGCACTGGGCCTATACCGGCGACGCATGGTATCGCCGTCACATAGACATCAAAGCGGAGCCCAACGGCGCAGGGGACGTTGCACTGTACATCCCAATTGCATCCTCTCCATACGAGGTTTACTGGAATGGCCGCTTCATCGGTCGCAACGTCCCCATGCCGGGGCAATCGACGGAGTCGCAACCGCCGCCCGCGATTTATCAACTGGGGAAGGGAGGCAGCGGTGTATTGGCCTTCCATGCGCATACTGTTCCGCTGGATTCCATTTCAACTGGAGACCAAAACGGCCTGATTGCCATCCCGCGCGTCGGTAACGATGAGGCAATCAGAGATTTCGCATCCAGCGAGCGGACAATCGTGTTGAGGAGCAGGCTCCTTACTGTCGTGCAGATTCTGATTTACGGGCAACTGTTCCTGGTTGGAGCCGTGGTTTGGTTGCGGAACCGCAATCAGAAGCTGCTCTTTTGGATGTCTGCCTTCCTGCTTTCCGCTGCTCTTTGGGCTTCAACCGATCTGATTCTGTTTCCGTGGATGGAGACCAACGTATTCGGCGGATTCACAACTGGAGGTCCCCCTCACTCGTTGGAGGACATCGCGCTCTGGTACCTGCTGCTTTATCTCCTCGATCTCGATCGCTATCCCGTGCTGGTGCGGTGGACGAGAATTCTGGCCTGCTTCACATTCCTCTTCGCCATCCTCGACTGCATGGTGTATTACATGCCGTCGATCGATGCGCATGCGTTGCTGTTCCAGGTTCTGGATGCGGTCTTTACGCTCGGATTCTCTGTGCCGGAAATTTTTCCGGTGATCCTGATCGTCCTTGCCTTTCGCAAGCATCTTGACCCCGCGCGCCGCCTCGTCGCCATTACCGCATTCCTTTCCGACATGTATTACGTCGTTGCACACACTGCTCAGCAAGGCGAGCGATTTACCCGGTGGACGCTTTACAACACCATGACGCAACCGCTGTTCACTGTGGACGGAGTTGAGGTCCCGATGCAGGCCCTCCTGTCATTTCTGCTGGCTTGCGCCATCGTCTATGCCGTTTATCGCTACATGGTCGAGCAGGGCCAGCGCCAGACCGCCATCGAGCTTGAATATCGCAACGCCCGCGCCGTGCAGCAGGTGCTTATTCCCGATGAAATTCCGGCGATCCCGGGATTCAAAATCCAATCCGTCTACAAGCCTTTCGGTGAAGTGGGCGGCGATTTTTTCCAGATATTGCCGCTGAAGAACGGTGGACTGCTTGCGGTGATAGGCGACGTTAGCGGGAAGGGAATGCCTGCGGCCATGACCGTATCTCTGCTGGTGGGCACGGTGCGCACGCTGGCGCACTTTGTCGAGAGCCCCGGCGAGATACTGGCGGCCATGAACCTGCGCATGCTGGGCCGGTCGCAGGGAGGGTTTACAACTTGCCTGGTGCTGCGCGTGAATGCGGATGGCGCGATGACGATTGCCAATGCAGGGCACATTGGGCCATACCATGAAGGCAGGGAACTGCCGCTCGAAAATGGCCTGCCGCTGGGACTCGCCGCGGATACAACTTACTCTGAATCCACTTTCGAGCTTGCTGAGGGTGGACAGCTCACGCTGATCACCGACGGAGTGGTGGAGGCGCGGGATACGAGCGGATCGCTGTTCGGCTTTGAACGCACCGCTGCCTTGAGCGTTGAATCCGCTGAGTCTGTCGCAACTGCTGCCCAGCAATTCGGACAAGATGACGACATCACCGTACTAACCGTGGCCCGATTGAGAGTTGGCCAAGCTGTCGCCCCGCGACATACCGCTCCCATTCTGTCGACCGGGTAGATACGGGCTGACGAGACCAAATCGCATTGTTGCTAATGGCCGGGGTCCAGCACAATTCCGTCAATCCCTGAAGCCCGCTCCATCTCGATGAATGCCTCGATCGCTTCGTCGACGAGTCGATATCTAACAACCCGACGTTCAGCCAGCAACCCTGGATCGTCTGCACGAGAACGGCTCAGAGTGATCTGCGCGCCTGATGAATTAAGGCCAGGAATCGCTCCTTCGTAAATCACACCCTCTCGCCCCGCCAATGGAAAGACGCTGTCTTTAAGAAGGAGCGACCGCAGGACATCTTCCACTTCTTGCCTGCCAACAATGCCAAGAACGCGTCGCTCAGCGACACTTACATGCCTTGCAAACACAAGCTTCCTTAGTAGGAGCGATCTGCGGATGCGACCGCACACGTCACGAACCGGGCTTCCCCAAATCGCGTCGCATCTTGCAATCTCACGATCCTTCTCAGGCAGGTAATCCGGGTGCCAATCAGCCCGAAGCCTACCCGTCGGCAAATGATCTGTTTCGCTTTCAACGCCGCGAATGAAATTGAAATCCTCTTCTGAGGCCAAACCCTGGTTCAAAAACAGAATCGGCAATAATGCATGAGCGGCCTCAATCGTGCCCATTTCTCCTTCAGCTACTGACTGAGCGATCTGGAGCGCCCTCCCAGGAGATTGTTCTTCTGCCACTTGCCCCTCCTCAGCCCGAAGCTCTCAATGACATATCCCCTACCGGATTATCGCCCCAACCGCTTTACGAATTACCTTCTCAAGCGCCCGAAGCGCCTGTGGCCTTGGGAACCCCGGACGGCTCGCCAGCCTTATCGTCCTGCTCGACGCGCCCAGCAGCGGACGAAGCACAATCTCCCGCTTGCGGAACGAATCGGCCGCCAAAGCAGGTAGCAGCGTTGCGCCGTATCCTGCCGCCACCAGGTTCACCAGCGTGTCCAGCGTCGAGGCCTGCATCGATGCAGCCAATCCCGTCCGATGCGCTCGCGCTCCGCAGGCTTCCATTGCCTGGCTTGCGAGACAATTGCCGTCGGCCAGCACCAGCAACTCATCGGCCAGCGCTTCTTCATCCACCTTCGCCGCTCTTGCCAGCTTGTGATTTTGCGGCAGCGCTGCCAGCAGCGGCTCTTTGAACAGTGCCAGTTCCGTGATCTCTGGTGCATCGGGCGGAGTGGCCAGCAGGGCCGCATCGAGCCGGTGATTGCGCAGCCCGTCAATCAGCCAGCGCGTCTGGTCTTCCCACAACTCCAGCGTCATTCCTGGATACGCCTGCTTCAGCGGTTTCAGAATCAGCGGCAACAGGTACGGGGCCAGCGTGGGAATCACGCCCAACTTCAGCGGCCCAACCAGCGGATCGCGCGCCGCCCGCGCTACCGCCTCCATCTGCCCAGCCTCGGCGAGCGCCCGCTGCGCGTGCGCCAATATCTGCGCGCCCACCGGAGTCAGATCCACGCGCTTGTTGGTCCGCTCCAGCAGCGTCACGCCCAGCTCTTCTTCAAGCTTTTTGATCTGGCTTGAGAGCGTTGGCTGGCTCACGTTGCACACCTCGGCCGCGCGCCCAAAATGCCGGTGCTCCGCAACCGCAACCAGGTACCGCAATTCCTGCAGATTCATAGGCCCGATCCGGCGATATCGCCGCCGATATTCATCATAGTCCCAGCCAATCGTCATGGTAGTAACAATCGATTGTACTTATCGTCCGAATCTGCCTAATCTCTAGTTGTTCGCACTCACACGAGTCACGAATCACGATTTTTCAGCACGCGGCAATCCCCAAACACAAGGGCGAGCTTAATAGCTCGCCCTTGTCGTCTTTTGAACTCACCACTGACAACTGTTCACTGACCACCGCCCTTACGGCGTAAACAAGAATCCCCACGACGGATCGAGGTACACCCAGCGCGGCGCCTCAAACCAGCTCGTCGGCAACGCGGGAACATGCAATAGCGTGTGTCCTCCAGCGCAGAACATTTCGGTTCCGTTCCAGCCGAGAAAAGTGTGTGACGCGAGCCCCACCCGCGTCGGATTCGTGACAGGACGCAGGCAAACCGGGCAGCGGTTCCTCTGGTCGAGCAGCGCCCAGCGCAGTCCCATCAGGCTGAAGACAAATCCCGTGGCAAATTGCGCGAACTCAGCTGAGGGCGAATACGCACTCGTGAACCCGTAGGCCAGCGCCATTGAAGCGCAAAAAGCAATTGCGATCGCCAACCCCATCTTCGCCGCCAGAAAGAGCCAGCGTATGCATTGGCGCTTCCACGACGGCCGGTGTGCGCTGAAATTCGATTCGCCGAGCGAAACCGACACCACTGCGGGCAGCGCCAAAAAAGCCAGAAACAGCGCAAAACCGCCCAGCGCGCCCGTCCCCTGGGTCTCATCCACCAGCGCCACGCCAGCCAGGCTGCCCTCGTCTGGATCTTCGCCCGCAATTGCTATTGGTATGTGATTGCCATGCGCTGCCAACGCGGCCTGCCCCCGTTGCGACAGGTGGGCGATCACAAATCCCTCCGCTTCGGGCGCATTCTCGCGATCGTCAGCCGAGCCAAGCACCCACATCGCCGGATTGCCGGGCAGCGGCAACGAGCTTGACGGCGCAACACCGGCAATCCGCACCGTCTCGCCGCCAATTTGCAGAACGCGCCCAATCACCGCCGGATTTGCGTCAAAATTGTGGACCCACATCCTGTAGCTCAGCACAGCCTCGGGCAACCCACCCACGCCGGGGGCCTGGGTTGCCTGCACGAGCAATGGCACGCCCAGCACCGCAAAAAAGTTTGCGCTCACTCGCGCCACTTGCATTGTCTCTGTGCTGTCTCCTTGGACGGCCACCTTCTCTCGCGCGCTGCGGTAGTACGAAATCCCATCAAAAAAACGCTGCTTCGTCGTCTGCCATTCACGAAACTCGCCCGGCGTAACCGCCGCGATAGGCAGGCTCGACGAACCGCCGTCTTCGATCAGTACTACTCCAGGCCGCACCCGGTAGCGCGATGCGTCTTGTTCAGCGCGTACGCCGGGCAGGTTGCGCGCCACTACCGCGCACACGCACAGCGCGCAGGCCAGCCACAGAATGCAGTCGAGCGCCGGGCGATGCGCAAGCCTTGCCCGAATTGAAAATCGTCCACGCAGGCACCACGCATCGGCAAACGCGCCCAGGCAAAACCTCACCCGCTCTGTTTCTACGCTCAACAAACACTCCGTTGCCCGCACGGTTTCATGGCGAACGTGCCACAGTTCGCCGCGCCACTCCTTGCGCCAGTCGCTGCGCCGCTCGCTGGCCACAATCAGCGCTGCCGCGCCCAGCAGCCCGCGTTGCGCAGCGTAAGAGAGGCTTTGGAGCAGGGTCCTCATCATGCCGGCGATTTCACCTCGTCTGACGGGATTAACCGCTCCAGAAGGGGATACCGTTTTCGCGCGCCCTGAAGGGTCGACTTTCCGGCCGCGGTCAGCTTGTAGTATTTGCGCGGAGGCCGCTGCTCGGCATCGGCGATCGCCTGCCGTTCCCACTGCGAGCGGATCAGCTCATCGCGCTCCAGACGCCGTAGCGCCGGATACACCGTCCCGCTGGGCAGGCCGGTCATCTCCATCAGGTTGAAGCCGTACACGCTGCCCGCATTGATCGCCTGAAGGATTATTGCGGCCGTATGCGAAAGCTTGATCTCCCCAGCCATGCCGGAATTGTACCTATGTAGAAGGCTACTTGACAAGTGAATATGCAGAATGCTACATAGGGTATGTTGAAACTTCTGAAAGGAGCACTCCATGCTCCAGGCGCAGTGCCTTTATCGCAGCTATCGCGGCATCCCCGCGGTTCAGGATGTGAGTTTCACCGTTGCGGCCGGCGAGATTGTCGGATTTCTCGGTCCCAACGGCGCCGGCAAATCCACCACCGTGAAGATGATTACCGGCATGCTGCGGCCCGACGATGGCCGGGTGCTCTTTGAAGGCCGCGACATTCGCGACGATCTGCCTGCCTATCGCAGCCTGCTTGGTTACGTGCCTGAAGAGGCTCACCTTTACACCTATCTTTCGGGCCTCGAATACCTGCAACTCGTCGGCCGCCTGCGCGGCATTGGTGAAAAGCCGCTGCGCGCCCGGGCCGCGGAGTTGCTGCGCTTGCTCGATCTCGAATCGTGGCAGTATTCGCCTTTGTCCTCATACTCGAAGGGCATGCGCCAGCGCGTGCTGATTGCCGCTGCGTTGTTGCACAATCCCAGGCTGCTTATTTTCGACGAGCCGCTCTCCGGCCTCGATGTAGTCTCTGCGCGCCTTTTCAAAGACCTGCTTGAGATCCTCGCCGAACAGGGAAAAGGATCTCTCTATATCTCTCACGTGCTCGAAACTGTCGAGCAGGTATGCAATCGCGTTATCGTCATCGCCAAAGGCAGGGTTCTCGCTGATGCGCGCCCCGCCGAGTTAGTCAAGCTTAAGGGCCTGGTCAACCTGGAAAGCGTATTCGCCCAACTTGTTGAGCAGAGAGATACGCGCCGCGTCGCGCGCGACATCGTTGAGGTGATTGAGGCCAGCCATGCATGATTCCTTCCAGCGATTGCTCACTTTCTCGGGTCCTGAAGTGCAGGCGCTCGGCGCGCAGGCGAGTCTCGGCGAACTTGTGCCTCCCGAGCGCAGCCAGTTCGCGCACCTGGTGCGGCACTTTCTGGCGCGCTTCTTCAATCACGAAACCGCATCCCCCGATGGCGACGCCAAAACCAGGCTTGTTCAGATTGCATTCGTCGCGGGCATTCCCCCGCTACTGGTCGCCGTTTATTTGTGGCCCGTCTATCACCCGTTTCCGGGCTGGCCAATCGGCACAAGGCTGGTTGGGCCGCCGCCATTTTGGGTGCAGGCGAATCACCACTTCTTCTTCGTGGTCTATTCGTTTGCCGTTGTCGGCATCGCCACCGTCTTTGAGTGGGACTTGTTTTTCCCCGACCTCATCGACATTTTCGTTCTCACCGTTCTGCCCATTCCCGCGCGACGATTGTTCTCAGCGCGCGTCGCCGCCATTGCAATCCTGGTCGCAGGATTCCTCATCGACACCGGCTGCCTTGCTGCCCTCGTGATGCCTCTCGCCACCGATCCGCCCAGCCTGCCGCGCCTGGTGTTTGCCCATGTCGCATCGGTCTTGTCTGCGGGGCTCTTTGCCTCGGCCCTGGTGCTGGGCGTGCAAAGCGTGGTGCTCGCGCTCTTCGGCGAGCGCATCTTCCGCCGCTTCGCCCTGGCCGCGCAGGGAATTGCTGTCACCGCGTTCACCGTACTTCTGCTCTTCTTTCCCGTCCTCTCAGAGTTCACTCGAGATCTTCTGCAATCAGGCAGCAGAAACGTCTTTTTCTTCCCGCCTTACTGGTTTCTCGGCATCTATCAGCGCATTCTCGATGGCCGCGCTGCGCAACCTATCTTCACCAACCTTGCCCGCTGCGGGGTTTTCGCGCTGCTCGCAAGCGTCGCGCTGGTCATCGCCGCTTATCCCGTCGCCTACCTGCGCCGGACACGCCAGTTGCTGGTGGGCGCAAACGCCCGCTCTTCGCAAAGCCGGTTCTTCAACGGGCTGCTCACGCCGCTGAATCGCGCGGTAGCCCGCACGCCCGTGGGCCGCGCAGTCTTTCATTTCATCGGCCAAACCATGCTCCGGGTCCCGCGATATCGCATCTATCTTGTGCTTTACGGCGGTGTCGGTCTCTCCTGGGTTGCCGTTACTGTGCTTCGCCTTCGCGTCAACCATCAACAGCTTCACTTCAGCATCGACCCCGACGGCCTGCGCGCGTCGATCGGTCTCATCGCCTTTTGGATTGTCGCCGGGTTGCGCACCACATTCACATCGGCAGGCAATCGCCAGGGCGCGTGGATCTGGCAAATGACCCACGGCGATCCGCCAGTCTTTACTACATCGCTTGAGCGGGCCGAGGCCGCCAAACGCTGGGTCGTGCTTGCCAGCGTGGCCGTTACTCTGGCCATGCTTGGCCTGCTGCGCGTTTACGCGCCACTCGAGATCCTCGCCGGCCTCTCAACCGCCGCGCAAGTCGCGCTCGCCATCGCGTTCTGCGCCCTGCTAACTGACCTGATCTTTCTGCGCAGCGACACGGTCCCTTTTACCGGTGTCTCAGCCAGACAACAAAGCAACCTCGCGTTCACCGTGCTCGGCTACTTCATCTTGCTGCCGCTTGTCATGGTCTTGTCGCGTGGCTTCGCGATCTGGATGGAGCGCGACATCCGCAATCTCGGCGTCACCATCGTCATCGTCGCGGTCATTCACCTGTGGCTGCGCAAACTGAGCCAGGACCACCTTCGCCTTTACTGTTCCGAACCCGCCATCGAAGAAGCCGATGAACAAACCTACCGTCCTCTCGGCCTCATGTCCTGACAGGACCGCCGCTCAACACTCCACGCATCGAAATTCTCGTCCCGATTGCCGGCAGCCTATATAAACGATGCAGCGGGTATCTGAATTGCGGCATCTACTGTGGTGAGGCTGTCATGAACGAAAACTTTGATGCGGTCATTGTGGGAGCCGGCCAGGCCGGTCCATTTCTTGCGGCGCGGCTTGCGTCAAGCGGTCGCAAGGTAGCCATCGTGGAGCGGAAATTCTTTGGTGGAACCTGCGTCAACGCGGGATGCACCCCGACCAAAGCCATGGTGGCCAGCGCCCGTGCCGCATACCTGGCGCGCAATGGAAGCAAGTATGGCGTCCACGCCGATTCAGTTCGCGTAAACCTCGGCGAAGTGAAAGCGAGGGCGCAGCAGATCGTTTTGCAATCGCGAAACGGGCAAGAGGGGTGGCTGAGCAAGACGGCCAACCTCACCATCTTCAAGGGCACTGCATCGTTTGAATCGCCGCACACACTTCGCGTCGGCGATGCCGTGCTCCAGGCTCCCGAGATATTTCTTAATGTTGGTGCGCGGCCTTTGATTCCCGAGTTGCGCGGCATCGAATCCATTCCATATTTCACCAGCACATCGATGCTCGAGTTGGAGGAAGCGCCATCGCACCTGGTTGTAATCGGCGGCGGCTCCGTCGGCCTCGAATTCGCGCAGATGTTTCGCCGCTTCGGGTCGCGCGTGACGGTCGTTGACCGAAATGTGCGGCTTGCCCCGCAGGAAGACAGTGACGCGTCGCAGGTAATTCATGACGTATTCAAAGCCGAAGACATCGAGATTCGCACCGGCGCAAACTGCATTCACTTTGAAAAGCAGGGCAGTGGAGTGCTCGCCGGTCTCGAATGCAACCAAGGAGCGCCACACGTCACCGGCAGCCATGTGCTGCTGGCTGTTGGCCGCCAACCAAATACCGACGACCTTAATTTGCAGGCGGCCGGAATCGCCGCCGATGAACGTGGATATATCGTGGTTGACGATCAGCTGCGCACCAGTGCTGAAGGCATTTACGCGCTCGGCGACTGCAACGGTCACGGCGGTTTTACGCACACTTCCTACAACGACTTCGAGATTGTGGCTGACAATCTTCTGGCGGGGGCGTCGCGCCGCCTGAGCGATCGGATCCCGGTTCGGGGGTTATTTATCGATCCGCCGCTTGCGCATGTGGGGATGACGGAAGGCGAAGTGAGGAAGCACGGCCGCGCGGCATTGGTTGCGATGCGGCCCATGACGAGGGTGAGCCGGGCCATTGAAAAAGGCGAGACCTTCGGGTTCATCAAGATTTTGGTCGACGCTGAAACGCGCCAGATTCTGGGAGCCACAGTGTTTGGCACGGGAGCCGACGAGGCCATTCACTGCACTCTTACTTCAATGTACGCGCGGCAGCCGGTCTCGCTGCTTACGCACTCCATGCACATTCACCCGACGGTCGCGGAGCTGATTCCTACCACGCTGGGAGATTTGAAACCCCTGGTTTGAATCGCTGCCGATTAGCTTGCTGTTTCCTGAAGCGCCACGCGGAGCATTGACGCGGCGGCATCGCTGGCCGCAGCTCCCGGCTCCCACAGGGGCTGGACTTCAACGCGATTGCGGCCCAGCAGTTTGGCGCGGTAGAGAGCGTCGTCGGCGTAGGAAATGAGCGTTTCAAGTGGCAGCTCGCGCGCGTGCACGAGCGAGGCAACGCCTATGCTCAGGGTTACTGTCCCATCTGCTGCCGCAAACGTGCGCGCGCTGAAACGCTTGCGCAACTCCTCGGCCAGCGCCGAGGCTTCCTCATGGCAAACGCCCGGCAGCAACAGGGCGAACTCGTCTCCGCCGAGGCGTGAACAATGGCTGCCGGCCTTGCCCAGCACCAGCCTTTCCATCTCTCTCGCCAGTCCGACGAGCACCTTGTCGCCGTGCAAATGGCCGTGGCAGTCATTTACCTGCTTAAAACTGTCGATATCCATGAGCAAGAGCGAGAGACTTTCGCCGCTGGCCGAGTCGCGCAGCCGGCCGTAGACTCCGGCGAGCGAGCGCCGATTACCGATGCCCGTAAGCGGATCGCGAATGGCCAGGCCTTCGAGTTGCACGTTGCGGCTTTCGAGAAGCGTCTTTTCCGCGACGGTCTGAGCATGCAGCAGCGCGGTCCGCACTACGTAACACACCAGCGATAAGGTGATGGCGGCAGCCGCCAGCGGAACCGAGATGGTCAAAATAAACAGGCCGAGCATCAGGTTAACGAGCGCCAGGAACGATGGCATCAGGCTGCGCACAATCACGCTGGGAAGGCGCAGCGGCTCTGTCTCCTCATCCTCCGTTGCCGCAGGGTGGCTCGAGTAGAGCAGATGAAGCGCAAAACCGCCGAGAAGCACGGTCCCGGCTACATCCCACAGGCTGCAGTGGACGTGATGAGACCAGACGTAGGAAACCTGATCCGACGCGAAATACGAAATCAGGCGCAGGCCGAAGAACCAGGCCAGAATGCGAAGCAACCTCAGCTCGGCGTTTGAAGCTGCTCCCAGGCACGCGACCATCGCGGCCAGGAAAAGAAAGAGCGACATGAGCTGGCTGACCAGCAGATGATTGCGTACAAAGTGATCGCGGGTGGCTGGTGAATAGACGAGGTTGAAGCGCAGCACCACGAATAGCGCCGCCTGCATCATGTCAACTACAACGATGGAGCGGGCTACTCCGGCTGAGAACAGCACGATTGCCAGCAGGAAAAAAGCCTCGCTCGTATTAAAGAGGGGAGTCTGCAGCAGCCTTGCCGGCCCGGTGTGCAGTACAACTTCAGCGAACGAAGGAGCAAAGGCCAGGGCCGAAGCCAGCGCGCCCGCCGCAACCAGAAACCAGCGGATGCGCAACGCGCCCTTTGCTGCGCGCGCGCGAGTCCTGAAGGCCAGGGCACAACCGAACAGAGCAAGTGAGAAGCATAAGTAGCCGATGGCTGCCGCGCGCGGGGTGTTCGCCGATGCCACCGCTGCATGGACGCAAGCGTCGAGCACGACTGCGAGAGTTACCAAGATCAGGATTGCCTGCCGCGGCACTCGCAGAGACAAGCGTCTCCCCAAACCGGTGATGTCCGGCAAAATAGCTGAGGGTTCGGCGTTCGATCCGAATGAATCTCTCATAAATTGGATTCCGAGACAGAGCGATTCGCTGGCAATAGGGAAACCCGGCAATGCCCGACCTCTCGGGGACCGGATCGCTTTAAGAACTTTATCGTATCAAGACCGCTGAGAGAAGTAACACAAAAGGATCATGGCCGGCCCCGGCAGATTACAGGTTGCCCCTCCTGAGCGAGGCGAAGCCGAGTCGAAGGACCTGCTTTTTCATTTCGTGTGTAAAAAGGGTGGCAGACCACGAATCTCACTTCTAGCACACGCCATGTGCGCGCAAGCGCACGCCAACTTGCTACCACGCGCGAAGCGCGGCCAACTCGCTAACCTGCTAACCCCTTTTTCGCAACGCTTTTTGCCGTTGCAGATAATCTCCCCTCGCCGCTCTTCGCCTTGCACCACGCTTGCCGCGCCAGATATCGTTGAAACAGCCCGACATATTCACGGCAAGCACTCTATGGACGTCTTAAAAGAGCAATTTGAGAAGCACTTCGGATTTCCCGCGGAGACCGTAAAGCCGCTGCAGGGCGCGCTGGGCGGCTCGGGACGCGTCATTTCTCGCCTGGCCGGCCGCGGCCAAACCGCCATCGGCATCCTCTACGGGGTACGCGAAGAGAACACGGCATTCCTCGAGTTCTCGCGCCACTTCCACCGTCTCGGCCTTCCCGTTCCTGAAATTTACGTCCAGGACATCGACCGCGGCGCTTACCTTGAAGAGGATCTCGGCGACACCACGCTCTTCGATTTCCTGAGCGCCAACCGCAGCGGCGAATCCATCGCGCCCGACGTTTTCGACGCCTATCGAAACGTGGTCTCGGTGCTGCCGCGCTTCCAGGTCGAGGCTGGACGCGACCTGAATTACAAGGCCTGCTACCCGCGCGCCAGTTTCGATCGCCAGTCGATTGCCTGGGACCTGAATTATTTCAAGTACTACTTCCTGCGCCTCGCCGGCATCCGCTTCAACGAGCAGGATCTCGAGCACGACTTTGCGCGGCTCACCAAATTCCTGCTCGCCGCCGATCACGATTACTTTCTCTACCGCGACTTCCAATCGCGCAACATCATGCTGCGCGACGGCCATCCGTACTTTATCGACTACCAGGGCGGCCGCCGCGGCGCTCTCCAGTACGACATCGCCTCTTTGCTTTACGACGGCAAGGCCGATCTCTCGCCCGCGCTGCGCCAGCAGCTGCTCGACGAATATCTCGATTGCCTGGCCATGCACATTCCGCTCAATCGCGAGCGGTTCATGGAGCACTACTACGCCTACGTTTATGTGCGCCTGATGCAGGCCCTCGGCGCTTACGGTTTCCGCGGCTTCTACGAGCGCAAGACTCACTTTCTGCAGAGTGTGCCTTTCGCGCTCAAGAGCCTGCGCTGGCTGCATCACAACGTGCAACTTCCCATCGCCGTCCCGTCGCTGCTCGATGCCTTTCACTCCATGCTTGGCTCTGAGAAGTTGCAGGCACTCGCCGCTCCGGCTGAAGGCCTTACCGTGCGCATCTTCAGCTTCTCGTTCCATCGCGAGCCACCAACGGACGAAGAAGGTAACGGCGGCGGCTACGTCTTCGATGGCCGCAGCTTGCCCAATCCCGGACGCGAAGAACGCTTCCGCCAGCTCACCGGCCAGGACGCGCCCGTGATTGAGTATCTCGATGCGCAGGACTCAGTGCAGCAGTTTCTCTCGCATGTTGAATCGCTCGTCGACAGTAGCGTGAGCAGCTATCAGCGCCGCGGGTTTCGCAGCCTGATGGTTTCATTCGGTTGCACCGGCGGCCAGCATCGCTCGGTTTATCTCGCTGAGCATCTTGCCACGCATCTGCGCACCCGCAGCGGCGTTCGCGTGGTGTTGCGCCACATTGAGCTTGAGAAGATCGGCCTCGCCGGCGAGGCTGTTCTCAATGAGGCGGTATAGATGAAAGCGATGGTGCTGGCCGCGGGGCTCGGAACGCGCCTCCGTCCGCTCACCGACGATCGGCCCAAGGCTCTGGTGACTCTTGGCCGACGCACCATGCTCGAGATCGTGCTTACCCGACTGCATGCTGCCGGAGTCACTGAGGTCATCGTCAACGCGCATCACTTCGCCGATCAGATTGAGCGGTATATCGAGGGCAGGCAAGACCTCGGCATGCGTGTCGAAATCTCGCGCGAAGCGGAGTTGCTGGATACTGGCGGCGGAATCAAACACGCTGCGTGGTTCTTCCTCGAAGACGGTCCTGATCGTGACGCGCCTTTTATCGTTCACAACGTCGATGTGATCAGTACCATCGATCTTGCCCGCATGATTCGCACGCACAATGAAAGCGACGCGCTGGCAACGCTTGCTGTCGCCGCGCGCGAATCTTCACGGCAGCTCATCTTCGACCAGGACGGAATTCTCTGCGGGCGTCGCGCCGGGCGCAATCTTGAACCGCAACTCGTCAGGCCTGCGCAACAAACATACCAATTCGCCTTCTCGGGAATTCACATCCTCTCGCCGCGCATCTTTTCGCTGCTCAACGTGACCGGCGCTTTCTCGATCATCGATGCCTATCTGCGCCTCGCCGCTGAGGGTGAGAAGATTGCGGTCTTTCGCGCCGATGAGTATTACTGGCGGGATATTGGAAAGCCCGAAAGCATTGCGGCGGCCGAGCGCGATCGTGCTAAAGCAGTGGAGTAAGGAGAAACACTCACACCATGAACCCGACGAATTCTACACAGCGGTTGAGAAGAATTGCTGCGTCTTTCCTGTTGATCTTTGGCGCTTTGGGTGCTTTGAGCCCAACATTGGCGCAGGACTTGACCTCGCCCGATCTTTGGAAACCGCAGAGCGTTCCATTTTCATTCAAGTATGGCGGCAAAGATTCAGCGCAATTGCTGGCCGCCTGGCAGTTTGCGCATAAGGCTGGCGACGGAACGAACGGTCAGGTTCAGCTCTACTCTTATACAGATCCGGCTACGCGTCTGACGATCACCGCCGAGGTGAGGCTTTATCCCGAATTTCCCGGTGTTGCCGATTGGGTGCTCAAGCTGCGCAACGACGGCGATTTCGATACGCCGATCATTGAAGATATTCTGCCCCTGCACTGGGCGATTGCCGCCTCGCCCGGAGATTGTTACCTACGCCACGCACAGGGCAGCTCTGCCGACGTTGATGATTTCAAACCTTTGATGGCGCACTTCGCTGCCGGCAATAGCGACCATCTTGAGAACCCGTGGGGAAGATCGTCAACAGGCGATAGTCTGCCTTTCTTCAATCTTCAGACCGGGGACCATGGGCTCATTGAAGCGATCGGCTGGACGGGAAGCTGGAAGGCCGACTTCGACTACTCCGCGGATGGCAAGACCATCACCATGAGCAGCGGAATGGTCGCGACCCATCTCCGGCTGCATCCCGGTGAAGAAATTCGCTCGCCGCGTATTGTGCTGATGAGCTGGACCGGCGGCGACTGGCAGGAGGCGCAGAACCACTGGCGGCGGCTTTTGTTTGCGCACTATACCCCGCAGGAAAACGGCCAGCCGATGCGCGGGCCGATTCTCTTCGGCAGTTGGGGTTCTGAGCCGATTGCCGACAAGCTGGCCTATATCAAGTGGGTTCACGACCATAAGATTCCGGTCGAGCTTTACGCCGTGGATGCCGGCTGGTACGGAGCATCGGTGGGCCTCGAAAATGACCCGACAAATCCGTTGTGGAATCCCTGGTGGAAGAATCGCGGCGACTGGTTTCCCAGCCCGCTTTACTATCCCAATGGCATTCACCCGCTGGGCGCGGCGCTTAAGGCGGACCACCTGGGCTTTTCGCTTTGGGTTGAGCCGGAAACGACGATGCCCGGCAAGAAGATCGTGAAAGATCATCCCGACTGGTTTCTGCACAGGCCATCGGAATCTTCCACTCATCCCACGCTGCTGGCCGATCTTGGAAATCCGGCGGCGCGCCAGGGCCTTACCGATATGCTCTCCGATTTCATCACCGATTTCGGAATCACATGGTATCGGCAGGATTTCAACCAGGGACCGGCAGAGTTCTGGCAGGCTGCCGATACGCCCGACCGCATCGGCATGACCGAGATTGGCCACATCGAGGGTCTTTACAAGATGTGGGACGACCTGTTGGCCCGCCATCCCGCCCTGCGCTTTGATAACTGCGCCAGTGGCGGCCGGCGGCTGGATATTGAAATGATGTCGCGCAGTTTTTCTGTGTGGCGCACCGATCTTGGTTTTGAGGATACGCTCGCCGAGCAGGCGCAAACGCAGGCTCTCGCCTACTGGGTTCCTGAGAACATGGGATTCGAGACCTTTTCCGGCACTTCTCCCTGGAAGCAGCCTGGGCCGTATTCCACCCCGCTGAGCCTTTATCTGATGCGCCTGGGGTATGACGCTGGTTATGGCATTGGCCCGGGCGCTGCGGGTGTGGACAACGACGCGTGGGTGGCATGGGTCAAGCAGGCCATTGACGAATACCGCGAGGTGCAGCCCTACTTCTTTGCAGATTTCTATCCTCTATTGCCTTACAGCCGGGACGCGGAGACGTGGACAGCCTGGCAGTGGGATCGGCCGGAGAACAAAGACGGCCTGATCATGCTTCTGCGCCGGCCCAGCAGTCCTTTCGCTTCAATTGAAGTGCGTCCACGGCACTTGAATCCGAATGCGATTTACGAAGTCGAAATCCGGACTACTTACGATCATGCTGCTCTCGAGAAAATGAAAGGAAGCGAACTGGCGCATCTGGCAATTCAGCTGCCTGATGCCCCAGGCTCCGCGCTCATCTTCTACCGGCAAACAAAAAGCAGCGCCGGGCAATAAGCCGACGCTGCTTTCAAAAACAATTTCGAACGGGGCGCCTAGTTGGCCAGCACTGCCCGGTAGCGCACCTTGTTCTTCTTTACCTTCTCAATGGCCTCGTTGGCCTTGTTCATCTGGAAGAGTTCGGTGGTTGCCTTCACGCCGTGACGTGCGGAAACATCGAGCATTTCGCGCAGCCGGTGCGGCGGACCGGTGGGGTTGCCGCTGATTGACCTCAAGCCCGAGATGAGCGGAAACGCGTGCACCGAAACCGGCGACGGGGGCACGCCTACAAAGCACAACGTTCCCATGGGCCTGAGCGCCGACAAATAGACGCCCCAGTCCTGGTCCGCATTCACCGTGGTCAGAATGAAGTCGAGCTTGCCGGCCACTTCCTTCATGGCCTTCGATTCGCGCGAGTTTACAAAGTGGTTCGCGCCCAGTGCGCGCACCTCTTCTTCTTTGCCGGCCGAAGACGAAAACGCCGTCACATCGGCTCCGAACACGCGCGCAAACTGGATGGCGATGTGCCCCAGGCCGCCGATGCCCACAATGCCCACGCGCGAGGTTGGGTTGATGCCGTGGGTGCGCAGCGGGTTATAGACGGTGATGCCGCCGCATAGCAGTGGCGCGGTATGCTCGCTCTTCAGCCCGTCGGGAATGGGGAACACAAAGCGCGCGTTGGCCCTCACCCGGTCGGCATAGCCGCCATTGCGGTGCACGCAGGTTGCCTCTGACTCGGGGCAAAGGTTTTCCATCCCCTTTACGCACCACTCGCAGGTTCCGCAGGAGTTTGACTGCCACCCCAGCCCTACGCGCTGACCAACTTCCAGCGACTTAACGTCGCTCCCAACCGCCGCAACCGTTCCAACAATCTCGTGTCCGGGAATGAACGGATACTGGCTGATTCCCCAGTCGTTCGAGATCAGGTGCAGGTCGCTGTGGCAAATGCCGCAGTGGGTGATTGCAATTTCAACCTCATGTGCGCCCAGCTTGCCGGGGTCGTAGTGATAAGGAAGAAGTTCCGCTCCCGCTGCGTGTGCCGCAAGTCCTTGAATTTGAGCCATGGTCGTCTGGAGTCCTTACTGGCAGGGATATGATCGCATGCATTCCATGTGTATCGGTGCGGCAGGTGCGGCACGCGCCCAATCCACTGCTCGTTATGCCCCCCGGTAGGGCAGGTCTTTCGTACCAGGGGATGTTCGCACGGTTACTCTTCGCCCAGATTTCTTCTTCCGCCCCGAAAGTCGATAAAATTGCCGCCGCCGGATTCAATTCAGCCCGGATGAATTCAAAATAAAGGATGAGTCCGCTGCCGTCACTAGTTTAAACCCCCGCCCGAGTCGATATGCACATTCAGAATTTGAAACCCGGTTAACAATCCTCCCGCGGGCGCGTCGCCGGCTACTTCAGCCGATTCGCCGTTCAGGCTGGCTTCTTCAGCGCCTCGCGCCGGCTCAAGCGCATTGGCCATCGAAAGCGGCACTGCGGCCAGCGTTTCACCATTCATTCCCGCCTGCGCCTCGGGCGCCAGAATCGAAACGTAAATGCGGTTGGCCGCATGCTGCCGCCGCGCGCGCGCCAGCACACTGGCCATGGTCGCCGCGCGGGGCGCAAGCTTAGGCTGGTTCAGCGTGCGGTCAAGCGTTGCCGCGTCTGAGACCAGCAGCCTCAAGTTGCCGCTCAGCAACCGATCCGGCAGCTTGATGCTTAGCCTCACATTCCGCGCTGGCTGTTGCCACGGCCGCAGCGTTGCTTCAACCTCGACGGTGTCGCCGGCATGAACCAGGTCGCCTGAAACCAGTCTTGCGGAATCGAGCGCCACGGAAATTCTTTGCGGAATGGCCTCAACGTGCAGATCGATCGAGCGCACCTGGCCCAGCCGCTCGCTGTTGGTGTAAATTGCGTTGAAGCCAGTGCCCGCTTCAACGGCCGCCATTAGTTGCGCCGAATTCAACCCGCCACCCGACGCCCACGAATCGACGGGCAGCGGTGGAAAATCCTCGAGCTCGATCGTTCCGGTCACGTGGTAACTCATCTCCGATGTGCTTTGGTTGCGTTCAAGCAGCGACTCGAACAGCACCACTTCCATTGCCTGCGGGGTCAGGTTGGGCTGATCGAGGATTTCCACGTTAACTTTAGCTGGCGCGCCCGCACCATCCACCGTGACGTGCATGGGAATCATGCGCGGAGTTGCGCCCAGTACGCCCCTGATGGCCGATTCGCGATCTTCGGTGAAGGCGCCCACCATAGCACCGGTGTTGATGATTTTGAAGGCATTCAGCGGCGATGCCAGAGTCGCTACCACTTCGGCCGTGGTCATGGGCAGTGAAATGGGCCCCGACTGCAACACCGGATGACCGCATGCCAGCAGTTGCTTCGGGTCGATGTAGGTTATGGTGCAGGTGGCTGAAATTTCAAGGTCGCCGCGCACCAGCAGCGCGCTGATCGCCGAGCCCGGTTCGAGCGTCTTCTCAGCGTTCTTATCCGGCGCGTCCCCCGACTCGCTCGCGCCCATGCCCCCCGCCGCCACGCTCTCAAGCCCAGGCAATTGCACCTGGCTGCGCCAGAATTCAATGGCCGCCGGGCTGAATCCGCTCATTACCAGCGGCGTCTCCATGGGCTGCATCTGCGTGGCGGATTCAGAGAGCGCAGTTGTGTGTTCTGCGGACGCTTCGCCGGCGGAATTCTGACCACTGATCACTGACCACTGACCACTGGCCTCCGATCCCTGATCCCTGACCACTGACCCCTGCATCGGCAGATCCTTTGCCTCAAGCATTTGCGCAATCGGGGTAATGCCCGCAATCGGCTCTTTGCTGAACTGCCCAATGCGGTACGAGAGCGACCCAAGCAATTTGTCGCCGACATATACCGGGCTGCCGCTCATGCCTTCAACCACGCCGGTGTATTCCGCTTTTGTGCCGTGTAGTCGCGCCAGGATCATGTCCTGGCCGGGACCCCGCGCTCCGCGCAGAATTCCCAGGATCTCCACCTGCATGGGCTCCGGCTTTGTGCCTTCAAAGACAGTCCAGGCCGTCGCCATCAGGCCGCGGTGCACCTGGCTCAACGGGTAGAAGCCGCCAGTGCTTGGGGGCGGCCCGGCAATATCCGTTGCTGCGCCGTCCTTCGCGGTTGCGCCTGGCGTCTGCGCCGGCGACGCTATCGCATACAAAAGCAGAGCAGCCGCTGGAATCAGGGCGGTGGCGGCCCATCCTGTCCAGATCGCCCTGCGCTTTCTGCCGGCACGCTCCCGAGTTTCCATAACGCCATTTTCCACGTCTATAGACTACAGTGGCGGCCCTGTCGGGAGCGGTTGCGCACCAGGCCGGCAAGGCTCGCCACAAGGCTCGAGAATCGCCAGGACGCTCACGATTCGGCCCGAAGCTGACATCGGGCGGCCAGAGCGACTATGCTTTTCAACACTGAGGTGGTCATGAAAAACGCGCGCCAATCCCCATCGCCGACCCATCCGCTCCGTACCTGTCTCCCGCTTCTTCTGGGGTTAGTTGTTTTTGCGCTTGCGCCCCTCAGCGCCGCATGGAGCCAGACGCCAGCCCCCAGCCAGAATCCGCAGCAGCAGCCGCAGCAGCCCGCGCAGCAGCCTGACCAGACTGCACCCGATGCCGGCGGCCCGGCAGGCGATAACGGGGTTATCGCCATCCCTAAAAAGAACACTGACGATACACCCCCGCCGCCGCCGCCCGCGCCGACCGCGCCTAAGCTCGTGAATCCCGAGGGAATGGGCAACGTTACCCTTCACATCGATGTGCCTGAAGTTACGGTCGATGTCGGCGTATTGCTCGAGAAGACCGGCCAGTTTGTGCCCGGCCTCAAGCCCTCAAACTTCAAGGTCTATGAAGACGGAGTGGAGCAGAAGGTCGAAGGCTTCAAGCGTGTCCAGGCGCCAATCACCGCTCTTCTGCTGTGCGAATATGCCGCCCGCGGCATGATCTTCCGCGTTGACATGCTCAACGCCGCCTGGGAGTTCACCCAGCAACTGCGTCCTAACGATTACGTTGCCCTCGAGACCTTCGATCTGAAGTCTCACATTGATGTGGACTTTACCCAGAACCATCAGGAGATTCAGCAGGCTGTTCAGCAGCTGGCCCAGGAAGCCTACGCCCCGGCGACTTTCAGCGAGACCGACGTATTCGACGCGCTCTACGAAGCCCTGGATCGCCTCGACCGCATTGAGGGGCAGAAATACATCATCCTCATCGCCAGCGGCATCGACACCATGTCGAAGCTGACCTTCGACAAAATCTATAAACGGGTGAAGGAGTCGCACGATATCACCATCTATGCCGTCTCAACCGACGGCCTGGTGGAGGAGATGGGCGGCGGCGGCGGAATGCGCTCCAGCATGCGGCAAATGGACTATCTGCAGGCCGACAACGAGATGAGGACCTTTGCGCAGACCACCGGAGGTCAGTGGTTCAGGCCGGTGTTCCGGGGCGAATTGCCCGACATGGTGCAGAACATCAACTCCAATATCCGCGCCAAGTACGAACTGGTCTATCGCCCCACCAACGCCAAGCAGGACGGCACCTTCCGCAAACTGCAGGTGAAGCTGGTGGACGATGAGGGCAACCCCTTGCGCTTCCAGGACGAGAAACACAAGCCGCTGAAATACGACGTCATCGCGCGCGACGGCTATCGCGCCAAGCAGGAAGTGGAGTAGCGGCGAGTGAGCAGTGATCAGTGGCCTGTGATTAGTGGCCAGTGATCAGTGGTCAGTGGTCAGTAAAGGGCTGCGCAACGCTGCTCTCCGGCGCTGACTCGCTGACCTGCTGACTCGCTGACTCGCTGACTCGCTGACTCGCTGACTTGCTGACTCGCTGACTCGCTGACCTGCTGACTCGCTGACTCGCTGCCTCGCTGCCCCCGTGCCCTTATGTGAAACCCCGCCTTCCCCCGTGACTGTCATCACCTCGCATGCCATAGCTCTGGCGCTATCATCTTCAATCGAAAGGCCCCTCTACTTACGGCCCGCGGATCCCTCACGGACTCACCGGTATCTGGGACCCGAAAAATTTTTTCGAGGTGGAGAATGCCATTCGTTCCGGCTATGTGGGTTGGTTGGGGTCTGATTCTTTTCTTGTTTCTCGCTGCCAAAATTTATGCGTCGCGTTTAGGCCGCAACGAAGAGAACCAGCTGATTCTCGATGAATCGTCACAGAATCTGAAGACCGAGCAGGATGCCATTGCGGGCAGACTGAGCAAGTTCAAGCCTGTCCAGATGACCACAGCCTGGGTGCTTGGCGCCGGGACGCTGTTCGTGGTCGCCTACTACATCCACGACATGATCAGCCAGTTCAAGTAACAGAGAGCATTCGCAATCCTGGGCAACACACAGCGATTGCTGAGCCCACCGGGTCAACGATGCGCCGACAGTCGTGTCTCTGGCCAGCGAGACCTGCCGGGTCAAGATGTGTCCGGTCGCGCTCCTGGCGGCATTTCTCGCCTGTCGCGCGCAAAGCCATCGCTAACGATATCGACACTGCTGCGAAACCTTTCCATTTCAAACTGGACCGCTGCTCTAGAGGCGTCTCAAGAGGTTCCTCTAATCCACATTTTTCACAATCCTGCCCAAGCCGCAGTTTTTTCGCCCGCCCGTTGCAGTTAATTACCAGCCATGAGCGCAGACTGGAAACATGCATACTGCGGAAGACATCTGCCGTCGGGCTCCATTCATCACGC
>Ga0182016_10000640_pt1 | contig 43384 bp, 39 predicted proteins | sample 712S2MmetaG_FD_120491 | JGI IMG/M metagenome (GOLD analysis project Ga0182016, IMG submission 120491) | Permafrost microbial communities from Stordalen Mire, Sweden - 712S2M metaG | ecosystem: Environmental > Terrestrial > Soil > Wetlands > Permafrost | place: Sweden: Stordalen | collected...
GCCATCGACCTGCGCCGGCACCAGCCGCCGCTCCATGGTGGCGGCAACCGCTTGCGCACAGGCATCAAGATCGGCCCACTGGACGCCGAGCCCGCGTTCCGACAGCACTTGCCCGATGAGTGCCGGCAGCTCCCCGGTTCGGCGATAAACGCGGGTGACCGTATGCCCCTCCACCGAGGCGAGCGGATCCAGGTCGGTGGCGATGAACTCGATGTCGGAGGCCGCACCGACGGTGCCGAAGAGTTTGCGGGTGACCGAGCTGAAGAAGGTCTTGCAGAACTCGCTGTCCGGCAAGCCATCGATGAGATTGGAGAAATGGCGTTTGACCTCGATCCACAGCTCGCGCCGGCGTACATCGGCACCGAGTGTGAACTCGAGCGCCTTGATCGTCTCAGCAACACACTGCTCGTAGAGATCGATGCGCTCGACCGCATCGGTCTGACCCGCGTGCCAGTCGCGCGCGATGAAACGCTCCGGCGCGCGGCGCGTAATCGCGCGAAAGCGCGCGTTGTACTGCAGGAAGGCCTCCACGACCTGCTGCGCGCAACGCACCGCATACAGCGCCGACTCGAACGCGGTGTGGATCTCACCGTGCGAGAGCGAGCGGGTCAGGCCGCTGATGCCAGCGGCCCTCGCCAGGGGTTGAGACTCCTCCACCAGCATCGCCTAGGCAGTGTGGAACTGCTGCTCCTCGGTGCTGCCGCTCAGAGCCGCCAGCGAGGAGCTGCCGCTCGTGATCGCCTGCGTCACCGAATCGAAGTAGCCCGCGCCGACTTCGCGCTGGTGACGCGTCGCGGTGTAACCCTGCTTCTCAGCCGCGAATTCGGCCTGCTGCAGGGCGACGTAGGCGGTCATCTGGGTGGCCTTGTAGCCGCGCGCCAGGTCGAACATCGCATAGTTGAGCGCATGGAAGCCCGCCAGCGTGATGAACTGGAACTTGTAGCCCATGGCACCCAGCTCGCGCTGGAACTTGGCGATCGTGGCGTCATCGAGCTTGCGCTTCCAGTTGAACGAGGGCGAACAGTTGTAGGCCAGTCGCTTGTCCGGGAACTTGCGATGAATCGCTTCGGCAAAAATGCGCGCCTCCTCCAGGTCCGGCTTGCCGGTTTCGCACCAGAGCAGATCCGCATACGGCGCATAGGAAAGACCGCGGGAGATTGCCTGATCGAGCCCCGCCTTGACGTAGTGGAAGCCTTCCGCCGAGCGCCCCTTGCTCGAATCGATGAAGGCGCGATCGCGCTCATCGACGTCCGAGGTGATCAGCGTGGCTGACTCGGCATCGGTGCGCGCCAGCAGCACGGTCGGCACGTTGCAGACATCAGCCGCCAGACGCGCTGCCTGCAGCTTCTGGATGCCTTCCTGCGTCGGCACCAGTACCTTGCCGCCCATGTGGCCGCACTTCTTGGCCGATGAGAGCTGATCCTCGAAGTGCACGCCCGCGGCGCCTGCCTCGATCATGCCCTTCATGAGTTCGAAGGCATTGAGCACACCGCCGAACCCGGCCTCGGCATCGGCGACGATGGGCTTGAGCCAGTCGATCGTGTCATCGCCCTCGGCGTGATAAATCTGATCGGCACGGCGCAGGGCATTGTTGATGGAGCGCACGACCGCCGGTACCGAGTCGGCCGGATAGAGCGACTGGTCCGGATACATCTGTCCGGCCAGATTCGCATCGCCCGCGACCTGCCAGCCGGAAAGGTAGATGGCATCGAGGCCGGCCTTGACCTGCTGCAATGCCTGGTTGCCCGTCAGCGCGCCGAGCGAGTTGACAAAGGGTTTTTCGTTGATGTAACGCCAGAGCTTTTCCGCCGTGATGCGGGCGATCGAATGCTCCACCGGTACGGTGCCGCGCAGACGGACGACATCCTCGGCCTTGTAGTCGCGCGTCACGCCGCGCCAGCGCGGACTCTCGCGCCAGTAGCTGCGCAATTCGTCGGCGCTCGGCAGGGTTCGGGTGGCATTCATCAGCGTCTCTCCAGCTTCACTTGATAAGGTTCACTTGATAAGGTTCAGGACAGCAGCTCGTACGCGGGCAAGGTCATGAAGTCATCGAAGGTCTCGTCCGTGACCATGCCGGCAAACAGTCGCGTGGCCGTCGGGAACACGCCCGACAGGGTGCGCGCCGCGCCAATCTCGCGGTGGATGTGCTCGAGCTCCTCGCCCAGCAGCTGGTTGAAATATTCCGGCGTAAATGTGCGGCCTTCGGCCGTGCGAACGCCATGGCGCAGCCATTGCCAGAGCTGCGCCCGGCAGATCTCCGCCGTGGCGGCATCCTCCATCAGGTGATAGAGCGGCACGCAGCCGTTGCCTCCGAGCCAGGACTCCAGGTACTGCACGCCGACCCGGATGTTCTGGCGGATGCCGGCCTGCGTGATGGCGCCTTGCGGTGCGCGCAGCAGTTCGCCCGCGCCGACATGGACATCGTTGCGCGGCACATCCAGCTGGTTTTCACCGTGCATGACGGCATCGAACGCTTCCCTGGCGATCGCAGCCAGTGCGGGGTGTGCGATCCAGGTGCCATCGTGTCCGGCCCGGGCTTCGCGCAGCTTGTCGGTGCGGACGCGCTCCATGGCTGCCGCGTTGGCCGTCGGATCGTTGGCGATGGGAATCTGCGCAGCCATCCCGCCGATGGCGTGGGCGCCGCGGCGATGACAGGTGTGAATCAGCAGATCCACATACGATTTCATCGGCGCCCGATCCATGGTCACCGCGCTGCGGTCGGGCAGTACGCTGTCGGCGCGATTCCGGAATTTCTTGATGTAACTGAATATGTAGTCCCAGCGGCCGCAATTGAGCCCGGACGAGTGCTCGCGCAGCTCGAACAGGATCTCATCCATCTCGAAGGCGGCAAGGATCGTCTCGATCAGCACGGTCGCCCGAATCGTGCCGCGCGGAATTCCCAAGTACTCCTGCGCCGCCAGGAACACGTCGTTCCACAAACGCGCCTCCAGATGGCTCTCGAGCTTGGGCAGATAGAAGTAAGGGGCGGTACCGGCGCGCGCCAGCGCCTCGTAGTTGTTGACCAGATAGAGCGTGAAATCGAACAGCGCGCCCGACACGGGCTGACCGTCGACGCGGACGTGTTTCTCCGGCAGGTGCCAGCCGCGGGGCCGAACGATCAGCGTCGCGGTCCGCGCATTGAGGCGATAATTGCGGCCCCGCGCATCGGTGAATTCGATGCGCCGTTGCACCGCATCGGCGAGATTGACCTGGCCGCGCAGCAGATTGTCCCAGGTCGGCGAGCAGGAATCCTCGAAGTCCGCCATGAAGGTGTTGGCGGCCGCATTGAGCGCGTTGATGATCAACTTCCGGTCGGTCGGTCCGGTGATCTCGACGCGCCGGTCCGTGAGGTCGCGAGGCGCCGGCGCAATGCGCCAGTCGGCCTGGCGTACATCGGCCGTGGCGGGGAGGAAATCGGGCAACTCGCCGGCATCGAAGGCGCGCTGTCGCACCTGCCGCTCCGCCAGCAGCGCCAGGCGGCGCTGATCGAATCGCCCATTCAGGTTCATCAGCAATGCGAGCGCCGCGGGTGTCAGCACCTCGCCTGCGCGCTCGACCCCGGTCGGTGCGATGACGGGTTGTGCTGGCGGCAGGTGATCCCCGCCCCGCGCTGTCAGGACGCTGCTCATGGGACCAGCATAACGACCGATGTGGGAATATTTGACTTTAGAAACTTCACAGTGTTAATTTCACAGAAGCATGCCGAACCTGATGCGTAAGGGCCACTTTCTGGGCGCTAAATTGCGGAATATCCGCAAGCGCAATGGCCTGACGCTCGAGGAGCTGTCGATCCGCTGCGTCCAGATGGATGCCGAGAAAGGCCCATCAATCTCGTACTTGAGCATGATCGAGAGCGGCAAGCGCACACCCTCTCCCGAGCTGCTGGCGCTGCTCGCCCGCGTATTCCAACGCGAAGTCGCCTGGTTTCTGGACGAGAGCGCCGATGGTACCGAGGACGCGCCGGCTGCCGCCTCCGCACGTAGCGGGGGTGCCGCGCGCATTCCGCTCGAGCCAGGATTCCTCTTCTCCAAGGAACTGCTGCAATCAGCGATCCCGGAACTGTTGACGCAAACGGGGACCAGCGGACGCCAATTCGCGCATCTTCTGATCCGTTCGCACCAGGAAATGTCGCGCAACGATTTTCCTGATCTCGAACGCAGCGCCGAAAGGGTGGGCGAGCGCCGCTTCCCGCTGTCGGTGGACGACCTGATGGGGCTCGCCACTCAGCATGGACTACAACTGCGCTGGTTCGATCGCCGGCCGGCGTTCGTACGCGACAAGGATCAGCAGGTGCGCAGCATCGTGCGATCCTTCTTCGAGTCACCCGGCACCGTCTACCTCAACCGCGCACTGCGCACCGATCCGGCGCGATTGAAGTTCGATCTGGCCACGCACATCGGTCACAAGGTGCTCCACGGCGGCGATGGCATGAAGTCCGCGCACGCCACGGGTGGCGAGATGGGCGGCAGTCCCGAAGGGGGCGCGGACCCGGCCGGACTGCGCGCGCAGGATGTTCTGCATGCCTGGCGGGATTTCGAATGCAGCTTCTTTGCAGGTGCACTGCTGTGCCCCAAGATCCCGTTCCGTCGCTTTCTGGCACGCGAGCGTTATCGCGTAGAAAGTGCGGCCAAAATTGAGCTCACGCCCGCCGTGGTCATGCGCCGCATGACCAAGGTTTCACCCTATCCCTACTGGCACTTCTTTGATGCCTATCCTCCGGGCTACCTGCGCGCGGTCTATCGCGGCAATGGCATCCCGCTGCCCTGGGGCAACATGGCGCGCGCCTCCGATCCCTGCCCGCAGTGGGCGGTGTTTCGCATGATCGGTGGACACCAGAAGGAGTCGGGATCGCAGATCTCGGTGCTGCGCGACCAGGATCGCTCGCTGCTCTACTGCTGCTACTCGGTGCGCACGCGCGACATGGCAGGCAACCCGCACGTGCTTTCGGTCGGCATCGATCTGGCGCCGGTGCTGGACGCCAACGGCGCGGACTCCGCGCAGATCGTCGCCAGTATTGCCGCGGATTGCCTGCGCCGGCGCGCCGATGCGCCGATTCCACAGGCTGCAGCCAGCGCGCTGCGCGCCGCGGCGGGCGTGCTCAACATTGCCTGGGTCGAAGAGGCATTGGAACATCCGGCACGTATCATCTGTCCGCGCAGCGCGCATTGCCCACGGCCGGACCGTTGTGAAGGTGCCGTGCCCTCGCGCGCGCGCGAAATCACCGATATTCGCGCCGAGATACTCGGAGCGGCGGGCGTGCGCTAGATCCGCAGCGTAGGCGCCGACCGACGTCAACTGCTGGGAAGCGCCGCTGTAGCGCCTGAATCGATCGAATCAAGATTCTCCTCACGCTCAGGAAATTGAGCTGCTACAGCACTCATATGGGAGAACGTGATGAAACTATTAGCGAGCCTGGTCGTATTGGCTCCGTTCCTGTCGGGCTGCATCAGCAGCAGCAGTCCGCCGCCGCCGGCCAAGACCACTATCGTGGTGCCTTCAAACAACACGACCACCGTTGTGTGCGCCGACGGTACCCAGCCGCCCTGTCGCTAGGGCCTCATTGCCCTGATGTCAGGGGCTCACCCGGTGTGTTGAGTGGGCCCGCGAGGTGCCGGACAGGCCGCCACACCTGGCCTGCGAATACGACGCCGTGGACCCGCAGCGGCAAGCCCGCTGCCTGGAGTACCTGTGCTGCCCAGGTGTTGCAGGTGTACGCGGCGGAATAGCGCCGCGTTGAGCGCCAGTACACGCTGCCCTCGTAAGGCCCGGGTCCGTCTGACTGCGGGCGTCCATCCTGCAGCGACAACGATGCTGTCATCCGGCGTTGTGCCTGCCTCGTGTTGCGCGCTGTGAGCGTCAGCTCGATGACTTGGGCGGAGCCAAAGGCCTGTTGCGGCGTTGCACGCAATGCGGTGACCAGCATCAGTCCATCGCCCGGCCAGAGCGCCGCGAGCATGTTGGGGAAAGCCGGATTGTGTGCGTGCAGGTAGCGGCGATCGCCAAACCCGAAGGTAAGAAAGCGTGCATCCGGGAACAGCTCGCTGGCGGCCTTGAGTGGCCCCCCTAGATCGCTTGCGGCGAATCCCACATCGATGTGCCAGCCGCGTCGCACCACATACATCGTGACACTGCCCGCGGGCATCGCGTCGTTGTCAGCCATCGCAGCGTTGAGGGCCGCCCCGTTGGTACTGCAGCCATCAAGCCACAGCGGCAATGCGATTGCGACAGCCGCCAGCAGCGCGCCACGGCGCAGCCCAACGGCCATCATCTGCGGCAGGATTGACGATAGCGTCGGGGAGGCAGGCCGCATCGACGGCTGAACACCGCCGTGAAGTGACTTTGCGAGGCAAAGCCCACGCGCCGTGCGACCTCGCCGATTTCCTCCTCGCCGGTACGCAGCAGTTCCTTGGCGCGTTCGAGGCGGCGGCCGATCACGTACTGATGCGGCGGCTGGCCGGTCGCCTTGCGAAAACCGCGCGCGAACCGGAAGGTGCTCAGGTTGGCTGCGGCCGCGATCGCATCCAGTGAGACGTCTTCGCACAGGTGCGCCTCGATGTACTCGAGCGCCGCGCGCAAGCGGTGCGCCGGCAGATCCAGCCGGTCGAGCATCTCATGGGTGCTCAGGGTCGAGTGCCGGCGCAGCAGCTGCAGCGTCAGGGTATGCGATGCCGACTGCGCGAACAGCGAGCCGCACACGCCGGGCTGCGACAGCTCGGTGTTGATCTTCAGCGCGATGTCCATGATCGCCATATCGGTGAGTCCGATGCCGTCGAGCAGTTGCACGGAGCGGTCGCCCAGTTCCTGCACGGCGGCGCTCATGACCTGTGGATCCAGGAAGATATGCAGCTCCTCGATTTCGCCCTTCCACTCCCAGTGGCTGCCCTGATGCGCTGACATGATCATGATGTTGCCGGGCACGGAGCGGCTGCGCCGTTCAAGACCGTTCCAACGCGAGGAGAGCTGGCACGGATTCGACAGGTGCGCGACGATAAAATGCCGGTTGATCGGCGGCAGATCGAGCTGCCAGCTCACAGGATTGGCAAGACGATAAGCCTGGATGTGCTGCCAGCCCAGCGCCTCACTCGACAACTTCGGGGAGCGCGGCATCAGCTTCATCCATTCTTGCGGCCCTAGCTCCGCTGCCAAGGCGCCGCTGCATTGCATGCGATCAGCCTACTCTGGCGCTCGCTGCGGAAGCAAGCCGGCCTGCGCAGTACGCGAGCCGAATAGCCGGGTCAGCACGATGTAACAAAGCGCTGCGGACGTCGCCGCCGGCAGCGAAGCGGTCAGGAAGCGATACGGCCCACTCGAGGCGTAGGTCAGCGGATTCAGCAGCCATAGGTAGACGAGGCAGCCGAGGGCCAGCGCCAGCAGCGCCGCCGGATTGAAGCCGGCGATGTTGCGATACGGTGCCGATGGGTCGCGGCTGTAGAGCGCACGAATATCGACACGGCGGCAGCGCAGGATGAAGTAGTCGGCAATCTGGATGCCGCACAACGGCGCGAACGCCACGCCGAGAAACGCCAGGAAGGCACCGAATCGGGCAAAGAACAGCTCCGGGATCAGGGCGCCCACCAATGCCACCGGCGCGATCGTGATCAGCAGCAACGTCGACCAGGAGACGCGCTCGAGCGCCGCGAAGTTGCGCAGCCCGATCGCCGATGAGTAGATGCCGGTTATGGCTGTCCCGAAATTCGCCACGGACACGAAGACCAGCGAAATGATGGCGTAGGTCGGACCGCCTACCGAACGCAACCACTCGGACGGATCCGAGGACTTCAGCACCAGGATGCCGGCAAGGCCGATCAGGCTCAGTAGCGGAATCGAGGCGCCCATGCCCAGCATGACGGGTACGACGGCGGTGCGCGCGTTCGGGGCCATGCGGATCATCGCGCCGATGTAAGGCCACCAGGACATCGTCGAGGTGATGCCGATCTCCACGCCCGTGGTGTAGTTCCAGAGCCGGTCCGGACTGGCCATCGCAGGCTCGGCCCGCCGCAGTTCTGGCCAGCGGTGCGAGACCAGCAGCCACAGCATCCAGAATCCGATGGGGACGTGCGCGGCCAGGACATTGGACACTTTGGTGACACCGGTCGCGCCGCGCAGCAGCGTCAGGTAGATCACGGCACAGGCCATCAGAGTCGCGGCGGGGACCAGTTCGCGCGCACTGTAGCCCCGCGGCATGGCACCGAGCGCGAGCAGCAGTTGCGCGGCAGACTTGGAGCCGAAAATCAGCAGCAGCGAATTCCAACCGACGATCGAGATCAATTGCATCGCCGAGGGGACGATCCAGCCGCGGCCGCCGAACTGTGGTCGGGTCGAGGCAATCGAGTCGATGCCGAAGCGCGCGCTGACCGGCCCCGCTGCCAGAAAAGCCAGCAGCATTCCGATCATGCAGCCGGCGGTCAATGCGGCCGCACCCTGTTTGAAGTTCAGATAGTAGCCGGTGTACTCGCCGATGATGTAGCACCAGGTGGCGGCTCCCGCCGTGGCCAGCGCGATCGCGAGCCGCCAGGGTCCCCAGTCACGCTCGGAGGGCAGCATTGGCCACGCGCTTTTATCGGCGTCCTCGCTCAAGTCCACCAACCCCACAGCAATAACGCCACCGGGATGGCGACACCGAACAGCAGCAGCCAGAACCAGCTCGCGCGGCTGAAGTCCCCGCTGCTGTCGACTTCACGTTCGAGGATTTCGATCCGCCGGGCGAGTTCCGGTTGCAACGGCGGGTCGGGCATCGGGGTGGGCTTCGGCATCGGCGTACGGGAACCACCAGAAATCATGCGGATTCGCGGCCGGGTCGATCATAGCCAATTTCGTATGGCGGAAGCTGTCGAGCCCTTCCGAGCCCAGCTGCCGGCCCATGCCCGAATATTTTCGTCCGCCGAAGGGGCCGGCATCGTTGTCGAGCAGCGGCGCATTGACCCACACCATCCCGGCTTCGATTTCATTGACAGCGCGCATCGCTTCATTGAGGTCCAGCGTGTAGATGCTCGCCCCCAGTCCATAGCGTGAGCGATTGGCGAGCGCGAGGGCCTCATCGAAACTTGCGACGCGAGTCACCGGCGCGACCGGGCCGAAGGATTCCTCCTGCATGATGGCCGCCTCCGGCGGCACATCAACCAGCACCGTGGCCTCGGCGAAAAAGCCATTATCGAGGCCGCGCGGCCGCCCGCCGCCGATCGCCGTGCGGATGCCCTGCGCCCTGGCAGTGCTCAGAACGCGCTGGAAGCGCGTGAGTTCGCGCGCGGAGGCCAGGGGCCCCATATCGACGCGGTCGAGCCCGTTGCCCACGCGCACCGAGGCCGTGTGTGCGATCAGGCGCTCGACGAACTCATCGTAGACGCTCTCGTGCACGTAGAAACGCTCTGCCGCGGCGCACACCTGGCCACAATTCAGATAGGCGCCGAAGGCGGCGGCGCGGGCCGCCGTCTCGAGCGGCGCCGAGGGCATGACGATGAACGGATCGTTGCCTGAGGTCTCGATCAGGGACCGCTTGTACTGACGCGCGCAGGCTTCCGCCACGGCGCGCCCGGTATCGATCCCGCCCGTGAATGCCGCCATGTGCGTGTCGGGGTGCTCGACCAGTTGCGATCCGACTTTGCCGCCGCCGGCGAGTACCTGCACCAGTCCCGGCGGCAGCGATTCGAATGCCTTGACGAATCGCAAGGTCGTGAGCGTGGTCAGCTCCGAGGGCTTGATGATGACGGCGTTGCCGCAGCCGATCGCCGCGGCTGCCTGCCAGCACAGCAGACACAGCGGATAGTTGAACGGCAGGATGATGACAACGACGCCGAGCGGCTCCTTGATCGTAAAGTGAAACTGCCCATCGACAGTGGGCCCGAGCACTTTGCCCAGCTCGTGGCGCGCAATCTCGGCGTAGTAATCCACGGCTGTCACCGACCAGCTCACCTCATCGGCCGATTCCTTATACGTCTTGCCCATCTCGCGCGTGAGCATCTCGGCGACGACCGGTCGATCCTGGCGCATCGCCTGCGCCACCTCGTGCAGCATTTCCGCGCGGCGGTGATAGTTGACTTTGTGCCAGCGCTTCTGCGCCACATTGGAGATCCGCACGGCCTCATCGACTTCCGCTGCGGTCGCGTCCGTGTATCGGCCGATGACCTGCTCGGTGGCTGGATCGATGATGTCGGCATAGCGATCCCCGCGCGCCGCGCGCAGCTCGCCCCCGATGTATTGACGGCCGCTGAGCTGGCCGAACAGCGATTCGACGCCCATACACACTCCCCGCGCGCGCAGCGCGCGCATGCAATTTGGTCAGTGTGTCGGCGACCGGACGGTCTCGTCTTTCAAGTTCCTGCCGCGACTGTCGTGATCTTGCTCATTTAGCCTCGCCCCGGTGCGGACAGATCACACGCTTCTGGCGCCGCGGGGCCACTGTCTCTAGCCTTTGGCATGGCGCTTATCCAAGCGCTTATAGAGAGAATCCGAGCATGACCGATCGACCCACGGACAAACCCCTGCCCAGTCAGGCTCGCGTCGTCATCATCGGCGGCGGGGTGATCGGCTGCTCGATCGCCTATCACCTGACCAAACTCGGCTGGCGCGATGTGTTGCTGCTGGAGCGCAAACAACTCACCTGCGGCACGACCTGGCACGCGGCGGGCCTGCTGACTACGCTGCGTGACACCGTCACGCAGACGCGCCTGGCCAAGTACACGCAGGATCTCTATCGACGGCTCGAAGCGGAGACCGGCCAGGCCACGGGGGTGATTTCATGCGGCTCGATCCAGCTGGCCGCGACGCCGGCCAAGGCACAGGAGATGCGCCGCGGCGTCAACATCGCGCGCTCATTTGGTGTCGAGGGGTACGAAATCGATCCGGACAGCGTGCAATCGATGTGGCCGCTGGCCGATGTCTCGGATCTGACGGCGGCCTTTCATTTCCCGGGCGATGCGCGCGCCAACCCGGCCGATGTCACACAGGCGCTCGCCAAAGGCGCGCGCGCGGGCGGTGCGACGCTGTTCGAACATACCCGCGTCACCGGTATCACCAGCGCCGCCGGCCGCGTCACCGGTGTCATTACCGAACGCGGCACCATCCACGCGGAATTCGTCGTCAACTGCGCCGGCATGTGGGCACGTGAGGTGGGGCGTCTGGCCGGCGTCGATGTGCCGCTGCAGGCCGCCGAGCACTACTACCTGATCTCGGAGCCCGTCGAGGGCATGCATCCGCTGCTGCCCATCCTGCGCGATCCGTGCAATGGCGCCTACATTCGCGAGGAAGCCGGCAAGATCATGGTGGGGCTGTTCGAGCCGATCGCAAAGGCCTGGGGCGCGGACGGCATCCCCGAGGACTTCTGCTTCGGCGACATTCCGCCCGACTGGGATCGCATGTATCCGTACATCGAGCAGGCCATGCGGCGCGTACCGACGCTGGCGAACACCGGTATCAAACTGCTGTTCTGCGGTCCGGAATCATTCACGCCCGATCACAACTACCTCATGGGCGAGGCGCCGAATCTCAGGAATTTCTTCATCGCCGCCGGGTTCAATTCACTGGGCATTCTCTCGGGCGGCGGTGTCGGTCAGGTGATGTCGCAATGGATCGTCGAGGGACACGCGCCTATGGACGTCTGGTCGGTGGACATCCGTCGGCTGCACGCCTGGCAGAACAACTCCCGCTACCTGCTCGATCGCACGGTCGAATCCCTCGGGATCGGCTACCAGGATCATTGGCCCTACCGGCAATGGCAGAGCGCCCGCAATGTCCGCAAGAGCATCCTGCACGACCGACTCGAGGCCGCGGGCGCCTGTTTTGGCGAATCGGCCGGCTGGGAGCGACCCAACTGGTACGCACGCTCAGGGCAGGCGGCGCGCTACGAGTACAGCTGGGGACGACAGAACTGGTTCGCGAACAACGCGGAGGAGCACCGTGCCGTTCGCGAACGCGTCGGCCTGTTCGAGCAGAGCTCGTTTGCGAAGCTGCAGCTGGAGGGGCGCGATGCCGAGAGCGTTCTCAATCGCATCGCCACCGCATCGGTCAGCGTGTCGCCGGGTCGAGTGGTTTATACGCAGTTTCTGAACGAGCGCGGCGGCATCGAGGCGGATCTGACCATCGCGCGACTGGCAGCGGATCGCTTCATGGTCATCACCGCCGCGTTTACGCAGACGCATGTCGAGGCCTGGATCCGCAACCACACACCGCCCGGAGCCCACTGCGTACTGACCGATATGTCCGGCGCCTACGCCATGCTCAACGTTCAGGGACCTGCCTCGCGGGCGCTGCTGCAGAGCGTATCGTCCGAGGATTTCTCGAACACAGGCTTTCCCTTCGGCAGCTGCCGCGAAATCCAGATTGGCTACCAGGGAGCATTGGCATTGCGGCTGACCTACGTGGGCGAGCTGGGTTGGGAACTGTACATCCCGACCTACTTCGCCCTGCCCGTCTACGACGCGCTGACTGCAGCGGGTAAAGCGCACGGCCTGCGACACTGCGGCTACCACGCGCTCAATTCGCTGCGAATCGAAAAAGCCTATCGGGACTGGTCACACGACATAGGCCCTGACGACGATCCGCTACAGGCGGGTCTCGCATTTACCTGCGCGTGGGACAAACCCGGCGGCTTCATCGGCCGCGAGGCGCTGTTGCGCGCGCGTGCAGCCGGCACCCCGAAGCGACGCCTGGTGCAGTTCATGCTCGAGGATGCAGAGCCGCTGCTCTATCACAATGAGCCGATCTACCGCGACGGAGCCATCAATGGCCACACGACATCGGCGATGTACGGCCACACCCTGGGTGCAGCCGTTGCGCTCGGCTACCTGGAGTCGCCCGATGGCGTCGACGATGACTATGTGAAGTCAGGACGGTACGAGATCCAGATCGACCGGCGGCGCGTTCCGGCGCGCGCATCCCTCGCGCCGCTCTACGATCCGAAAAGCCTGCGCGTGCGGCAGTGATATCATTCCGCCGCCCCGTTGCAGGAGAACAGCCTTGATCCTCGAGACGACGCGCCCACGTGCGCGGCGCGGCCGCGCCGCGCTGCCGGTACTGGCGGCACTGCTGATCGGTAATGCGCAGCTGTCCAGCGCGCGGACCCCTGGCGACGTCGATGGCAACCGACTGGAACAGGCAGCGACTGAACCGCAGAACTGGTTCACGGGCGGACGCGATATCGAGGGCTCCTATTACTCGCCGCTGACGGGCATCGACTCCAGCAACATAGACAGGCTGGGTTTCGCGTGGGACTACGATCTCGCCACCGATCGCGGTCAGGAAGCAACACCCGTCGTGGTTGACGGCGTGATGTACACCTCGAGCACGTGGGGCTGGGTGTACGCACTGGACGCCGCAACGGGGCGCGAGCTGTGGCGCTACGTGCCGCAGATGGATGTCATTTACGCTCGCAATCCCTGCTGCGATCTGGTCAATCGCGGTGTTGCGGTCTTCAAGGGCAAGGTATACGTCGCCTCCGTCGACGGCCATCTGCACGCGCTCGATGCCGGCACCGGCAAGCAGGTCTGGGAAGCCGATACGCTGGTCGATCACAAACTGCCCTACTCGAGCACGGGTGCGCCGCAGATTGCCGGGAATGTGGTCGTTATCGGCAACGGTGGCGCGGACATGGGACATGTGGCCGTGCGCGGCTACGTGGCAGCGTACGATCTGGAAACCGGCACCTTCAAATGGCGCTTCTGGACCGTGCCGCCGGCGGTCGGGCAACCTTACGAGAACCCTGAACTCGCGGCCGCCGACAAAACCTGGGATTCACACCGGCCGCCGCAATTCAATGGCGGCGGGACGGCCTGGGACGGCCTCGCCTACGATCCGAAACTCGACCTGCTCTACGTCGGCACCGCCAATGCGGCGCCGTATGACCTGCGTCAGCTCGGCAGCGAACGGCTCGATGCGCTCTACACCGCCTCGATTCTGGCGATTCACGCCGACACCGGACGCATGGCCTGGTACTACCAGACCACGCCGCGCGACAGCTGGGATTTCGATGCCGTGCAGAAGTTCGTGCTGGCGGACCTCAAGGTCGGCGGCAAAGTGCATGCGGTGGTCATGCAGGCGAACAAGAACGGATTCTTCTATGTGCTCGATCGCAAGACCGGCAAACTGCTGTCGGCCCACCCGTTCAGCTATGTGAACTGGGCCTCGCGCGTCGATCTGAAGAGCGGCCGCCCCGTCGTGACGGCGCAGGCGGATTGGTACGCCGGGCCAAAGACCATCTATCCCTCGTGGGCCGGCGCGCACACCTGGAATCCGATGTCCTTCAGCGCCCGCACGCACCTGGTCTACATCCCGGTGATCGATGTGCCCGCGGTCTGGGTCGACCTGCTCAAGAACGGCGGATCGGTGAAGTACATCGATGGGTTCTTCACAGTCAACGGCGTCATCGTCGATGACACCTACTCGGCAGAGGATCTCAAGGCGCTGTATGGGCCGCTGCCCGACATGGCCAGCATCAAGGCCGCGCGTCCGCAGAAACCCACGCGCGAGCTGCTGCGGGCTTTCGACCCCGAGACCGGCAAGACCGCGTGGGAAGTGGAAACTTCTTCCGGGATTAGAGGCTACGACGGCGGCATCATGTCCACGGCCTCGAACCTCGTGTTCCAGGGTCGCGGCACGGGCGAGCTATGGGTCTACGCCGCCGACACCGGCAAAGTGCTCAAGGTCATCAAGACCGGCAGCCACATCCTGGCAGCACCCATGACCTACCTCGTCAACGGCGAACAATACGTCGCGGTCCAGGCAGGCTACGGCGGAGCCGCCATCACGGTCGGTCCCATTCCGCCCAGCAGCGCGGCACTCAGGTACCAGAACGTCAATCGGCTGATCGTCTTCAAGCTCGGCGGCGGCGAGGTACCGGTGCCGCCGGCGCGCGAAGAGGGACCGTTTCCCCAGCCGCCCAGACAAACCGCGAGCGCCGCCAGCATCAAGGCCGGCGAAATCAAATTCGTCGAGGAGTGCTCGCGTTGCCACGTGCTGGGTCCGAGCTCGACACCGGATCTGCGTCGGCTGAGCCCCGAGCTGCACGATATGTTCAAGGACATCGTGCTGCGTGGGGTGTTGGGGCCGGCCGGCATGGAGCGATTCGACGATCTGATCAGCGATCAGGACGCCGACAACATTCATGCCTACCTGATCGATCAGAGCTGGACGGCCTTCAACGCGCAGCAGTCGGCCGGGCCCGCGCACTGAAGCTGAGGGCTACGGCGCGGACGGCCAGAGCAGCGGAAACAGCGGGTGCTCCATCGGAGCGCCCGCGGGCAGCTCATCGAGCAGACCGGGGAACTCGGGCGAAGTGCGCCAGGCACGCGGCGCATGTCGTATGTCATCGCCCAGAAAGCGCACCGAGAACACACGCCGCCGGGTGGTACCGCCGACGCCGGCGCTTCCGTGCAGCGTCAGCATCTGGAAGCAGACGATGTCACCGGGTTCGAGTGCCCAGCCGAGAATGCGGTGCGCCGAGCGATCGGCGTCGATGTCCGGCAGGTTTGCGAGGCTGCCTTCCGGAAACCAGCGGGCCTGGTTATCGAGAAAGGTGCGCGGCATCAGCCAGGGCCCGGCATGCGACCCGGCCACCAGTTCCAACGTGGATTCGCGACGGACTGGATCGACCGGAATCCACATGCTGACGTTCTGGCGTCCCTCGATGTTGTAGTAGGGCTGGTCCTGGTGCCAGGGTGTTCGCTGGCGCGTGCCCGGCTCCTTGGTCAGCATATGGTCGTGATAGAGCCGCACCGTCCGGCTGCGCATCAGTTGGGCCGCCGTGCGTGCCAGCGCGGAATCGAAGATGAAGCGGCGATAGAACGCATTGTCCTGCCAGGTGCAGAAATCCTCGACGAAGTAGCCAGGGTCATCGGGCGCACTGGCGACCTTGGCACGGGGGCTCAAGTTAGCGAGATTCGCATCGATGCCGGCGCGCAGCAGTTGGATCTGCTCAGCGTTGAGGTGTCCACGCAGGCACACCGCCCCGTCGCGCTCGAAGGCATCGATGTCGGCCGCCGCCACAGGGTCTGCAGGTTCCATGGCGACATGCTATCGCTAAGCGATCGGCCGTAGCGTAAAGTCAAACGATGAGAGCGCCACCTTGGCTGGCTATCGCCGCCTTAAGCGCCTGCCTGGGGTCGGTCGCGCACGCGGCCACGACCCTCAAGCTGGTTGAAGTCATCACGAGTCCCGAGCGTACCGAAACGCTCAGGGCCATCGTCAAGACTTTCGAAGACGCCAATCCCGACACGAACGTGGAGATCATTTCACTGCCCTGGGGTCAGTCGTTCGAGAAGTTCGCCACCATGGTGGCCGCGGGCGATAGCCCCGATGTGGTCGAGATGCCCGATACCTGGCTGGCGCTTTACGCCAACAACAACGCGCTCGAGAACCTCGAGCCGTATCTGAAGAGCTGGGAGCACACGGGCGAGCTCAATCAACGCACGCTGCAGCTCGGCCGCGTGATCCACAACACCGCCTACATGCTGCCCTACGGCTTCTATCTGCGCGCGCTCTACTACAATCGCAAAATGTTCGCCGAAGCCGGCGTGACCGCGCCGCCCCGGACACTCGATGAATTCCTGGCGGTATCGAAGAAGGTGTCCGCACTGCCGGGGAAGTACGGCTACTGCCTGCGCGGCGGAGCCGGCGGCGTCAATGGCTGGCTGATGTTCGGCGCGCTGACCACCGGGGACGACGTGTTCTTCAGGCCTGACGGCACCTCCACGTTCACGGATGCCGGCTGGATCCGGGGCTTTGGCGTGCTGGCCGACCTGTACAAGCAGGGACTGGCGCCCAAGGACAGCATCAACTGGGGCTACAACGATGTGGTCTCGGGCTTTTATTCCGGCGTCTGCTCGATGATCGATAACGACCCGGATGCGCTGATTGCGATCGCCTCGCGCATGAAACCTGAGGAGTACGGCATCGCACCCTGGATCAAGGGTGTCGGGGGCAAGAGCTTTCCGACGATCGGCTATGGCGGCTGGTCGATGTTCGCCAACAGCCAGCACAAGGAGCTGGCGTGGAAGCTAATCGCCACGCTCGACAGTCCGGCCGGCAGTCTGGCGTGGAACCGGCGCATCGGCGCGCTGCCTATCTACACCGCAGCGGCCAAGGATCCGATGTACGCCGACCCGCGGTACAAGGGCTGGTTCGAGGAGCTCGCCGATCCTAACTATTCGCCGATGATCATGCCGATGGATCTTCGGGCCTGGGCACTGTTTGCGAGTTCCATCGTGCCCCGAACGACCCAGAACCTGTTGCTCGGCAAGCTGACCGCGCCGGATATGGCGCAGCAATGGGCGCAGATCCTCACCAAGGCCAAACAGAGCCAGAAGTGACTGCCCTCGGCCGACGACTCGCCAGCGGCGCCGAGCCGTACCTCTACACCGCCCCGGTGCTGCTGCTGATCGTTGCCATCATGCTCGTGCCGCTCGGAGTGGGGCTGTCATACGCCTTTCGCGACTTGCAGCTGCTCGATCCCTTCGCCGGCGCCTTCATCGGCCTGGATCATTTTCGCGAACTTATCGCGGATGACATCTTCCGCGACGCGCTGCGCAATACCGCACTATGGACCTGCGCCTCGGTGAGCCTGCAGTTCGTGCTGGGGTTGGGCCTGGCGCTGTTGCTCAATCGCGAATTCCCCGGCCGACGGCTGGTGCAGTCGCTGGTGTTCCTGCCCTGGGCGGTACCGACCTTCCTGGTGGGGCTGGACTGGCAGTGGCTATTCAATCCCGTGGTCGGCCCCCTGCCCCATTGGCTGTTCGCGCTCCACATCACGCACGATGCCAATAATCTGTTGTCCGATCCGAACCTGGCATTGATCGGTCCGATCGTGGCAGCCGTGTGGTGGGGGATACCTTTCTTTGCGATCACCTGCCTGGCGGCACTGCAGTCGATACCGAAGGATCTGTACGAGGCCGCCGCCATCGACGGCGCCGGTGTGTTCGAGCAGTTCCGCTCGATCACGCTGCCGCTGCTCGCGCCCACGATCGCCATCAGCATCCTGCTGCGCACGATCTGGGTGGCAAACTTCGCCGACCTGATCATCGTGATGACCAATGGCGGTCCGGCCGATTCCACACAGACCGTGGCGAGCTACATCTTCGCGGTCGCGTTCCGGCGGCTGGACTTCGGCTACGCCTCCGCCATCGCCACGGCACTGCTGCTGTTGCTGTTTCTGTATGCGATCGCGATCCTGCTGCTGCGCCGCGCCTTCCTGCGGCGACAGGCCTGAAGACACATGACGCGCCGTCCGCTCTACTGGACCGTGCACTACTTTCTCTTGAGCCTGTACGTGCTGTTCGCGCTGTTCCCGCTGTACTGGCTGCTCAAGGTGGCACTGACGCCGAACGCGCTGCTCTACAGCGAAGGCATTCGACTGTGGCCATCGCACGCAAGCCTTGAACATTTCCGCTTTGTGCTCGCACATAGCGATTTTCCGCTCTTTTTCCGCAACAGCCTGATCGTATCGACTTCGACTGCGGTGCTGGCGACGCTCGTCAGCAGTGCCTGCGGCTATGGCCTGTCGCGGTTCAGCTTCAGAGGCAAATCGGCGCTGGTCGCGCTGATGCTGATCACGCAGATGTTTCCGCTGGTCATGCTCGTGGCGCCGATGTTCCGCCTGCTGACGCCGCTGCATCTCACCAACAGCCTGACCGGGCTGGTGATCGTCTACACGGCATTCAACGCACCGTTCGCCACCTTCCTGATGCAGTCCTTCTTCGATGCCATCCCGCGCGAGCTCGAAGAGGCCGCGATGATCGACGGCGCCACGCGCTTCGGTGCCTTCCGGCGCATTATCCTGCCGCTGACTTTGCCGGGCATCGCCGCTACATCGGGGTTTGTATTCACTGCGGCCTGGAGCGAACTGCTGTTCGCGCTGATGCTCAACTCATCGGCGCGGGCCAGTACGTTTCCGGTCGGGCTGCTCTCCTTCGTCTCCAAGTTCTCGGTGGACTTCGGCCAGATGATGGCCGCCGGCGTGCTGGCGCTGATTCCCGCGTGCCTGTTCTTCCTGCTCATCCAACGCTACCTGGTGCGCGGGCTGACGGCCGGCGCGGTCAAGGGTTGAGAGCACACATGAGCGCGATCGAAATCCGCGGTGTCTCCAAACGCTTCGGCGCCACGCCGGTGCTGCATGAGCTCGATCTGACGGTGACCGCCGGGGAATTCCTGGTGCTCGTGGGTCCTTCGGGCTGCGGCAAATCAACACTGCTGCGCCTGATCGCCGGCCTCGAGGAGGTCAGCGCCGGGGAGATCCGCATCGGCGGCCGGCGCGTCAACGAACTGCCTCCGAAGGCGCGTGACATCGCCATGGTATTTCAATCCTATGCGCTCTATCCGCACATGTCGGTGGCCGACAACATGGCCTACAGCCTGCGCCTGCGCCGCACGGCGCCCGCGGAGATTACGCGCGCGGTGGGCGCGGCAGCGGGCAAGCTGGGCCTGGAACCGCTGCTGGCGCGCAAGCCCAAGGCGCTCTCGGGTGGACAGCGTCAACGCGTGGCGATGGGACGCGCCATCGTGCGCAAGCCGGGGGCCTTCCTGTTCGATGAGCCGCTGTCGAATCTCGATGCGCGCCTGCGCGAGCACATGCGCGCAGAAATCAAGAAGCTGCATCGCGAATTGGGCGCCACCTCGATCTACGTCACGCACGATCAGATCGAAGCCATGACGCTGGCCGACCGTATCGTGGCCCTCAATGGTGGCCACGTGCAGCAGATAGGCAGCCCGCTCGAACTCTATGACCGCCCGGCCAACCTGTTCGTTGCCGGCTTCATCGGCTCTCCCGCCATGAACATGTTCCAGGCGCACCTCGAGCGCGCGGGCGGTACACCCACGCTGACCCACGCTGCGTTCAGGATCGCATTGTCGCGAGATCTGGACCTGCCCGATGGCGCGGCGCTGACGGTGGGGATACGGCCCGAACACATCGTGCTGGGGGCCGGCCCGATTCGCGGCACCGTCGACCTGATCGAGCCGACCGGCCTCGGCACGATCGTGCATCTGACGCTGGGTGGCACGGCCATCAAGGCCTTCAGCCTCGAGCGCCCGGCGCTGTCGATCGGCGGCGGGGTGCAGCTTGATCTGCCGCTTTCGCGGCTGCACCTCTTTGACGATGCCGGGGTGAGGGTCGGCGATTGAATCCCGAGCGCGTGCGCGAACGGCTCGCCTCGCTCCAGAGCGAGATCTGCCGCGCCTTCGAGCGGCAGGACGGCGGGCGTTTTCTCGAGGATGCGTGGGAACGTGGCGGCGATGGCGCTGCGGGTGCGAGCGCAGGTTCGACACTGGCGGGCCGCGGCCTGACCTGCGTTCTGGAAAATGGCGTGCTGTTCGAGCGTGCCGGTGTCGCGCTCTCGGACATCGCGGGCTCGCAGATGCCACCGGCCGCCACTGCGCGCAACCCGCACCTTGCCGGCCGAAGCTTTCGCGCCGCGGGACTGTCGATCGTCACGCATCCGCGCAATCCCAACGTCCCCACCAGCCATCTGAACGTGCGCTTCTTCAGCGCCGGCGATATCTGGTGGTTCGGCGGTGGCTTTGACCTGACGCCCTATTTGCCGTTCGAGGATGATGTCGTGCTCTGGCACCAGGCGGCGGCGCAAGCGTGCGGCGCGTTTCATCCGGACCTATATGCGCTCGCGCGAGCGCAATGCGACGAGTATTTCTACCTGCGTCATCGCGGCGAGTCACGCGGCGTGGGCGGCATCTTCTATGACGATCTGAATGCCGCAGCCGAGCCGATCGCCTTGAGCTGGGAGCGGTGCTTCGATCTGATGCAGAGTGTCGCCAGCCACTACGCGCGTGCCTACCTGGCCATCGTGGAGCGGCGCCGTGATCTCGCCTACGGTGAGCGCGAGCGCGTCTACCAGCTCTACCGGCGCGGCCGCTATGTGGAATTCAATCTGGTGCTCGATCGGGGCACCCTGTTCGGGCTGCAATCGGGCGGCCGTACCGACGCCATCCTGATGTCGATGCCGCCGATGGCGTGCTGGAGCTATCGCTCGCCCGATGTCGAGCTGGATTCACGGCTGCTGCCGTACCTGACCAGCCAGCGCGGACGTGACTGGCTGCCAACCCAAGCGCGCTAGTCGAAAGGCGGCTCGTCGCGCAGCGTGCGCTGTAGCCAGGCAATGTCGTGCCAGCGACCGAATTTGCGGCCGACCGACTTGAACACGCCCGTGGGGCGGAATCCAAAGCGATGATGCAAGCCCAGACTCCCGGGGTTGGGCAGCGCGATACAGGCAAAGGCCTGGCAAAAGCCCTTCGCCATGAGATCGTCGAGCAGGATCGAATACAGCGCCGCGCCAATGCCCTGCCGATGATGTGCCGGATCCACGTAGGCGGACACCTCAACCGACCAGCGATACGCCGGACGTTCACGCAGCACCGATCCGTACGCGTAGCCGATGCAGGCACCATCGCGTTCGGCGAGCAGCCAGCTGTAGTCCGCGACCGCTTTACGGATTCGCAGCGCGAACTCATCCATGCTGGGCGGGGTCAGCTCGAACGAGACGGCAGTGGACTCGACCAGCGGGCGGTAGATTTCCAGCATCGATGCCGCGTCGGCTTCCAGCGCCGAGCGGATCCGGATCGGCTCAGCCATAGTTGCGTAAGCTCACACGATGTGCGATGGTTAACATAACGATAACAGAGGTTTCTGCCGCAAGTACTTGATTCATAGAGTCCTTCGGGCACGAAATTGACATATAACTCCAGCGCTTTCGAGGCGACGCAACCATGAAAAACGGCACAGCGCACCGCGGCAACGGACGAGCGGCGACCCAGGCCGCGGGGCTTTCCATCGTCTCCGCAGAATCCGATACGGCCAACACCTCGAACCTCCGAGGACCCCCTTCCGTGTCCTCGATGGACAGCGGCATCGTCGTGCGCGAGGAGGAGCTGATCGCCGTCAAGGCCCAGCGGCTCTTCAAGATGCGCTGCGAATGCGGGCGCTCGTGGTTCGAGCTGGAGCTGCCGAAATTCGTCGAGTGTCCCGCCTGCAAGAAGCTCGGGCTCGTCTCGGCCTGAGCGGCACTCGCGGGGCTGGGCTTCAGCGCCAGCACTCCGGCAGCGTCAGCGACGGACGCAGCTTGCAATTGTCGACATCCAGGGCGTGCGGATAGTCACTGCGGTAAGGACCCGGCTGGCCGCGGCTGCGGTTATAGAGGGTCATCTCCATGACGTCCGGTATCCCGATGCCACGGTGCATGATCATGCCGCGGCAGTTGTTCGGGTGAAGGTGCACGACATAGAAGCGGCTCAGTAGTTTGTCGAAACAGCTCTTGATGATCGAGAAGGCGAACCGGTCGAATAACCGCTCGAGTGAGTGCAATTCCACGACGATGATCCGAAAGCTCGACAGTAGCTCCATCGTTGCGTTCAGGAACACCTCGTACTCGCCGCCTTCGATGTCCATCTGCAGCAGCAGATCGCCCTGATAATCCGGCAGGTATTTTTGCTTCCAGTCTGCCATCGTCATGAAGTTCTCATCGCTCCGGGAACCGATGAACTTGCGGTCGAACACGAATTCCGGACGTGAGAACGGCGGCTGCCCGACCGAATAGTCAGCCAGAAATGAGCGGATATTGCGGTTGGCGAGCTCATTCTCGAAATCAGCCGTGCGATTGACGCCCGGGGAAAAGCAGTACTCGATGCCCGCGAGATCATCGGGAATCAGGTAGCCGCCATCGCCGTTGCCGCCGACGCGAATCAACGGCGCCGCACAGCTGCGGGGACGCAGGCGTCGAATGAGTTCGAGAACCTGGGCGTCGGCCACCTTCGGCGTCAGTGTGTATCCACGCGAGAATGCCACGCGCCGCAGCCATCGTTTCACGATGCGAATCGTACTTGGATCGGTGCGGCACCGTCTATAACATCGCCCGCGGTGGCCATCTTCGAGGAGTGAGGTTCCCCTCCTCAGCCGCCGGCGACGTCAACCACAATCCGGCCGCGAACCTGTCCCTTGAGAATCTGGGCGGCCAGCCGCGGCACATCGCTCAAGGTGGCATCCACGATCATCGCCCGCAGCCGATCGCGCGGCAGTTCCTCGCGCAGGCGCTGCCAGGCCTGCAGACGTCGCGGTGTCGCGCACATGACCGAATCAATGCCCAGAAGGTTCACGCCGCGGAGCAGAAACGGGATCACGGTGGTCTCCAGCTTGCTGCCCCCGGCGAGTCCAACCGCCGCGACCGACCCGTTGTATCGCATCTGCGCCAGCACCCGCGCCAGCGTATTGCCGCCGACAGAATCGATGCATGCTGCCCAGCGCTCGCTTTCCAGCGGGCGCTTGGCCGTTTCGGCGAAAGGTGAGCGATCCACGACCGCGGTGGCACCCAGGCTCTTGAGATATTCATGCGCGTCCGCCCTGCCGCTCGATGCCACGACCTGATAGCCGCCGTGTGCGAGTATGGCGGTGGCGACCGAGCCGACTCCGCCGGCCGCGCCCGTAACCAGCACCTCGCCTGAGTCACGCGTGAGTCCATGTGCCTCCAGCGCCATGACCGCCAGCATCGCCGTGAATCCTGCGGTACCGATGGCCATCGCCTCGCGCGTGGTGAATCCGGCGGGCAGCGGCACCAGCCAATCGCCGTTGACCACCGCCTTTTGCGCCAGCCCTCCCCAGCGCGATTCGCCACAGCGCCAGCCCGTGAGCACGACCTTGTCGCCTGCACGGTAGCCAGGGTGGCTGCTATCCAGCACCGTGCCAGAGAAGTCGACGCCCGGCACGTGCGGATAGGTCTTTACCAGGCCCCCGACGCCGCTGACGATCATGCCGTCCTTGAAATTGACGGTCGAGTATTCGACCGCGACGGTGACATTGCCGGCCGGCAGACGCGACTCTTCGATCGGGACCACGGCGGCCGATACGGCGCCATTCGCATTCTCCAACAGCAGTGCCTTGAACATGCTTAAGCCTCACACCCGATTTCCGGTTACCCTGCGTTAGATGATAAGTTTAACAGCTTGACGCACCAGCTCGCGCCATTACTCGCCCCTCGCTCCATCGCCCTCGTCGGCGCCTCGCGCAAGCGAAATTCGGTGGGCAACGACACGCTGCGAAATCTGCTGTCCGGCGGCTATCGCGGCACGGTCTTTCCGGTCAACCCCTCCTATTCCCACCTGCACGGCCGAGTGTGCTACCCGAACATGGCGGCGATGCCCGATCCGGTGGATCTGGCGATTCTTTCGGTGCCAAATCGCGTGCTGGTACGGACCGTCGAAGAAGCCATCGCCGCCGGCGCGCGCGCGCTCCTCATCTTTGCCAGCGCGGAACTTGAAGGCGACGGCCGCGAACGCATCGCATCCATGGCGCGCGCCGCGAAGGTGCCGATCTGCGGGGCGAACTGCATGGGCTTCTTCAATGCCGCGCAATCGCTGCCGGCTTTTTCGGCCCTATTTCCGCCCTCCTTCCGCGCCGGCGGCATTACCTGCATCGCGCAGTCCGGCTCGCTGATCCAGGCGCTGCTGTTCAATGATGAACGGCTTGCCTTCAATCTTGCGGTCTCGAGCGGCCAGGAACTGGTGACCAGCGCCGCGGATTTCATGGACTATGCCCTCGATCAGTCCGATACGCGCCTGATTGCGCTGATGCTCGAGTCGGCGCGCGATCCGCAACGCTTCATCCAGTCGCTCGAAAAGGCGCGCCGCCGCGACGTGCCGGTGTTGTTCCTCAAGCTCGCACGCACTGCCGCGGGCGCGCAGTTCGCCCTGAGTCATACGGGCGCCATTGCCGGCGATGCGGCGGTCTACGAAGCGCTGTTCCGGCGATACGGCGTAATCAGCGTGCGCGACCTTGCGGAACTCGCGGCCACCGCCGCGCTGTTATCGGCGCGCAGGCGGGTCGCAACCGGCGGGCTCGCCGCCATTCTCGACTCCGGCGGCGAGCGCGAGTTGCTGGTCGATATCGCCGCCGAAGTCGGCGTACCGTTCGCGCGCATCAGTCCCGATACCGTGCGCGTGCTGCAGGAGAACCTCGATCCGGGCCTGGAGGCGATCAACCCCCTGGATGCCTGGGGAACCGGGCGCGAGTTCGAGCAGATTTTCGAGACCTGCTTCGCCTCCCTGATGGACGACCCGGACAGTGCGCTGGGCATGTTTGTTTGTGACCTCTCCGACGAACTCGACCTGCATGAAGCCTATGTCGCGGTTTGCGAGGCGGTTGCGCAACGCACACCAAAGCTGCTGGTCGCCATGACCAACTACAGCGCCTGGAGCCACCGTCGTCTGGCGGCACGGCTGCGGGCCGCAGGAATTCCCGTGCTGGATGGCACCGTCCCCGCCCTGCGCGCCGTACGGCACGCACTGAAGTATCGGGACTTCCACGCGCGGACAGTGGCTTCTTCCGCCGCCGCGCCCGAGCGAAATGCGCGCGCCGATCACTGGCGGGCGCTGCTCGATGCGCGCACCTCGGCACTCACCGAGGATGAGGGCTATGCGCTGCTCGCCGACTACGGCATCGGCGTGCCGCGGTATGCGGTAGCGGAGAGCCTGGAATCGGCGCTGGCGGCCGCGCGCAGCATCGGCTATCCGCTGGCGCTCAAGACAGCCATGCCCGGCATTCTTCACAAGAGCGATGTCGGCGGTGTGAAGCTCGGCATCAGCAGCGATACCGATTTCGCGGAGGCATATGGCGACCTTGCGGGCAGGCTCGGAAAGCGCGTGCTGATCAGCGCGCTGGCTCCATCCGGTATCGAGATGGCATTCGGGTTGGTGCAGGATGCATCGTTCGGAAGCTTTGTGATGGCTGCCTTCGGCGGCACATGGATCGAATACCTCAGGGACCGCGTGCTGGCGATGGCGCCGCTCGATGAGGCCAGCGCGACGCAATTGCTGTCGGAACTCAGGCTCGCGAAAGTCCTCGACGGAGTGCGCGGCGCGGCGCCCTGCGACCGCGCGGCACTGGTACGCACCTTCGTGCGCCTCGGTGAGCTTGCCCGCGATCTGGGCGCGCAGATCGCCGAGATGGACATCAATCCGGTGCTCGTGAGTGCCGCCGGCGCGACGGCGGTCGATTGTCTTATCATTCCGCGCCTCGCCAGGACCCACTCAAAGTCATGACATTCGCTACCATCGAATTGCGGATCGAAGGACCGATGGCTCACATCACGCTCAATCGTCCGGACAAACTCAATGCCATCAGCGGCGATATGGTGCGCGAGCTGCATCGGGCGCTCGATGAATCCGAAGCCAGCAGCGAGGTGCGCGTGATCACGTTACGCGGCGCAGGACGTGCGTTCTGTTCCGGATTCGACCTCGGAGAACTGCAGTCGGGTGCAGATGTGACCACGATGCGGCGCGTGCTCGAAGCGGATTTCGAGATCATCCTGCGATTCTGGAACTCGCCGAAGCCCACGATCGCCGCCGTACACGGCTACGCACTGGGTGGGGGCTTCGAACTGGCGATGGCCTGCGACATCACCCTCGCCGCCGAGGGCACCCGCTTCGGCGAGCCGGAACCGAAATTCGGGTCCGGCATCGTCGCGCTACTGCTGCCATGGATCACAGGTCCGAAACAGGCGAAGGAGATGCTGCTGTTCGGCGGTGATCGAGTCAGCGCGGAACATGCGTACCAGATGGGATTGGTCAATGGCATCGTGAAGCCCGAAGCCCTGGTCGCGGAAACGATGGCGGCGGCCGGTCGCTGCGCGATGCTCGATGCCGAGGCGGTGCGGCTGACTAAGACCGCCATCAATCGCAGCTACTCGCAGATGGGATTCGAGCGCGCATTGCGGCAGGCGCTGGACCTCGATGTGCAGATCGAGACCACCGAAACGCCGGAATCCAGGAGCTTCAAGGAGATTCTCGCGCGCGACGGTGTCAAGGCGGCAATCGCATGGCGCGAGGCGCGCGTCTTCAAGGCCTAGGCGCGCACGAACCTTCAATCGAAGCGTGCGCGTGAACAAGAGCGGCATGAGTGTATTATCGCTCTTCACGGGGGTTCGTTCCCCACGGAGTTGCGCAACTCACTGGTGGGTCGCGACATCCGTGTCGCTTGTTCGTTATCAATCGCTCCTCGTCTAGCGCGGGGCGGGAGTTCACAGCACATGGTGGATGAGTCGGCCGCGCCCGTGAGTCGGCGCGCGTTGTTTCGGATGATCGGTGCGGCCGCTGGCAGCGCCGTGATGTACCAGGCGATGAGCGAGCTCGGCCACGCCGGCGAGTCCGGCTACAGCGGGCCCATTCAGCTCTCGGGCGACGTCAAGGGCGCGTCAGTGCTGATTCTCGGCGCCGGCGTTGCCGGCATGTCCGCAGCCTACGAACTGCGTAAAGCCGGCTATCGCGTCCAGATCCTCGAATACAACGACCGCCCGGGCGGCCGCAACTGGTCCATCTACGGCGGTGACAGCTACACCGAACTGGGTGGCTTCACACAGAAAGCGCAGTTTTCCGAAGGGCTATATCTCAACCCCGGTCCGTGGCGCATACCGCATCATCACCTGGCGCTGATTCACTATTGTAAACAGCTCAAGGTCACGCTTGAGCCCTTTAACCAGGTCAACTACGCGGCCTGCGTACAAAACCCCGGTGGTTTCGGTGGCAAGCCGAAGCGTTATCGGGAAGTGCAGGCCGATTTCAACGGTCATGTGGCAGAACTGCTGTCTAAATGCGTCAACCAGGGCGCGCTCGATGAGGCGGTCAGCGCGGAAGATCGCGAAGTGCTGCTCGAGGCCATGCGGGACTGGGGCGCCGTCGATGCGAGCTACGAATACAAGAAGGGCTTGCTCTCGAGCGAACGACGCGGATGGGTCTCCGACCCCGGCGGCGGCACGACCTCGGTGCCGACACCGTCCGAGCCGATGGCATTGCACGATCTGCTGCAGTCACGCCTGTGGACCGCCATCTCGATGGGCCACATCTACGACTTCCAGAGCGTGATTTTTCAACCCGTGGGCGGCATGGGCATGATCGGCAAGGCCTTCGGCCGCGAACTCGAAGGCGTGATTCGTTACAACGCCAAGGTCACCGAAATCCGGCAGGACGCCAATGGCGTCAGCGTCGCCTATCGGGACACGAAGACCGGCGGTGCCATCCAGACAGCTTCCGCGCAGTGGTGCATCTGTACCATCCCGGCATCCATCCTCAGCCAGATACCGCTGCAGGTCAGTGCACCGCTGAAGAGTGCAATCGATGCGGTCCCGTACGAGGCCGCCATCAAGGTTGGACTGCAGTTCAAGCGGCGGTTCTGGGAACAGGATGAATCGATCTACGGCGGCATCACCTTCACCGATCTGCCCAATGCGCTGATCGGCTACCCGAGCACGCGCTACTTTGACGATGGACCGGGTGTGCTGCTCGGCGCCTACACCTTTGGTGCCAATGCCGTCGAGATCACGGCCATGCCGCCCGAGGAGCGCGTGCGCCGGACGGTTGAATGGGGCGCGCAGATCCATCCCCAGTACAACACCGAGTTCCAGCACGGCGTCGGCGTCGGCTGGCACCGAGTGCCATGGACACTCGGCTGTTATGGGCGATGGACCGACCAGACCCGCGCACAGCATTACGACAATCTCTGCGCCTTCGACGGCCGCATCGTTCTGGCCGGCGAACACGCCTCACGCATCGGCGGCTGGCAGGAAGGCGCCCTCACCTCCTCGCTCGATGCTGTCCGGCGGCTGCATCAGCGCGTACTTGCCAGCGGGAGTGCTACATGAGCGCGCGCAGCTGGCGGCTACTGCCGGTCGTCGCACTGCTGGGGTTCGGGATACTGGGCGAGCGCACAGCCTGGTCGCAGGAAATCTTTGCGGGCAAATTCCCGCAGCGGAACGGCGAGGATCTGTACCAGCATATCTGTCAGAGCTGCCACATGCCCGATGCGAAGGGTGCCATCGGCGCCGGCGCGTACCCAGCGCTGGCCGCCAATCCGCGTCTCGCCGTCGCCATCTATCCGATCACCGTCGTGCTGCGCGGCCAGCGCGCCATGATCTCCCTGGGTGAGTCCCTTGACGACGCGCAGGTCGCCAGCGTGCTCAACTATGTGCGCACGAACTTCGGCAACCGCTACAAGGATGTCATCACGCCCGCCGCAGTGGCTGCGCGCCGCGCTTCACTGATGCAGGATGCGGGTGGCCTCTCGAACACTCCGATCGATCCGCGCGCCGGGTCGCACTGACCGCGCTCAGAAGAACCCGTGCAGCTCGATGAAGTAGAGCCGGTCGTGCTCTGAGTTGTCCTGCGGGATGCCATCGTAGTAGCGGAAGCCGGCCCTGATCTGCGCAAACTGTATCGGCGTCAGTTCGTAGACGATGCTCCAGCGCGTCTGTTCACCGTTCGGAACCTCGCGGTTGGGATTCAGGAATTCGTCCGTAATCTTGAGATTACTGCCGCGGCAGATCAGCCAGTTCGCCTCCAGCAGCGTCGCGAGCATCCTGCCCTGCCCGTTAGCCACACTTTCATCGTCGATCTGTTCCGCCTGCGCCAGCCAGGAAATCGGTCCGGTCCGCAGACCGCCAAAGACCGCGACGGCATTCTTGTGCCCGACCGACTGGTCGTTTGAGTTGGCCGCCAGGCCCAGCCGCCAGCGCGGCTGCACGTAGATGAGCTGGGCGCTGAACTGCTTGCCATCGCTGTTGACCGGGCCGCCGGCGGTGCCATTGCTGACTGCGAGCTGCATATCCCAGGCGCCGCGCAGCCAGCCGACCTCGACGCCCTGGTCTGGCGTGGTCATGTTGATGCCGCTGGCCTGCAGAATGAGGGCGGTCTGATCCTGCAGGCGCAGCCCGAAGGGCAGGTACATCTGGCCCGCTTTGATGTACCAGTTGTGTGAGGCGCCCCAGAACATCCCATAGGCTTCGCGATTGAGCGCGCCGCCCGGCGCCACCTGCTCATCCACGACCACCATCAGCCGATCGGGAATCACGCTCGCGTCCAGGTACACGCGAGCCTGATTGAGCGTGAACTCCTGTACCGAGCTGGTGTGGGGCGCCTGGACGAGCTGGCCGTCGAAACGCAAGTCCCCGCCCGCCCGAATGAACGAGCCGATCTGACCGGTCCAGTTGTCCGCGGGGCCGGCATCGATCTTATTGGCCGGCATGACATTCTGCGCAAACAGATCGCCATAGACAGTGCGCAACCCGCCGCCGGTTGGATTGACGTGACAGACGCCGCACTTGAGCCCCTGCTGCACGGCCAGGTACGGCTCCGCATGCGCCCTGAAGGCCACGAGACACAGCGCCATCATCAATAGCCCGCGCGCCGCTGCATTGTGAGTGAAGCGACTCATCGCGCGTTCTCCACGGTGAACTCGAAATCAGCATCGGTTCCCAGTACCGTGGCATCCACATCCGCCAATGCGGCGGCGCCAATACCGCGCAGGCGCACACGATAATTTCCCGGATCGAGTGGCGCGCGCGGCGTGATCAGCAGCACGGACTGATTCGATGGCGATAGCGCCACAACCGCGGCAACCGGTTCGGGGTGCGTGGACCCGTCACCGTCCGGGGTGACACTCTCGATTGCGACGGTGGTGGCATTGACCAGCGAGGCATCGACTGCGTGCGTGAAAGCGACGATCACCTGCCTGAAAGGCGCGGCCTCTACGGCTCCGTCCATCGGTGCCGTGGATTCGATGGCGAACGGATTGGCAGCGGCCCGCGAGATCGCCTGCGCCAATGATGCGGTCTGCGATGAGGCTGCATTCGTGGCACCATCCATGATCCACTGCCGGATGGCATCGATCGTGGCCTGTGGCAGCGGCGTCTCCCCCAGCGGCATCTGCCCGCCCACGATGCCAGCCGCACCTTCGATCTTGAGCACCATGTAGCTGTGGTCGGGATCGCCCGGCTTCACGCGATCGAGACTGCCATCCTCGACGCTGGGAACGCCGACCAACAGGTTGTAGCTGTGCGCCGCGTCGAGCTGCAGGCCTTCGGGGGCGCTGGCGCCGATGTGGCACTTGGAACAGATCGGTGTAAAGACATTGTCCTGGATCGATTGAAAGTCCGCAGTCACGGCGCCGCCCGACGAGCTGCCTGCGCCCGATGAACTGCTCGAGGACCCGATCGGCTCGCCTTGCTGATTGAGCCCTTCGCCATTGCCGGCGCAGCCGGCCATCAAGCCGACGACCGCCAGCCCGCTCCAACACCAATGTCGACTGAAATGCATGTCAGGCCGCTCGCACGAATCAATCCGAACTGTAGGTGCCCGGCGGTTATGGCGAGGGTTGTACAGGCGCCGTTGAAACCCGCCGAGCCCCGTCAGGCACTCAGGGCACTACCGCAAGCACGAGCGAAGGTGTTGTCTTGGATGGAGAAATGTGGCGCGGGGATCGACCGTTGAGATCCTTGCCGCTCCTGACGTTGTACCTGACCGAGCGCTGCAACTCGCGCTGCGTGAGCTGCGACTACTGGCGTCACGGCCGCGCCGACATAACGACCGACTCGGTGGCGCGACTGCTTCCCGACCTGGCGCACCTCGGCACCCGGCTGGTTCTGATATCGGGTGGGGAGCCGCTGATCCACCCGCAATGGGCCGAGATCTCGCAGCTGCTGAAGGACCATGGCCTCGATCTATGGTTGCTGACTTCGGGGCTGTCCCTCGCCAAGCATGCAGCACGCGTCGCGACACTGTTCCAGTCGGTCACAGTGTCACTGGATGGCACTGATCCTGCGATGTATGCCGCTATCCGCGGACTCGATGCGTTCGAGAAGGTCTGTGAGGGAATCCGCACCGCCGCCGACGCAGGCATACGCGTGGGCGTGCGCGTCACGGTGCAGCGCCGGAACCACCGCCATATGGCTGACTTCGTCGATCTGGCGCACAAGTGTGGCGCCTCACAGATTTCCTTCCTGGCAGCGGATGTCCGCAATGCCCATGCCTTCGGCCGTAACGGCAGCGTGGGCGATGAGATCGCGCTGACCGAGGACGATCTTGCCGTGTTCGCTGCCACGCTGGATGCGCTCGAACGCGACCGCGCAGCCGATTTTGCCAGCGGCTTCATCGCCGAAAGTCCGGCAAGACTGCGTCGGCTGCAACAGTACTATGCCGCGCTACGCGGCGCGGTGCGCTTTCCACCCACGCGCTGCAATGCGCCGGAATTCTCGGCGGTCATGGACGCCGGCGGGCGCGTCCAGCCCTGCTTCTTCATTCAGGGTCCGGCCTCACAGGACCCGCGCATGCGGCTCGATGATCTCCTGAACGACGAGCCGATGCGTCGGCTGCGTGCGCACATTCGCTTCGGCCGCCGGTCCGAATGCGAGCGCTGCGTTTGCAGCATGTGGCGCGACCTTGCGCCGGTGGCCCATTAGTCATGGCCGGCGCCGGGCTGCCGAATCTCGAGGCCTATGATCATTGGGCGCCGAGCTATCCGCCGCAGCCGCACAATCCGCTGATGCGGGCCGAGCAGCGCGCCATGCTCGAGCAATGGCCCGGCGTGAGCGGCGCACGCGCGCTCGACCTCGCCTGTGGCACCGGACGCTATGGTCGGGTGCTTTCGGCCACTGGCGCGGTGGAAATCACCTCGCTGGATTTCTCGCCCGAAATGCTGCGCCGATCTGCCAGTCCGCGACGCGTGCGCGGTGATATGGCGCGGCTGCCCTTCGCCTCCGCGGTGTTCGACGTCGTGATCTCGGGGCTCGCGGTTGGGCACGCAGCCGACCTGCAGCAATGGATGAATGAGATCGCGCGCGTGCTGGCGCCCGACGGTTCGCTGCTCTATTCCGACTTTCACCCCGATGCGGCTGCCACCGGGATGACGCGCTCGTTCGTTGATGATGAACAGCGACGTCGCAGCGTCTCGCATTTTCCGCACGCTCTCAAGGATCACCGCCGCGCTGCCCATAACGCCAGGCTGTCCATTGAGGCGGTGCGCGAATTGCGCGTGGGTTACGAATTGCGCGAAAGCTTTCCGGGATCGCCGCCGTTTTATCGCCGCTGGCATGGCCTGCCCGTGGCGCTGGTCATCCGCGCGCGCAAGGCCGTTCCATGATCTGCGCACCGGCCGCGACTACGACGTTCATCAACGCGGATCTGTGGGGTAGCGATGCACACGCGCTGCGCATCGAGGCCACACGCATCTCGGCGCTGGGCGCGCGGCCGGCCAGCGGGGACCGGGTACTGGATCTTGGCGGTGACCGCATCTTCCCCGGTCTGATCAACGCGCACGATCACCTGCAGCTCAACGGCTTTGCTCGCCTGATTTACCGTCCGCGCTACCCCAATGCCTCGCGCTGGATAAGCGACGTCAAGCGCAGGCTCGACAGCGATCCGGAGCTGATCGCCCGACGCGCCGTGTCGCGTGCCGATCGGCTGCTGCTGGGCGGCATCAAGAATATCCTCAGCGGCGTTACCACCGTCGCGCACCACGATCCCCTGCACGGCACCCTGAGCGAAGCGCAATTCCCGACACGCGTGCTGAGTCATTTCGGCTGGTCGCACTCACTGTATCTCGACGGCGCCGCATCGGTGCGGCGCTCGCATCACGCGACACCGGTCGAGCAGCCGTGGATCATCCACGCCGGCGAGGGCACCGATGCCGACGCCGCCGCAGAATTCGATCGGCTGCTTGATCTCGACTGCATTACATCCAATACACTGCTGGTCCACGGCATCGCCTTCAGCGCCCATCAGCAGCGGCTGCTGGCAGAAGCGGGTGCGGGATTGATCTGGTGCCCCTCTTCGAACCTGAACCTCTACCGTGCCACGCCGGACGTCACCGAGCTGATCGGATTGCGCCGTATTGCCCTGGGCAGCGACTCGCGCATCAGCGGCGGACGCGATCTGCTCGAGGAGCTGCGTGTGGCGCGCGAGGTGAGCGGCCAAGACGAGGACGCGCTGGTGCCACTCGTGACGGAGCAGGCAGCAGCGCTGCTTCGGTTCGCCGATCGCGGCGTCCTGCGTGAAGGTGCGCTGGCGGACCTGGTGGTGCTGCCCGCGGGAATGTCCCTGTCGCAGGCCACCCGCGCCGATATTCGCCTCGTGGTCCTGGACGGCCGCCCCTGTTATGGCGATTGGTCCTACACCGCCGCGCTGGATTCACCTGAGAATTTCGCACGTGTCCGAGTCGACGGGCGGGAGAAGGCGCTCACGCGCGCCTGGGTGCAGCGGCTGGCGCAATCGCCATTACGGGAACCGGGGCTCGAATGGGCTGCACAGCTGCGCGACAGCCCGGAACTGCGCCATCACCGTCGGGGCGGCACGCCTATATGAACACCGGCCGCGTGTTGCTGATCAACCCCACCATCACCTCGCCTCGCAGCGCGCGCTTTCCATTGTCGCTGCTGAGCCTTGCCGCGGCACTGGCGCCCCGCTGGTCCTGCCGCATTATCGATGGCAACGTCGATCGCGACTTTCTTAGCACTATCCGACATTGCCTCGCCGAGGAGCGGTTCGTAGCCGTGGGTGTCAGCGTGATGGGCGGCCCACAGGTGCGGCCCGCCATCGAGGCGTCAATGACCGTGCGTGCGGCGCGCGCCTCGACCCCGATCATCTGGGGCGGCTATTTTCCGACTCTCCACACGGGCGCGGCGCTGAACGCGCCCTATGTGGACTATGCCGTACGCGGCCCCGGCGAAAAGGCCTTCGCGGAATTGCTTGACGTGCTCACCTGCGGCGAGCACGGGCGGCTTGAGTCGATTGCCGGGCTTGCGTTTCGACGCCAAGGCAGCCTGGTACGAACCGCCGCGCGTCGGATCGCGGATGGGCGCACCGATGAGTTGTTGCCGTACGAACTGCTCGGCGATCCGCGCGCCTACCTCGCCCGGACCTTCCTCGGCAAGCGCACCGCGGCACATCAGGCCGCGATCGGCTGTCGTTTCCGTTGCACCTTTTGCGGAGTCGCGGCCATGTTTGGCGGTGCCACGGCGCTGCCGCCCGCGCAGCGACTCGAGCGCGACCTCACCTATCTCAAGGAGGAACTCGGCGCCGACTCGATCCAATACTTCGATCACAACTTCTTCGATCGCGAAGTCGACATGATGCCGTTGCTGGAGGTCATGGCCACGGTGCAGCTACCCTGGTGGTGCTACGCGCGCGCCGACGCGCTGCTGAATCTGTCGGCGGAGGCGTGGACGCTGGTGCGCCGTAGCCGGCTGCGGATGGCATACATCGGCGCCGAATCCCCGAACGATGCCATGCTCAAGAGCATCCGCAAGGGAACACGCTCGGATCAGACGCTGGCGGTCGCCGAGCTCTGCCGCCAACAGGGGGTGGTGCCCGAACTGTCCTTCATGGTGGCGCCTCCTGTCGATACGGAAGCGGCCACCGAGCAGACTTTCGAGTTCATCCGCGAGGTCAAGTGCATCAATCGCAACGCCGAGATCATCATCTACATCTATACCCCGCTGCCGCTCGCATCGGATGAACTGCAGTTCCCGCGCTCGCCGGAGGAATGGGCGCAGCCCCGCTGGGTCGACTACGCCTGCCATGCCGATGCACCCTGGGTGTCCGAGCGACTGCGCCGGCGTATCGAGAATTTCGTGACGGTGCTCGGCTGCCGTTTTCCGACTGCCCAGGACATCCGACTCTCGCCGTGGGCTCGTTCGGCTCTGAGTGCGCTCGCGTGCTGGCGCTATGGCGCGCGCCGATATGACAGCCCCTGGGAACTGTCGCTGCTGCAGAAACTGTTGCGGCCGGCACGGCCCCAGCTGACCGGTATCTGATCGGCTCTGCGGCGCCAGACGAAGCAAAGGCACAGCCAGAACATCGCCAAAAGGACGAACAGCCTCGGAAAGCTAAGTACCGTCAGACCACCGCGCCCTTCAAATTGAAAGGTATGACCGTAGGGCAGAAACCCGATCAGCGCGTACATCCCGAGCATCATGCTCGCCATGACGGGCTTGCCCTCACGGTAGAACTGGTTGATCAGCAGCCCGATGGGTAGCCACAGCAGGACGAAGTGGTAGGTTGCCGTCGCCGGCGCCAGCAGCAGCGTCAGAATTCCGAGCATCCCGATCGAAAATGCGACGCTATCTATCACACCACCACGGGCACTCCTCCAAAGCGTGGCGATGGCCGTGGTGAAGAGGACGGACTTGGTGACGATCAGGGCCACGATATCGAGTCGGGGCAAAGCCAGCCAGGGCTGTGGGTTCAAACTGGCGTCAGGCACGAACAACCGCCGAAAGAGCGCGTCGAAGGACTGAAAGCTGGCGGAGAATGGGCTCTGCATGCTGAGCCTGGCAGTCAGATGCGTGCCGAGGATGGAATGCAGGAAGTCCGCGTGCACCCCCCAGCCCAGCACCGCGATGCTCAACACGAGGACAGCTGAGGTGGCCACCGCGCCGCCGAGCACGAGCTTCCACTCGCGGCGGGCTGCGAAGTAGATCAGAAAGACGAGCGGAAAATATTTGATCGGTACGAACAGACCCAGGCACACGCCCGCCCAAAACGGTGCGCCGCGCAGGCGCGCGTAATAGCCCAGCACACAACTCAAAGACACCAGCATGTATGGTTGCCCGAATCGCAGGGCATTGAAGTTGGCGTAGCCCGAGAGCAGCAGGAACACTGCCGTCTCCAGGTAGCTCCACGAGAGCACCTTGGCCAACAGAAAGACCGAACCCAGGAGGCACAGCGCACTCAGAGCGGTCACGACCCGCAAGGCTGCCAGCGGTGTCAGGTGGGCCAGCGGCACCAGCAGCAGGGCCGTGGGTGGCGGGAATGGCGCGAATTTCCCCTCCTCTGGCTTCCCGATCTGGTACCGCCGCATCTGACTCTGGAACCACGAGTCCTCGTACAGCCGTTCCACCGGTCCACCGTCCACCACGATCCGCGCGGCCGTCAGGTAATTCGGAAAATCCGTATCGACTTTCGAAATCGCCGGAACGACACCGCGCCATACCAATGCGATGCTGAGAATGGCCAGCAGCAGCACAGCGACGAATCGGCGATTCATCTGCGCTTCATCAGGATGAGAAAATGATCTCCCATGGCGCGCATGAGCGGCCAGCCAGCGGTGTGCCGATCCAGGCGCCACAGCGCCCGATACCAGCGCGGATATCGGTCACGTACCCACCCGAGATAAGGCGGAGGCGCGAACAGGCACAGCCCGCGATACCCTTCCAGCGTGAATTCTGCGCGAAAGGCTCGATGACATTCGCGCGGGCCATAATAGCGCGTCCAGATCGTGTGACGATTCATATGGACTGGCACCACGCCGCGAGCAAAGCGCACCGTCGCCCGCGCCCATTTCCCATGCAATAGATATTGAACGATTTCCCAGGGGCAGATGCGGCCCACCACCGTGAACACGAGCCTGCCACCGGGCCGAAGCAAACGCGCGCACTGGCGCGACACTTCGAACAGATCGGGTACGCAGTTGAGCGGGCCGAGATTCGAATAGACCCCGTCATAGCCTCCGGCCCCATCCAGCAACTGGAGTTGCTGGCCGCCCACCGCGATCGTTTGCACTCGCGCGCTCACGGCCTGCTGCGCGGCCCGCTCGCGCGTCCGCTCTACCATGAGCGGTGACCAGTCGGTCGCGGTGATGAAGTGACCGCGTTGCGCCATACGCACTGCATCCAGCCCGGTGCCGCAGCCCAGATCGATCAGGCGGCTCGGCGAAGTGAAAGTCGCGTCCAGCCAGCGCCACATCTCGGTGCGCATTTCCTGGATGAGAGCATTGTTGCCGCGGGCACCATCGTAGTCGGGGGCCACGCTGTCGAAGGCGTCCTGGGTTGCGCGCAGCTGCGCCGAGACGCTCATGGCCGGTTCATGCAGGCTCATATGCTGCCGGTCAACAGCGTGAAAGACTGCAGAAAGTGAAAGTCCGGACGGCGCAGTGCAAACCGTGAATCCTTCGGATCGCAATTGCCCATCAGTTCCGCATACTCGGCGGGGGGCAGATACGGACGCAGGCGCTCTCCCCAGGTATCGCGAAAGATAGCCTCCAGCAGATACGCCTCGTCTGCCGGCTGCAGCGGCGATGTCCGTTCGATCGTCAACGTTCGCACCGCGACATCGCGAAGAGCCGCACCACGCAGCCAGCCGACTACCGATCGCACTCCGGTCAAGTCGTGTTCGCGTAGACCGTAGCGATCCAGGTAGAACCGGCGCACAGCCTCATTCGTGAGACGCTCGAGTCGCGAATCCCAGGCGAAGTACATATCAGGCAGCAACGAGCTCTGCCCCAGCGCGATGCGGCCTCCCGGGCGCAACAGCACAGCGAGCCTCTTCAACCCAAGGACCGGATCGCGCAGATGGTTGATCGTATTGACGCACCAGATCAGATCGAAGCTCGCCGGTGAGAATGGCGCGTTCAGAAGATCCGCGTGCAGTACCCTGGCCCTCGCAACGCCGAGTGCGCGTGCCGCCGCTACATGCGCCCTCGCCAGGTCGATGCCCACCACGACGCCTCCCGGTCCCACCGCGGATGAAAACCATCGCAGCGCCTCGCCGGTGCCACAGCCGGCATCAAGAACGCACGATCCGGCTGCCAGATTCAGGCTGCTGATCGCCCGGCGCAGCTCCGGCTCGGCAAACGAATTAAAGAGCTGCAACTTGCGCGCGTAGTCGCGCGTGCTCGTATCGCCGAGCAGACCGGGAACTGGAGCGGTTGCCGCCTGGGCAAGACACCAATGAGATTCGCTCCACCGCGGGGCAGCTCGGGTTGGCTGACCGCATTCGGCGGCGATTCGTTCGGTGGTCTCGCGCAGCAATCGTTCCACCGTCTTCAACGCCGGCAGTGAGTCGCTAGAACTCATTGAATGCGGCACGGATCATGGCAGCGGGTTCCGGCCTTGCATTCCGGCACTGCCGCTCGCCGGCAATGAGCATATCCCAGCGCCGCTGCAGCGTGCGCATCGCGATCGGGTCGCTTCCTGCGGTCACCTGCTCGTGCAGCAGATTTCGCACCGCGCGATAGAACTCGGTGTTGTAGGTACCCTCGAACATCATCTCCAGATCGTTGCTCTCGTGCCAGTGCGTCTTGGCCTGCAACTGCTCCTTGACCAGCTCATAGAAGCGCGTGCCAGGCAGCGGATAGGAGACGCTGACACCGATGTCATCCGGGCGGGCGGCATCTATGAGTTCTCGCGTGGCCAGTATGTCTTCGAGCTGCTCGTCCAGGTAGCCAATCTGGATGAAGAAGCCGACGCGAATCCCCTCTTCCCGCAACCGCGCGCGCGCCACGCGGATCTGTTCCACGGTAACGCCCTTGTTCATCGAGTCCAGCACGCGCTGACTGCCGCTCTCGGCGCCGATCCACACTTCCGTGCAGTGCGCGCGGCGCAGCTCTCGCGCCATCGCGCCGCTCATCAGGTCGGCACGCGACTGGATCGTGAAGGGCGTTGCGGCGCCTTCGAGTTCAATGGCAGCCCCGAACCTCGACACCCAATCGACCCGAAAGCCGAAGATGTCGTCGGCAAACCAGATGTGATCGGGATGAAAGGTGCGCCGCAGGTAGGCCATCTCGCGCGCCACCTCGCCCGGATCGCGCTGGAGGTAGTGATTTCCCCAGGTCGGTTTCGCGCACCAATTGCAGCGAAAGGAGCAGCCGCGGGAAGCCGCCATGTTCAGGCTGAAGAAACCGTGCGCGCGCTGCCACACCGCCCGATAACGCTCGAGGTCGATGAGGTCCCAGGCCGGGAACGATGGACTGTCCGCGGCCGGCATCAATGCGGCGCCGCGACTGGCATGCGTACGTCCGCCGTGACGCCAGGCGACGCCGGCCAGGCCTTCGGCCAGCATCGCAACCTGCGCCTGCGAATCCATATCCAGCCGGTCGATCAGCACTCGCAGAGCCGAAAGCCCTTCTCCCACGAGCACGAGCTCGGCGCCTGCCGTGAGATATGGCTCGGGGGCATCCGATGCATCCGGTCCCGCGACGATGACGCGTGCGCCGTTACGGCGGGAGGCCGCGATCATCTGGCAGGCCGCGTGGCGCATCTTCCCGAGACACATCTTGCTCAGAAAATTGAAAGTGTCCTCGTAGAGCAGCACCAGCCGCGGACCCTGCGCGCGCAACTGCTGCTCGAAGTCTTCGATCCCCTCTGCCAGCATCGCATCGAAAACTGCCACGGAATGCCCGCGCTGCCGCAGCGTTGCGGCCACCTGCAGCGTCGCCAGCGGGGGATACGGCTTGGCGCGCTCGAACTGCTTCTGGTCGAAGCGCTGAAAGTAGGAGTGTCCAACCAGGACGGACAACATGCACATGAGTGCGCCGCCATGCCGCAGGCGGTTGTAGCCGGAAGTCGCCTTTTTGGGTGCTTTACAGCGGCTGGTTCAGCGCCCGAGGAACCCTGTAGACTTTGTCGCTGCCATCCAATGCCCAGACGCAATCACATCGCACCAACCGATCCGCTCGCCGATCCCTTCCGCGAGCGAATCCGGCCCATGGGACGCCGGCGGCTGTCATTGTTGGGTGCGCGCTTTGTGTTCGAGAGCGACGAGCCTGAATTGCTTGGACTGGTGGATCACGCCTACCAGGCACTGCCGGCGCACCGCGCGCGATCCGCCGGGGCGTCGCTGCATGTTCAATTACGCCTGAGCGACCGCGTCGCTGCGCACACACGGCGTGGCGCGCGCACGCGCGAGCCCCCTCCCCTCAGAACGCTGTCGGGGCCCTCGGGGCTGCTGTGCGGCGTCATGGACCAATCCAATTTCGTACTGCTGTCGCCGCGCGAGCGCGCGGCCCTGGTCAGCGTGTCGCGCGATCTGCTGTCGCAGCGCTACCACGCGCGCTACGAACTGCTCGAGTTCGCCGTATTCACGCTGGCCGCGCGCGCGCTGGGACTGGTGCCGCTGCATGCGGCCTGCGTCGGGCGCGCCGGGCGCGGCGTGCTGCTGATCGGAGACAGCGGCGCAGGCAAATCGACGCTGTCGCTGCACTGTGCCCTGCAGGGCACCGATTTTCTGGCGGAGGATGCGGTATTCGTCGATCCCCGGACGCTGCTGGCTTCCGGCATCTCGAATTTCGTCCATGTCCGCCATGACTCGTTGCCTTCGATGGAGAATGACGCCGTGGCCGCTCGCATCGGCCGCTCACCGATCATTCATCGCCGCAGCGGCGCGGCCAAGTATGAGGTCGATCTGCGGCAGCTCGGATGCCGGCTCGCGCCTGCCCCGTTGCGCATTGAGGGGGTGGTATTCCTCTCCAAACGCCGGGCTGGGGCCGTTGCGACACTGACGCCGGTCCCCTCGCGGCGGATGCTCGCGCGGCTTGTTGCGGCGCAGCCCTATGCATCAGGCCGGCCGAAATGGCGAGCATTCCGGCGGCAGCTTGCCCGGATCAAGGGGTATGAGCTGCAGCGCGGCCGTTACCCAAGCGAATCGGCGGTCGCGTTGCGTCATCTGCTCGATGGCGCGCGCTGAAGGCGGCTCAGGGTAATCGGGCGCCCGCGGCGGCGCTGCCAATCGGCTCGGCAAACCGCACCTGCGCGCTGGCGCGCAGGTGCCGCAGCGCCGACTCCGTGGCCGCGGCGTTGGCCTCATCCGCGGGTGCCAGCGACCAGACTCCGGCGTCCCCGGGGCCCGCGACGACCTGCAGGTGCGCCTCCCCGAGCAGATGACGGAACTGATCGAGCGTCATCTCGGGCGCCAGCACCGCACGGATCGTGGGCGTCGCGCGCGCCGCTTCGGTTTGCGACAACGTCTGGTACAGGGCGGCGACCCCGCGCTCGGGCCGATTCGCCCATGTGGATGTAACGATTACTCCAAGCGCCAACGCCTCGACAATGACCGCGGCGGCCAGCCAGCGCACCTGGGTGGTCGTTGACGGTCGCAGCCGCACCGACAACGGCGTGCCGGCGGCGCCATCGATACGGGCCGACAGACGCAACCAGCCCTCGTCCGCATCGCTGGCCGTCGGCTGCGGTCGCGACAGCGCATCGTGCAGGCGCCGCTCAAAGGCCCAGGCGTCCCGGCAATCGGCGCACTGTCGCAGATGCTCGTGTACCGCCAGTGTCTCCGCTTCGGACGCGCTGCCATTGAGAGCCCACGGCAGCATCTCCCAGATGTGACGATGGGACTGCAGTTGATTAGTCATGATGAAACCTCTCCTGAGAGGTCGCTCCTCCGAGCGTCGGCAACAGATTGCGCAACTTGGTGCGCGCCTGGAACATGCGTGCTTTGACGGTATTTACCGGGCAGCCCATGATGGAGGCGATCTCCTCGCAGGAATGACCCAGAAAATACGCGAGCTCCATGGTTGCGCGCTGCTCGAAGGGCAGCGTACGCAATCCGCTCTGGAGCCATTCGCGCAATTCCTCGGACGCCAGCGTCGTGTCGAAAGACGGCATGGCATCGAGCATCGACTCGCCGTGTTCGGGCGGCAGCGGACCTGCACGACGCAGAGCCTTCAGGCCGCAGCGCCAGGCAATACCCATAATCCAGGTCGAGGCACGTGAATCACCCCGGAACTGGGCGGCCTTCTGCCACACGATCCAGAAGGTATCGTTGATCGCCTCTTCGATTGCATCGCGCCGGCTGGTCAGCCGCGTGAGGAATTGCGCGAGACGGCCGTGGTAATTGAAGTACAGCCGCTCGAGCGCGCGCCGCTCGCCCGCGACGATCTGCTGCAGCAATTCGCGGTCGCGGGCATCATCGCGGGTAGCTTCCGGTTCTCGCTGACCTTCCGACCCCAACATTCCATAGCCTCCAGCAATCAATTGCGCGGCACAGCGTGAGTGCCGCCCCGCCTCCAGAAGGTTGTTCACCCATGATAACCAATCGTGGAAACGCGAGCCGTGACGCCGGCAGAATTGTTATGACCGCCCGCCCGCGAGTGCGGTGGGTTATGTCGCGGCCTTGATTGCGTCACCGCGGATGTCGATGACCACCTCATCCCCAGCCTCCAGGATGCCGTGCGGCAGGCCAAAGTCCGAACGCCGGATGCGCCCCTCGGCATCAAAACTGCATGTATCGGCTGCGCCAGGCTGATTCGCGCAGTCCCAGCGGTTGACCGTCAGCTCGACGGCGTGCGTCTGGCCATGCAACGTGAGCTGGCCGCCGACCGTACCGCCGCCCTCGCCATCGAACCGGATGCGCTCGGAGTGGTAAACGATCTGCGGATACTGCTGCGCATCGAACCACAGCGGCGAGAGCAGCCGTGCATTCCAGCGCGCGCTCTCGCAGCTCAGGGATGCGGTATTGATAGTGACATCCACCCGGCTGGGCTGCGCGCGCCGGTCCGGCACGAGCTCGCCCGAGAGATCATTGAAACGCGCGCTCACCCAGGTCAAACCCAGCGCTCGCACGGCGAAGGTGATCCGCGTGTTGGCACTGGTGAGCCGATAGAGATCGGCCGCCGGCGCCGGCGCCGGCGCCAGCGCCAGCGCCAGGCCCAGGGACAACAGCGGCCAGATTGGAGGGAGTAGACGCATCGTCAAAGGCGTAGGTGCCCGTCCGGTTGCGCAGGGTTGAAGAACTCTCCGTTCGGGCGCCTGTGCTTCGCTATCAACGCAGGGTCCATGGCTCGCGCACGCACGTTCGCATCGCGGGCGCTGATGCGTTGCCAATATCGCTCGAACGCGGGGCGCTTGTCGATGGAATTGAA
>Ga0182016_10000641_pt1 | contig 43381 bp, 41 predicted proteins | sample 712S2MmetaG_FD_120491 | JGI IMG/M metagenome (GOLD analysis project Ga0182016, IMG submission 120491) | Permafrost microbial communities from Stordalen Mire, Sweden - 712S2M metaG | ecosystem: Environmental > Terrestrial > Soil > Wetlands > Permafrost | place: Sweden: Stordalen | collected...
CTTTTCCAAGTTGAAGCGGAACAAGTGCTGAAAGTGCCACTACTGTTAGAGGAGTGCCCTCGTCTTTGCACCAGTCCGGCGACGGGATTCCTCAGAATTGCGCTTTTGGACTTACGCGAAATCGCCAACTCGCTCATCGACGGCAAATTAGTCCTGACTAGTCAAGTATCCCCAAATCCTCAAGGCCGGAATCTCGACCTTGCCTCCGGCTACCGTCCAGTTCCCCCACCTCCGTCGCCTTCCAAACCCGCCCTATATAACAACTCTTGTTATGTCATCAACCAAATTGAGCCTCAAATGCACCATTTTCCGTGTGTCTTCAAATCCACTTTGAATCTAAAATCGCCTATTGTTTCTGATTTAGCGCCGAACAGCGCCCGAACCCCCATTTTGAGCTCAATGATGCCTGCACTGTGCCCATCCCAGGCCCCCGTGCAGCCCCGCTTCTCATTTCTGAAATTTAATCCCGCCCTTTTGCACATAATTACCCTCCTCCGGCGCACAATCAAACCGTGAATGCCAAAACTCCATCCCGCTCGTTCCTGGCCTCCCGTCTCCAGACAACCGACCCTTGTTCCTCCGTCCCTCAGCCCCGGCTCTTCTCCTCCCTCCTCCCTCCTCCCTTCTCCCTGTTCCCTCACCCCTACCCCCAAATCAAAAAAAGTACTCGATTTTCATTTTTCGTTGATAACAAAGGCTTTCCACACTGAAAAACTTCGCACCCCCCGGAAACAAAAGAGTTACAGCCTATCAAATCGCCAAAAAGCGCCAAAAAGTTCCAGATTCCCTCCAAAAAGCGCCGAAAAGTGCCGTTTCGGCCTTGGCTCCCAGCACCTAAGTCCTTTAGTTCCGCAATTCCGCTATCCCTTTTCAGTCAAAATCACCGCCCAGGACACCTTAACCGGCCCACTGCTTTTCGCGCTCGTTCAGTCCACTGTTCATTGTCCACTGCCCACACCGGTCTCACCCGCGCCGTGCGCGCGGGTGAGACCGGTCATACACCTGCGTCAACTGCGCCGTCGTCAACTGCGTATACCGCTGCGTAGTCGACAGCCGCTCATGCCCCAGCAGCTCCTGAATCGCCCTCAGGTCCGCGCCCTCTTCCAGCAGGTGAGTTCCAAACGCATGCCGCAGCGTATGCGGATGCACATCCGCCGACAGCCCTCGCATCATCGCAACCCGCTTCACGATCCGCCCTACGCTCCGCGTCGTCAGCCTCGCATCACCGCCCGGCTTGTCCAGCCCCCGCAACTGCAGATTCACAAACAGCGCTTTCGTCCTTTGCCTTCCCGCACCCTCAACCGCCAGCTTCGCCGATCGCTCCGCAATGTACGTCCGCAGCGCCGCCGCAGCAGCATCGCCCAGCGGAACATACCTTTGCTTCTGCCCTTTGCCCTTGACCAGGATCGCTTCATTCGCCCAATGAATGTCTTCCAGATTCAACCCCGTCAACTCAGCATTACGAATCCCGCAACCATACAGCAATTCGAGAATCGCCCCATCCCTCGCCGGCCAGCTCGCCGCGTCCTCGCCCACTGAGTCCACCACCCGCGCCATCTGCTCAATCGACGGAACACGCGGCAAATGTTTCGGCAACCGCGGCGTCGCCACCAGCGAAGCCACATTCTGCTCCACATACCCAGCACGCGCCAGCCACTTGAACCAGCTTCGTATCGACGCCAGCGCCCGCGCCACTGAAGCCTTCCCCAACCCGCGCTCATACAACGCGCCAAGATACGCGCGAATATCCGTATGCTCGATTTTGTCGGCCCTGCGCTCCTGCCCAAACTTGTCCGCAGCCCAAACAGCAAACCCCTCAAGCTCCCGCCTGTATGCCCGCAGCGTGTGCACCGACGACCCGCGCTCATTCTTGAGCACCCGCAAATACTCCTCAACCAGCGCTAACAGAACGGGCACTCCAGCCTTCGCCGTCTCGGCAACCGTCGCCTCCGCAACCGCACCCTCCGGCGTCACGATGCCTCCTCAAACGGCGCGTCCTCAATCTCGTCCTTCACGCCCATCTCGTCCGCGCCGTCACCGTCCACAGAAACGCCGCCCACTGCAAGTGTCCTTCGCATCCCCGCGGATGATGCATCCGATGCACTTCCTTCAGCCGTCCCAGCGCCAGGTGCGTATAAACCTGTGTCGTCGAAATATCCGCGTGACCCAGCAGCAGTTGCACGCTCCTCAAATCCGCTCCATGCTCCACCATGTGCGTCGCGCAACTATGCCGCAGCGTGTGCGGGCTGGCGTCGCCGTTCGATGTCTTCACCAGGTGCCAGATCCACTGCCGCGTCAGCGGCATTCCCCGCAGGGAAAGAAACAGCCGCGTCCCATCCCCGCGTCCCGCATTCCTCTTCTGCACCGTGCTGATCCGTGCCAGGTGCGGCCGTCCCTCGCGCAGATAGGTTTCCAACACCTCAATCGCCATCTGACCCAACGGCACAATCCGTTCCTTGTCTCCCTTGCCCCTGACCTGCACGCGGCCCAAATCCAATCCCAGATCGCCGATCGTCAGCGCCGTCACCTCTGAAACCCGCAACCCTCCCGCATAAAGCAACTCCAAAATCGCTCTGTCCCGCAAATCTGTAGCCCGCGCCTGAGGATGCGTTGCCGCCATGCCCGCACGCTCCAGCATCTCCACAACCTCTGGCTCCGCCAACGCCTTGGGCAGCACCTTCCATGCCTTCGGCGACTCAATGTTCACCGTCGGGTCATGGTGCATGCGCTTGTCCAGCAGCAGCCACTTGTAAAACCCGCGCAGGCAGCTGAGCTTCCGCGCCGACGATCGCGAATCGATCCCATGCTCCCGAAGATGCTCCAGAAACCCTGCCACATCTTCCTGCCCGGCTCCCATCAGCAACCCATTCCGCTCATCCAGAAACTCCGCGAACGTCCTCAAATCCCCCAGGTAGGCTTCGCAAGTCAGCGGACGCAGCCCTTTCTCCACGCGCAGGTACGCCTGGTACTCCTTCAAGAGCGGCAGGTTTGCGATGCTGTCCACACCTTGATTATCCGCGCCATTTTCCTCGCCCCAACGACCTCCCGCTGCTCACCGAACCTCATTCATCAAGGACTCAAAGTCATAAACGCGCAAACGTCCCAAGTCCTTGATTTGTTCAGCCCAGTTCGTAATCGAACCTTCACGTGCATTCTGACCCTGCTTTGGAGGAAAATAGAGTCAAAGATCGATTAGGACAGGATTGAAGAACATTGACCCCCACGCAGATTGATATTCCCCGCATTGAGGTTCCCAGGTGGACCGCGCAGGAGTTTGAGCGCCAGGTCCTCGAGAACGACCCCAAGGTTGCCGTATTCGATTGTGATGGAACCCTCTGGAGCGGCGACGCCGGCTATGGCTTCATGGTCTGGTCGCTCGAGCAGGGGCTCGTCTCCCGCTCCACCAGCGACTGGATCGACACACGTCATCGCGCCTACCGAAACGGCCTTGTCAGCGAGGTTGCCATCTGCGGCGAGATGGTGCAGATCTACGCCGGACTCCGCGAGCAGGAGCTCCGCGAAGCCGCCGCACAATACTTCAGCCAGCATGTCGAACACCGCATCTTCCCTGAAATGGTCGCTCTTATCACCAAGCTTCGCGAGCGCGGATCCCAACTCTGGGCTGTCAGCTCCACCAACCGTTGGGTCGTGGCCGAAGGCGCCCGCCGCTTCGAAATTCCCGAAGACCGCGTCCTCGCCGCCGATGTCCGCGTCGAGAACGGCGTCATCACCAGCGACCTCATCGACGTGCCCACCGATGAAGGCAAGGCCGAGACCCTCCGCCGCATTGGCCTACCCAGGCCCGACGCCGTCTTCGGCAACTCCATCCACGACCTCGCCATGCTTGAGGTCGCGCGCAACGCCTATCCAGTCAACCCCTCCCCCGCACTGATTCAGGCTGCCGCAAAGCGCTCCTGGCGCTACTTTTTGCCGGAGTCTGCTGACGCAATCGAAGCCGCAGTAACGGGAGAATAGGCCAAAGTCCCACTTCCGACCGCCGCATTTCACGGATCGTATTCGTCTTGGTCCACAATAATTTGCTTTGTGCTAAGTCCCGCCAAACATTTCAGTTGGGCGTTTACACTTGTGAATATGGACGAGTTGCCGCCAGCGTCTGGTGTCAAGCATTCGGGTCCCGCCCTGCGCTTTGTGGCGGCCGCCCTCATCCTGCGCGCAGGCGAAGTCTTAATCGGGCAGCGTCGCCCTGACCAGCCCATGGCACTCCAGTGGGAGTTTCCCGGCGGCAAAATCGAGCAGGGCGAAAGCCCCGAGCAAGCGCTCGCACGAGAACTGGACGAAGAGCTAGGCATCCAGGCAGTTGTCGGTCCACGGGTTACTCACATTCGCCACAACTATCGCCACGGCGGCGCGGTCGACCTTCAGTTCTTTGCCGTACATGAGTTTTCCGGAGAGATCGACAACCGCATCTTCCACCAGGTCCGCTGGACCAAGCTCGAAGAGCTCACTAAGTACGAATTCCTCCCCGCCGACCGCAACCTCATTCGCGACCTCGCCGCAGGCAAGTTGCTGTAGCGGGGTCCCAAATGCCAGCGAAGCCTCCGCCGCAGGCGGTCAGGCGGCCAGCGGCTTGATCCTTGGCCGCTTCTTCTGCGATTCGATCCATAAATCGTACTGCAATTGCGCCTTTGAGAAAAAGTCAGGGGAAAGCGCAAAAGCTTCGCCGAGCCGAATGCTGAGGTCCATCGTCACGCCGGTGCGACCATTCAGCAAGCGAGAGATGGTAGCCCGTGCCACACCGATGTGCTCGGCTAGTTCGGTTGCAGTTCTGTTGCCCAGAAACTCTTTCAATAGTTCGGCTGGGCTGGCCGGGTTGTGCATCATCGCCATAGTCATTGGCCCCTTAATGGTAATCCTGATAATCCACGAGGATCGCGTCCTCACCCTCAAAAGTGAAGGTCAACCGCCAGTTGCCGCTGACGCTCACCGACCAGTGCCCTTTGAGGTCTCCCTTCAGCGGGTGCCAGTTCCAACCATCCCGGTTCATATCCAACGGCTTCGATGCCAGATTTAAGGTGGTCAGTTGGATGCGAAGCCGGGCTTCATGTTTCGGCTGAATCCCCGCCTTTGAGCCGGTCCTGAAGAACTTCTCAATGCCGGGATGCCGGAATGTCCTGATTACAGGCGAAGTGTAACACTTTATGTTACGCTACTTCAACCTCCCGCTACGCGCCTCCGCTTCTTTGCTTGAAACCTCCCAATGCTGGACAGCCTGCCCTGACATTGCAGGACGCGCACCACTCAGTGCCCCGGCATCATCCCCCACAACATCACCAGCGTCATCCCAATCACGATCAGGCTTGTTCCCCACGCAATCCAGTTCCACATCCGCGAGTTCCTGTGCTTACCCATCAGATCTTCGCGATTGATCAGCAGCAGCATCAGGATGATCACCACCGGCAACAGCACCCCGTTCAACACCTGCGACAGGATGGCCACATTGATAAGCTGCCCGTCAGGAAGAAGCAGGACCGTCAGTGCGCCGCCTGCAATCAACAATGAATAAAGCCAGTAGAAAACAGGTGCTTCCCTGAACCGTTTGTCCACTCCGGACTCAAGCCCAAGCCCCTCGCACACTGTGTAGGCGGTTGAAATCGGCAGAATCGATGCAGCAAACAGAGACGCATTGAACAGCCCAAACGCAAACAGCAGGAATGCGTAGTCTCCGGCCAGCGGTCGCATGGCTTCTGCTGCGTCCGAGGCTACCTGGATTGCCCCCATGCCATGCACATAAAGCGTGGCCGCGCAGGCCACGATGATGAACCAGGCCACAATGTCGGTGAACAGGCTGCCCACGATCACATCCAGCCGGGACGCCCCATAGTCCTTCACGCGAATGCCCTTTTCCACGATCGACGATTGCAGATAGAACTGCATCCATGGCGCGATCGTCGTGCCGACCACGCCGATAGCCATGTACATATAGGCCTTTTCGCTCCAGACCGACTTTGCCGGCAACTGCACCGTGGCCAGCAACGCATCGTGCCAGCTCGGTTGCGAAAGCACACCTGCGAGGATGTAGCAGATGTAGATGAACGAAGCGATGATGAAGATCTTCTCCGTGCTCTTGTAATTGCCGCGCACCACCATGTACCAGACAAGAAACGCGCAAAGCGGCACGGAGATGAACTTCGACACGTGGAATAAGTGCAGCGACCCGGCAATCCCGATAAACTCCGTGACCACGTTGGTGTAGTTCACCACCACCAGCATGATCATCAGCACAAACGTCAGCCGCAGCCCAAACTCTTCGCGGATCAGGTCGCTGAGCCCCTTGCCCGTGACCACCCCCATGCGCGCGCACATCTCCTGCACCACGATCAGGGCGATCGTGATCGGAATCATTGTCCACAGCAGTTTGTATCCGTATTGCGCGCCAGCTTGCGAGTATGTGAGAATTCCGCCCGAGTCGTTATCGACATTCGCCGTAATAAACCCGGGGCCAAGAACGGCCAGGAACAGCAGTATCCGGGTTCTCCAGCGCTTGAACATGCTCGCGGCTTCCTAAGGGGGATTCATCTGAAATTCCTCCCTGACCATACAGGAAATACCCTCCCCAGCGAAACCCGAACGGATCGAAATTTGGATCACACCAACTCCACATCACTTGACAGGGCCCCGCGCACGCGACTACAACACGCTTTCACCAGTAATAGCTCGGAAGGAACGCACTATGGACTCGTTGAATGCAACCGGAACGCTTCGCGCGCGGCGCAAACTGCTGGGCAGCATGGCTTCGGGCGCTGCCCTGCTTGGGCCTGCTCTTCTCGGACTTAGCCCAGCCGGCTCAGCAGCCGCCACAGCCGCGCCGCCTGCTCCAACTTCCTCCGACCGTCTCCCTGACGAATTGTTCGGCCTTGCTCGCCTGCGTTCGTATAAATCGCGCCGCTCCTCCAGTTGGGACCGCACCGGTGGCAACGGCGACGCAGTTCCCGTCGAACCAGGAAAATCCGCAACGCTGCTCGACCTCACCGGCGCCGGAGTGGTGACGCACATCTGGTTCACCATCAACTCGCCGGATCACATGCACCTCAAGAACCTCGTCCTGCGCGCGTGGTGGGATGGCGAGAGTTCGCCCTCCGTCGAAGTGCCAATCGGCGACTTCTTCGGTCTCGGCCTCGGAGAGTATTACACCTACCAGTCGGCTCTCCTGGCCGTTGCTCCGGTCAAAGCGCTGAACGCCTACTTCCAAATGCCCTTTGCAACCGCCGCGCGAATGACTCTGACAAATGAAGGCCCAGTACGCACTGACAATCTCTACTTCGCCATCGACTATGTCTCACTGCCCTCATTGCCGGAAGATCTCGGCCGCTTTCACGCGCAATACCGGCAGGCAGCTCCTTGCAAAGGCTGGACCGACAACTGGAGGAACAACTGGGACCCTCCCGTGGGCGACCGCAAAAACCTCGACGGCGCGGAAAACTACGTATTCCTCGAAGCCACGGGCAAGGGACATTTCGTCGGCGTTACGCATGCGGTGCAGCAAAATCAGGAGGGTTGGTTTGGCGAGGGAGACGACATGATTTTCATCGATGGCGACCCGCTGCCCACCATCAACGGAACCGGCACCGAGGACTACTACAACGGCGCCTGGGACTTCAACGGCCACCCCTTCGACTTCCTCCACAACGGCGCGCCCTACATCGTAGACGCCGAGCACATCGGAGGCCGCTACTGCCTTTACCGCTGGCACATTGAGAGCCCGCTCGCCTTTGAAAAATCCATTCGCGTAACCATGGAACATGGCCACGCCAATCATCGTTCCGACAACTTCTACTCGACGGCATACTGGTACCAGGCCGAGCCGCATGCTGCCTTTCCAGCCCTGCCCGCTCCAGCCGACCGCGTCCCTCGAGTCTTCGCCGCAGGCGGACCAGCCGGTCCTGCTCCTATCCCAAAGAGTTGAGTGCGCCATCAAGCGACGGCATTTCGCAGCCCCCAAACGCAGCAAAGCCCGAACCGAAGTCCGGGCCATTTGCATTCAATTGTCATCTACCTACGCCGTCGCCAACAATACCATCTCGGTCCGCGCACGCATGGCTTCCGCGGCTGCCCGCTTTGCGGTCTCGCCCAAAATTGAATTCACCACGTCCACCGCGCTGTAGCTATCCCGGTCGGGAGCAAGAAACTGCGCAATGCTGTTCAAGTCGTCGCCCACGGTCACCAGGGGCGACTCAACCACATCGTCCTTGCGCACCTGCGCATGTCCAATGTTGGCCATCAGTGCGTTACAAAGGCACTTGCGGCCAATCGTGTCTTCTACCTTGCCGCCCTTTGCCACGTAGTTCGCCACCGGTTCCGCGGCGCAGCGATAGCCAATATTGCCATCCGGTGCCGCAAATGGCTCGCGCAGATAGCCCAGGTCGCACACACGCTTCCGCTCCTGGTAAATGGGAAGCTGTGAGGACGTTCCTTCAAGCAGCGCCACTTTGAACGGGAATCCCGTAGGCGAAGCCAGCGGGTCAGTGAAAACCACGCCTTCGCCCCTGCGAGCCTGCTCAATCAAGGTCTTCTTCAGGTCTGCGCGCATGCCCGATTCTTGAGAGAAGGCGAAGGCCGTTCCCACCTGGATGCCCGCCGCTCCCTGCTCCAGAGCTTCGCGCAGCTTGACGGCGCTGCCATAGCCACCTGCCATCCAGAAGGGCACACCCATCTCGCTCATCTCCTGGAGGTTCACGCGGTCGCGCTCGCCGTATACCGGTTCGCCGGCTTCATTCAGTTGCAGCTTGCCTCGCGGGGGAGCATTGTGGCCGCCGGCAATCGGCGTCTCAACCACAAATCCATCCACTCGCCCGGTTGCGCGGCGCAGCATGGTCGTCGCCAGCGTGTTCGAAGAAACAATGGCCAGGAACCGCGGCCGCCGCAGCATGGGCAAAAACCCCTCGGCATACTCGGCTGCATCAAGGCGCATCTGGGTATCTTGCCCAGGAAGTGCGCCCGTAACTGACAGTTTGTACTCCGCCGCATGATGTGCGGCAAATGAATCCAGCACCCCTGGAATGTGCAACGGGATCCCCGCCCCCATCAATACATAGCCCACGCCTGCCAGCATCGCGCCGTAGATCGACGCCAGATGCGGCAGTTGGACTTTCTCAAGAAAGTTGATCCCAACAGGATTCTTATGCCCTTCGCGCGCCAGGAAAACCTCGACGAAGTTGCTCACCATGCAAAGCTCAACCAGTTTGCGCGGGTCCTTGCGCTGGTGCATTGGCACGTTCGGGTAGGGCGCGTTGGCGGGCTTTCCACCGGGTACAAAATACTCCTGCCACAGGCGGCGGGCCATCTCTGGAAACGGAAATGCCTCCACTCCACGCTGCATGAAACCGCCCGGATCGCCATCCGCGAGCCGGCGCACAAACAACTGGTCGATCGCGGTGCCGGAGACGACTCCGAGCTGTCCGAGTCGCGACACCGTCTGGGCCAGGCGCCAATTGGATACGCCTACACCCATTCCCCCTTGGATGATTTTGGGAAAATCCACCATCTCTGGATTCTTTCACAGAAAACTGTATCTGCCGGAACTTTCTGGTACCTAAGTGCTGTCGATGAGATCAAAATGGTAAGTCCTCCCCGCTCAATGGGAAGAAAACACGCTGTTCTGAGCATGCGATTGCAACTCTATTCACCAAACCGCTCTCATCCCCCCTAATCCTCGCCGTCCCGGTAAGCTTCTATCACGGAAGGCGAATAGGCCAGATATAGGAAGATGAACAGATTGAGCAGGATTCCTGGAATGACCAGATCAATCCGAGAGCTGTGCTGCGAGAAAGTTGAGAAAAGGTCCGCGTACACAAATCGGGCAATGACAAAATTCATTGCCGCCGTTACGGCAGAATATCCAGCACTCAACATCGTAAGCATCCGCGCCTTTTTGCTCCGTAACAGCCACGCTACACCGGAAAGCGCGAAAGGAACAGTCTGCAGCATAAGGTATTCAGGGACCAGTTTCACCGCGTTTTCCCTCGTCTTTTCGGCTTCCTCTCGGTCAAACCTCGACTCCGAAGCCCGCATTTCATTGAGCATCTCTTCTGAATAAAAAATCCGCTCAATGCTGGGAACAGTCGCCGCGTAGATCGACTTGGCGGCCTCTGAATCAGGCGCGTATTCGACTACCCACAGCCCCGCCAACGTGGCAGCACTGCGAAGAAAGCAATACGCTGCGTAAACGGCAATCAGCAGCGGCGTCCTCGCCGATCTTCTGCGGGGTCTAACGGCCGCGGCCATGGCTACCTGAAACCCCGGATCGGGCGTCTTTTTGACCTCAACCGCAGGAATCTCGGTTTCGTGCCACTCGCCGGTTACCGGCTTCCAGATATTTACCAGCTTCGGTTCTTGCGGTGTCTCCACGCCTCACATTCCTCACGTTTCCGTAAAAAAAGGAACCGCAACTCCTTAAAGCTTCTCCCGCAGCAGACTGATCACATGATCGGCCTGAACAACACCCACCATCCTGCCCAGACTGTCCACCACCGGCAACGCGTGCAGATTGTATTTATCGAAGAGTTCAGCCAGTTCATTCTGATGCCGGTCCGCGGGGCAGGAGATCACACGCGGCTCGGACAGCACGGAAACCCGAGTCTCCGGCTGCGCCATCACCAATCGTGCCAACCCCACTGCTCCTTGCAACACGCGTTTCTCATCCAGCAAGTAGATCTCGGTGATGCTCTCTGGATCACCATCGAAGCCGCGCAGCGCCTGAACCGCCTGGGCCACGGTTCCGTCGGTCCGGACTGAAACAAAGTCCGTCGTCATGCAGCCGGCAGCAGAGTCCTCGTCGAACTCAAGCAGCTCAGCCACTTCCTGGCGCTCTTCCGGCTCCATCTCCTCGAGAATCGCGTCAGACTGCTCCTCCGGCAGCTCTCCCAATAGGTCCGCCGCCGCTCCGGGATCCATCTCCTCAACGATGTCGGCTATCTTCTCTTCGTCCAGCTTCTCCAGCAGCGCCTTCTGCAACTTCGGCTCCGACTCCTCCAGCGCCTCGGCCGCCACCTCTTCATCGAGCGAGGTAAACACCGCCTCCCGCTCTGCCGGCGCAAGATCCTCCAGAATGTCGGCCAGGTCCGATGGATGCATCTCCGCCAGGCGCTCATACTCGATGCGCAGCTTCACTCGCCGCGCCGGGTCAACCTCGATAACGTCCACAAACTCCCAGGGGATCGCACTTGCCTTGAACTTCCGCGACAAAGTCTCCAGTGTGGCTCGAGGCAGCAGCCCTTTGAATACTCGGCGAATGGCGCCACGCATGCCAACCTCGACCTCTGCCACGCGCAGCAGATGGGCTGCGCCACGACCCAGCCACTCCAGGTCCACGTCGTTTACGCGCACCACCTTTCGCCCATGGATGTCAATGATCTGACGGTCAATCAGGTCTTGCTGCAGATAAATGTAGTTGCCTTCGTCCTTCAGCGGCACCAAGGCTGCCGACGAGCGCAGCTCAAGCGTCCCAGCCGGCGTTTCCATGATCTCCTGCGATGGAACAATCGAAAGGCCTGCGCGAGTCTTCAGCACCAGCCCTGCCACTTTACCGGCATCCGGCCCAGTAGCCACGGCGATGTCTTTGAGCCGGCCGCGCAAATGGCCCTGTGCGTCCGTAACCGGAGTGCCGAGCAACGCCGTCAGACTAACCCGGGCTAAGGTGCGCGTTTCCATGCAATGAGTGTAGTACCCCGACGGATGAGTGTAGTCCCCTTACATTGGCAAAAAGGGTACATCCATCTCAACTCCGCCTCGACCCTCGCAGGAAGGCGCCAACCAGATGTGCACTTTGCTCGACTTTCCACCACCCCACCATGAATCCCGACCGTTTCGGCCCTCATCTTTGGTTGGCTTGAGCCCGAACTGGAAGCTCTACTCAATCCCTGCTTGACACAATTTGTCCCCAGCCATGAAACTGCCAGCAAGGTTGCTCAGGCGCGGACGGGCCACAATTCCCGAACCGTTCCGGAAGAGGCGGATACGATCCCGGTGAATTTGCCCAAAGAAGGACGGATGAGTTTTTCGCTGAGTTCCACCATGGAAAGTGTCAGCGAGGTGGAGGCTGTCGCGGACAAGATGGCTGAAGAGGCCGGAATGGACGAGGACGAGCGCTTCAAGCTAACCATGGCGGTACGCGAGGCCGCTGTGAACGCAGTTCTACATGGAAATGACTACGACCCGGACAAGCAGATCTCTGTCAGTTTTGAAAACACCGGTAAGTCGCTGGTAATCTCCATTGCTGACCAGGGGAAAGGGGTGGATCCTGACAAGCTACCCGATCCTCTGGCCCCGGAAAACCTGTTGCGCGGCACTGGCCGCGGCATCTTCCTTATCCGATCCTTCATGGATGAGGTACACTTTCGACAACTCCACCCTGGCACCGAGCTGACGCTGGTAAAACACCTGGCGCCAGCCGAGGACAAGGCGACATAGAGTGCTTACGCAGCGGGTGCCGGTGACGAAAAGGATTCATTCCTTTCGCAGCGATTTGAAGCCGGCAAGGCGGGCAGGTCAGGATTTTCCAGATTCTGCTTCTTGCGAGAGTGCTATAACCGAATTATCAACAAGAGCGACAAGGAGGAATTCCCGTGGCACTGAGTATCACTTCCCGTGAAGTGGATGGCGTTACCGTTCTGGATCTGTCTGGACGAATCACCCTGGGCGAGGGCAGTGTGCAATTGCGCGATGCCATTCGCGACAATATCAGCAAGGGCACCAAGAACATCCTTGTGAATCTGGGAGACGTGAACTATATCGATAGCTCAGGCTTGGGCGAGTTGGTGGGAGCATTCACCACCTCCAAAAATCAAGGTGCCACTATGAAGCTCCTCAAGCTGACCAAGAAGGTCCACGACCTGCTCCAACTCACAAAGCTCTATACCGTCTTCGACATCTACGACGACGAAGCCAGCGCAATCGCTTCGTTCAAGTAGGACCCGCAGAACCGGGCCCCACAAAAGGTCAAAGAGGCCATCCCGCCATGCGGGGTGGCCTCTTGTGTCTTCGCCCTGGTTCCCGCCTTCAAACTGGGAAGCCTGGAAGCCGGGCGCCCAACCCTCGCCACGTTCCTTTTTCTTGCGGCAAGGGTGGGAAGCCATACCCATCTACTAAAACTTCACCGATGGCACCGTCTGCGCTGCCGCACTTGCCTTGAAGTATGCGTCGTTCTCCTTATATCCGGTGAATCCAGCCCAGAAACTGTTCGGGAACTGGAGAATGAACGTGTTGTAGTCCTGCAGCGCATCGTTGTAGTTCTTCCGCGCCACGCCGATCCGGTTCTCCGTCCCTGCGAGCTCATCCTGCAAACGCATGAACTGATCGCTCGACTTCAGTTGCGGATAGTTCTCCGTAATCGCAAGCAACCTTCCCAATGCGGAATCCAGTGTGCCGTTGGCCTGAATCCTGGCCGCCGGTCCCTGCGCATTCAACATCCCCGCGCGCGCATTCGCGATGTCGCCGAAAACCGTGCTCTCTTCCTTGGTAAAGCCCTTCACGGTCTCCACCAGGTTCGGAATCAGGTCGACGCGCCGCTGCAATTGAACGTCGACGTCCGACCAGGCCGTCTTCACTGCCTGATCCTTTTGAACCATCTGGTTCTTTGCCGAAATGAAGCTGCTGAAAGCGATGAACGCTCCAAGGATGAAAACTCCAACCACCCCAAGTAATATCCAAAGTACCTTCATACTGTTTTGCTCTCCTCCGGTCTCCGATCAGGAAACCCCTTCGCTAAGAAAACCTATCCTGCAAAAAACACACCATGAACAACTACCAGCTCCCTCCAGCCCCACCGCCACCAGAACTGCCACCGCCAAATCCACCGAAGCCGCCCCCTCCACCACCACCGAATCCACCACCGCCTCCGCCCCAACCGCCCCCGCCGCCGCGGCCGCCTCCAAACAGGCCCATGCCCCAAAGGCCAAAAAGCCCCCAGCTGCCCAGCACCCGAAAAAGATAAAGCAGAATGACGATGAGAATGATGATGACCTTGACCCAATTGACCGAGGAGTGACGCACCGGAACAGGCTCTTGCACCGCTGGCTGGTCCGTAAGCGTGACCTTTGCATCTTCGGCGATCACCTGCGCAACTGCGCCCACTGCCAGCGTGACCGCGCCGTCATAGTCGTTGGCCCGAAGCAGCGGAACCATCTCCCGGCCAATATCGCCGACCTTGGCGTCGTTCAGGATTCCTTCCAGGCCGTACCCAACCTCGATGAACCGCTTATGGTCATCGACAGCCAGCAGAACCAGAAGCCCACGGTCCTTGCCTGCCCCGCTCGCCGCGCCCAGCTTCCATTTGGAAAACAGCTCGTGCGACCACTCAGCCGTATCTTCCCCGTCCAAATTCTTTACCGTGACCACGGCAATCTGCGCATTGGCCTGCGAGTGGTCGAGCTCCGTGCACACGCTATCCAGCTTTGCAATCGCCTCTGGCGAAAGCACATGCGCAAAATCGCTTACATAATCGGTGGGTTGGGGAAGATCGGATACCTTCTCGGCTAAGAGAGAAAGGGATGAAAACGCTCCCAGGGCCGCTAGAACAAGCCCGGAAACCAGCGAATTGAACTTGCGAGTGCCTTGCATCGCTCTTAATTGTACGCAAGCCCGCCGTAGAATGTTCCCATTGGCCGTTCCATGCCTGCATCCCCTCCCGGAGGGAGAACACGAAAATAGCCCCGGATGGAGCGCAGCGCAATCCGGGGAAAACACCCAAGAGATGCTCACAGCCCCGCTGGGGGGGGGACGATCCGCTGTCGGGCCTCCATCGGCGTCCATGCGACTGTTCTTGGTCATTACCCCTCCCACTCGGATCCCCAACTGTCCGCTGCCTTAAACTGAGAAGGATGACTCAGGTCCAGCTCCCCGCACCGCCCACCGCTCGCAAAATACACACTCAGACCGTCCTGCACGGGGTCACGCTCACAGACGACTACGCCTGGCTTCGCGACAAGCAGAATCCAGAGGTCACCGCCTACCTTGAGGCCGAGAACGCCTATGCCGAGGCCGTGATGGCGCCGCTCGCCGGCCTGCGCGAAAAGCTCTACGACGAGATGCTCTCGCACGTAAAGCAGACTGACGTCTCAGTTCCCTTTCGCGACGGTGCCTGGTGGTACTACACCCGCACAGAAGAGGGTCAGCAGTACGCCATCCACTGCCGCAAGCCCGCCTGCGTCTCGTCCGAAAGCCGCGACCTACCCCCCGGCGACGAAGTGCCCGAACAGGTCCTCCTCGATGGCAACAAGCTCGCCGAAGGCCATGCATTTTTTGCCATCGGCGCTACCGACATTACCGACGACGGCCGCTGGCTGGCCTACACCACAGACACCACCGGCTTCCGCCAATACACACTCCACATCAAGGACCTCGCCACCGATGAAACGCTCCCTGGCCCAAACTCCATTCACGCCGAGCGCGTCGGATCCGTCATCTGGGCCGCCGACAACACCACCCTCTTTTACACCGTTGAAGACGAAGAGCAGAAACGCCAATTCCAGCTTTGGCGTCACGCCCGTGGCGCAGCCCATTCCACCGACACCCTCATCTATCAGGACGACGATGAGCGCTTCAACCTCGGTGCTGGCCGCACCCGCGACGGCAAATTCCTCGTACTTGAATCATCAAGCCACATCACCACCGAATCCCGCGTCCTCGCCGCCGACAATCCGCTCGGCGAGTTCGCCGTCCTCCTCGAACGCCGCGACGAACATGAGTACTCCATCGACCACCGCAACGGCCAGTGGTTCATTCGCACCAACGACAAGGGCAGAAACTTTCGTCTTGTCACGGCTCCCGTTGCCTCGCCTGGCTCCGCCAACTGGATCGAACTGATTCCCCATCGCCCCGACGTCATGCTCGAAGAGATCGATCTATTTCAAGACTTCTACGTTGCCTGCGAACGGGAGGACGGCCTGCCCCGCCTGCGCATCGCTCGCTTCCGCGGAGAAGGTCCCGAGGCCGACAGTGCCGGCGAAATCGCCTTCCCTGAGCCGGCCTACAGCGCGCATCCACACGTCAACCGCGTCTTCGACACCCCCACTTTCCGCTACGCCTACCAGTCGCTCGTCTCGCCCGCCTCCGTATACGAATACAAAGTCGCCAGCGGAACCTCCACCCTGCTCAAGCAGCTAGAGATTCCCGGCGGCTTCGACCGCACACTCTACGCCAGCGAACGCGTCCATGCCACCGCTCCCGATGGCGTAACGGTGCCCGTCTCACTCGTCTACCGAAAAGATAGCCGCAAGCCGGGCAACAACCCCCTCTACGTCTACGGCTACGGCTCTTATGGTTATTCACTGCCGCTTGGCTTCAGCGCCAACCGCCTAAGCCTGCTCGATCGCGGGGTGGTCATCGCCTATGCGCACATTCGCGGCGGCGGAGACCTCGGCACCCCCTGGCACGACGACGGCAAAATGCTCGTCAAGCGCAACACCTTCACTGACTTCATCGCCTCGGTCGAACACCTGACCGCCTCCGGCTATGGCGATCCAACCCGTGTCGCCATCGAAGGCGGCTCAGCAGGCGGATTGCTCATGGGCGCAGTCGTCAACCTGCGTCCCGAGCTCTTCCGCGCCGTTGTTTCGCATGTGCCCTTCGTCGACGTCATGAACACCATGCTCGACGCAACACTTCCGCTCACCGTTCCCGAGTACGAAGAGTGGGGCAACCCCAACGAGGAAGAGTATTTCCGCTACATGCTCAGTTACTCGCCCTATGACAACCTCAAGCCGGGGAGTTATCCAGCGATGTTAGTAAAAACTTCGCTTCATGACAGCCAGGTCATGTACTGGGAGCCTGCCAAATACGTAGCCAAACTGCGCACCCTCAAAACCGACTCCAACCACCTTCTCCTCGTCACCAACATGCAGGCCGGCCACGGCGGCGCAAGCGGCCGCTACGACTACCTCAAAGAAATCGCCTTCGACTACGCATTCCTGCTGCGGGAACTTGGGATAGCAGGCGGGAAAGCTATAGCATTTTCGGAATTACTGTAGACCGAAGCCTGGAGGCCAAGTGGCTTTTTCCTCAAGAAAAAGCCACCTTCAAATGCCCTCAAAAAGTCTATATCTATTCCGAAAATGCCTTAGCTAGCTCGCCGCAACTTTCCCCGCCCAGGCCGCTCCGCCAACCTCCCTCGACAACATCGATGAGGCAATCCAATTGGGCAAGACTCGGGACAAATCATTGACTCAATTGTCCGGCAGTACCGAACCAAGCTCCGAGCAAATGTCCGGCGGCGTCTCCCGTGCTTGGCGCGCCCTCCGCCAACGCAACTTCCGCCTCTTCTTCGGCGGCCAATCCATCTCGCTCGTCGGCACCTGGATGACGCGAATCTAGCCGACCCGATTCACCAGCGTCCCAATCCCATCGATAGAAATGCGGACCTCATCTCCCGAGCGCAACGTGAACGAGTCTGGCGGCACAATGCCTGTCCCGGTCATCAGGAAGCAGCCAGCCGGAAACTTGTTTTCGCGGAACAAATACGCAGCCAGCACAGCCGGGGCGCGCTTCAATTCAGCAAGCGTCGTCGTGCCGCTAAACTCTACCTGCCCCTCGCGATGAATCCCAATCGCGATCCCTGTGGTCGTCGCCAGCGGAGCGGAGTTCACCAGCACGCACGGCCCCAGCGCGCAACTGCCCTCGTACACCTTGGCCTGCGGAAGATACAACGGGTTCTCGCCCTCAATATCGCGCGAGCTCATATCGTTGCCAGCTGTATACCCGATGATTCGGCCCTGATGATTGATCAGCAACGTTAGCTCCGGCTCCGGTACTGACCAATGAGCGTCTCTGCGAATCCGCACCCCGCCCAGATGCCCAACCACATCTCTTGCCGGCGATTTGAAGAATAGCTCAGGCCGCTCCGCCGAATAAACACGATCGTAAAAGCTTCCCCCACCCGCATCCTTTGACTCCTCCATGCGTGCGCTGCGGCTGCGATAATACGTCACGCCAGCCGCCCAAACATCCTGGCTCTCGACCGGCGCAAGAATCTGCGCGGACTCAAAATCTGTAGCCTGCTCACCTTGCTCCACGACGCTAGCCAGCCGCCCATGCAGGTCGTGACTTGTAACCAGCTCATCCCACGTGTGCCCAGTCACCCGATAGGCACGGCCATCCTGCTCTACATACGGTCCATGATTTGTGCGATAGAGTTTCAACGGCACTTCTCCCTGCGTTTGGAAATCCCAAACGACCATTGTATTTAAACATGGTTACGAGGAGTGATTGCCTGATTCGGCCCCAGGAATAGTGGACACTTCAGCCTCGGAGTCAAAGTCATGGTGGGCAGTGAGGGACTTGAACCCCCGACATCCTGCTTGTAAGGCAGGCGCTCTAACCAACTGAGCTAACCGCCCACACGAGGCGAGAAGGCGAATATCGCCTCACCTTTATGATACCAGCGCTGTGCCACGACCCATCTCTTCTCGATGGTTTCTGTCCGCGATACGTAATAGACGTAGAAGCGCTTCAGACCTTATGATTCACCAATACAACCCCTTGGTCCGGCGCGAGAAAACAACATCCTTCTACGTTTCTCTGATCGCTGGGCAAAGCTGCTCACACAAGCGCTGACATTTCGCGCCATGCATCCTACGGGTGCTCAACCAAAGCTGGATAACACGCTGAAGGAATCCCCTTCGCATTGGATGTCTGCGAGCATGCCTGCAAAGCCGCCAACAAGCACGGTGGGGAAATTCTTCCACCATCAATTCATCCTCGCCTTTGCGTTTATCCTCTTTGCCTCCGCCACAAGTTGCAAGCACCATCCATCCCCAAATGCATTTCCCGCTAAGGACGAGGTCCTGCTTACTGATTTTGTTGCCGGAAAGCCATCTCCTACCAAGGCCTACGACAACCTGTTCCTCTATTTTGTCGAAGGCTTCAAGAGTTTTCGCACGCCTTCCGGGTCCATGGCCAGATTCCCCGGACTACCCAGCAAGAATGGCGCAACCGCGGACGGCATGGAAGGCTTCGCCCGAATGGCGCCGCTATGGGCCGCTTGGGTATCATCCGGCCGGCCCGCTGTAGTTACTTTGCCCAGCGGCGACTCTGTCGACCTCAATGAGACATTCAAGCAGGGAATCCTGAACGGCACAAATCCAGATTCGCCCGGATATTGGGGCCATCTTGGGGACTATGACCAGCGCATCGTGGAGGCTTCCGACGTCACGCTCAGCCTCTGGCTCCTTCGCAATTCCGTGTGGCAACAGTCCTCGCCAGCCGAGAAAACCCAGATCTGCAGTTGGCTTCTCCAGGTCAACGGGAAGCAGATTTATGACAATAACTACCACCTGTTCATTGCGTTCATCAATGTTGCGCTGAACAAGCTCGGCTGCCCCGCTAACCTTGCTCTGGCGCATCAACACTATGAAAGCGCCAAAATGCTCTACCGCGGCGATGGCTGGTTCAGCGATAGCCCCGGACGCATATTCGACTTCTACAATGCGTGGGGATTTCACTATCTGCTCTACTGGCTCGATCAGGTTGACCCGCAGTGGGACCCAGTTTTCATCACGACTGCTCGAAGACAGTTCGTCGCCTCCTACCAATACATGATAAGCACCACCGGCGTTCCAATCTGGGGTCGCAGCGTCTGCTATCGCATGGCTGCTGCTGCGCCACTTGTCTTTGGCTCGGGAGATGCGAACGGCGATGTTAGTCCCGGCGTTGGACGACGAGCACTTGATGTTACATGGAGCTACTTCATACAAAACGGGGCCGTCAGGAACGGTACATCACCCAGGGATATTGTGGCGCGGACCCTCGGATTTTAGATAACTACTCCGGCCCTGCAAGCTGCCTATGGGGACTGCGCTCGCTCGTCGTTGCATTTTACAAGCCGCCGGATTCGCCATTCTGGAGTGGAGCAATCGGAAAGCTTCCAATCGAGCGGGGATCATTTGACATCGCTGTTCCCGGCACTGGTTTCCGCGTGGTAGGCAACCAAAGCACTGGAAATGTTGAGATTGATCGCCCCAACGGTGCTTCCAATGCCCCTCTTAAACCCTATGATTGGATCCACCGCTTGGCCTCAGCTCTTCTCCGCAGCCCCCATCGTCCTGAGAATCTGGACGCAAAGTACGGTCTTAAAAGGTATGAGTCTGCTCATCCATTCTGTGGATGCGTGAAATAGCATCTCCAACCCCATGGGATCACTTCACGCCTCGAATTGATAAACTTGGCCTCGTGCCCCGCCTCATTGTGAATGCCGACGATTTCGGGCTGACCTCCGGCATCAATCGCGCCATAGTCGAACTGCATCAGGCAGGCGCTTTGACCAGTACCACGCTGATGGCCAATGCGCCTGCGACCGAAGAGGCGATTGAGCTCGCGCTCGCCAACCCCACCCTCGGAGTCGGATGTCACATTGTCCTACTTGACGGAACGCCCGTGCGCTCGCCGTCGGAGATCCCTAAGCTTGCGCCCGAATCAAACGGAGCATTTCGCGCCACGTTCGGAAGATTCCTGCGCGATCTCTATAATCCCTTTTCTTCGGCTTTATTTCGCTCGGCCTTAGACGCCGAAATCGAAGCCGAAGCCACCGCCCAGATTCGCAGGCTGCAAGCCCGCGGCCTCCGCCTCACCCACATCGACACCCACAAGCACACGCACATGTTTCCGGCCGTTCTACGCCCGGTTCTTCGCGCTGCCCTCGCTTGCGGCATTACGCGCATCCGCAATCCATTCGACTCCACGTGGAGCCGGCGAACTGCCGCAGGCGTTCCCTGGCTTCGCCGAGTCCAGGTCGCTGCCCTCAGCAGGCTCGAGGCACACGTACTCCAAATCATCTCCGAACACGGCTTCGCCACCACCGATGGCACCATCGGCGTAATGATCACCGGCTCACTCAACGCAGACAGTCTCGCCCGCACCCTCGCAGCCGTGCCGGAAGGCACATGGGAGCTTGTCACCCATCCCGGTTATCACGATGCCGATCTTGATTCGGTCCGCACACGGCTCAAAGAATCGCGCGAAATCGAGCGCCAGGCCCTCAAAGCGATCACCGGCCTCCCAAAGATTGAATTGATCAACTTCGATGGAATTGCTTCGAATGGATCTGGCTCAGAAACCGGCTCATAAATCAAATGTAATCTCGTGCATTCGATCTCTTCATCGATTGCCAATGGACGCCGGCTCCGCATCCCAAGCTCAATTTGTTAATCTCACAGAGGCTGCAACCGCGGAGGTTCTTTGACCATTTCCCTCATCTGGAAGATCTTGCTGTACACCTGGACAGCATCTGAGATCTGCATAGCCATCGCCACCCGGACACGCCGTAGCGGCGGCGTTGTGCGTGATCGTGGGTCGATGATCATTCTTTGGGTGGCGATCGTCGGCTCCGTCACCGCTGCGGAGTACGCACGTTACTTGACCCCGTTTCCCATCTTTCCCGGATTCCACTGGCTCCGTCTAATTGCCATCCCGCTGATCCTCGCTGGCCTTATCGTTCGCTGGGTAGCCATCTTCTCCTTAGGCAAAGCCTTCAGCGCCAATGTGGCCATTCGCGACACGCAGTCGCTCTATCGCTCCGGCCTCTACAGCGTCGTGCGGCATCCCTCCTACTCCGGGATGCTGCTCATTTTTCTGGCCATCGCATTCGCCGACAGAAATTGGATCTCCGCCGCCATTGTGCTCATCTTCCCTGCAGCAGCCTTGCTCTATCGAATTCATGTCGAGGAGACCGCGTTACACGACGCATTCGGCGCGCAGTATGCAGATTACTGCAGAGCAACAAAGCGCCTGATTCCCGGCATCTACTAAGGGGTTCTCCATGCGCATCGGCATCACATGTTATCCCACCTACGGCGGCTCAGGAGTCGTGGCTACTGAGTTAGGCATTGAGTTAGCCGCACTCGGACATGAAGTCCACTTCATTTCCTACTCGCAGCCCTTCCGCCTCAGCGGCCGGGACGGTGGCATCTTCTACCACGAGGTCCCCGTCTCCAGCTACCCCCTCTTCGAGTTCCCACCCTACGACCTCGCGCTGGCCTCTCGAATGGCTGAGGTTGCTGAGTTCAACGACCTCGATCTGCTCCATGTGCACTACGCAATTCCCCACTCCGTAAGTGCGCTGCTGGCTCGGCAAATGCTCGCCACGCGCGGACGACGACTTCCTTTCGTGACTACCCTTCATGGAACTGACATCACGCTCGTTGGGCTCGACCGCAGCTACCTGCCCATCACGCGCTATGCAATCCAGGAAAGCGATGGAGTTACCAGCATCTCCGACTACCTCAAAGACAAGACTGTCGAAGATTTCGGAGTGACGCGCGGCATCGAGGTCGTGCCGAACTTCGTAAACTGCGACGTCTACACCCCGATCGCCGATGAGGAGAGACGCGCTGAAGCTCGCCGTAAGCTTGCCGCGCCGAACGAGGCGATTCTCATGCACCTCTCAAACTTCCGCCCAGTAAAGCGTGTAGTCGATGTGGTGCGAATCTTTGCCGCCGTTGTCCGACAAATACCCGCCCAACTCGTGCTGGTGGGTGATGGGCCCGACCGCTCCGAGGCCGAGTGGCTGGCTCGCGATCTCGGCATTCAAACTCATGTGCATTTCCTCGGCAAGCAGGAGAGTGTAAACGAACTTCTTCCGCTCGCCGACCTGCTGCTCATGCCGAGCCAGCTCGAGTCATTTGGCCTGGCCGCGCTTGAGGCGATGGCGTGCAAAGTACCGTCGATTGCAACCCGCGTCGGAGGCGTACCTGAGCTGATTGACGATGGCGTCACTGGCCTGCTCTACCCGGTCGGCGACGTGAAGGCGATGGCCGAGGGTGCCCTCGAACTGCTGGGCGACAAGCCTCGACTCGAGGCGATGCGCGATGCGGCACGAAAGACCGCTCAGAAACGCTTTTGCGCGACGCTGGTCGTGCCTCAATATATTCGTTATTACGAAGCCGTCATGAAGCAGTAAGCGTCGTCAATGTTAGAGGCCGAAAGCGCTACTCGCCCTCAAGCATGAAACTCGGACGGAACTTCAAGCTGCGCCAAAACTGATCCACCATCGCTACACTTTCCGCCGAAGTGCGCGCGGTTGTTCGGATCGAAATCGCCGGACCGGCCCCTGCAACCAGGCTTGCGGCTTCGGCGACTATGCCAACAACTTTGTCAGGCCGATAAGTACAGTTCGCCAGATCCGAAATCGATAACCGGGTCGTCGGCGTAGCCAGCACAGTCCGCGGCGGCGCCATGCGGTCGAGAAGCCATAGGATCTCGAGCTTCGACTCGAGTTCATCGGGTACACAATCAATGGCCAGGTCCGCCGACCGAACTGCTTCCTCAATCGTCGACGAAAACACAACTGTTGACAGCGCCTCTGGGCCGAGTGCCGCGCGAAGAGACTCCTGCGCGTGCTCCAGGTTATGCGGCATCACGTCCTCAAGAAAGACGTGGAATCCCGCGCGGGCAGCCTCCTGGGCCAGCCAGCGGCCAAGCGGACCCGCTCCGATAATGGTGATCGTCAGGGCCACAGCACGCGTCAAACTGCGGCGGGAGTGCTTCCTGCACCAGCAATGATTGCCACATGAGCCGTCGCTCCGTTGGCGTTCAGCGCGCGCGCTACGTCCTCGGCGCTCGGGCTGGCCTGCGCCAGGTGCTCAGCAACGCGGACGGCCTCCTCTGGGGTAAGAGTCGGCGCAGCGGCCAGGATGCGGCGCAGTGTCACCGCAACGTCGTCAATGTAGTTCATCAGGCGGATAGCTTCTCCAGAGAGCGGCATGGGGTCCTCGTTCGTGAATTTCATTTCCTATTGTAGGGGTTTCCGTTGGGTCATAGAAGCGCATCAACTTTGCGCAGATACACACCGCACGATGCTGACTGCCCACTACCGCTTCACTAAACCTAATTGGATAAGACTTTCTGCTGTAGCAACAATCGAGTCCTCGGCCGAAAGCGGTTTCCAGCCAAGCACGCGCTGAGCTTTCGCGCTGGTTGCATCTTTACTCTTCCCAAGTTCGGGCACGATCTGCCGAACCGTCGAGTCGAAAAGGCCAACAATGCGCAGTATCCAGTCGGGCATCTCTCGCGTTGGCACGCGCGAAGCGGCCGCACCCAATCGCTCGCGCAAGATCTGGGCAATTTGGAGAATCGAGATAAAGGAGCCCGTGATGGCAAGGAAACGCTCTCCCGCCGCTGCCGGATTTGTCATCGCGCTCAAGTGCAGGCTGGCCACGTCACGCACATCGACGACGCCAAACTTCAGTCGCGGGCAGGCCGGTACACCACCGCTCAACAGTCGTTGCACGATTTCAATCGAGGTGGAGAGATCGGCAGAAAACACCGGCCCGAATACAGCCACAGGGTTCACCACCGAAAGCTCAAGCGAACCGCCTTCCCGCGCCATGAACTCCCATGCTGCGCGCTCGGCAAGCGTCTTGGATTTTACGTACGCTGTCACCCCAGGGCCGTCGGTGTTAGTCCAGTCTTCCTCGGTATATGGCTCCGAGCCAGGCTCAGTGCCGTAGCCGATGGCTGCGAATGAGGAAGTTAAGACAACACGCCGAACCCCTGCGTCCCGCGCAGCACGAAGCAGGCGTAGCGCGCCTTCGCGGGCGGGGAGGATGAGCTCATTCTCGTCTTTTGGAACCTTGAGCGGAAAAGGCGAAGCAACATGCAGAACGTAGTCGCAACCGGACACGGCCTGTGGCCACCCAGCATCCGACGTCAGGTTGGCAGCGGCAAACGACAGCGCGTCGCCAGCCTCCACGCCGCCAACGCGCAGCATTGCGCGCACATCCCCCTCGCGTTCAAGAGACCGAACCGTCGTGCGCACCCGGTGGCCGGCCTGCAAGAGCTGCAAAATGCAGTGCGCGCCGATGAATCCTGACCCGCCCGTAACCAAAACCAATTCGCTGCCCATACCGGCCTCTGACGAAATGGTATCGCAGAGACCGGCAAACGGTGGGTCGGGTATGAGAGCGAGATGAGCGGGTTGGCCCGCAGCGTTTGCTACGAAGCCTTGCTGCGCAGTTCTTGCTCCGCTCGGAACCAATCCTCGGCGTCCCGGCCATGCTGGCGGCCGCGCTCCAGCCAGTACTGATGCGCAAGTCTCGCAATCTCTTCGCTCGACACGCGTGAGGGAGAAAGCGTAGCCGGTTCGCGGTTCATGTCGATCGGGGTTACGCTGGCCAGTTCCTTTTTCGGTGCAGCGGCCTTGCGTGTCTTGGCCGGCGCTTTGGGCTTGGATCCCGCTACTGCCTCAGCCTTTTCGGCTTTGGGCGTCGCCGCCTTCTTCACGGTTGCGGTCTTCTTGGGCGTGCCTTCCTGCTCTGTCATAGAGGACTCCTTAAGTGAAATGTCGCGGCCGCGCGGGCTGCTCATTCTTAGAATACGCGAAGACACTGTCAATGGAAACCTCACATTAGCGGGAAGAACCCGCTTGAGCAACGAGAAGCGCGGGAAGAGCGGGGCAGCGGCAATGCGACCTGAAGGACTAAGCTTAGCAATCCGGAACGGCGGGTTCGGACAGTCTTCGGTCCAGAATGCTTCTTCCTCGACGAGTTCGCGGGTAACCGAGTTTTTGATGTTGAGATTCACTGGATCCTCTTTGACCGGCCCGGCAAGAACTGGGAAAATGTGCCATGGCAATTGGCCGTCCTTCCATTGCAAAGTCCTTCGCTCAGTCTTCGCTCAAAGCGGCATCCTTCCTGCTTGCCTCCCAAACCACTGAGACCCTTCTAACCGCCGCTGGCGCTTACATTGCAGCTCTTCGGGGGAGCGGTTGGTCGCCGACCGTCGATCAGGAGGCGCGATGCGCCCTGAAATGCATCGCGCCTCGCCAGGAATTTCTGATTATCGATGCAGGTGCCAATGTGGGAAGCTGGCTCGATTCGTTTCGGAAACAATCGAAAGGCAATGGTCGCATGTATGCACTTGAGCCCCAGCCCGGGGCGGCAGCAAGAATCAGGCAGTTGATGTTGGACCGATGCGAGGTCATCGAAGTGGCCCTCGGAGAGCAGCCAGGCAATATGACGTTTTTTACTTCTGGCGAGACCGACACGATGGCCTCTCTCTTCGAGCGCCACGACACATATGTCAAGGACCGGAAGTATCGCGGGACGGATGTGGAAGTGATCCGCTTGGATGACTTCGTCCTGGAGAGGAACATCGACCGCATCGACTTCATGAAGATGGACCTCGAAGGCGGCGAATTCCAAGCCTTAAAGGGAGCAGCCGAATGCATGCGATCAGGCGTCCTCCGCGCTCTTTCATTTGAGTTTGGAATCTCCAACGTGAACTCCAGGGTGTTCTTCCGCGACATTTATAACCTTCTCATTGCAAACCAATACGAAGTCTTTCGCGTCACCCCTGCGGGCCGGCTCATCCGCTTGAAGAACTACTCCGAAGATGATGAATATTTCGCGCGAACAACGACCTATCTGGCTAAACGGCAATAACAGATCACCACGAATTCGTGGCTGCCGCCATTTCTGCTTACGCCAAAGCGGTGGCCGGGGTTTCAGCTTGAAGCACCCGTGCGGAAGGACGCCTGACCGGCTCACCTCGTACAACTACGGTCGCATTGCGGCCCATCCACTCAAACGCGCCGAAGCGGTCCACCCTCCCACAAGGAATGGGCCGCCTCATTGCTTTCCGGAGTGCGCGCGCTGCCCGCCGGAAGCTTGGAATCTTTGTGCTCATCCGGACCTTCGCCGACCGCCGTCCACAACGATCTAAAGCGTCCGCTTGAACAGCGGTGTCGCCACCAGAAGTGTTCCGATGCCAAAAGCAAACAGAAACAGCAGGTCGCCCTTGATCGCGGTCATCCCACCGTCTTTCAGCAGGATGGCCTTGAATCCATGGATCGCGTAGGTGAATGGATCGACCACTGCCATCGCCTGCAGCCACTTGGGGAAAGCGAAAATCGGATACATGGCTCCCGATGGATAAAACAGCAGCACGTTGAGCACGCCGAACATCGCACGCGGCACCAACGGGTCGTTCACCCGCACCATCAGCAGAAACATCATCCCGTTGAATGCGATCGACGTTGCCAGAATCAGCAGCAGCAGCTCAAAGTCGGCCATGGGATTGAAGACAACTCCGAGCCCCGCCATGAACGAGCCAATCACAGTGAGGCAAATGCCGGCCAGTGTAGCCTTCATCGCTCCCGCAATGTTCATCCCAACACCCAGCTCAATCTTGGTGATAGGCGTAACCACGTACCCCTCGTGAACGCCCCGCGCCTTGTCGTCGATATAAAGCATGCCCCCGCCGATCATGACGGAGATATACATAGCCATGGCCACGGTTGCAGGCAGCAGAAACTTCAGGTAGTTCACGTAGGGATACAGCTCCACAATCTCCAGCGCGACTGAGTTGGCCAGCCTGGGCTGGATCGCGGGCGCAGTCACTGCGTTGATCACCAGTTGCATCTCCGACTCAAGCGAACCTGAAGTGAACTGGTCGGAGTTATCCACCACAAGGCCCACGTTGGGCGCGTTCTGCGCGTAGACGCGTCGCGAGTATTGCGCAGGAATAATGACAGCCGCATCGATCTTGCCGGTGCGCACGTCTTCCCGCGCTTGAACCTCCGACGTGTACTCAACTGTCTTGAAGGTCCTGACGTTGGCCGCAACCGCGTCGAATGCCTCGCGCAGCTTCACTGCTTGCGGCCCGCGGTCGTAGTCGACAATGGCCACGTGGGTGCCGACGATCTTGCCGCCAAAAGCGTTGCCCATGATCAGAAGCTGAAGTATGGGCATCATAAGCGACATAATCATCAGCGTGGGCGAGCGAAAGAACTTGCGCATTTCGCGTTCGATAATCGCAAACATCCTGTTCATGGCTGCATCCCCGGCCTTGGTGGCATGGTGAAGATGGGCTTAACGGTCTCATCGCGGAGCTGGCGGCCTGTGTAGTAAACAAACACGTCGTCCAGTGTCGTGTTCTGCACACTCAGTGATGTGAGCGTCTCGCCGAGCGAAGCGGCAAGCTCCACCAGTTGCATCGTAGTTTTCGAGCCTGACGAAGTGAGCACGCGGTAGAAACCTGCTGACTGCGCCTGCACGCTGGTTACGCCATCGAGCTTCTCCAGCCGTGCCTGCCACTCTTCAGTTTCGCGATCGAAATGCACCTCGACAACGTTCGATCCAGGAACGCCCTGCTTCAGCTCAAGCGGCGTACCCAGAGCCACCAGCGTTCCGTGATCCACAATAGCGATCCGGTCGCAGAGCTTGTCCGCCTCTTCCATGTAGTGAGTCGTAATCAGAATCGTCAGGTTGCGCGTCTTGCGCAGCTTGTCCAGCATCTCCCACACCGCGATGCGCGAAACCGGATCGAGGCCCGTAGTAGGCTCGTCAAGAAAGAAGATATGCGGATTGTGAACCAGGCCGCGCGCGATCTCAACTCTCCGCCTCATGCCGCCTGAGAGAGTCTTCACCGGGGCATCGCGCCATTTCAGCAGGTCCACAGCCTCTAGAACTTCGTTGATGTTATGAACGCGCTCAGCTCGATTTACACCGTAAAGCTTTGCATAGATTGACAGGTTTTCTTCTACGGTAAGGTCGGGATCGCTCGTGAGTGCCTGCGGAATCACGCCAATCACTCGGCGCACTGCGTCCGAGTCCTTGGTCACATCGTGGCCAGCCACTAACGCGCGTCCGCCTGTAACAGGAATTAAGGTCGTCATCATGCGGATCAGCGTGCTCTTGCCTGCCCCATTCGGTCCGAGCAGCCCAAAGATCTCGCCTTCCTTCACTGAAAAGCTCACGTCCTTGACAGCCATGAAGGAGCCATACACTTTGACGATGTGCTGCACTTCAATCGCCGCCCCCGGCGTGGGCGGGGGCAACTCGCCCGGCGGCTTGATCTTTATCTCCGATTGAATCGCGACTGTCATTGCTTCACCAGCTTCTCTTTGGGAACGTAAACCTCAGCCGTCATTCCCGGTACCCAACGCTCCCCCGGATTGTCGATGAGCAACTTGAGCTGGATTGTCTTGATATCGCGCTTGCGGCTGGAGACATCGCGCTGCGTGGCAAAATCCGCCTCGGCCGCCTTGTTGATCACCTTGCCGGTAATCGTCTCGTTTGCTCCGCCTGGCATAACTACCCGCAGTGAATCCCCAAGCTGCACTGCCCCAGCTTGCGTCTCCGGCAGTGGCGCATAGACCCAGGTCTGTGTCAGGTCCATGATGGTCACAATGGCCGCGCCCATGGTTACTACCTCACCCTGCCGCGCAACCCGCACATTCACCTTGCCCGAAACCGGCGCATAGACCTGCGAATAGCCGGCCTGCACCTTGGCCTGTTCGGCCAGTTCGCGCGCACTTTCCGCCGTACTGCGCGTTTCAACCACAGTGCGCTCTGCCACGGTAGTTGCCAGTTCGTGGGCACGAGCCTGGCGCAGAGCAGCCTCCGCGGCCGCCACGTTAGCCCTGGCGGTGTCGACAGCGGCCTTTGCAGCTTGCAAACTCGTTGCCGCATCATCCCGCGCTTGCGAACTCATGATTCCCTGCTGAGCCAATGCCACTATTCGGCTGGTATCGGCCTCCTGGTGCATCTCGTTCGCCTGAGCCTGCGCCAGCGCAGCCTTTGCCGAGTTCACCTGCGCTTCGGCATTCACCGTCGCGCTCGTGGTCTCACCGGCTGTCTGCCGCTCAGTTGCCACGGTCTCAGACAGACGCGACGTTTGTCCGGCGGCGGTAGCTTCGGCTGCCTTTCGCGCAGCCTGCAGATCGTCGCTTTCAATCACGGCGATCAAGTCTCCCGCCTTTACGTCTTGCCCCTCGTCCACCAACAGCTTCTGAATGCGGCCAGGAATCTTGGCGCTTACAATCACTTCGTTGGCGTCGACGGTGCCGATCAGCTGCATGTCACCAGTGGGTCGTACCGTGACGAAGTACCAAATCAGCGATCCAATGGTAAGCAATCCTAGGATCATAAAGACCCTGTTACGTGCGTTCATTCTTCCTCCCGTTCAGGAAGCGATCCTGAGCGAATTCGGGCATCGGTGTGTCGGCCAAGACTTGTTCAGCCAAACGCCCACCGTGCTGACGGTCTAAGAAAAGAGCCTGGCCAAGAAAACGGACCAGTGCACAACGGCGCTCCGCAATTACATCTGGAGCGAATGGATCGAAGGGAACAATCGATCCCCAGATAGGCGCCGCGAGAAAGTAGAAGACGTTTGCCCCGAGCGCTGCGAGCGGAAACTGAAACCAGTCCGCCTCGATAAGCTCACCTGATGCAATGCCCTCCCGCACCAGGGACTGAAACATGGCATGCGTCGGAGCGAAGACTCGCTGGATGAGCAGGGACACGGCGCCACTCTCGCCCTTGTGCACGCGGATCATCTCTTGCTGCATCAGGCTCTGAAACTCGCGCTGGCTGAGAATGCGGTCAAAGTGGTTCAACGCGAATCGGAGGATGCGTTCACCCGCACTGGCCGAGCGCAGAAAGACCGCCATCGTGCTGTCTCGTATTCGAGCGGCAATCATCTCCAGAGTTGCGTTGTAGAGGTTTTCCTTGCTCTCGAAGTAGTAATAAAGCAGCGCCTTGTTCACGCCGGCCGCCGATGCAATGCGGTCCGTGCGAGCCCCTGCGAGCCCTTCGGCGCTGAACTCCTGCAAAGCCGCATCGAGGATGCGCTGGCGCGAGAGGTCAGAGCGGTCCGCCTGCGTTCGGGCTTGGCTGCGAGTTGGAGTGGTGGCGGACACGCTAATTAACTAACTGGTTAGTAAATTAACCGAGAATCGCAGATCGCGCAAGCCCCTCTTCGCTTAAATTATGCGAATTCCAAGTAAGAGACAGAAAATAAATGACTTGAAAGATGGCTTCGCGACGACAAAACCTGAAGCTACAGCGTTTTTGATCCAAGTGCTTACAGAAACCAGGCATCTAAGTGGCATTTTCCTCTCCGGGGTCCCCGCAGACAGGTCTTGGTCTGTGGGGTGGAAGTAAATGCCACCTACGACGAATTCGTGACGTCAACATATGGATCGAAAACGCTCTAGCCGCTCAGGCCCAAGGCGTCGCCTCCCACAGGGCCCTCAACCGGACCTGCCGGGCTTCAACGCTCAGTGTTTCTGCCTGGCCGGCATCGATGGGTCGATCAGACTGACCCGCGTAGTCGATCATCTCCAGCAACACCCCTGCATTCCGGAACGCTGCGTAGTTGCCGGTTCCTGGATCAATTCGCGTTACCAGTCGCTGCCACGAACAGCGGATACGCCGATAAAGGGCTGTGCGCACCGCCGCAAGATAGGCGGCAATAGAAGCCACCAGCACGAATTGGAAGGCTAAGAAGAGAATGGAAGTCCTCAGAGGATAAAGTCACGCTGAAGTCCGGGCCGATTGCACGCGTTCGAGACTATAACGGCTGAAGAAAACGGTAAACGGTACCTAAGGAGTATGTTAGGCAAACCTGCGACGCTCCATTCAGCGTCAATTGGCTCGCAAAATCTGCCCCTCCAAAAAAAACGGCGCAGCCAGTAAATTCCTGGCCCGCGCCGTTGCTTATATCAAAAACTTTGCCAAAACGTTCGACTACTCGTGGGCTCCATGATCCTTCAGGTAATTCGCCCACTTGGTGTCGTCCATGCCGAGCGCGTAGCTTAGGGGCCGGTGCATGCTTTGGTCAATCGCATTCACATCCGCGCCATGCTCAACAAGGATCGGAACAAGAGACCCGTACTGGAGGTGCAGAGCGCAATCTAAAACAGTGTCCCCGTACGCGTCTGCAAGGTTCACATTCGCACCCTTGGCCAGGAGTGTTAGCAGATCGTCCTTCTGCTCGCGCATGACGGCCCAGAAAAGAGGTGTTGCCCCGCTGGAGGCCTGAGCATTCACGTCGGCCCCCTTCGCCAAAAGAAGTTCGACAATTTCCTTGTGCTTGCTTGCAAACAGGGCCAGGTCCAGCGGTGTATATCCGTTCTGCATGTCGGCCGTGTTGATGCCGTGCACCTGCAGCAGCACAACTGGATCCTGATGATTGTTCGATCCAAAAACACTGCTCAGATCTCCGGGCAGGAATGGACCATAGTTGTTCTTGGCCTTAACATCTGCCCCGGCGTCGAGCAGCGCTTTGACGGCTGCAAGCTGGCCATGGAACGCAGCCCAGTGCAGCGGCGTGTTGCCGAATCTGTCCTTGGCGTTGACTTGGGCTGGGTCCGCGGCCAAAATCGCGGCAATCTTCTTGGCATCGCCCTTAACGGCCGCCTCATGGATGGGTGCAGCAAGTACGAGCGAGGTGGTGGCGAACCCGGTCAGCAAAAGCCCAGTAAGCTGTATAGTGCGGAAGGCAAAGAACAAACGCAGCAGTGTTGACGCTTTCAATTTTTTCCCCTTGCGATCATCTTAATCCCATCCGGATCGGGATGCTAATCCCAACTGTTGACAAAGCCTCATCCATCTACGTAAGGCTGTCGCGACCTATTTGTGGAGTTGTTCAACTGTGGGCGTCTGGGACTGATCCACGCTCTCCACCAGTGTTGGAAAACGAAAATCCTCGAGCGAATAAGAAGACCCAAAGGCGGTTAAATGCGATTCATCGTAATAGAGCAAGTGATCTCCATCCTGATAGATGCATTGGTGGCCATCGCTACAGAGTCTCGTCGAAGGGTCAAAGCGAGTGATGCTGCCAACCCCCGCCAGCGCAAGATCCAATTCCGTGTTCGCCAGACCATTCGGAATGAAGCTCTCAGTTTGGTGGAGGCCCGGACTTCCCGCATAGGACGATCCCAGCAGGCCAGCCAGCCAGTTCCGCGCCGGTATATGCTCAGTTCTAAATCTCATTAACGGATCAAATGGAATCGCGGGAACATCGTTAATTACCACAACCTTCTTTCCAGAGGACTGCAAACGCTGAATTGTTTCTTCTAACGATCGGCGAAAGGCGATACGTGCCAAATCCAGTGAGAGCGTCACCGGTTCATTGCCGGTCTCTTCCGTCACCCATCGGGCGTGATTCGCCGTGTCACCCCAAACCCCTGTGAGAATCACGATTCGTATCTGTTGATCGGAAAGCAAAAGATCCAGGACCCTACGGTTGAATCTGAGACATTCGCCAGCGCTGAGGGGAGCTGGTGGAATATAGATTGCCGCGCCAACCATGGGAAGGCAGGTGGCTTTGCCCAACTGGACAAAGCCAAAACTCTGCGCTTGCGCGAGACGGCGCAATGCAGGTGCCAGGGCTGCTGCATGGCTGTCTCCCCAAAGTGCAACCTTGGGGGACGAATCACCTGCGTCATAACAACTCGAAGGGGTGGGAAGCTTGTCATGGCCCACCAGGCAAGGCTCCACGGTAGGCAGATAGGCGGCAAGGTCTTCCCGCGCAACCACTGAATTCTCCCGCGGATATTCGCCGGCTACCCACGCACCTGCGCAGGCCAGGAGCATTGCAATACTGACCATTGCGTAGCGCATTAGAAGTGGCCCTGGGAGCATCTTCGACCTGCGGCAAGGCTGCTCAACGAAATAGAAGGAAAGAATCGCCAACCCAAATGACACCGCAATCGCTACAAGCGAAGCCATCAGCGGGAGTGTGCTTCCGTATGCGACCCGCAAGAATGCCAGAATTGGCCAGTGCCAGAGGTACAAGGAGTACGAGACTCTGCCAACGAAAACGAGCGGTGGCAACGAGAGGATTCGACGGTTGACCCAGCTGGCCGGTGTGCCAATCACCATGACTGTGCCAAGCACAGATGGAAGTGCCGCCCACCCAGGGAAAGGCGTCTTCGTATTCAACACTATTGTTGGAACAATGATCATCACCAGCCCAATCAAGCCTGAAACCTGGGCAGCGGCAGCGGGCAAAAAATCTTGCTTCCGGTTGAAGGCAGCCACCGCCAGCGCGACACCCGCGCCAAGCTCCCAGGCGCGCGGCGGAAGCATATAGAAAACCAAAGTCGGATAGTGAGGTAGCGCGCATATCGCGAGAACGAACGAGAACAGGCAACCGGCAAGAATCGCAGGCCACAGCCAGTTCCGGCGCAGCCGCGTCAGCACCACCATGAACAATGGCACCACCAAATAGAACTGCTCTTCTACACCCAGCGACCACGTCATCAGCAGTGGGTTGAACTCACTTCTCGTGTCGAAATATCCTGAAAAATGCCAAAACACCAGATTCGAAGCAGACAAGGTTGCCGAAAATGCCGATCGCCCCAGCTCACGAAATTCGGTCGGCGACAGCAGAAACCAGCCGGCAATCACCGTGAAAGCGAGGACGAAATAGAAGGCCGGCAAGATCCGTTTCGCGCGCCGATGATAAAAACGCAAAAAGCTGAAGCGCCCCGTCCGTAATTCGGAGAAGATGTGACCGCCAATTAGATAACCGGAGATGACAAAAAAGATGTCGACGCCGGTAAATCCTCCCGGCAGGAGCCGAAGACCGCTGTGATAGATCACGACGCTCAGAATTGCAATGGCGCGAATTCCATCGATGTCCGGCCGATAGGCGGTATCGGATTTCAGATAGATAGGGGCGCTCATGAAGCTCTCAGAACATCGGTGTGATTTGGCGGTAAGGGATTCATTGATAAGAATATGGCGATAAATAAGAGTATTCTATCCCGCCGTTTGCCGGTTACCCCTGGGTCGAAGCCAGCTCCAAACATCGCATCGCACTGCAATCGGTCTAGGAAGAATGTGACAAGGAATGGCAGTCAGGCTCAGGCAAAGAAGCTAACCTTCGCCGAAGGTTCCATGGGAAATTCAACCGTGGGCTCCGCACCAAATGAACTCTCCATCAGGCTAGTATCACCATCCACAGGCTGCTCCCCATATTGAAACTCAGAATCGCGAGCTTCACTTTCCGGTCCCCGCCCCTGCGCTTGAGAATCTCCCTGTTCTTTTGAGGCAGAGTAAGTCTCATCCTCAGTCCGGGCCGACTGTTCCACCTTCGCCATCGGCATTGACTCCCTCCCAGACCCATCCGGGCGGGAGAGTGGAAGCAACGCGAAAGCTCCGATCGGCGTGATTCCCATGGCAAGTCACCAACTTTTAGCCCGACATGGGGAGATATCGGCCAGCCTTGTCGAAACTTTAGTCGTGTCCCGAAATCTGCTCAACACTGGGCATCGGGAAACTCAAATCTACGCCTCAGCTCCGAGCATCGCTAACCTTGCTACACTGGGGCCATGATGGATGAAGTGGAATTCCGAAAACTGACTGAGGCCGCTCTCGATGCGCTCCTGAAACACCTGATTGCGCGAGAAGAAGAGGACGAAGCGGGATTCGAAGTCGAGGGTCAAAACGGCTTGCTGAACATATCCTTCGAAGAACCGCCCGGCAAGTTTGTCATTACTCCCAACGCGCCAATTCAGCAGATCTGGATTTCCGCGCTCTCCACCAGCTTCAAGCTCGATTGGGATGCCAAGGCGCAAGACTTTGTGCTGCCGCGCACCGGCGAAAAGCTCGTCCCACTCGTCGACCGCCTCATCGGCGAATACCGCTAGCACCCGGGACGTGCCCGCGAACAGCTATTTTGGCACCCAAGCTAACGGTTCCCCAACGCCCCTTTCAACAATTAGCCTTCCGGCAACCCACTGCCCAAGCCACTGTCGCAAAAAGTAAGGGCCCGACACAGTGGCCGGACCCTTTTTGTGGAACTCGATGTGTCATTTCTAACAGCTTGACGCTACTGCAGAGTGTTAATCGTCTTCAGCACCTTGTCCGCAACCACTTTGGGCAGCGGTGCGTAGGAGAGCGCGGAAACTTCGCTTTCGCCGCTGTTCACGATCCAGCTAAGCAGGTCCTTGATCACTTTGCCCTTGGCGGGATCGACTGATTTGACGGGAATCAGCAGCCAAGTAAAGCTCGAAATCGGATACGCATCCTTGCCCGGTGCGTTGGTGATCGAGACGCGATAATCGGCAGGCATCTGCTTAACGCTGGCCGCTGCCGCTGTCACGCCCTCAATCGATGCGCGTGTCCACGCCCCGGCTGCGTTCTTCACTTCGCCGAAAGAGATGTGGTTCTGCAATGCATAAATCAGCTCCACGTAGCCAATGGCGCCGGGGAGCTGTCGGACCAGCCCAGCCACGCCTTCATTGCCCTTGCCGCCGACGCCGCAAGGCCAGCTCGGAGAAGCACCCTTGCCCGGGCCGTTCGCCCAGTCAGAGTTCACTTTGCTCAGGTAGTCAGTGAAGATGTATGTCGTGCCGCTGCCATCAGAACGGTGGACAACAATAATCTTCTCGTTGGGCAGATTGACGCCCGGGTTGTCCTTGGCAATGCGCGGGTCGTTCCACTGCGTGATCTTGCCAAGATAGATATCCGAAAGAACTTCGCCGCTGAACTTCACATCCTGCACTCCCGGCACATTAAACACCGGCACAACGGCACCAAGAACTGTAGGAATGTGAATCAACTTCACCTTTGAAGAAGCCAGTTGCTCGTCGGTCATCGGACCGTCCGAGGCGCCAAAGTCAACCAGCCCTGCTGTTACCTGGCGAATGCCACCGCCCGATCCGATCGACTGGTAATTGATACTCACGCCAGGATGCGCTCCCGCATATTCGCTAAACCATTTGGAATAAATTGGATATGGAAACGTAGCACCTGCCCCGGTCAGCTTCTGCCCCTGGGCTGCCGTCATGGCCAAAATCAAAAGTGCCGCAACTAGAACTTTCTTTTTCACGCAAATCTCCCTTGCAGTGGAACTGCCGCTATCGATTGTCTACTGCGAATGTTACGGGCATTTGAATCGCTGAGGGAATGCGTGGTGACTTTGTGAGTTTTCCTCGAAAATAAGACGCGATGGGCTCAAAAGGCCTCAAAGGGCGTTACCGGAGCGACGAAACCGCTGCAAGAATCTTCTCCACCACCGGCGATGGGAGCGGCGCATAGGATAGCCTTGCGGCCTCCAACTGGCCCGACGTCACCACCCAGGAAACCAATTCCCTGAGTGCTTTGCCTTTTACCGCGTCTGTTGCTCGGATAGGAACCAACAGCCAGCTAAAGCTCGCTATGGGATAGGCATCGTCACCGGGAGCGTCAGTAATAGAGATTCGAAAGTCAGCTGGAACCTCGGTGACGCTGCCTGCCGCCTGCGTCACGCTCTGGATCGAAGCGTCAACCCAGCGGCCAGCCGCGTTCCGCACAGTGCCCATGTTCAGCTTGCCTTGAATCGCATATGCCAGTTCCACATATCCAATTGCACCTGGAATCTGATGCACCATGGTCGCGACACCCTGGTTCGCGCGCGCACCCACTCCGCGCGGCCATGCCGGCGATGTGCTCCTGCCCGGCCCCCTCGCCCAATCCTTGCTCACCTTGCTCAGATAATCGGTGAAAATGAAGCTCGTCCCACTCGAATCGCTGCGGTAAACAACCACGATGTTCTGATCCGGCAACGCAACACCCGGATTGTCGCCAACCAGACCCGGATCATTCCACTTCCGAATCTTTCCCAGGTAGATCCCGGCAAGCACCTCGGGGCTAAACCGCAGCTTGCTCACCTCGGCAACATGAAACACCGGAACCACCGCCCCAAGCACAGCCGGAATCTGCAAAACCTTCACCTTCGACGACGCCATCTGGTAGTCCGTCAGCGGCTCGTCGGATGCTGCAAAATCCACCAGCCCTGCGCTCACCTGGCGAATGCCACCACCCGACCCGATGGGCTGATAGTTGATCACAACGCCTGGGTGGCTCTTTGCATACTCGCTGAACCATGTCGAATAGATTGGATAAGGAAACGTCGCGCCGGCGCCAGTAAGCTTCTGGGGATATGCCGTGGAACAAGCCGCAAACAGAATCAGGCCCGCCAACACGCATCGTTTCACTGGCGGGATTCTTCTGACGAGCGCATTTCGCTTCAAATTCACAGCTCCAACTTTCGCAATTTCCTGCGAACTCCGACGTGCAAACGAGTATAAGCGAACCGGATTACACCGGCTTAATGAAACTTCCCGATTGCCTTCCACTGCGTCGGCGACAATTTCATCGAAGCCCGCTCATCCACCAAAAGCAGCCACAGGTTTGGCCAGTGGAAGCGTGAAGTGGAACTGTGCGCCCGAGCCCAGCTCGCTTTCCGCCCAAATCCGGCCCCCATGCGCCTGGACAATATGCTTCACAATGGCCAGGCCCAATCCAGTGCCCCCAGAGTCGCGTGAGCGTGCCTTGTCCACGCGATAGAAGCGCTCAAATATTCGGTAGAGATGCTCTGAGCCGATGCCGGGGCCAAAATCCTCAACGGTAAACTCCACCTCGTTTTGGTGTAGCCGGGCGCCCACTCGGATTCGCTTGCCCGACTTGGCGTACTTCAGCGAGTTCTCAATCAGGTTCCCAAAAACCTGGTTCATCGCGTCGGGGTCGGCCATCACAACTGCGCCCGGCGCGCCAGACGACTCAAGCTCAACACCCGAGTCGCCCACGATTCCACCCAGCGTTTCGATTGCATCCTGCACCAGTTCATCGGCATGGATCGGCTGGCGGGCAATCTTGTAGTCCGGGCTCTCCACGCTGGCCAGGGTCAGCAGATCCTCGGTCAGGCGATTCATCCGTGATGCATTTTTCTGGATCACACCAAGAAACTCGCGCGTAGTTTCTGGCCGGGGCGCTGGATCCTCAAGAAGCGTCTCCACATATCCCTGGATCGAAGTCAGTGGCGTGCGCAGTTCGTGGCTAACGTTCGCGATAAAGTCGCGGCGCGAGCGCTCCGCTGCCTCAATTCCAGTCACATCGTGCAGCACCACAAGTGCCCCGCCCGAAGGCAGCGGAGCAGCGTTGATCTCAAATACACGCCCCGGAGCAAGAGAACTAGCACGGCCAAAGCGAACCTCGCGCTTCTCCTGCGCTGCGCGAACACAAGCCAGAACATCGGGATCGCGAATCGAATGAACCAGCGGCCGCCCCGGCACAATCTGCGTAGCCGCAATCTGCTGCATCACCGCGTTCGACCACCGCACCAGGCCCTCTCGCGTAATAGCAACCACGGCTTCCTGCATGGAGTCGAGCATTGTGGCGAGTTCCTGCCGCCGGCTCTCAATCTCTGCAAAATTCTGCCCCAGCCGCAAGGCAGTCTGATTAAGCGCGGCTTCCATAGTCGCGAGTTCGTCGTCCCCGTAGGCATCGAGCCGTGCTTCAAGATCACCTTCAGCAATCTTCCGCGCAAAAGAGTCAACTTTGCCCAGCCTGTCTGTGATGCGTCCGGCTACCCATGCTGCAAGCGGCAGCGCCACCGCCAAGGCAATCAACCCCGACCACAGTGCCTCAAGACCAAGCCGATGAAGTGTCTCCGCGTCCGAGTGCTCAACAAAACTGCGGAACACAAACTCCATCACAGCCGCCTCAAAGACCAGCAGCAGGACAAAAAGCCCGAGCAGCTTGCTAAAGACTCTGGGGGTCAATGTGCGGTGCTCCCAACCGCGATACTAACAACAGCGGTGCTCTCAACCGGGGTCGGCTCGGACGGCAGTCGTGAACCCCGCTCAACCCGTGCCCAGCTATTCGGTCTTGGGAATCTCAAACCGGTAGCCCGCTCCGCGCACGGTCTTCAAGTACCGTGGATTCTCCGGATCGACCTCAATCTTCTCACGAATGCGGCGAACGTAAACATCCACTGAGCGAGGCGTCACGAAGCGTGCGTCGCCCCAGACAGCATCAAGAAGATGATCGCGGCTAAAGACCCGGCCCGGATGCCGGGCCAGGTAGTCCAGAAGACGAAACTCCGTCGCCGTCGTAGTGGTCAGTTCTCCGCGAACCCGTAACTGCATCGCGTTCGCGTCGATGATGACCTCCTCAAAGCTGATAATCGATGGCGAAGTCGGCCGCTCAAACCGCCGCAGAACTGCCTTTACGCGTGCAACCAGCTCGCGCGTGGCAAAGGGCTTGGTGATGTAGTCGTCAGCGCCCAGTTCAAGTCCCAGAACACGGTCATTCTCGCCTGCGCGCGCCGTAAGAAAGATAATCGGGATTGTCGACAGTGCGGGGTTGGCGCGCAACCGGCGGCATACATCCAGCCCGTCGCCCCCGGGAACCATAATGTCCAAAAGGAATAGCGCTGGCGGCTGCCGCTCGGCGTCTGCAATCACGTTGGTCGGGGTGGCATAAAGGCGGGCTGAAAACCCTGCGGCCTCGAGATGATGCTGTACGAGGCGTGAGATATCTGTGTCGTCTTCAAGAACAAATACAGTCTGGCTCAAACGGTCTGTCCTCGCCCGGCGACCGTTGGGGTGCGCTGCTACAGGCCGTCCGGAACTATGAACAGAGTAATGCAATCAGGCAAACAGATTGCAAACGTTGTGTGAATTTGCCTCTGCCTCTACCCCTCCCCACCCCCGTCAAACCACTCAAGTTTTCCTTGACTCCTGTGTCCAGTCTTGAAACACTTCCTCAGCGCTTCCCTTGGCCGAAACGGCGCATCCCCGGCCGCTCGGCCAGATCGTCCCCCCCCCCCCAGGGACAAGGCCCCCGAGTCGGTTGCGCATGCTGAATTCGATCCCCGTCTGCGGCGCAGAACTGAACCGGAAACTTCAATAAATGAAAGTGAGAGAGAAAATGAAAAAATACCTTGCGGAGTTGGTTGGAACCTTCATCCTGGTGTTCTTTGGAGTCGGCGTCGCCGTCATTACCGGCGGTGCCACTGGCCTGGTCGGCATCGTCGGCATTGCATTTGCCTTCGGCCTCGGCCTCGTTTGCGCGGCCTACGGCATTGGCCCCATCTCCGGCTGCCACATCAATCCTGCCGTCAGCCTCGGCGCATTTGTCGCCGGTCGCCTCTCGATCATGGACATGATTGGCTATTGGATCAGCCAGTGCATCGGAGCAATCCTGGGTGCTGGTGCAGTAAGCATCATCGCTTCCGGCGTTGACGGCGGGTACAACATCGCAACCAGTGGCCTCGGCCAAAACGGCTGGGGAACTGGCTACGGCGGCGGATACAACCTGACCTCCGCCTTCCTCTACGAGGTTATCGCCACCTTCCTCTTCCTGGTCGTGATCCTTGGATCCACCCAGAAGGCCGCCCCTTCCGGCTTTGCCGGACTGGTCATCGGCCTCACCCTGGTTGCCATTCATCTGCTCGGCATCCACATCACCGGCACCAGTGTGAACCCGGCCCGCAGCCTCGGCTCCGCTGTCTTCGTCGGTGGCAAGGCCCTCGAGCAACTCTGGCTGTTCTGGGTCGCTCCTCTGCTCGGCGGCGCGCTCGCCGGCCTGCTCTTCCGCCTGAAGGCCCTCGAAGTCGCGTAATCTCCAAGAATTCACACGCGGGCGATAGCATCGCCCGCTTCCCCACACCTATTCTTCCTGAGACCGATTCGGTCATCACTCCGAAGGTGCTGAGTCCCCTTGACTAAGCACGTCCGCAACACGCTTTCACTCAACCATCCGCCCCCCGATGGGCAAGAGGCAAATATGGCAGATCTAGACGCTCTGAAATCCAAGTACCAGCCCGTCATCGACGAAATCACCAGCTTCAGCGACCTCGGTTCCACCCTCACCAACCTCGACCTCACCGACGAAAAGCTACACATCAAGGGTTCCGTCCCCTCCACCGTGGTCAACAATCGCGTATGGGATGTGATCAAGTCGGTCGACGCAACATATGCCGACTTAAATCTCGAACTGGCCAACACCGGTGGCGACGAGCAGCCCTACACCGTCAAGAGCGGCGACAACCTCTCCAAAATCGCCGAGCGCTTCTACGGCCACGCAAACAAGTACAACGAAATTGCCCAGGCCAACAACATCGACAATCCCGACCTCATCAAGATTGGACAGGATCTCAGCCTGCCCGTCCTCTCGTAGATCGAAAACATTGCAAAAAGGCCGGGGATCGCTCCCCGGCCTTTTCAGTTGTATCGCCAACCTTCAGGCAACTTTCTCGCCCTCCAATTCGGCGATGTAGTCGATCACAGCCTCCGACCAGCCATCGATGTGGTTCCACGCTCCGTATCCCACACCGTTCTGGGCAGAAGCGACGTTGATCACGTAGCCAACCCCGCGCGGCGCGGGAACTCGGTCGTGCGACTGCTCGTCGGTGATCACCACGATGCGCTCGTACCCATCGCGCATCTCGGCCTCCACCTGACCCAGCGCAGCGCCAAGGTTGGTTCCTCCGTGCGGCTGGCTCTTATCCAGCGCATCACGAAGGGCCATTCCCCGGCGAGATGGCACGCGAACTGCCTTCTCAGAGAAGGTGAACATCGTCACCGTCTCTGCGATCTCGCGCACCAGGATCGCCACGCCAAACGCGGCATCGGCCCGGCGCATATCCGAGCGGTGAGAGATGGGCGACTCCATCGATCCGGAAACGTCCACCAGCACTACCGTCCGCCCGCGCAGTTCCGGCCCAGAACCTTCACGGCGTTCAAGGGCCCGGAACATTGCCTGTTCCAGCGCCTCCTCCCACTGCGGCGCACTGCGTGCAGCAGCCAGAAAACGAAATGGCAGAACCCGATCCGTCTTCACCGCGGCAATCGCATCAAGCACCAGCTTCTCCGGCACCTGCGCGTCCTTCATGTTGCGCAGGTTGCGCAGAACAGCCAGCGCTCCAAGCTTGCGCTCTGCCAGCAAACGCTCCCACACCTCGCGCTTGGCCTCGGCCTTGCCCTCAGCGTTCTCGCCACGTCCCGCCTCAGAGAGTGCAACCTCCCAGGTATCGGGCGTAGCCAGCTCGTTGTCCACCAGACGACGCCACAGCGCAGCCTGCGCTTCGTCCACCGGCCGCGCGTGAGAAAGGAACAGTACGTCGCGCAGACGAACAGCTCGTGCACGGTCGTACTTGGCCAGCGCGTACTCGTCGAACTTGATGAACGCAGCTGCCAGCCCTTTCTTCACCTGCGCAGAGAGCGGCTGACGCCCACCAGCCCAGTAAATGGCAACAAACTCCGACAGCTCATCCGCACGCTGGATCACGCGGATCAGAGTTTCCCCCACCAGTGCGCGGTGCGTCGCGTGGCGAGCCATCTCCCGCACCAGCAACAGCGGCGCATGGCGCAGCTTCATCTTCTCGCGAGCCTCCACGGCCAGCGCGGCGACCTTCTCCGCCTCGACTTGGGGAACCAATTCTCCCATCCGTCCCGCAATCTGAACTCCATCCTCGTAGAACTCGTTCTCCCACAGCATGCAGGAAAGAACCGACCGGCGCAGAGCCTGCTCCGGCGTAATACGCTTGGCCGGCGCTCCCTCATGGGTGCGCGGACGCGTGAAGCGCTTCAAAGTGAACCTGTTCAGGCGCATGACACGCCCCCTTTCAAAACAATCAGGAATGAATCCCTGCCGGGAAATAATCGGCCACGGAATGTGTTGCTGCTGAGCTACTACAGCCTGACGGCCGCGGCAGGATTCGAACCTGCGACCTCCGCCTGAATGGCGGTGCTCTTACCCGAAGTATCCGTGCCCTGCGCCACCGGCAGGAAATGTTGTTGAACAGCCGTTGATCTCAGCGGGCGAAAGCAACTACCTCTTCTTCCTCAGCCATGTCACTTGACGGAGCACTAGCCGCC
>Ga0182016_10000642_pt1 | contig 43372 bp, 32 predicted proteins | sample 712S2MmetaG_FD_120491 | JGI IMG/M metagenome (GOLD analysis project Ga0182016, IMG submission 120491) | Permafrost microbial communities from Stordalen Mire, Sweden - 712S2M metaG | ecosystem: Environmental > Terrestrial > Soil > Wetlands > Permafrost | place: Sweden: Stordalen | collected...
GCTCCCGCTTGCGGAAACATCTCCCGCCTCCAGCCCACTTCCCTCTCTCCCAGATCGAATCCCATATCCGCCGGAATCTGAATCCAAATGAAGCCTACAACATGGTCCCGGGCCACGACCCCCCAAAACGGTTAAGCACCCCAAGAAATCCGAACCAAACCGGCGGGGAGACGAATCACTGTAGAATAGCGCTGAATAGCTCCGTGATTCGCCTCCTCGCCATCTTTCTTTCTCTTGTCGTGCCGATTTGGCTGACCGCTGTCGAGCACCGCGGGACCGTGCGTGCGGCCGATCAATGGATCCCCGGCGCGACTGTGACGGCGCGGCGGGGCGATACCAAACTGGTCGCCTACACCGACGAGTCCGGCCAGTACCGCCTCGATCTCGGGCCCGGTACTTGGGACATCGAAATCGCCATGTTCGGGTTCAGTCCCGTACACGGCCAAGTCCAGGTCGGCTCCGACGCCACTTTCCGCGACTGGGTCCTGACCATGCCTTGGTACGCGGGAACCCAACCGGCCCAACCCTCCAAGCCAGCCGCCTCCGCTCCGTTCGCTTCCCCCAATCGCAATTCGAATCGCCCGCGCGGCCAGGGCGGTGGTTACGGGCGGGGCGGCCAAGGCCAATCCGGCCAGCCGGCGCAGCGGCCCAATTTTCAGAGCCTCTCGATGAATGCCACCGAGCAAGGGCAGCGGGACTTGTCGGCCGCCGCCTCGGCTGGCCAGCCGGCTGGCGACGCTGGCGACGCGGATGCCAACGATTCGTTTCTGGTCGTGGGCAGCAACAGCGGCGGTTTGGCGGCTGCTTCCGACGAGCAGGCGCGCGCCAACCGCATGGCGGGCCGCGGTGGCCCGGGCGGTCCGGGTGGACCCTCCTTGGGGGCGCAGAGCGATGTGGCTTTTAATGGTTTGCCCGTTCAAGGAGCTGCCGACAGCCTGGGCCTGGGCGGATTCGGCGCGGCGGGAATCAATGGCGGATTCGGCCCCGGCGCCGGTCCGGGAGGCGGTTTTGGCCCCGGCGGTGGGGGTGGTGGACGTGGTGGATTCGGTGGGGGCGGCGGACGCGGCGGCAGAGGGGGCGGCTTCGGTGGACGCGGTGGCGGACGCGGTAATCGCGCTCCCTTCAACGGACAATATGCCGGCTTTGGCAATCGGCGCCGCGCTCAACCCGCTTATACCGGCTCCATCGCGGTCACGGTGACCAACTCGGCGTTGAACGCCGCCCCGTTCTCTCTCAACGGCGAGAGCCAGCCCAAGCCCTCTTCAGCCCGCGAGACGGTGGCTTTCAATGTCGGCGGTCCGCTGCGCATCCCCAAAATCTATAGCGGCAACACCTGGACGGTTTATCTCACCGTGCAGGGGACGCGCGCCCGCTCGGCGCAGAGCAGCGTCTCGACCGTACCGACCGCGGCCGAGCGCGACGGCGATTTCTCCGGTTTGAACTTGCGCAGCCAGCCCATCGCCATCTACGATCCGCTCGCCTCCGCCCCGTTCCCGAATAACCTGATCCCCACTAACCGCATCAACCCTGTCGCGGCCGGTCTACTGCAGTACTTCCCGGCTCCCCTCTATAGCGGCATCGTGCAGAATTACGATATCGACCCTTCCACTCCCAGCGCCACCAACGTAGTGGGCGTGCGCCTTGGCGGCCCCATCACCACCAAGGACCGGCTCAGCTTCAACGAACAATACAGCGGGAACAGTTCCACCTCCGAGCAACTGTTCGGTTTCAAAGACACCACCAGCGGCTATGGCGTGAGCTCCACGACGCAGTGGGCGCATAGCTTCCGTCCGCGGCTCAACAACACCGTCAACGTAGCCTTCAGCCGCTCCATCAGCGACCTGACGCCCTACTTCGCCTACAAGACGAACGTCGCCGGCGAGCTGGGGATTGCGGGGCCGGACGAATCGCCGCTCGATTGGGGCCCTCCCAGCCTGTCGTTCACCAACTTCGGATCCCTCGGCGATAGCGCGGCATCGCAAAACCGCGGCCAGACCCTCAACCTCACCGACTCGCTCACCTACACGGTGCAGCGCAGGCACAACCTGCAGTTCGGCTTTGGCTACCGCAAGCTCCAGCAGAATCCGATTTCCTACGCCAACGCCCGCGGCTCGTTTTCGTTTTCGGGCGCGCTCACCTCGGGCTACGATGCGAGCGGCAATATCCTGCCCAATACGGGTTTCGATTTCGCCGATTTCCTGCTTGGGCTTCCGCAGACCAGCTCGCTGTTGATTAAAGATAGCTACGCCGACTACTACCGCGGCTGGGCCGGCAATGCTTATGCCCAGGACGACTGGCGCGTGCGCCCCAATCTCTCCATCAACATCGGCCTGCGCTACGAGTACTTCGCGCCCTACACCGAATTGCGCGGGCATCTGGCCAACCTGGACGTGAATGGCGATGTCACCGAAGTCGCCGTGGTCACGCCTGGCGTGCGCGGCCCTTACAGCGGCGCGTTTCCGGCCAGCCTGGTCAACGGCGATCCGGATCTGTTCTCGCCGCGCCTCGGACTGGCCTGGCGGCCTTCCACCGCGCACAGCCGGGTAGTGCGGGTGGGGTACAGCATTTTCTATAGCGGTTCGGCCTATGGCGGCATCGCCGCGAAGATGGCGGCGCAGCCACCATGGGCGACCACCGGGACTCTCAGCACCAGCCTGAGCAATCCGCTGACTCTCGAAAACGGCTTCGATCTTTCGCCCACCGGCTTGAGCAACACTTACGCCATCGACAGGAATTACAAGCTGGCCTACGCGCAGACCTGGGTGGTGGCGCTGCAGCAGACCCTGCCGTCGAATACGCTCGTCGAATTCGAATATCTGGGCACCAAGGGCACGCGGCTGGACGAGCAGTTCGCGCCCAACGAGGCCGCGCCCGGAACGCCGGCGGCGCTGGTGGCCGACCAGTTGCGGGTGCCCGGCGCCGGCGCATTCATCTACGAAACCGACAACGGCAATTCGATCTATCATGCCGGCCAGATCCGCCTGACGCGGCGTTTCAGCCGCGGTATGTCCGCCATGGCGCTCTATACGCGGGCCAAGTCGATCGACGATGCTTCCGCGTTTAGCGGCGGCAGCGGCGGTAGCGTGGTGCAGAATTTCGACGACCTAAGCGCCGAGCGCGGCCTGTCCAGCTTCGACCAGCGCAACGCTCTCACCCTCAACTACCTGCTATCGTCACCGGTTGGCATTCACGGTCTCTGGCGCAACGGCGATTGGAAAACCAAGGCATTTGCCGGTTGGACCTATAGCGGCGGATTTACATTCAGCAGCGGCACGCCGCATACGGCGCTGATTTCGGGGAACCTGGCTTCCACCTCCGGCATCGCGGCCCTGGAACAACTGCGCGCCGAAGCCACCGGGATGTCCATCAACGCGGCGGGCTTGCCCTACTTTAACCTGGCGGCGTTCACCACCCCGGCTTCAGGAAGTTTCGGCGACGCGGCCCGCGATACCATCCCCGGCCTGCCGGTAATTTCGCTTAACGGCGCCCTGAATCGCGCTTGGCGCTTCGGCGACGTCGGCCGCCGCCAATTGCAGTTGCGGCTTTCCGCCAACAATATGCTGAACCACGTGCAGATCACCGGTTTCGGCACCACGGTCAACTCCAACAACTACGGCTTGGCCACCGGCGCTTCGTCAACCCGCTCGGTGACCTTGCTGCTGCGGTTCAATTTCTGATATGAAGGTTCGACTGGGATTGACTTCGGTGGAGCAGCGGCACAAATGGCGGGGCGAACCCCCTGGTCCGCGCGGGTCCCCCTGGACCCGCTCTTCGCCTGAAGAATCAAGCGTCCGGCACTTCCGGCAAGCCGGCCAGGGGGCCGGCCGCGGACCAGGGGGTCCGCCCCACCACTTGCCGGCCAGGATGAGCCTTTTGCTCACCTTGCTCGCTCAGGCTGCCTCCGGCCAGCAGCAGCCGCCTCAGGCGCCCACCGCCATCTTCACCGCCAATGCTCACCTGGTGATTGTGGATGTGACCGTCAGGGACTCCAAGACCGGCAAGCCCATCGAAGGTCTCAAGCCCGCCGACTTCACCGTGCTCGAAGATGGCAAGCCGCAGAAAATTTCAGTCTTCGAATTCCAAAAGCTCGCCATGGAGCCCGAGCCACCTCCTCCGCCGCCCACGTTAGCCGACCAAAAGGAACTGCCGGAAGATCCCAAGACCGTCATCACCACCGAAAGTCCCGGCCACATCCAGTATCACGACAAGCGCCTGCTGGTGTTGTTTTTCGATTTCACCACCATGGGCGTGCCCGAACAGTTGCGCGCGCAGGACGCCGCCATCAACTTTCTGAATAAGCAGATCACCTCTTCCGACATGGTGGCCATTCTGCTTAACACCGGCGTGGTTCAGGTGAAGACAGACTTCACCGCCGACCGCGATCAGTTGAAGAGCATCATTGAAGACCTGCCCATCGGCGACATGAGCGACCTGGCCGCGCTGGCCGACGCGGGCGCCGACACCGAGGAGGACACCGGCGCGGCTTTTGTGGCCGATGAGACCGAGTTCAACATCTTCAATACCGACCGCAAGCTGCAGGCCATCGAAGACGCCGTACACATGCTGGCAACGCTGCCCGAAAAGAAAGTACTGCTGTATATTTCGAGCGGTATTAACAAGAACGGCATCGACAACCAGGCGCAACTGGAAGCTTCCATCAACGCATCGGTGAAGGCCAACGTCGCCATCTATCCCATCGATGCGCGCGGCCTGATGGCGGACCCTCCGGGTGGCGCGGCTTCGACCGGCGCCTCGCGCGGCACCGGCATTTTCAATGGCTCGGTCTATAACTCGCAGCGCGCCAGCATCAACGATTCCCAGGAAACCCTTTCCAGCCTGGCTTCGGAGACCGGCGGCAAGCTGTTCGTCGATAACAACGACCTTTCCATGGGAATCGTGGCGGCGCAGCAGCAGTTCCGCAGCTATTACATCGTGGGTTATTACACCACCAACGCTAAAGAAGACGGCCGCTACCGGCGCATCACCGTCAAGCTGAATTCCAATACAGCCGCTAAGATCGAGCACCGGCAGGGTTACTACGCCGACAAAGTGTGGGGTAAGTTCAACGGCCAGGAGAAAGAGCAGCAGTTGCAGGACGCGCTCTCGGCGGGCAATCCGGTGACCGACATTCCGATCGTGCTCGAAGCCGACTACTTCCGCATCACGCCCACCGCGTATTTCGTGCCGCTTTCGATTCGCGTGCCGGGTTCGGTAATCGCCTTGGCGCAAAAGAGCAGCGGCGCCGGCGAGACCCGCTTCGATTTCATCGGCGAAGTGATCGACGAGCGCAAGACCATCGTCGCCAAGGTGCGCGACTTCATCCCCGTCAAACTGGGCGCCCAGGACGCGGCCCTGCTTGCCCGCCGCAACCTGCACTACGACGCCGGCTTCACCCTGGCCCCCGGCAAGTACCGGGTGAAATTCCTGGTGCGGGAAAACCAGACCGGCAAAATGGGCACCTTCGACGGCCATTTCACCGTGCCCGACCTGGCCGCGGATTCCACCCTGCTCAAAACCAGCTCGGTCGTCTGGAGCAGCCAGCGGGAACCGCTGAAAGCCGCCGTGGGCGCCGCCGAGCGCACCACGCGCAAGACCAACGAGGCGGACCCGCTGATCGTGGGCGACGAGAAAATCGTGCCCAATATTTCCAGAGTCTTCCGCCGCGCCCAGAAGATGTACGTCACCTTCGACGTGTACGACGCGCGTCCCGACCCCGCCGATTATAGGGCCCGCCGCGTGAGAGTCGGCATGAGCCTGTACAACCAGAAGGGTGCCAAGACTTTTGAAACCCAGCCTTTGCTGCTGACCCAGATGGCTCCCACTAGGCCCGAAGCCGTGCCGGTTGCCCTCCAGGTTCCATTGCAGGGCATCGCTCCCGGCCGCTACACCTGCCAGATCGACATCGTCGATGAAGTCGGCCGCAAGTTCGCGTTTCCAAGGGTCAGTCTGATCGTGCGGTAGATCGAGTCAGAGCCGCGACTGTAAAGGAGGGTTGCCGGAAGCGGACCATAACTCGCCGATGCGTCAGGTTTCTCGGAGTTTTCGAAAGGGCCGCAACAACCGCTCCTTTATTACAGTCGCGGCTCTGACCCGAACATGGCGATTCCCTTGGTTAAGAGACAATATATTATCCTTTTTGTCAACAACTCAGTCAAAAGAATGCTATATTATCCCTATGGAGAGTCTGGAGTCCATTCGCGCCGCCATCGTCTCCAAACGCAAAGCGTTCGCTCTGCGTCAGCAGGATCTTGCCCGTCTGTCCCATGTCAGCCTTCCAACCATCAAGGCCCTGGAACAAGGGCGGGTGGCGGAACTAGGCTTTAACAAAGTCGTCCGCATTCTCGCAGCTTTGGGCCTTGAACTGCACCTCCGGGAGGCGAACCACGGCCGGCCGACGCTGGACGATCTGACCAACGAGGCTGGCGATGATTAAAGTGTGGAGCGAAGGCGCGGAAGCCGGCCTTCTCGACCGGCTGGACGGACGCGGCAGCACGCTCGCCTACCTGCCCAAAACGCCGCCGGCACGCGCTGTGTCCGTCACCATGCCCGTCCGGTCGCAGTCCTGGGATAGGCCCCTTGGCCTGGCGCCGATTTTTGAGATGAACCTGCCGGAGGGCGCATTACGCGAGCGTCTTCGCCTGCTGTTTGCCAAAGCCACTGGCAGTTTTGACGACTTCGATCTGCTGTCCATCGTCGGCCGCTCGCAGGTGGGCCGCCTGCGCTACACCGGGGAAGAGGAGCAGTTGGACGAGGGCGTGCCGTTCCAGGCAATCGACGAAATCCTCGCCAGCCGGCGGAGCGGCGATCTATACCGTTACCTGCTGGATAAATTCGCCGCCGTTTCGGGAATCAGCGGGGTGCAACCGAAGGTCCTGGTGCGCGACGAAGGATCGTTCGCGGCGGCGGCCAGCACGAAACAACGGCTCTCGCAAAGCTTCAAAGGTGCCACCCACATCGTCAAATTCTGGGAGCCGAACGAATTCCCGCAGCTCGCCGCCAATGAATCCTTCTGCCTCAAAGCCGCCGAGCGTTGCGGGCTTTCCGTACCGCGCCATCGGCTTGGCGACGACGGTATGGCGCTGGTGATCGACCGTTTCGATCTGCGTCCCGACGGCACGTACCGGGGTTTCGAAGATTTCTGCGTGCTGAATGGCCGAAGAACGGACGAGAAATACCGGGGCAGCTATGAGACTTCGATCATGAAGCGCTTCGAGCAGTTTGCCAATTCGCCGCGGCTCTTTAGCGACCTGGAACAACTCTTTACGCTCATCGCTCTCAATTGCGCTCTACGCAATGGCGACGCCCATTTGAAAAACTTCGGTATCGTCTACGACGACGTGCAGGGAGAGGCGCGGCTGGCGCCGGCCTACGACATCGTGACCACATCCGTCTACCTTCCGAAAGACAGCATGGCACTGACTCTCAACGGTACGACGCAATGGCCCGAAGCAAAGGAACTGCGACGGTTCGGCGAAACGCGCATGACCGGCACGCCGGCCCAGGTCCGTCAAATCCTGGAGCGAATCTCCGACGCGCTGGCAGAAACCAGTGTCGAGTTGGAGCGATACCTCCATGGTCACCCCGCCTTCGCCGAAATCGGCGGGCGCATGCTGCAGATGTGGGAAGCGGGCCGGCAACAGCTCGGCCATTGCGCGCAGTGATACTCACCTGAAAGGACTTCTTGTTTTGTTCTCCAAACGGTATGTGGATATTCTCGCCCACCCAGACCGCTCCCGCCGTAATTGGGCCGACAGGGATCGTCACCTCTGATTGGCGGATGGAGTCAAACGAAACCGCGCCGCCTCCGGCGTAAAAGCGGCCCACCTTTTCTATGTCTAAGACTCTCGCAGAAACGTCATAGAGCGTTCCGCCGTGGTGGCGCCGGTGATGGCGTTGATCGGGTGCAGGGCGGCGTAGAGGTCGAGCAGCATGATTTCGTGCGGAATCCCGCGCATGGCACTCGTCGATTGTATACCTCGCTTCGGTGACGGATTCGCGTCACTTCCACCGGCATTTCTGCGTCGTCGATGGTGTACACCACGCGGTAGTCGCCGACACGAATGCGCCGCTCGCCATCGCCACCTGCCAGATTCTTGCAGCCGAACGGACGAGGATTGGATGCGAGATTTTCCAGGTGAGGAGCCAAGCGCGGAATCAGTCGAACGGGGAGGTTCCTGAGTTCCCTCTCAGCACTGGACGCGAATGCGACTTTGTATTTAGGCACGCAGCTTTCCGCTTGCGATCAGGTCGGCCTTCACCTTTTCGAGCGGAATGCGTTTCTCATGCCGGCGCGACCGGGAAATCAGCACGTCCTCGATATCTTCCCACAGCGCACTGTGTTTCTTGAGGTCGATCACCGCCGCTGTCCTGCGGCCTTTCGCGTCGGTAAGGAATTGAATTCCGGTCATGGGTTGTGCTTCCCTCGGTCGTGTTGAGCCCGTTTCCACTCTAATTGTTGGGCTTCGTTCTGTCAACGGGATAGCGCCGTATGACGTCGCAAGGATCAGCCGCGAGTTCGCCAATCTCGCCGGGACCGAATTGGCGGCAAGAGTGTTATTTGTTCCTGCGGGAACTGCACCGGCGCGGGTGGTTACCCTGGCTGACCGCTGCGCAGCCGAGAGCTGGCCGCCGTACTGAGCGGGGACGAGCACCGGAGACAGTCCCGTGCCGGCACGCGCCGCAGGAACGGCGCCGCCGCGTCATCCGCTATGGTGAAGGTCCACTTCCTACTCGCCATATAGCCATACTACCGTACCTATTTTACCGGGCAGCACCGCTCCGCGCCGCCTCGTCCATCACGCGTTCGGTCTCGAGGGCGGTCTCGCCGCTCGATCGCGGCTGCCTGCCTTCCAGGATTGCACTCACGAAATCCTCGATCGCCGGATAGTGGAGGTTCGCATGCGGCGGGAGTTGGTCGCTGCCTCCGGGCCAGACGATCTCCGGGCCGTTGAGCGGGGTCAAATCGAGTTCGCCATCGGTGCCGCGCACGCGGAATTCGTCGCGCGCCACGTGCGAATGCCAGCGCACGTCGACCATTCCGCGGACGCCGCTCGCGTACTCGATCAGCACGGTGGCGTTGTCCTCCACCGCGGTCGGCTGCACCAAGTTCGAAAGATGCCCGGTAACCCGCCGGGCCGGACCGAAAAGCCAGGCCAATACGTCGATGCGGTGGGAGGCGATATCGCGCAACGGCCCGTTACCGGCCAATTTCGGGTCGACCAGCCAGGCGCGAAAGCCGTCGGCGGGATAGAACCAGTAGTGGTTTGTAACCTCGGCGAACACCGGCCGGCCGATGGCGCCGGCTTCGATCAGCCCGCGCGCCCGCTCGATCTTAGGGTACATGCGCCGATAATAAGCGATGCCCAGCGTGCGCCCGGTTTCGCGCGCGGCGGCCACCATCTCGAGGGCATCCGCATGCGTGAGCGCCATCGGCTTTTCGCAGAGCACGTGGGCGCCCGCGCGCAGGCTCGCAATCGTCTGCGCGGCATGCAGCGCCACCGGCGTCGCGACGTACACGGCATCCGGCCGAAGTGCAGCCAGCGCGGCGTCGAGCGAGTTCCACGCAGGCAACCCGTAGGGCGCGGCCTTGGCGGCGTCGCGCGTCACCAGGCCCTCCAGCCGGCTGCGAGGCTCCGCCAAAATGGCGGGAAGCACGCGCTTGGTCGCGATGTCGCCGATTCCGACTACGAGCCATCGAATCATCGGTATTTATGGTAACGGAAAAGATGCGCGCGGCGTTCCCCTTGCGGTTCGACAAGAGATGGCCTATGCTGTTCCTTGTAGAAGCAAAAGGGAAGCACGGCAATGTGGAACGATCCGGTCTATCGGCTGCGGGCATCGTTCGGACGTAGGGCGGTGGAAGCGGAGCTCGACGAGGAGCTGCGGTTTCACCTGGAGCGGCAGGAAGAGAAGTACCGGCGCCAGGGCTTATCGGCTGGCGATGCGCGGCGGCGGGCGCGGCTCGATTTTGGCGGTGGCGATGCGGTGCGGGAAGCTTGCCGCGACGCGCGCGGCACGCGCTGGCTCGAAGACCTGTGGCAGGATCTGCGGTACGGCGTTCGCGCGCTTCGCCGGAGCCCCGGATTTACGGCCGCGGCGGTGCTGTCGCTGGCGCTCGGCATCGGCGCCAATTGCGCGATTTTTACGGTGCTGGACGCGCTGCTGCTGAAAACTCTGCCGGTTGAAGAGCCGCATCGGCTGCTGCGGGTCACGATCCCAAGCGGGGAGGATTTCAACTACCCACTCTGGCTCCGGTTCCGCGACCGCCAGGATGTTTTCTCTCGCGCGCTGGCGTATAGCGCCGAAATCTTCGACCTTTCGGGCGGTGGCGAGAAAATTCCCGCGCGCGGACTTTATGTGAGCGGCGATTACTTCGGAGCGCTGGGCGTTACGGCGCGCATCGGCCGCACCCTGGGCCCAGCGGACGACCGGCCGGATTCGGCTCCGGCGGCAGTGCTGTCATACGATTTCTGGCGGCGCCGGTACGGCGGCGACCCGAGCGTGGTGGGCCGCTCGATTCGCGCGGAACATCGCTCTTTGACCATCGTTGGCGTCGCTCCGCCGGACTTCTTCGGCGTGGACGTGGGCGAAGGGTTCGATGTCGCGGTGCCGCTCGGTCTTGCCGGCCAGTTCATGGCTGCTCCCAACCCGATCACCGAGCCGGAGTTTAAGTGGCTCACCGTGGTGGGGCGCTTGAAACCGGGAATCGCCGCTGCACGGGCCGCCCGGCGGCTGGCGATATGGAGCCGGGAACTGTTTCCTATTGCGGGCTTTTCCGGTTACACGGCCCAAAAGCCCGCGATGCTGGGACTCGAAAGCGCCGCCCGTGGCCTGTCCGAGCTTCGCCGGGGCTACTCGCGGCCGTTGCTGATGCTGATGGCAATGGTTGGCCTGGTGTTGCTGATTGCCTGCGCCAACCTGGCGAACCTACTGATGGCGCGGGCGAGCGCGCGGCAGCGTGAGATCGCCGTGCGCCTGGCATTGGGCGCGGGTCGCGGCCGTTTGATTCGCCAGTTTCTCACCGAATCGGCGCTGCTGTCGCTCGGCGGCGCGGCGCTAGGCGGAGCGCTCGCGAGATGGGGAAGCGCGGCGCTGGTTGCAGCCATCTCCTCTCCCGCGCAGCACCGGTTTCCGTTTCTCGATCTCACTCCGGATTTCCGGGTGCTGGTATTTCTCGCAGGTGTCGCCGTGCTGACGGGTGCGCTGTTCGGCCTCGCTCCCGCGCTGCGCGCCACCGGGCTTTCGCCACAGGAAGGTTTGCAACGGAATTCGCGCGGCCTGACCGAGCGGCGCGGCGGTTGGAGCTTGAGCCGCACCCTGGTGGCGGCGCAGGTCGCTCTCTCGGTGGTGTTGGTAGCAGGCGCCGGCTTATTTGTCCGCAGCTTTTATACCCTGCTTACCGAAGACATGGGCTTTCGCAGGCAAGGGGTGCTATTAGTCGATATCGATATTCGAGCCGGCCACTCCCCGTCTCAACAGAGTGCGCTGGCTTCTGAAATTGAAACGCGTCTGCGCCGAATTCCCGGCGTGGAGGCCGCGGCCCGTTCCGCGGTCACGCCAATCAATGGCCAAAGCTGGCAATGGGACATAGACGACCCGGCCGGATCTTCGCGAAAGGTGCATATCTTTTTCAACCTGGTCTCGCCTGGATATTTTCAGGCGGTCGGCACGAACCTGCTGCGCGGCCGGGCCTTTACCGGGCACGATACGGCCGGCTCTCCCAGGGTGGCGATCGCCAATGAAACCGCGGCCCGCGAGCTTTTCCCGGGCGTGAATCCGCTAGGAAGAACCTACCGCGACAGGAATGCCGGAGGTCCGTACACGGTCGGAATTGTGGGAGTGACGCAGAACGCCAAATACCGGAGGCTGCGCGACCCCGCGCCGGCCACGGTGTATGTGCCGATCGCCCAGAACCCGGCGCCCTTCCCGGTGCTCGGCACTTACGAGTTGCGATTCAGCGGCAGGCTGGCGGATGTGACCGCGCGCGTGAGAGAGTCGGTAAAGCAGACCGACCCGCGGATCGCGATCGAGTTCCGGCTGCTCTCCGCGCAGGTGGAAGATTCGCTTGTATGGGAACGGCTGCTGGCCGGATTGGCGGCCGGGTTCGCGGCGCTGGCGCTGGTGCTGGCCAGCGTGGGCGTGTACGGCGTCGTGGCATACGCGGTGGTGCGTCGGCGCGGAGAGATCGGCATCCGCATGGCGATGGGCGCCACGCGCGCTTCGGTGGTCCGCCTCGTGCTGCGGGACATTGCGAGCCTGCTCGTGACCGGTCTCGTCATCGGCACTGCCTCGGTGACCGCGTGCTCGCGCCTGGTGGCGACTTTATTATATGGCCTGAAGCCATACGACCCGCTCACGCTGGCCGCGGCCTGCGCCGTACTGACGTTGGTGGCAGCGCTGGCCGCCTACCTGCCCGCCCGCGGCGCCGCGGAAATGGATCCGCTGGCGGCATTGCGCGAAGAGTAGTGGCAGCCTTCTCAGCCTCCACTTCCAGGCCTTCTACCGATGTTGCGCCAGGTAATTGCGCCAGCCGGCATGTTGGGTGATTTCGGTGGCGTGGCGAAGCGCGTACGGTTCGGCGATAAAACATTGAACCGTGGCGCCATCCTCCAGTGCGACCGTACCCATGCTAAGCGGGGCGGGTATCCCTGTCACAAAGCCGCCCAACTGATCCTCCGGCATGGCCCAGACTTCCACTTCGATTCCCGGTCCGTGAAAACTGTCGTCGCGCACCAGGCCCGGTTTGGGCGGCATGGCGCCGTCCAGCTTGTATAAACGATAGTGCGGCGCCGTACGGCAGGCACACACGAGGCGGGCGCCGCGATCGGTGAGTTGGTGGTTCAGCGGTTGCCCGGTAAGGTGATCGCCCACCACCGCCAGGTTGATGCAACCCGGCCGGCAACCGGCCAGGTCGATGGGCGGCTCGGGTGGCGCGGCTTGGGTGCGATGGAAGCGGTCGGCCAGGGCCAATAGGGCCTCGTCGGTGAAGGCCGGTCCAATGAGCGAAACTCCAAACGGCACTCTATTGCGGCGGAAACCCGCCGGCACGGCCACTGCCGCCAGATCCAGCAGGTTGGCGAAATTGGTGTAGTAGCCGAGGTTGCTGTTCAAGGGGACGGGATCGGCTTCCACCGCTTCCCGCGTGTAGACGGTGCCGGTAGTGGGCAGAAACAGAATATCCATGCGGGACCACTCGGCTTCGGTGGCGCGGCGCAAATCCTTCAGCTTATACTCGGCCCGGTAAGCGTCGACAGCCGAGAATCGCCGGGCGCGGGTAATCACCTCGCGCACCACGGGAGGTATTTCATCCCCGTGGGATTCGACGAATCCGCCGATAGCGGCCACCCGCTCGGCCGCCCAAGGGCCGGAATCGACGAGCTCGCCGGCGGCACGGAACGGGGCGAAATCGATCTCCGCTCGCTTGCCGCCCAGCGCCTCCATATCGGCGATCGCTTGCCGATACAGCCCGGCGGCTTGCTCGTCGCCAAAGAACTCCAGTTGATCGGCGGCGGGCACGCCAAAGCGAAACGGCCCACCCAGCCAAGGCGCCGCGCCTTCCCCGATGCGCGGCGTGCGCGAGTAAGGATCGCCGGGGTCGAAACCGCGCGCCGCCAGCCAAACCAGGTGCGCGCCGAAGCCGGTGTGGGCGAGGATGGAAACGCAATCCAGGCTGCGGCACGCCGGCACTACGCCATCGGTGCTGAGCAGCCCGCGAGTCGGTTTCAAGCCTACCAGGTTGTTGCACGCCGCGGGCACCCGCCCCGAGCCGGCCGTATCCGTTCCCAGCGCGAAACTCACCAGGCCGGAAGCCACGGCCACCGCCGAGCCGGCGCTCGACCCTCCCGCGATATAGCGCGCGCCGAAAACGTTCGTGCAGGCCCCATAGGGCGACTGCGTTCCCGCCAACCCGGCGGCGAATGGATCCAGATTGGTTTTGCCGATGGGAATCGCCCCGGCGTCGACCAGCGCTTGCACCACGGTGGCGTTGCGCTGAGGAGTGTAGGTGTAGGCGGGGCATCCGGCGGTAGTCGGCAAGCCCTTCAAGTCGATGTTGTCATTTACCGCGAAGGGCACTCCATAAAGCGGCCGCGCCGTTCCCAGCGGATCGTTTTCCAGCACCCGCGCGCGTTCGAGCGCCACCCGCCGCGGCACCACCGAAATCCAAACCGGTTCCAGCGGCGATGAGCCGATTCGCTCATAGATCCCCGCGATGACTTCCGAAGGACGCGCCGCGCCGGACTTATACGCCGCCCGCAGCCGCCCGACATCAAGGGGAATCGAAGTGGGCGCCAGGGTCACCTCTCCGGCTCCCTGTCGGCGCCCCGCTTCCGCTCGTGCGGCCAAACGGCCCCTGCCACGAACACGCAAGTCTCGTTCATGTACACACGACTCCTACCCTGAATTCCTTTACCGATGATTTTCGAGGCGTTGCGATCAGTCGCGGCGGGGCGGGCCACAGCAGACGTCCATGGCCGTCAGTCGAAGAAACACGTCGTGCGAAATATGCGCACGCGCGGACCGGCTCATGGGCGCCCTCAACATGACGCCAGTATGGCAGACTGCATTGCCGCCGACAATGTATTCAGGCACAAAATCTTTCTATTCCGCGGATAAGAATTTACGGTGGCGAGGCAATCCGCCAGCCGGTTCCACCGCGGCACTCCGGGCTGCGCACGGCTGGACGGCCGATTTAAACCCTTGTGGTCCAATAAGGTGGGAACCTTCCTGGGCATGTTCCCGTATTGCTTTCTTTGGGGGCACGCCCCATCCTCGGGACGGCTGCATTGGTAAATCTGTGTCTCCCAAGAAAGGGGAACACCAACACATTGCAAGACATTGCCAGACCGGCTACGGCTAGACTTGACTACATAGACAATCTCCGATGGACGATGATCTTTCTCGTCGTGGCGGTGCATTCTGCCTGCACATACAGTGGCTTCGGCAGTTGGTATTACGTGGAAAGGTCCTCTCTTTCGGCGTTATCGCAACTCTTCTTCAGGCTTTTCCTAAGCCTTTGTCAGGGCTTTTTCATGGGTTTTCTCTTCTTCCTGGCAGGGCTCTTTGTCCCCATCTCTTATGACCACAAGGGAGCAGCGCGATTCTTGCGCGGTCGCTTCGTCCGATTGGGCATCCCTTCCCTGCTCTTCATGCTTGTCGTTCATCCCTTCACGGGCCAGTTTCTGCTGCACTGGTGGAAGAACGATTTCGCAAACGGCTACTGGCGATACATCGCCAGCTTTCGTTTTCTGGCCGGCAGCGGGCCAATGTGGTTTGCGGTTGCGCTATTCTTCTTCAACGTCATCTACGTTTGCTGGAAAATGATCCGCCCCGGTGCGGTAAACCCTGTCGCGGTCAAGCCCAAATGGCGGCACCTTTGGCTCACCGGCACGGCGATATGGATAGTGGCTTTTCTCATTCGCACTGTGCAGCCCATGGGGACCAACGTATTCAACATGCAGCTTTGCTTCTTTGCGCAATATGTCGTTCTGTTCTCATTAGGCATCGTGGCACGGCGCGGGCGCTGGCTGGAACTGCTTGACGACAAAATGGGGTTTACCGCGCTGGCTCTCGGTGCACTGGCTGCACCGGCGTTGTGGATTGCAATGGTCATGGTTCTTAGAACCATTCCCAACAGCATGCATCTGCTCAACGGCGGCTGGAATCTGCCCAGCGCCATGTATGCGTTCTGGGAATCCTACTACTGCGTGACGATCTGCACAGGTTTGCTGGTGCTCTACCGGTGGTTCTGCAACCACCGTAACCGAGCAGAGGCGTTTTTGGCCGACAACTCCTTCGGTGTTTACTTCATACACCCGCCGGTGCTGATTGCCATCACGCTTCTGATGATGCCGTACGGATGGCCGCCCGTCGCCAAATTTGCCATCGCCGCCGTGGCGGCCCTCCTCGCCAGCTACGGCGTCGTCTCTCTCGTTCTGCGCCGCTTGCCCTTAATCCGTAGCATTCTGTAACGAGGGCTCTCGATTCGCCCGCCAATCAAGGGGCACGGAGTCCTTGACGCTTGCATTTGTCCTCGCCTTTCGCCCTCCCTCCCTCCCACCCAAACCCATACCGAAACCCATTCTCCGCAATCCCCCTCAACTCCCCTTCGCTGAACCCGAACCGCTCCGCAGCCAGCTTGTACTCGCCCGTTAGCGTGCAACGGAACATCGCCGGATCGTCGGTGGCCAGCACGATGGGCACTCCCGCTTCGTATAGCCGCCGGATGGGATGATCCTCTAACCGCGCCACCACACCGGTCACCACATTGCTCGTCAAACAGATTTCGAGCGGGATATCGCACTCGCGTAAATGCGCCAGCAGGCGTTCATCCTGCACCGCCGCAATCCCGTGGCCGATGCGCTCGGCGCCTAATTTCAGGGCCGCCCAGACGGATTCCGGGCCCATGCTTTCGCCGGCATGCGCGGTCAGGTGCAATCCGGCTTCGCGGGCGTAGGAGAACATGTCGTCGAACCATTCGGCCGGTCCGCGCGCTTCGCTGCCGCCGATGCCGATGGCGACTACGCCGCGATGGCGTCGCTCCCCGGCCCATCCGGCCACGGTCATGGCGGCTTCCGGGCCAAACTGGCGCACGGCGTCCAGAATCCAGCGCACCTTCACCGGCGAATCGGCCGCGGCGCCGGCGATGGCGTCGAAGATGGGCGCAAACGGCTGCTGCTTCCACAAAACCACGCCGGCCGAAAGTGTGATCTCGGCGTACCGCACGTTCTGCGCGTCCAGCCGTTCCAGCAGCCGGCGCGTGACCAGGGCATAATCGGCCGGCGTGCGCAGCAGCTTGCTCACCGCGCCGAAGGCTTTCAGAAAGGCGTCGAAATCGGCATACTGGTAGAGCGCGCGAAAGGCGGAAACATCGGTCGACGGATCGAGTTCATGGAGGGTTTCGGGCTCGACCGAGCCTTCCAGGTGCAAATGTAGTTCCGCTTTGGGCCACGCGCGGGCAAAATCGTCCATACTTGTCTATTAGATTCTCATGACTGTTTCAGAGATTGAAGCGATAGCCGGCGGGTACCACGGCGATGCCTTTCGGATTCTGGGTCCGCACATGGTTCGTGCGAAGGACGAACGGCCCAGGTGGGAGGTGCGGGCATTCCTGCCCCAGGCGGAAGCGGCCTGGGTAGCTCTGGACGGGCACCGCTGTCCGCTCCTGCGGAAACACGCGCGCGGCTTCTATGCCGGGCTGTTCGAGGGCGAGCCCCGGCGGTATACACTCGTCGCGCGGTTGGCGGACGGGCGCGAAGTCGAACTGGAAGACCCCTATCGCTTCGGTCCGCAGATTTCCGATACCGATCTTTATCTCTACGGCGAGGGCACGCTGCACGAGGCCTACCGCTCGTTGGGCGCTCACCTGGCGGAAGTGGACGACGTCGCCGGCGTCCGCTTTGCGGTATGGGCGCCCAACGCCCTGGTGGTGACGCTGGTGGGGGAATTCAACGATTGGGACACCCGGCGCCATCCCATGCGGCGCCGCAATAACGGGGTCTGGGAGTTGTTCGTCCCCGGGCTGGGCGAGGGCACCACCTACAAGTTCAACATCCGCTCCCGCCTTGTCGGCTACCAGCAGATGAAGGCCGACCCCTTCGCCTTCGCCTGCGAAACGCCTCCCAAATCGGCGTCGGTGGTCTGGGACACGTCGAAGCACAAATGGAACGACGCCGCCTGGATGGAAGCGCGGCCCAAGGTCGACCTGCTCAAGTCGCCCGTCAGCGCCTACGAAGTCCACATCGAAAGCTGGCTGCGGACGCCGCGCGGCGAATCGCTCTCCTATCGCGAGCTGGCGGTGCAGTTGGTGGAGTACGTGAAGCGGATGGGCTACACCCACATCGAGTTTCTGCCCATCATGGAATATCCGTTCTCCGGTTCCTGGGGCTACCAGATAATCGGCTACTTCGCGCCCACCTCGCGCTTCGGCACGCCGGACGATTTCAAGTTCCTGGTGGACGCCTGCCATCAGGCCGGCATTGGCGTGATTATCGACTGGGTGCCGGGGCATTTCCCCAAGGATGCGCACGGCCTGGCATTCTTCGATGGCACCGCCCTCTACGAGCACGCCGATCCGCGCAAGGGCGAGCAGCCGGACTGGGGCACCAAGATCTTCAACTACGGCCGCAACGAAGTGCGCTCCTTCCTGATTTCGAACGCCCTGTTCTGGCTGAAGGAGTATCACATCGACGGCCTGAGGGTGGACGCCGTGGCTTCCATGTTGTACCTGGATTACTCGCGCCAGCCCGGCGAGTGGATTCCCAACCGGTACGGCGGCAACGAGAACCTGGAAGCGATCGATTTCTTGCGCCGCTTCAACGAGTTGGCGCACAGCGTGCCCGGCGCCTTCACCGCGGCGGAGGAATCCACCGCGTTCCCCGGCGTGTCGAAACCGGTATACCTGAACGGGCTGGGCTTCACCTTCAAGTGGAACATGGGCTGGATGCACGACATGCTGGACTACTTCCACCAGGATCCCGTCTACCGCAAGTATCACCACAATGCCATTACCTTCAGCCTGCTGTATGCCTTCACCGAGAATTTCGTGCTGCCGATTTCGCACGACGAAGTGGTACACGGCAAGGGCTCGCTGCTGGGCAAAATGCCGGGCGACGAATGGCGCCAGTTCGCCAACGCGCGCGCCTTCCTGGCTTATATGTGGGCCCATCCGGGCAAAAAGCTGCTGTTCATGGGCCAGGACATCGGTCAGCGCGAGGAGTGGAACCACGACGTCGGCGTCCGCTGGGACGTGCTGGAATTCGCCTACCACTCGAAGCTCCAGGCGCTGGTGCGCGAGTTGAACCGCCTCTACCGCGCCAGCCCGGCGCTGTACCAGGTGGACTTCCACTATACCGGCTTCGAATGGATCGATTTCCACGATTGGGAAAACTCCGTGATCGCGTTTCTGCGGCGCGCCGAAGATCCCCAGGATTTCCTCTTGTTCTGCTGCAACTTCACCCCGGTGGTGCGCAAACTATACGAGTTCGGAGTCCCGGAAGAGGGCTTCTACGAAGAAATCCTGAACACCGATTCCGAGCTTTTCGGCGGTTCGAACCTGGGCAACGGGGGGTTGGTGTCGTCGCGGCCGATCCCCCGCCACAATCACCCCAACAGCATTTCCATTACGCTGCCGCCGCTGGCCGTGGTCGCGTTCCGCAAACGATGATTAACAATGCATGACGTCCTTATCGTGGGAGGCGGGCACAACGGCCTGGTTGCGGCCGCGTACCTGGCCCGAGCCGGCCGCAAGGTGCTGGTGCTGGAGCGCCGCGAAATGGTGGGCGGTTGCGCCGTCACCGAAGAGATTTGGCCCGGCTACCGCGTTTCCACCGCCGCGTACCTTACCAGCCTGATGCAGGAGCGCATCGTGCGCGAACTCGATCTGGCCCGCCACGGCTACCAGGTGGATGCCAAGGATCCGGCATTTTTCTCCGCCTTTCCCGATGGCCGGCATTTTTTCATGTGGCAGGACCGTGCCCGCACCCTGGAAGAGATCCGCAAGTTCTCCGCTCACGACGCCGAGGTCTACCCGGCGTATGAAGAACTGATCGAGCGGCTGGCCGGCTTCGTGGAGGGCCTGCTGCTTACGGCTCCTCCGCAATTCCCGCCCCGCGGGGTGACGGATTTCCTGGACTATCTGAAACTGGCGGCGAAGCTGCGGGGAATGGCGGCGCGCGATCTGGCGGCGCTGGTCAAAATCTTCACCCAATCCGCCGCCGAATTCCTGGAAGAGTGGTTCCACTCCAAGCAGGTGAAAGTCACCCTGGTGACCGATGGCGTGATCGGCGCCAATGGTGGCCCGCGCTCGCCTGGCACGGCATACATTCTGCTGCACCATTCGATGGGCGGTGTGGCCGGCCATCGCGGCTTGTGGGGATTCGTGCGCGGCGGCATGGGCGCCGTATCGGAAGCCATCGCCTCGGCCGCGCGCGCCGCTGGAGCCGAAATCCGCGTCAATGCCGAAGTGGCCAAACTGCTGGTGCGGGAAGGCCGCGCTGCTGGAGTGGTGCTCGAAGACGGCGAGGAAATCCCCGCCCGCGCCGTGGCGAGCAATCTCGATCCCAAGCGGACTTTCCTGAGCCTGGTGAAAGAGCGCGATCTCGACCCGGAGTTCCTGGCGGCGATCCGCAACTTTCGCATCGAAGGCACCAGCGCCAAAATCAACCTCGCCCTGAACGCCCTGCCTGAATTCAAGGCCTACCCCAAGACCCCCGGCCCGCATCATCGCGCCACCATGCACATCTGTCCCGATATCGACTACGTGGAGCGCGCCTGGGACGATGCCAAGTACGGCCGCCCCTCCGCGCGCCCCTTGCTGGAATTGACCCTCCCCACCATGTACGACCCGTCGCTTGCCCCCGCCGGCAAGCATATCATGGGCATCTTCCTGCAGTACGCGCCGTACTCTCTGCGCGAAGGCACCTGGGACGAATGGCGCGAGCCCTTCGCCGACCGCGTCATCTCGCTGATCGAAGAATACGTCCCCAATATCCGCTCCATCGTGGAGCACCGCCAGGTGCTGACCCCGCTCGACCTGGAGCGCCGCTTCGGCATCACCGGCGGCAATATCTTCCACGGAGAAATGAGCCTGGACCAAATGTTCAGCATGCGCCCGGTCGCCGGCTGGGCCCGCTATAAGACGCCCATCCCCGGCCTCTACCTGTGCGGCTCCGGCACGCACCCCGGAGGCGGCGTGATGGGCGCACCGGGATATAACTGCGCGAAGGCGATGGGGTAGACCTCGCAGCAGTGCAGATCGGAGAGTGCCGTGCAAATGGCGATTTCAGAATCAGACATCGAGCAGCAGTTCCTCAAGATAGCGCTGCGACGTTCCGAGTTTCTCAGGCGGAACGAGCCCAAAAAAGCTAACAAGGAATTCGATAGTCTCGATAGAATTCTGGCAGAGATGCGGCAGATGCCTGACCGCGGTGAGGCGGCGCTCAAGCGCATCGCAGCGGCGACGAACGACGGCGAGGTCCAGATCGCGGCCGCCGCCGGCCTTTTGTCCTTGGACGAGCCTCATGCCATTGAACTGTTAGAGAAGATAGCTGCGAGGCCCAATGGAGGTCTTGTTTCGTTCACAGCGGAGATGACGCTGAGTGAATGGCGCAAGGGAGGAATGCAGAGCTATCGTACGTGAGGTTGGTTGGCCGGGCTCAATGTGGAAGCCGGAGGGGGCCGAATAACCGCTATGATTGAAGTTATGGGCTCGCTCCGCATCACGGAAGCTGAACTCGCTCGCGATGTCCACGCTGTTCTGGCCAAGGTCCGGACGGGAGTCGAGGTGATCGTGGAGCAAGACCATCGTCCCGTAGCGACGATCAAGGCGGCCGCGCGCTCGGGGAGGCCCAGCCAAGCATCCACCGCTTCCGCCAAGGCCAGCGGCTCGAAAGTGACATTGGACGAAGGCACGGCCAACCTCCGGGAACGACTGAAGGCGGGAGCCTTGGCCAACGCCAAACTGAACTTGGAACTTGCCGAAGAGTGGTTTCCGGTGGAGCAGGAAGCATGGCAGAGACTCGAACGCGAGGAACAGGCCGGAGCAAAGGCTACCCGCGGCGCGGTGAAATCTACCTCACGACGCTCGACCCGGCGCTTGGCCACGAAATAAGCAAGACCAGGCCCGCGCCGATTATCCAGAACGATATCAGCAATCAGTACAGTCAGACCACAATTGTGGCGGCCATCACTTCCAAGGTCAACACGCCGCCCTATCCGAACGAAGCCGTCATCGTGCCCTCGGCTCTTTCAGGCTTGCAAAATGTTTCAACGGTTCGGTTGGACCAACTGCGCACAATCGACCGCCAGCGCCTGCTCAAGGCCGATGCCGCCACCATGCATGCCGTTGATTTAGCCGTCAAGGCCAGCCTACAGCTGATCGAGATTTGACCGTAAGCGTTTCCCCAAGGCTTACGCGCTGGGCCACTTTCGATGCCCTGTCGGGCCGGGAAAGCGGCATTCGGCCACGTCCGACCGGCGCTACGCTATGATCGAGAGTATGGAGCCGTTGCACGTCAGCGAAGCCGATGCCGTCCGCGACTTTGCCGCCGTCTTGAAACATGTGGAGGCCGGCGCCGAGGTCGTTATCGAGCGCGACGCGCAGCCGTTTGCCGTCGTTCGCTCGGCCGCTCCCGTTCGACGGACCATCTCCCAGTGCATCGCGCTGGCGAAAGCGCGGGGCTCCACGGTGACTCTCGATGAGGGCTTCACGAAGGATGTCGAAGAAGGCATCACCAGCCGCAGCCAGCCGTGGAATCCGCCATCCTGGGAGTAGTCCCCAACCCCAGCGTGATCATCGCCGGTGGGCCCAGCGACGCTCCGGACCTCGCCCGGCAGGGCGAAGGAAGGCAGCCCAGTGCGTGAGCGCGCGGAGTCCTAGCTATAGCTAGCGTGCCGATCGGTAGGGAACCACGCGCCTTCTATGTCGATTTCGTCTTCGCTCGATGAATGCGGGTAGGAGATCCCAAGCGAAGGAGCCGTCGAGCGGGCCAAGAGGAAGGAGGTTAAACGCCGCGATACAGAGAGAAATGTCACCCAGAATTGCTAGAGCGGCGTTGACTGGTTCGAATCGACTGTAGCCCTGCATTGCGATGTACACTGCGACAGGAACTCCAACAGCGGCCTGCGCCAGCACTCCGCCCCAAGCGATTGCCGCGCGGTCGAATCGAGATTCGGGCCTCTCATAGCACGCGATGCCAAAGATGGGGTAAAGTTCGATGCTCAACGCCTCATATCCCCTGAGCCGAGCCATCATCAGGTGACCGGATTCATGAATAATCAAGACGCCCAAGTACGAGGCCAAACCGATCACCGTTGCCAGTCGGTTTTGGAGAGTGCCCAGGAGCATCAGGGCGCTAATGAGAAAGACGGACCAGTGTACGTAAACATTAATTCGGTGATCGCGGGTGAGGTAGCTGAGCCGGCTCAGCTCTAGCGATCGAGGCATATTGGGTCGGGCGGCCCAGCGGGTGCCGGGCGCGCGAGCATTTTTGATGTTAGCGCAGATCCAGTCTCGACACAGGACCGCCCGCCACGCATTCCACGCATTCCCGCTGTTACACTAATGTTTCCTCCCGTGCCCCTAAACGCTGTTGAATTTCAAGGAGTTTCCAAGAGCTACGCGATCTACAAATCGCCGGGCGACCGGCTCAAGGAATTGCTGTCTTTCAACCGCCTGAAGCGTCACCGGGATTTCTGGGCCCTCCACGACGTCAGCTTCGAGGTGCCCCGCGGCCAGACCTTCTGTATCATTGGCGAAAACGGATCGGGCAAAAGTACCCTGTTGCAGATCGTGGCCGGCATCTTTCAGCCCACTTCCGGGACGGCCGCCGTTAATGGCCGCGTCGCTGCGCTGCTCGAGCTTGGCGCCGGCTTCAACCCCGAGTTCAGCGGCCGCGATAACGTGTTCCTGAACGGCTCCATCCTGGGTATGTCCACGCGCCAGATCGGCGCGCGGTATGCCGACATCGAAGCTTTCGCCGAAATCGGCGAATTCATCAATCAGCCGGTCAAGACTTACTCCAGCGGCATGGTGGTGCGCCTGGCCTTCGCCGTGGCCATCAACGTCGACCCCGAGGTGCTCCTGGTCGACGAAGCCCTGGCCGTGGGCGACATTTATTTCCGCCAGCGCTGCATGCGCAAGGTCCACGAACTCCGCGCCCGCGGGGTGACTATACTGTATGTATCCCACGCCGTTTCCGACGTGAAGGCCATTGGCGACCGCGCCCTCTGGTTGGACCATGGGCGGGTGGTGGATCTGGGCGATCCCGATCGCGTGGTGGCCAAATACCTGGCTGCCATGACGGAAAAAGACACCAATTACCGGTTGATCCATCCGGCCCGGAGCGCCGCATCGGCTGCCGCTTCTTCCCGCGGCTCCGCCCGCGCGCCGGAAATCGTCGAAACCATCCCCAACATCGACCATCGCTTCGGCGACCGGCGAGCCGAAATCCTGGGCATCGCCGTGCTCGACGAGTTGGGCGCTCCGCTGCACCTGCTCGATCCGGCGTCGCGCATCGTGGTTCGCATCAGCGTGCGCGCGCATGCGGAGGTCTCGAATCCGATCGTTGGATTCATGCTGCGCAATCAACTCGGCATCGATTTCGCCGGCACCAACACCGCGCGCGAGGGTTGTGAACTATCGCCGCTGGCACCCGGCGATATCGTCACCGTCGATTTCCATCTCGACCTGCCGGAGCTCTATCCCGCCTCGTTTTCCTTTTCCCCGGCGATTGCCGATGGCGACCTTTCGGCCTACGCCATGTGCGATTGGATCGACAACGCCATCTCGCTGCAGATGAGCCGGTCCGAACAGCAGATCTACGGCTACATCCACCTGCCCTGCCGGGTGGAAGTCAACGCCCGCCTGGGCGAGGCCGAAACCGAGATCGTGGAGAACCGTCTTGGTTGAATTCACCGGCGAGCGCGTGATTCCCGGCCAGGTGGATGCCGACCTGCTGAACGAACACCTGGCGCGCTACACCTTCGCCGCCCGTTTGGCGCGCGGCAAACGCGTGCTGGACCTGGGTTGCGGCGCCGGCTACGGCACCGCCGAACTGGCCCGCTACGCTCTTTCCGCCGTCGGCGCCGACATCGCGCCCGAAGCCGTGGATTTCGCCCGCGCCAACTACCGCGATTCCAACCTGTTCTTCGAGCAGGCGTCCTGCACCGCCCTGCCCCACCCCGTTGCTACGTTCGACCTGGTGGTAGCTTTCGAGGTGATCGAGCACCTGGCCGATTGGCGGGAGCTGCTGAGCGAAGCCCGCCGCCTGCTGGCGCCCTCCGGCCAGTTCATCGTCTCCACGCCCAATAAGCTCTACTACACCGAATCGCGAGGCCGCGAAGGAGCCAACCCTTTCCATGTGCACGAATTTGAATTCGACGAATTCCGCGCCGAACTGGAGGCCGTTTTCCCGCACGTGACGCTGTTCCTGGAAAATCACGTGGAAGGCGTCACCTTCCAGCCTCACCACCCGGGCGGCACGGCATGCGCCAGCACGGTGGAATCGCGGGTGGATTCGGCCGACCCGGTGGCCGGCGAATCGCACTTCTTTCTGGCGGTTTGCGCCCACCGGCCGCAGATCGGCAGTCCTACTTTCGTCTACATTCCCCGCACTGCCAACGTGCTGCGCGAACGCGAGCGGCACATCGCTCTGCTCGAGACCGAACTCGCCACCAAGAACGGCTGGCTGGAGAAAGCCCTGCGGGACCTGGCCGAATTCGATCGCCAGCATCAGCAACTGCTGGCCGTGTTCCGCGACCAGATGCAGGAGCTGGAAAAGAGCAACCAGTGGGCCGCCAGCCTGAATGCGGAGCTGAACGAGCGCAGCGCCCGTATTGAAACACTGCAAGAGGAATTGGCGCAGGAACAGGAGAGCGCGCGGCAAATGGCCGAGGGCTACCAATTCCAGGTGAACGAGCTCGAAGAGGACGTTCAGGAGAAGATCGGGTGGGCGCGCGACGCCGAAGCCCGCCTGGATGCCGAGATCGCCGATAAGAAGCTCGCTCTCGACGCCCTGCATCGCACCGAAACCGAACGCGACGAGCGCACCGAATGGGCGCTCGGCCTCCAGCGGCAAGCCCAGGCTCTCGAAGCGCGGCTTGCCCTGTACCGCGGTTCCCGATGGGTGAAGCTGGGCCGCAAAATAGGCCTGGGTCCGGAGCCGCCCGCCAGTTGACATGTCCCTAGCCAAACGGATTCTCCGCGCCCTGCCGTTGCTGCTGTTGTCGCCCCTGCTGTTTGCGCTGGCGGCGCTGGCGATGCTGGCGGCCGATCTCGCCTGGTTCGTGGCCGGACGGCGACCCTCAACAGCGGCTCCCGCCGCGCCGGATTCCACCGCCGCCAGCGTGGTCATTCCCAACTGGAACGGTCGCGATTTGCTCGCGAAGTACCTGCCCTCCATCGTCGCCGCCCTGGCCGGCAATCCGGCTAACGAAATCGTGGTGGTGGATAATGGCTCCTCCGATGGCAGCGCCGAATTCGTACGCACCCACTTCCCCCAGGTAACTCTTGTAAGCCTCGAAAAGAATCTCGGTTTCGGCGGCGGCTCCAATGCCGGATTCCGCGCCGCCGCCAATGACATCGTGGTTCTGCTCAACAGCGATATGCGCGTGGCCCCGGATTTCCTCGCTCCCCTGCTCGAAGGCTTCCGCGACCCACTGGTGTTCGCCGTTTCCTGTCAGATATTCTTCACCGACCCGGCGAAGATACGCGAGGAAACCGGCCTGACGCAGGGCTGGTGGGAAGACGGCCAGCTCCGCGTCCGCCATCGCATCGATCCCCAGGTCGATGCATTGTTCCCTTGTTTCTACGGCGGCGGCGGTTCCTGCACCTTCGATCGCCGCAAGTTCCTGGAGCTCGGCGGCTTCGACGAATTGCTGGCGCCCTTCTACCTGGAGGATACCGACCTGGGATACATGGCCTGGAAGCGAGGCTGGAAGGTGCTGTATCAGCCGCGCAGCGTGGTCTACCACGAACATCGCGGCACCATCGGCAAGCGGTTTCGCGAAGACCAGATCCAGGCTGTGCTCAAGAAGAATTACCTGCTCTGGTCCTGGAAGAATATCCATGCCTGGCCGCGCCTGGTTTCTCACCTGGCCTTTACCTGGGTGGGCGCCTTGCTCGCCGTCGTCTTCGGCGACGTTCCGCTGCGTCCGAATTTTGCGGCCGTATGGCGGGCCTTCCGCCAATTGCCCGGCGCGGTCCGGTCCCGCTGGCGCGCCCGAACGCTTGCCGTCGTCGGCGACGCCGAAGCGTTCCGCCGTCCCATGGGCGGCTACTTCCGCGATCGCTTCGCGCCCATGGAAGCCGACCCGGAGCGCCTGCGCGTGCTGTTCGTCTCTCCTTATCCCATCAACCCTCCCACTCACGGCGGCGCGGTCTTCATGTCCCAGACTCTGGCGGAGCTCGCCCGCCTGGCCGAAACGCACGTGGTGGGAATGCTGGATTGGACCTGGCAGGAAACCGACAACCGCAAGCTGGCGGAGTTCTGCGCCTCTTCGGAGTGGATCGCGCGTCCCACCGGCCGTACGCGCGGTTCCGCATCGCTCACCCCCCACGCCGTGCGCGAATTCCGCGACCACGATTTCGAGTGGCTGATCCACCGCCAGCTCCTGCTCCGGCGCATCGATGTATTACAGCTCGAATACACGCCCCTGGCCCAATACCGCTGCGACTTTCGCCGCATTCCCACCGCCCTGTTCGAGCACGACGTCTCGTTTCAATCCATCGCCCGCGGCTTCGGCCACTCCATCAGCGCCACCGCCGAGATGAAAGCCCGCATGGAGTATCTCCGCATGCTCCGCTATGAATTGCGGGTGTTGCCGGCGTTCGACCAGGTGCAGGTCTGCACCGCCGTCAACCGGCGCTACCTGCTCGGGTTTCTGCCGCGGATGGCTGCCCGTCTGCGGCCGGGTTTACGCGCCGGTATCGATACCCGGCGCTACAGTCTCCCCGCGGTCGCCCGCGAGCCGGCTACCCTGCTGTTCGTCGGCAGCTTCCGCCACGACCCCAATCGCGCCGCGGTGGATTGGTTCGTACACGAGGTGCTGCCCTTGGTTTTGCGGCGCCGCCCCGATGCCCGCCTCATCCTGGTGGGCTCCGACCCGCCCCCCGCGCACACCTACGCGGATTATTCCGCCAACCTGGAAATGCTTGGCTGCGTAGACGACGTGCGCGGTCCCATGAGCCGCTATGCCGCGTTCGTCTGCCCCATCCTGAGCGGCTCGGGCGTGCGCGTCAAGCTGCTCGAAGCCTTCGCCGCCGGCATTCCGGTGGTATCCACCACCATCGGCGCCGAAGGGTTGGCCGCCGTCGATGGCGAATATTGCAGCCTGGCGGATGCCCCCGCCGCTTTCGCCGAACGCGTGGTAGCGATTCTGGAAGACCCCGCCGGCGCCGCGCGGATGGCCGCGCGGGCCCGCGCCATGGTAGAAGCCGAATGGGATATGGCAGCCATTACCGGCCGTCTCGTGGATGAGTACCGCCAACTGGTGCGCCGCAAGCGCGCGGCGGGCCCGATTCCCGCCGCTGCTAATTCGCCCGCGCCGCTTTCGGCGTCTTCGGGTTCAGGTCTTTCTTGAGGCGGCTTACAATGTCGGAGGCCGTGCGGTCCATGTCCTTGCTCTCGGTGCCCTTCGGCTGGATGTATAGCGACCAGACCACCTGCCGCGACTTGGCGTCCACCAGGAATATCGTTCCCTTCGAACGGCTGAAGTTCGAAACCGGATGTTCCAGCTTGTTGTTGGTATCGCCGCCGAAAGCCGCCGCCAGCGAACTGCCGCTACCGGCGGACGGGTCGCCTTTGCCCTTGCCTTTGGCGTCTGGCGGTTCCACCGCTTTCGCCTCTTCCTTTTCCTTCGGCTTGGGGCTGGGTGCGATGGTTTCGAGCGTCGCGTCCAGGTTCTCCCCCAAATTTTCGGCGATCACCGCATCAGCCTTCTTCGGGTCGGTCACCACCACAAATACGTGCTCGCCGGTCAGCCGGTTGGCCAGATACTGGTCCAACCCATGGGCCATGTTCACCAGGTACACCGCGTGTACGCTGTGTAGATCGGCGGCCCACGCCGCGCTTCCCAGCCCGCACAAAACCATCCCCGTTAGAGCCAACCAGCCCCGCTTCATCGTTGTCATGATAGCAATTGCCGCTTCTCACCATCAGACGCGCGGCGCCCGGAAAAAGTCGAACCTTCATGTATAAATCGCATGTATAAATCCCAATCCATCACCGTCATCATCCCCTGCCTGAACGAGGAGCAGGGCATCGAACGCGTGCTTCGCGCCATGCCGGAATTCGTGGATGAAGTGATCGTGGTGGATAACGCCTCGACCGACCGCACTACGGAAGTCGCCATCTCGCTCGGCGCCAAAGTCATTCGCGAAGACGTGCGCGGTTACGGCCGCGCCTACAAGCGCGGATTCGCCGCCGCCACTGGCGATCTTGTCGTCACCCTCGATGGCGACCAAAGCTACCCGGTGGACGCGCTTTCCTACCTGATCGAAGCGTTCCTCCATCTCAGCGTCGATTTTCTGAGCGCCTCCCGCTTCCCCGTGCGCGACCGCCAGGCCATGAGTTGGCGCAACAAAATCGGCAACCTGGCGCTGTCGCTCTCGATGTCCGTGCTCTTCTTTCGCTGGGTGCGCGATTCGCAATCCGGCATGTGGGTGTTCCGCCGCTCGATTCTGGAACATATGAAGCTGGAATCCGACGGCATGGCATTCTCCGAAGAGATCAAAATCGAAGCCCTGCGCGACCCCCGCATCCGCTTCGGCGAAATCTCGATTCTGTATTCCTCAAGAATGGGCGAGACCAAGCTGAACCTCTGGCGCGACGGATTTCAGAATTTGGCGTTTCTGGCGAAAAAACGATTTTGGAGGTGAGCGGTCCGACCCTCCAGAGGGAAACCCGCAACCCGTTCTTGCTCGGAGAGACCACGGGTTTCTGACCCATTGCAAACACAGCAGCAGGGCTGGACGCCCAGCCTGATCGGGGGCTTCGGTTCTACAAGGGTTATCAGATCCCTAACTCTGCTGAAACGAGATGTATTATCGGATCATGATGAGGTCCATGGTTCTCGCCTTCACGGCCACGATGGCGTTCGCATGCTCGGCGGACTATCTGATCTGGATACCGCGCAGCAAGTCGGCTGATCCTTATGTACCGCTTCGTCAAGGACGGCAAGGCCGGCTACATTGACAGCGGCGGACGGATCGTCATCCCGCCGATTTTGGAAGCGTACGGCAACTATGGGTCTGAGTTTCACGACGGGCTCCTGGAGATTGCCGTCAGCGACGGCCGATACATAGACCGAACGGGTAAGGTCGTCATCGACAGAGGCTTCTATCGGGGCTGGGACTTCTCCGAAGGACTCGCCGTCGCGATGAGAAAGGGCGAGAACCTCTGGGGCTATATCGACACCTCGGGCGAGTTCGTTATCACCCCGAGGTTCGAAACCACCCCGAACGGTTATGTCCACCCGTTTTCGGATGGCCTCGCCATGATCGAGGTGAAGGGCAAGAATTGATGAGGGTCTGATAGCCGGCCGCGCCGCCGGATTGCTCCGCCATTTCAAAGAAGCGATCCACAATATCCTGGTCGAGCCGAATCGTGATCCGAATCTTACCCTCTGCCTCAGGTTCCGGCGGAAGCACTCTGCCCCGTTTACCCTTGCTGAAATCGTACCGATCTTTCATCGTTCTGCCTCGTACTCCTCGCGCTCATGCGCTTCGGCGGGACGCGCGGAAATAATTCGAATGTTCTTGCCACGCCACGTATAGACAACCACAAGCAAACGGCCCACCGCACCTATACCGATCGTGATCGATCGCTGCTCGTCCGGGTCGGATTCTGCCTTGCCAGCTTCATCCCATTCGAAACCCAACACCTCAGTGTACGTATGCTTTGTACATACGTCAATGCTGTCCGAGATCGCGGTCAAATCGGCGGCTGACTCGCGGTAGCATATGGGCGACGGTGAGGCTTGGCCGAGCTTTCGCGCTTGCGGCACGCCGATGTTTGGCTTCCCGGTCAGCGCTTCGTGTACATGAGTGCATCATGTGGCGCGCGTACTCTTGCGTGCCGTGTCGCGACTCTTCTCGACACGTCTTCGCACGGACAACAGGCGTCGCCAGCAGTCGCGACGCGGCATCCAGAGGCGCGTGCGCCACCGCAGCCATTGTTTACTATACCGCCGTCCGCCATGGCATTCTTCCAGAACCTGGTGCTTCTGGCGAAGAACCATTTCTGCAATGAGGGGGCCCGCTCGCCGCCGCGGCCGGGTTAGCATTGAACCAGTGACAGGCATTGCCGACACCTCGCGATCTCCGGTTCAGCGGAAGCTTCCCGCCGCCGCGTCTGGCATACTTCTGGCAGTGTGCGTCTCGCACCTGGTCAACGATATCCTGCAGTCGCTCATCCCCGCGGTCTATCCCATACTGAAGGCCACTTACCGGCTGGATTTTAGCCAGATCGGGCTCATCACGCTAGTGGGACAACTCACCGCCTCGCTATTGCAGCCGCTGGTGGGCTTGCTAACGGACCGCCGCCCGGTCTATTTCGCGCTGCCCGCCGGCATGGCGTCCAGCATCGTGGGTCTGGCGCTGCTTTCGGTGGCGCCGGGCTTCGGCGCGATTCTGCTGTCGGTGGGGCTGATCGGAGTGGGGTCGGCGATCTTCCATCCGGAAGCTTCGCGCATCGCGCGCATGGCATCCGGCGGACGCCCTGGCTTCGCGCAGGCGCTTTTCGCGGTGGGCGGCACCGGCGGATCGTCGCTGGGACCGCTGCTGGCGGCCTTCATCGTCCTGCCGCGGGGCCAGCGCAGCATCGCCTGGTTTTCCGGCGCCGCGCTCGTCGCCATGCTGCTATTGGCTCGCGTCGGCTCCTGGCATAAGGCGCAACACGCGCCGCGCATTGTCAGGCCCGCGCCGCTCAAATCCGCGCTCGCGGCCTCCGTGCGCCGGGTGGGTTGGGCCCTGGCGGTGCTGATGGCGCTTACGTTCTCCAAGTTTTTCTACCTGGCCAGCATCACCAACTATTACACCTTCTTCCTCATCTCCAAGTTCCACGTGTCGGTGGAATCCGCGCAGGTGCACCTGTTCGTCTTCCTGGCGGCGGTTGCCACCGGCGGGCTCATCGGCGGCCCTTTGGGCGACCGCATCGGACGCAAGTACATCATCTGGGGCTCTATTCTCGGCGTGCTGCCGTTCACGCTCGTCCTGCCCTATGCCAGCCTCTTTTGGACGGGCGTGCTCAGCGTCATGATCGGGCTGGTGCTGTCCTCGGCCTTCGCCGCGATTCTGGTCTACGCGCAGGATTTGTTGCCCGGCAAGGTCGGGACCGTCTCCGGCTTGTTTTACGGCTTGGCGTTCGGCATGGGCGGCATCGGCGCGGCGGTGCTGGGCACACTGGCCGATCTCACCAGCATCGACTTCGTCTATCGGGTCTGCGCTTTCCTGCCGGCCATCGGCCTGCTGGCGGTATTTCTTCCCCAGATCAGCCCGGCCGAAGCGCGCACACATCGCTGAATTGAAACAGCGACACTTGCGCGGCCCCTTGACTTGAAGCCTGACTAAACTTTCCAATAAGAACAACTTTGTTTGCCAAGGGACGATGTTTTCACAGCTTCTGGCGGTCGCGGCCCGGACTCGAGGCGTTGAGGGCACTCGCGAGGGTGGGCGATCGGTGGAGAGCGATCCGCCCGACCCCTATTCGAACCGCGCGCGAAATTCTCCGAAGGCGCGCTTGAGGTCGGCGACTTCGTTTTCCAGCGCCGTCAGGCGGTCCCTGTCGCTGGGGGCGGCGGGCCGGGGAAGGTTGGCCGGCTCCTCTATGTAGTCGCCGGAGAGCAGGTGGGCGAAACGCGATTCGCGCGATCCCGGCTGGCGCGGCAGTTTTTTCACCAGGCCGGCCTCGGCCATCCGGTCGAGGGTATTTTCCACCGATTCCAAATCGTCGAAAGAGTACAAACGCTCGCCGCGCCCGCGCAGTTCGCCGGGGGTCTGCGGCCCGCGCAGCAGGAGCACGCACAGCAGCGCCACCTCGCGGCGGCCCAGGTTCAGCTTCTCGATCAGCCGCTCGGTGTGCTTGGGCACGCGCATATCGGCTCCGGTAATGCACGTCGCCAATCCCTTGGCGCGCAGCGAGCCCAGCGCCGCTTCCACCGCGCCGTCGTCATAGGCCACCACCGGGTCGCGGTTCGATTTCTGGTTGCAGGCGTTGACCAGCGCATTCAGCGACAGAGGGTATAAATCGGGTGTGGTGATTTCTTTCTCGATCAGGGCGCCGAGCACCCGCGCTTCGGCCGCGTCCAGTTGCCAGTCCATGGTTCCAGTGTAACGGCGCGGCGCGGTTCCGTTCGCGCTGTGAAAACGCTGCCAGGCGCACCCGACGGGGGGGACAGGGGAGCCGCGCAACTGGACAAGCGGGGGCCTTGCGTCCGACCATGGAGGTTTATACCAGTGACTATGGCCTTGTCCTTTGCTTTGTCGCCCAAGTTCCGTCCGGTGCTCGACCCGGACTTCGTGCCCGCGTCGCTGTGGCGCGGCGCCTATCGGAATCGATTGGCAGCCTGCGGCGGGGGCATCCCGTTTGCACTGGCTCTGGAGCGGGCCGATGGCGCCGTCAGCACGCTGCGCACGGCCACGCTGCCCCACGAAGGCGCGGACGTCGCGCTGAACCAGCGCTACGCGGAACGGCTGCTGAAATTCCTGCTCTGGCAAAAAGGCGGCTGGCGGGTTTGGGTGGGCGGGGAGCCGCGGCTGGCCGATTTTCTGCGCTCGGTTTATTCGCCGGCGGGCGAGCGCGCGTTCGACTACCAGTTTATGGGTGAGCGTGTCTACGGCCGGCCCATGGCCATCGAAGGCGTGAGCTTCGAAGCCGTGCCCGAGGAACGCGAACGGGCAGAGGCGCTGGGCCGCCACCTGGACGGATTCCGGATCGGCTTTGACCTGGGGGCGAGCGACCGCAAATGCGCGGCGGTGGTGGACGGGAAAGTGGTGTTCAGCGACGAAGTGGCATGGAACCCGAGCGCGCAGGCCGACCCGCACTACCATTTCGACGGCATCGACGATTCACTGCGCCGCGCCGCCGCCCAGTTGCCGCGGGTGGATGCCATCGGCGGAAGCGCGGCGGGCGTCTACGTGGCGAACGAAGTGCGGGTGGGCTCGCTGTACCGCGCCGTGCCGCGGGAGCTATTCGACACCCGCGTCCGCCGCCTCTTTTTCGAGCTGCAATCGGCCTGGGGTGGGGTACCGTTCGAAGTCGTGAACGATGGCGAGGTGACGGCGCTGGCGGGCTCGATGGCGCTGGGCGATAACGCGGTGCTGGGCATCGCCATGGGCAGCAGCCTGGCGGCCGGGTACGTCACCCCGCGGGGCGGCATTACCAGTTGGCTCAACGAATTGGCTTTCGTGCCCGTGGATTACCGCGAAAACGCGCCGGTGGACGAATGGTCGGGAGACGGCGGTGTGGGCGCGCAGTATTTTTCGCAGCAGGCGGTGGGGCGGCTATTGGGGCCGGCCGGGATCGAATTGCCGGGCGAGATGCCGCTGCCTGTGAAGCTGGAACAGGTGCAGAAGCTGGCGGCCGCGGGCGATGCGCGCGCCTTGCGGATTTACGATACCATCGGCGTTTATTTCGGCTACAACATCGCCCACTATGCCGAATTTTACGAGGTGCGCAATCTGCTGGTGCTGGGCCGCGTGCTGACCGGCGTGGGCGGCGACCGCATCCTGGAAGTGGCCACCCAGGTCTTGAAAGCCGAGTTTCCCGAGCTGGCCGAGCGCATCCGGTTTCATATTCCAGGGGAACTCGAGAAACGCCACGGCCAGGCCATCGCGGCGGCCAGCTTGCCGGCGCTAAAGACCGAGCCGCGACCGCAAGGGAGCGGTTCTTTTCGGGAGCTCTGAACTTTATGCAATTTCATCAACCTAATGTGGATTTTTTCGTGCCCGACGGCACGGCGCCGGAAGAGGCGCTGGCGCGCACCACGCATCTTTGTGTGTCCGCGCACCAGGACGATATCGAGATCATGGCGTATCACGGCGTCGCCGCCTGCTTCGGCCGGAAGGACCGTTGGTTCACCGGCGTGGTGGCGACCAATGGGGCGGGCAGCCCGCGCAGCGGCATCTATGGCGATTACAGCGACGAGGAAATGCAGAAAGTGCGCGTGATCGAGCAGCGCAAGGCGGCGTATGTCGGCGACTACGCCTGCCAGTTGCAACTCGGGTTTACCAGCGGGCAGGTGAAGAATGCCACTGAAACCGCGGTGGTGGCGGACCTGGTCCAGATTTTCCGCGCCGCCCGCCCCGAAGTGGTGTACCTGCACAACCTGGCCGATAAGCACGACACCCACGTCAGCGTCGCGCTGCGCGCGATTGCGGCCCTGCGCGCGGTGGCGGCGGAATCGAAGCCGCGCAAGGTTTACGGCTGCGAAGTATGGCGCGACCTGGATTGGCTGCCGGATGCCGATAAACAGGCGTTGGCGGTGAGCGAGCGCTCCAATATCGCCGCCGCCCTGGTGGGCGTTTTCGATTCGCAGGTGACCGGGGGCAAACGCTACGATCTGGCCACGGCAGGCCGGCGCCTGGCCCATGCCACCTACTTCGCCTCGCATGGAACCGACCAGGAATCCGCCTTGAACTTTGCCATGGACCTGACGCCGCTGGTGGAGAATCCCGGCTTGCCAATCGCCGATTATGTGCTCGGTTTTGTGGACCGCTTCCGCGAAGAAGTAGCGGCGAAGTTTCGGACCTTCGGGTCCGAGCCGCGACCGTAAGGGAGCGGTTGCCGGATACGCGACTATAATCGCCGAGGGGGCCTTTGCTATGAAGGAAGAGGCTGTCGAGATTCGGACCGTGGATGGGACGGCCGATGGTTTTCTGTATGGGAGCGAGGAGGGCCGCGGGCCGGGATTTCTGTTTCTCGCCGATATTGGCGGCATTCGTCCGTCGCAGCGCGAGATGGCGGCGCGGGTGGCGGGTGCGGGGTACACGGTGCTGTTGCCCAACATGTTCTATCGGACGCACCGCGCGCCTTTGTTCGAACCACCGATCAACATCGCCGATGAGGCTACGCGGCGAAGATTCGGCGAATTGAAGGCCGCCCTTCCGCCCGACGCCATCGAACGCGACGCCGCCGGCTACGCCGATTTTCTGGCGGCGCACAGCGGGCGGGCGAAAGGGCCGATCGGCGTGATGGGGCTCTGTTTTGCCGGAGCCGCCGCGATGCGCATTGCCGCCGCGGCTCCGGATCGCGTGGCCGCGGCGGCTTCCTTCCACGGCGGCGGCCTGTTTACCGATGCGCCGGACAGCCCGCATCTTCTCTTGCCGCTCATCCGGGCCCGGCTCTATTTCGGGCACGCTGTGGAAGACCACGGCATGCCGGCCGAGGCGATCGTCAAATTCGAAGCGGCGCTGGCGGCGTGGGGCGGCCGTTACGAAAGCGAAACCTACGCGGGCGCTTATCACAGTTGGACGGTGCCCGACAGCCCGGTGTATAACCAGCCGCAAGCCGAACGCGCGTTCGGAAAGCTGACGGAGTTGTTGGCGGCAACGCTGCGGTAGGGAACGGCCGGCAACAATCATTCCAGTCGCCGGCAACCGTTCCCTAAGCCTAAGTAGCAAGGTTCCCGAGGTGGCGGGGCCATACGGGCGAGGAACTTGGCGCGATGCGGCGGTTCGGAGGAGACTGGGGATACCCAGGGAGCGGAAGTAGGCCGTTAGAGGAGTGGTGCTGTTAAGCCCGATGAGAAGCGTGGTCCCAAGTTCCGTGCGCCACACAGTGGTTACAGTCTGAACAGGCTTTCGATGGCTTGTTGTGAGGTCCGCACCCAAGGCGTGCGGGTGAAGACGGTAGCGACTACGGTGGCCATTCGTTTCTTATTAGTCTTCCGCCCTTTGGTGAACCGCGCTGTGGGTTGTGCGCCGCAAGGCTTGACCATGGGAACGCCCTTACCGTCGGCCGCCGCCACCAGGATCGAGCTGGCGGCTGTGGCAACCGAGCGCTGTTGGTAGAAAGCGTCAAAGTCCCGAGCCGCAGGGTTCCAAAGACAGTGGTGACGGATCGGGTGCTCCGACGGCGGTGAGAGTAGAGCAGCGTGCCGTCTGCCTGTTCGAGTTGCAAGGCAAGCCCCATATCTCCGTCGCCGCGATGCTGCAAATTTTCTGCAAAGGTACGGTTCTGAAACGGATGATGAAGTGCGGCAAAGCCCAATGTTCATGTCCTTCATAGGGCTGATTCCGTTCGCCAGCACGTACAGAATGAATCGTAGCTAGCTATTATAGGAGACCACCGGCACGAGATTGGAATCGATGATGCGTTGGTCCGAAGTCAGGAGTTGAAGCCTGTGAACCCGGGCTGTCGCCACAATCGCCCGGTCGCTGGGATCGCGCAACGATGGGCCCAGCGCGGCGACCTCGGCAGCCACATCCAGTGTGAAGGGGACGATCTCGAAAGCGGGGTTGCATTCCAGTTGAGCGAAAATCCGGCTGGCATCGGCATCGCCGCGGCCGGCGCCCTTGCCAAATAGCAGGGCAATCTCGAGCAGGGTCATGGCACTCACTCCGAGAGGCTCGCGCCGGCGTACTGCGTCGGTCAGAACTCGCGTTTGCTCTCGCGAGAGCTTTTTCGGAGCTGTAAGCCATCGAATGACAATGTGTGTGTCGAGAAGGAACCGGAGACTCAACGTCCGGCTCCGCGCGGCGGATTCACACATTCCCAAAGGTCGGACATATCCGCCATGAGAAGGTCGTCATCGATGATTAGCTTTCCGGCCAATGAGCCCGCCGGATTCTTCCATGCCGTGCGATGGGCAGGTTTCACGGTTGCCAGCGGCTTACCCCGCTTGGTGATCGTGATCGAGCCGCCGTGCGTGCCGATATCGTCGAGCAGGGCAAGACACTTGGCCTTGAATTCGGTCACATTCACGACGGTGTGCTTCACACTCTTACGATATCACACCCGGAGTGGTCATCTGACCAGATAGAGTCAGCGCGGCGGTTCGCGCCTCAGTATGCGATACACCAGCGCCACGGGCAGGCCGACGACATTGTAGTAGCAGCCTTCGATGCGCTCGATGAACTTGGAGGCGAGGCCCTGGATGGCATACGCGCCGGCCTTGTCCATGGGTTCGCCGCTGGCGGCGTAGTCGGCGATTTCGCGCGCGGTGAGCGGGGCGAACCAGACGGCGGTCGATTCCACCGCGGTGGTGAGGCTCTCTCCGCGGCGGAGGCAGACGCCGGTCAGGACTTCGTGCCGGCGTCCGGAAAGCAGCGCCAGCATGCGCCGCGCATCGGCTTCGTCCTCGGGCTTGCCCAGGACATGATGGTCGATGGCGACCGTGGTATCGGCGCCGAGCACGATTTCCTCGGCCCCGGCCGGGACCGCGCGCGCCTTGGCTTCCGCCAGGCGGGCGACGTACCGCTCCGCGGTTTCGCCCGCCAGCGCGGTTTCGTCCACCGGCGCCGCTCGAACGACAAACGGGATCCCCGCCTGGCGCAAAATCTCGCTCCGCCGCGGGGACTGAGAGGCCAGCACCAGCATAAACATTCAGTGTAGAGCAGACGACTCGCGTTAATCTGATGATGGCGGGTAGCGAGGGCCAAACACCATGACGAGTTTGTTCAAAGCCTCAGTGGGCATCCTGATCGTGCCGGCCCTGTTCGGGCCGCCGGCAGTGGCACAGACCACAATCCCGAGCGCGGTGGCGCGGCCGCAAATTCTGGGCATCGCCCACATGGCGATTTACGTCAAGGACCTGGCGAAGACCCGGCGGTTCTATGAGGACTTTCTGGGTTTTGCCGAGCCGTTTACCCTGCCCGACAAGGAAGGCGGCGTCCGGATTGCCTTCGTGAAGGTGAACGATCGCCAGTATTTCGAAATCTTCACCGAACCGGATCGCGGCGAAGGCCAACTCAATCACATTTCGTTTTACACCGACAGCGCCGACCGGCTGTATGGCTACCTGAAGTCGAAAGGCGTCGCCATCGTGGGGGATAAGGGCTCGGTCGGCAAAGGACAAACCGGCAATAAGAATTTCAACGTCAAGGACCCGGACGGGCACCTCGTGGAGATGGTGGAATACCAGCCGGATAGCTGGACGGCGCGGGAAGCGGGTAAGTTCATGCCGGCGACGCGCATTTCGGATCGCATCCTGCACGTGGGTGTATTGGCGGGTAATTTGGAACGGTCAATGGAGTTCTACGGCGGTATTCTCGGCTTTCGGGAATTCTGGCGGGGCAGCAGCACGCCGGCCGTCCTGAGCTGGGTCAACCTGAGGCCGGCCGAGGGGCAGAACTACCTGGAGCTGATGCTGTACGACAAACTGCCGGCGCCAAGCGCGCGCGGCACCGCGCACCATGCGTCGCTGATGGTGCCGAACGCCGAGGAGGCCCTGGCGGAACTGAAGCGGCGCGCGCCGAAAGCCGGCTACGACCGCGAGATCGCGATCAGGATCGGCATCAACCGCAAACGCCAGATCAACCTGTACGATCCCGACGGGACCCGCATCGAGCTGATGGAGCCGAACACGGTGGACGGAAAACCCACTCCGAATTCGACTGCGCCTCCGCCCCATCCCAGCGCGTAGCCTGTGTGACGGATCGTCGAATCATCATGACCGAAAAGGGCGGCGCGCGCAAGATGGAGAGGCGCCGGCAGGGCGATGGCGCCTCGCGGCGCTTGTTATGATCGCAGTGGATGGGACCCGATTTTCTGGTGATTGGCGCGGGTGTGGCGGGGCTGCGGGCGGCGATCGAGCTGGCTCCGGCCGGGCGCGTTCTGGTGGTGGCCAAGGAGAGCCTGCACGAATCGGCCTCGGAATACGCGCAAGGCGGCATTGCGGCGGCGCTCGCCGACGACGACGAAATCGGGCTGCACGAGAGCGACACCATCTATGCCGGCGACGGGCTGTGCGAGCGGGAAGCCGTCCATGCGCTGGTGGAAGACGGGCCGGCGGCGATCGAGGAGTTGATCGGCTGGGGCGCGGAATTCGACCGCGAAGGCGCCCACCTGGCGTTTGCTCGCGAGGGCGCCCACAGCCGCAACCGGATTCTGCACGCGCACGGCGATTCCACCGGTCGCGAGATTGCCCGCGTGCTGTACCGGAAAGCCGCCTCGCTGCCCGGCGTGGAATTCCGGACTTTCGCCGCGGTGGCGGATCTGCTGCTGGACGGGGAGGAGGCGCGGGGCGTGCTGGTGTACCGGCGCGGGGCGCCGGAGGCAGAACCGGCCGAACCGATTCACGCGCGCGCGGTGCTGCTCGCGACCGGCGGCCTGGGCCAGGCTTTTGGCAATACCACCAATCCGGCCGTGGCTACCGGCGATGGCGTGGCCATGGCGTACCGCGCCGGGGCCGAGATCGCCGACATCGAATTCGTGCAGTTTCACCCCACCGCGCTGGCGCTCGAAGGCGCTCCGCGCTTTCTGCTGTCGGAAGCGTTGCGCGGCGAGGGCGCCACGCTCCGCAACGCGGCCGGCGAGCGGTTCATGGAGCGCTATCATCCGATGGCGGAGCTGGCGCCGCGCGACGTGGTGGCGCGAGCCATTGTGGCGGAAATGAAGCGGAGCGGAGCCGGCTCGGTGTTTCTCGACCTCACCGGCCGCGGCGAAGCGTTCGTACGCGAACGTTTCCCTCGCATTTACCAGACCTGCCTGGATTACGGCGTGGACCTTGGACGCCAGGCCGCTCCGGTGGCGCCGGCGGCGCACTATGCCATGGGCGGCGTGCGTACGGGCCTGGACGGGCGAACCACCATCGCGCGCCTTTTCGCCGCAGGAGAAGTGGCGTCCACCGGCGTACACGGCGCCAACCGGCTGGCCAGCAATTCGCTGCTGGAAGGGGTGGTCTTCGGCGCGCGGGCCGGGCGAGCCATGCGGGAGACGATGCCCGGGAAGGAACTCGGGGCCGGACGCCCGCCCGCAAGCGCGACGCCGGCCGCGACGGCGGGCGAGATTCGCCGGCTGGCCTGGGACAATTGCGGCATCGTACGCCATGGCGCGGAACTGGCGGCGGCGTGCGGCAGGTTGGAACAGGATGCGGCCGGGAACGCGCCCGGCCCGGATGCGTTGGCTGCCCGTAACCTCCGGGAGGTGGTGCGGCTCATCGCCCGGGCGGCGCTGGCTCGCCTGGAAAGCCGCGGCGCGCATTACCGCACCGACTACACCGCCAAGAGCGCGGATTTCAAGAAGCACTCGATCGCGCGGCGCGGCCGGGAAATCGAATTTCGCGGAGAAAATATGGCGGACCGGGTCGACTCATCATCCGCTGGCGGAACGCATTCGCCAACCGGGGAGCGACTCCCGGCCGATTGACGGGCTTCGCCCCAAATGCGGCATGCGAAAATGGCGGGGTGAGCAGCGGCCGCGCTGGTCGCGCCTGCAGAACAACATGAACTACGACTTCGACGACGAACCGACAATTACCCTGCAACTCGCGCTGGACTCGATGAACGCGGAGGAACTCAGGAAGCTCGTTGCGCTAACCGGGCAAAAAGCGCCAACCCGGAAGGGGGACATGGCCGCCCTGATCGTCCAGCATCTCGCCGGAGAACGCTTGCGCACGGTCTGGGATGGCCTGGACGAGTTGCAGCAAGCGGCGGTGGCTGAAGCCGCCCATTCGCCATCGTCGCAGTTTTACTCCGGCCAGTTCCGCGCCAAGTACGGCCGGGATCCGAAATGGGTTTCCGAAGGCAAGACCACCTACGACCGTAAGCCAACCGCGCTGTGCTTTTTCCTATATCGGAACCACGTATTACCGGTCGATCTCAAGGCACGGCTCCTGAAGTTCGTACCGGAGCCTCGCCAGCCGGCAGTCTCCGTGCTCGATCCGTTGCCGCCCACATATCCGCGTCCGTTCGAGCGCTGGAACCAGGAGACGCGAATCCGTGAGCGGGGATTCGAGGAAGTGCCTCTCACCGTGCATGAAACCGAGCGGGCGGCACAGCGGGAACTGCTCTCTATCCTGCGCCTTGCCGATGCCGGAAAGATCGCGGTGAGCGACAAGACGCGCAGGGCATCGGCCGCCACCATCGACGCCATCACGGCCATCCTTGAGGCCGGCGATTACTACCCGCAAGCGCCGCCTACGGACAAGTGGCACGACTCAAACACCGGACCGATCCGCGCCTTCGCCTGGCCGCTGCTGATTCAAGCGGGAGGACTCGCGCAGCTCGCGGGGACGCGGTTGCAACTCACCAAGGCAGGCCGCAAGGCGCTCTCCGAGCCGGCCGCCGCGACCATCCGCACGCTGTGGACGAAGTGGCTGAACACGACGATTCTCGACGAGTTGGCGCGCATCGAGTGTGTCAAGGGTCAAACCGGCAAGGGAAAGCGCGGCTTGGTCGCCGTGTCCGAGCGGCGTGCGACGATTGCCGAAGGCCTCGCCGAGTGCCCGCCCGGCGGATGGGTCGCGGTCGACGAGTTTTACCGGTACATGCAAGCTACCGGTGAAGACCTCATGGTGGCCCGCGATGCTTGGGGCCTGTACATCGGCGAGCAACAGTACGGATCGCTGGGGTATGAAGGTAGCGAGCGCGTCCTCAACATGCGCTACCTGCTGAGCCTGCTGCACGAGTATGCCGCCACGCTGGGCATGATCGATCTCGCGGTGATTCCGCCCGTGGGGCTCGCGACGATTTTCACTCGTTATGGGGAACGGACGAGCTCCCGTTTTTCAGCCGTTACGACGGCCTGATGTACTTCCGCCTCACTTCCCTTGGGGCCTATTGCCTGGATGTGAAAATGGACTACCAGCCGGCGCCCATAGAGGTGAAGCCGGTGCTCCGGGTGCTGCCGAACCTGGAGATCGCGGCAACCGGGCCAGACCTGGAGCAGAGCGACCGCTTGGCGCTCAACGCCTACGCCACCCCCGTTTCGGACTTCGTCTGGCGTCTGGAAGCCAGTCAACTGCTGGCCGCCATCGACGCTGGCAGGCAAGTCGCCGAAATTCGCGCATTCCTGGCGGCGCGAAGCGGTACGGCGCTCCCCGATACGGTGGCGCGGTTGCTCGACGACGTCGCCGGGCGAACCACACTGCTCCAGGACCGGGGACTCGTCCGCCTGATTGAGTGTGCCGACGCCGCACTGGCCGCATTGATCTCGAACGACACGCGGACCCGCAAGCACTGCATGCGTGCCGGCGAACGCCACCTGGTGGTGACAGGCTCATCGGATGCAGCGTTCCGGCGCGCCTTGCGGGACGCCGGCTACCTTCTGGCCGCGGATAGTAAGCGTTCGGCGAAAAGCCGGGACTCCAATCCGCTGCCGGCGGCGGAGTAGGCGCGTGGCGGCAGGGCCGGAGAATGCTCTCATCGTGCAGAGCGATTGCAGCGTCCTGCTGGACGTCCATGCGCCGCGGGCCGCGGAGGCACGGGCCGCGCTGGCGCCATTTGCCGAACTGGTCAAGAGCCCGGAGCACATCCACACTTACCGTTTGACGCCGCTCTCGATTTGGAACGCGTGCGCCTCGGGACTCGCCGCTGGGCAGATGGTGGCGGCTCTGAACGAGCACGCCCGGTACGCGGTTCCGCGGAACGTGGAAGCGGAGATCCTCGAACTGGCGGCGCGCTATGGGCGGGTCGTGATCACGCGCGACGGGGACTGGTTACGGTGCACGTGTTCCGACGATGCCACGGCGGAACGCCTGTCGCGCGACCGCGATGCAGGACAGTACCTGGCCGCACGCATCGACGCCACTAGATTCCGCGTGGATCCGGGCCAGCGCGGCGTGCTGAAGCAGGCGCTCACAGCGGCGGGTTTCCCCGCCGAGGATCTGGCGGGCTATTCGAGCGGCGAGCCATTTCCCATCGCGCTTCGAGAAAGCGCGGAATTCAGGCTTCGCGACTACCAACGGCAGGCGGCAGAATCCTTCTATATGGCGGGGA